>JAAHTH010000081.1_pt1 | contig 83202 bp, 126 predicted proteins | sample 6116091 | NCBI WGS metagenome assembly JAAHTH01 (sample SAMN13939990, study PRJNA603662) | sponge metagenome | isolation source: marine sponge | host: Mycale hentscheli | place: New Zealand | collected 2006 | reverse complement strand
ACACAGGACCTGGTACTAGTAGAGGACCTCAAGGTGCTCAAGGTAGACAAGGTAATCAACCTACAGGACCCCAAGGTTATCAAGGACCACAAGGTTACCAAGGTGGTAATCAAGGTCCTCAAGGATATAATGGTCCTAATACATCTAGAGGACCTCAAGGTGCTCAAGGTAGACAAGGTAATCAACCTACTGGATCTCAAGGTTATCAAGGACCTCAAGGTTACCAAGGTGGTAATCAAGGCCCTCAAGGATACACAGGACCTGGTACTAGTAGAGGACCTCAAGGTGCTCAAGGTAGACAAGGTAACCAACCTACTGGACCTACAGGTTACAATGGTCGTTTAGGTGTTCAAGGAGGATCTCAAGGTTATCAAGGACATAATGGTCCAAATACACCTAGAGGATCACAAGGACCTCAAGGTTATCAAGGTAACCAACCAACAGGATACCAAGGACCTCAAGGTAGTCAAGGACAGCAAGGTGATGCTAATGGAACTGAAGGAAACTTTGGATATCAAGGACCTCAAGGTGGTCAAGGAACCCAAGGACCAGCAGGACCTAACCCTAATGGAGCTCCAGGTGATAGGGGATATCAAGGAGGAGCACAAGGACCTCAAGGTAGTCAAGGATCACAAGGAGGTACAGGAGGACCAGGACCTCAAGGTTATCAAGGACCAGCAGGACCAAACCCAACAGGAGCTCAAGGTTACCAAGGATATTTAGGACGAACAGGGAGTACAAGTACTTCTAGTGGAAATAGAGGTCCTCAAGGATTTAGAGGGCCACAAGGATACCAAGGATCTAATCCAACAGGAGCTCAAGGACTTACAGGATATCAAGGAACAAATAATCCAGGTCCTCAAGGATCTCAAGGAGCACAAGGTTATACAGGACCAACAGGACCTGGAGGAACTTTAGGACCTCCTGGATTTAATGGATTACCTGAAGGTGGTGATGCAATATGGGGTACAGGATTAAATGTAACTATAGGTACTTCAGATTCAACTGCTGTTACTGCCCCTATGAATGTAGTAGCATCCAGTACTAGTAATATCCAACCATGGATAGTAGGAGGAAATACATATGGAGGTTTTAAAATCCTTAATACAGGAACATATTATATTGAAGGTTCAGTAAATGTTGAAGAAAACAATGCTGGTCAAGATTTAGGAGCAACTATTGTAAAATTAGTAAAAACAACATCTACTAGCACATATTTATCTGCCGGTAGAACTAAAGTAACAGGAAGTACAATGTCTCATAATTGTTCGGCTAAAGTATTTTGGTGTGGTGATTTAAATCAAAGTGATATTTTAGCTTTATATACTTTTGCTTCAGTAGGAAATCAACATTATATAAGATTTTCTCATTTATATATTTATAGATTATCGTAACTTGGAAATACATTAATTATTTATTATATTTGGTTTTAAATTAAAAAGTTTTATGAAATTAAGTGTGGTTACCCCTACCCATAAGGGTATTTATTTAAATGAATTATATGATTCCTTAAAAGATCAAACTTATGATAATTGGGAATGGTTACTTTATCTTAACGGAGGATTACGTAAAGATGATTTATCATCTGAAATAGTTAATGATCCACGTGTAGTAATCCATCATGATATTAAATGTCCTTTAAGTACTAATGTTGGTTATTTAAAAAATAAAGCCTTTCATTTGGCTACTGGAGATGTATTAGTTGAAGTAGATCATGATGATGTAATTACCCCTGATTGTTTAGAAGAAACCGCAAAAGGTTTTGAAGATCCTAAAATTGGTTTTGTATATAGTGATAATGCAAAACTACAAGACGATTTTGTACCTTATGGTTCAGAATATGGATGGACATTTAAACAAGCTGAATGGAAAGGTAAACATTATATATCAATGGACTCATTTGAACCTTCAGCAAATTGTGTTTCACTTATTTGGTTTGCTCCTGATCATGTTCGTGCATGGAGATCATCAGTCTATAGAGAAGTAGGAGGTCATAATCCTGAATTATCAATTTTAGATGATCAAGAATTAATGATGAGAACTTACATGGTTACTTTGTTTAAATATATTCCTAAAACACTTTATTTTTATAGAATTTATGGAGAAAATACTTGGTTAGAACGCAATCAAGAAATTCAAGAAGGTACAGTTAATATGATGTATGAATGGCAACAACGTTTAGCTGAACGTGATGCTGATTTAAAAGGTTTACGTAAAATTGACATAGGTGGCGGTTTGTATCCACGTGAAGGATATGAGTCAGTAGATATTACGAATGGAGATATAACCGCAGATTTAACGGAAAAATGGCCATTTGAAGATAATTCAATTGGTGTAATAAATGCATCTCATGTTATAGAACATCTACCAGATAAACAATTTACAATGTCGGAAATGCATAGAGTACTAGCAGATGGTGCTTGGGCTTTTATTGAAGTCCCTTCTACAGATGGTAGAGGTGCTTTTCAAGATCCAACTCATGTAAGTTATTGGAATGAAAATTCATTTTGGTATTACACTAAAAAGCTACATGCTGATTTTATATATAATGATAAAATTCATTTCCAATCATTTGTTTTAGATACTTACTTCCCGGATGAATTTATGTATGAAAATAATATTCCTGTTACTAGAGCATATTTAAGTGCAATTAAAAGTGATAAACGTAGACCTGGATATAGAGAATTATGATGACAGAACAATTTCAAAGATTTCATGAATTAACTCGTTCCGGTATTAATAATGGAGATGAAATTACAGTATTAGCTGTAGATAATTTTTATAATGATCCTGATGGTATTCGAGAATTTACAATAAATAATTTTAATTTTGAACCTTCTCAATGGCATAAAGGTCAACGTAGTCATGAAAAATTAATAGTTGAAGGTACAAGAGAAAAATTAGAAGGAATTCTACAACAGAAAATAACAAATTGGGATTATAATTACAATGGTGTATTTCAATTTTGCACAGCCGAAGATAAATTAGTATATCATTGTGATACCCAACAATATGCAGCTGTTGTATTCTTAACACCAGATGCACCTCCTGAATCAGGTACTAATTTTTATCGTTCTAAATTAACAGGTAAAACACGTTTTGAACCTGAGGAAAATGGTAGTGATATATATAATGCAACTTTTTTAGGAGGAAATTATTATGATAAAACTAACTTAGAATTAATTGATAAAGTTGGTAATGTATATAATAGATTAGCAGTTTGGGATGCTCGTACAATCCATGCTGCTAGTGAATATTTTGGAGATAACATATATAATTCACGTTATTTTCATATGTTCTTTTTTGATTGTGATAAACCAGAACCCCCAAGATATTAATGAAAACATTTTATAATTTTAATCCTAACTACAATACAAATCCTACTGAATTTTATTGGTTTCAAGAAGCATTTTCTTCAGAAGAAATAGATAAAATAATTAAAGATTGTAATACAATCCCAAACCAACATGCTACTATTGCTGGTGGGGGTAATGAAGATGAAATAGCAGGTGTAAGAAAATCCACAGTACGTTGGGTTCCCCAAACAGATGAATTTAGTTGGATATATTGGAGAATATCGGAATTAGCTAATGAAGCAAATTCTATTTGGAATTTTGATTTACATTCAATGCCTGAATCGATCCAATATACAGAATATTTTGATAATGGAGGACATTATGATTGGCACCAAGATATTGGTCCTGGAGAATTAAGTATTAGAAAAGTATCAGTAACAATTCAACTATCAGATTCTAATGATTATGAAGGTGGAGATTTAGAATTATTAAGAGGAGCAACCCCTGAACAAACAATAAGAGGTAAAGGAGTTGCAGTATTATTTCCTTCATATATGCTTCATAGAGTAACTCCTATAACTAGGGGAACTAGAAGATCTTTAGTATTATGGTTAGGTGGTTCACATTTTAAATAAAAGTTTATGTTTGATTATGGAGATGTAGAAATTAAAGATCCATATTTTAAGGAATGTTTAGAAAGAGAATTTTTTAATGATTCCCAATATGAAAAATATGTTAGTGTTAAAGAAGGAGATGTAGTAGTAGATATAGGAGCAAGTATTGGTCCTTTTTTATATACTATTAAAGATAAAAATTTATCTAAAGTAATAGCAGTAGAACCTATGCCTTCTTACCATAAGTTATTACTTAAAAACTCAGGATTACCTAACTTAATTCTTTATAAAAATGCTATTGGATCTAAGGATAATGAAATTATAGATTTAGAATGGAGTAGTGAAAAAGAACAAGTTAAAACAATATCATTCCAAAGTATAGTTAATAATAACGATCTATCATATATCGATTTTCTTAAATTAGATTGTGAAGGAGGAGAATATGATATTTTTACTGAAGAAAATATTGATTATTTAAAAAATAATGTAGGTTATATTGTAGGTGAATTTCATCTTAATGATGAAAGAATGACCAATGAATTTAGAAAATTATATAAACTACTTAATAAATACAATTTTAATTTCCATATCGAATCCGTTGATGGATATGATAATACACAATGGTTTAAAGATGATTTAGAATATTCATCTAACCAAAAATCACAAGTTATACTTTATATAGATAATAGAAAAATGAAAAAATTATTATGTATCGCTCCTCATTTATCAACAGGAGGTTTACCTCAATACTTAACTAAAAAAGTAGAATTACTAAAAGATGAATATGAAATTCATTTAGTTGAATGGCAAGATGTTACTGGAGGAAGATTAGTAGTTACAAAAAACAAAATCCTTGCTCTAGTCCCAGATGATAGGTTTTATACTCTAGGAGAAGATAAAATGGAATTAATGGAATTAATTAACAAAATTAAACCAGATATTATCCATAGTGAGGAGATTCCTGAATTTTATATGCCTAATGATATAGCACAAAAATTATATGCTACTGATAGGTCTTATAAAATTGTAGAAACATCTCATGATTCATCCTTTGATGTAGAACAAAAACGTTTCTTCCCAGATAAATTTATGTTTGTGTCTCAATGGCAGATAGATCAATATAAAGATATTGATATACCTAAAGTATTAGTTGAATACCCTATTGAGTATATTCCACGTCCTGATAGAACAGAGGCATTACAAAAATTAGGGTTGGATCCAAATAAAAAACATATTTTACATATTGGATTATTTACATCTAGAAAAAATCAATCTGAATTTTTTGAATATGCCAAAATGTTACCTGAATATGAATTCCATAGTGTAGGAAATCAAGCAGATAACTTTAAATGGTATTGGGAACCTTTAATGCAAGATAAACCCGATAATTTAACATGGTGGAATGAAAGAACAGATGTTGATAATTTCTATCAATCAATGGATTTATTTTTATTTACATCTAGAGGTACAGCAAATGATAAAGAAACAATGCCCTTAGTTATTCGTGAGGCATTATCATATCAAATCCCTCAATTATTATATAATTTAGAAGTATACCAGAATTATTTTGATAGTTATGATTCTATTAATTACCTAAATTTTGATAGTTTAGAGGAAAATAAAAAACTTATCCAACAACATTTCCAAGAATCAGATTATATTGATCCTAGCAAAGAAGCATATGTAATATGTACATATCCTGTAACAGATGCTATCATTCAAACAACAAAAGATTGTATTAATTCATTAAAAAGAGATGGTAGAAAGATTATAATTTCAGCACATGCTCCTGTTCCTAAGGAATTACAAGAAATGGTTGATTATGTTTTTTATGATGCTAATAATATCTTAACAAAACACACTTACTACTCTAGTTTTAATTTCTATACAGATTTATATGATACTAATTTAAATTTAAAAGGTGAAGATAATGATATATACCATGGACCTGCTTGCTATACCAGTTTCAGAAACCCAGCTACATTTGCTAAAAATTTAGGTATTGAAAAGCTTCATTTTATTAATTATGATTATATTTTAAAAGATGAAGATTATATCAATTATATTTCTAAAATTCTAAATACTAAAGATACATTCTTTGGTGAATTTGAAGCCCAAGAAGGTAAATGTTATTATACATATTTCTTCAGCTCTAAACCAGAACCAATCTTAGAAAACACACCAGATATCCATTCAGCTAAAGAATACGATGATTTGATGTTTACTTGTGGATCTGAATCTAATGGTATTGAAAATATGTATTACCATTTATTTAAAGATTACCCAAATAATCACATTGAACCTAAAGAAAAATTCGAATCAGATGCTGAAAAATATTTTGATTTTGAAGATTATTCAATGGTAGAGTACTACAGTATTCTCCCAACAAATGTACCTGGTAGATTTTGTCCTTGGATTACTATTTCAAATGCTAAAGAAAGTAAATTAATCCATTATACTGTAGAAAGAAATGGTGAAATAATCATTGATAGAAATTTAGAAGTTACAGGTAAATACTATTTTTGGGATATGGTTCCTTACTCATTAGATGATAACACAGTAGTAAAATTCCATATTACCGATTTAAACACAGGTGACTTTATTAAAGAACACGTATTTAATTTAAATAAAGATTATTTTTTAAATAAAATGCCTAATAATGGTACATTTAATTGGAAAGGTGGTATTAAAGAATATGCTCGAAAACCTAAAATTAAATTAATGCATTTAGTTACAGAACCTGACACAAATGAAAAAGAAATTACTTCTATAGAAAGTGTTAAAGAATTTTGTAAGCTAACAGGTATTAAGTATGAACAACGTGTTAATGAAATTTATAAAAATACCCCACCTAAAAATAATTGTAATAGACCAGATGATGTCCAAGATAAACCTGGATATTATAAATTAGCTCCTGGGCATTATGGTTGTTTTTTAGCGCATAAAAACGCAATGTTGGCATCAGACAATGAAGAATATGATTATGTATTAATATTTGAAGGTGACGTTATTATAGATACACCAATAAGTGAATTATATAATAAATTAGTTGAATTTAACCAAACAGCTATTAAAACTGATATGGATATTATTGGGTTTGGTAATCCAACAGATAATAGAAATTTAAATGGTCCTAAAATAGATGAAATCCATACAGATGTAACTCCATTTGTACCTGCTCAATCGTATTTAATTACTAGAACTAAATTAAAAGGTATTAGAAAAAAATTAAATACATTACCTTGGGATGCTTTTGATTTATGGATATGTAATGTAGCTAAATTAAGAGTAGGAACAGCAGATAAAATCTACACAAAACACCTACCCGGATTTAGTATTATAGAACAAGAATTTAAAGGTATGGATGAAAATAGCCCTGAAATTTACGCAAAATGAGAATAGCACAAGTACATCCAGGATGTGGAATTCCTGTACCCCCTCCATCATGGGGAGCAATTGAAAAAATAGTATGGGAGTTTATATGTAATCAGAAAGAATTAGGTCATGAAGTTGATTTAAAATGGTCAGGTGATATTAAACCTGGTGAGTATGATATAGTACATTGTCATGTTGCTAATTTAGCTATTGAATTATCATCACGTGGTATTCCTTATATATATCAATTACATGATCATCATGCTTATCATTATGGTAAAGATTCATTTGTTTATAAACAAAATTTAAAAGCAATTGAGGGATCACTATTATCCTTAATGCCTGCTAAATTTTTAGTAGATTATTTTGCTAATGATAAATGTATTTATTTTGCCCATGGGGTAAATACTAAAGAGTTTTATCCTACAATTAAACGTCATCCATTAAATAATCCCAAATTATTGATGGTAGCTAATAATGGTTTAGCTGGTGATCCTTCATTTGATAGAAAAGGATTTACTTATGGTTTAGGGCTAGCAATGATAAATAACTTAGAAATTACTATAGCTGGACCTTCAGCTAATAAACAATTTTTTAATTCTCATTTATGGATGTTAAATTATCCTAAATTAAATTTGGTTTTTGATACTCCTAATAGTACATTACTAGAATTGTATCATGATCATGACATATTTGTTCATCCTACTATGTTAGAAGCAGGACATCCTAATTTAACAATGATTGAAGCAGCAGCTTCTGGTTTACCTATTATTGCTAATTGGGAATATGCTACTGATTTTCATGGGGCATGGAGAGCACCTCGTGATGTTTTTGAAATGGATAAAGGATTAAAAGATATTTTATCTAATTGGGAATCATATGTTGAGCAATCTATTAATACTGGTAGAGAATTATCATGGTATAATAGATCCAAAGAAATATTAAAATTATATAATTCAGTTATATGAAAAGAAATACCCGTTTAGTTAGTATTAAAAATACCCCTATGGTAATATATGAGGGCCCTGAATGTATATCAGATGATATAGTAAAATATAATAATTTTTGGGAATTTGAATTATTTGATTACTTTAAACATTGGTTCCCTAAAGAAGGATTAATGTTGGATATTGGAGCTAATATAGGAGCCCATTGTGTTCAATTTAAACATTATTTTCCTAATTTAAAGATATGGGCTTTTGAACCATTTTTTGAAAATTATAATATATTAAAAACTAATACTGATAGATATAATGATGTTCATTGTTTTAATTTAGGAGTAGGTAGTAATAACTCAATGGTTCATTTCGGAAACGAACAAGAACAAAATTCAGGTGTAATAAAAATAGTTCCTAAAAGTAATATTACTAATTTAGTTATTGCTTTAGATACAATTACATTTCCTGAACCTATTAAATTTATTAAAATTGATGTGGAAGGACATGAATTATCTGCTTTTGAAGGAATGACAGATTTATTATTAAAATATAAACCTATAATATGGTTAGAGGATAATAGTAAAACAGCAGTCCCTTATTTAGAAAAATTAGGATACAAAATAATACAAAAACAAATATCAACAAACGATTATTTAATGATATGAAAGAAATATTAATAAAAGAATATAATAATCTTAAACAATTAAGTATTCCATTTAAAAAAGGAACAAATACACTTAAAGTTAATTTTATTAAAGGAGCATTTGCTGAAGTAATAGGTCCTAATTCTGCTAATTATACTATTAATTTTTATGATCAAGATACAAACCAATTAAAATATTATTGTGATGTAACTAATAATATGTGGACTCGTTCTAATATTAAATATTTTATAAATTGGAAGATTGAAGTAGTAAATAAAGAAACTAAAGAAGTAGAATTAGAACATACATTTAACCCTAAAGGAAAACGTGTTTATATTCATTTAGACTCATCAGCTATTGGGGATACATTAGCTTGGTTCCCTCATATAGATGAATTTAGAAAAAAATGGGACTGTGATGTAATTACATCGACATTCCACAATGAATGGTTTGAAAAAGAATACCCAGAATTAGAATTTGTAAAACCAGGAACTGAAGTACAAAATTTATACGCAATGTATAGTATTGGGTGGCATTATAATGAAGATAAAAAATATGATGATACAAAAATTCCCATTGATTTTAAACAACATCCTTTAGGTGAAACAACAACTTCTATATTAGGTTTAGATTATAAAGAAATAAAACCAAAAATTACAATACCTAATAAAGGAAAACAAATAGATGGAAAATATGTTGTTATAGCACCTCATGCTTCGGCACACGCCAAATATTGGATGTACCCAGGAGGATGGCAAACTGTAATTGATTATTTAAAAGATCAAGGATATAAAGTAGTAATGATTACTAAAGAACGTTTAGGAAATGATTGGCATGATTCTAAATTAGGAGGTACTTTAAAAGGAGTAATTGATAAAACAGGTGATTATCCTATAGAAGATAGAATGGTAGATATTAAATATGCTGATGCTTTTATAGGTGTAGGTAGTGGTTTAAGTTGGTTAGCTTGGGCTACTGGAACTCCTGTTACTTTAATTTCAGGATTTAGTGAACCTTATAGTGAATTTTTAGACTGTGAACGTGTATTTAATTATGATGAGGATGTATGTACTGGATGTTTTAATAGAGAATGGCTTAATCCTGGAGATTGGGATTGGTGTCCAGATCAAAAAGATACCCCACGACAATTTGAATGCAGTAAAACTATTACTCCTTCTCGTGTACTTGCATCGATTAATAGAACCCTTAATATTTATAACAAAAATTAAATTATGGCAGGATTAGACAATTCAAATATATCTACAGGTAATACTGTTGAAGCATCTGATATTCAACAATTATATACCGCATTAGGTACAGGTTCCCCTGGTACTATTGATGGTTTAGTTATAACCGGTAGTCTTAAAGGTGACGTTACGGGTGATTTAACAGGTAACGCAGATACAGCAACCACTTCTACTAATTCTAATTTTGGTAGAATATCTAATAATATAACAGCACCAACTTCTTACTCAGTTGTATTTGCTGATGCTCCTACGTCTCCAACATATAAACAATTATATGTAGATTCAGGCTCAGATGGCTCAGGTATGCATTATCAACCTTCAAATAATTTACTACAAGTTACCTCTTCATATGCTGTTACTGCATCTTACGCTTTAAATGGTGGTGGAGGTGGAGGAAGTGCTATACCAATTAGATTAACTTCAGATAGTAATCCCCTCACTCCTCCAAGTAGTATAAACATGATACCTTTTGGAGGTATTTGGAATCCTTCAGCTACAGGGGGCACAGGTGTAGATATAAACGCTATTTTTGCTAGAACCCCCACTCAAATAGGAGTAGATATGTTAGTAACAGCTACCTGTTACGACCCAAATTTTGCAGCTCCCGGAGTTGCTACAGCAATTGGAGTAACTTTAGATACTACAAACCCAACCCAACCTTTGCTTAATTTTTACGATAGTGCTGGGGCCCCATATAACAAAGAAGTTTCTTACCACGGATGGTTAGAAGCTTAAATTAACAATAAGTTTTATATATTTATACAATGGAACAACAGTTTTTAACCCCTGAAGAACTTACAGAAATTAAATCTTTAAATAAACAAAGAAATAAACTAACTGAATTATTTGGAAGTTTAGAATTTGACCTACAATTAATAAAAATAGAAAAATTAAAAGTAGTAGAAGAATTAAAAAATGTAAGTGAAGCTACAGATAAAATGGCTCTTAACCTACAAGAAAAATATGGAGAAGGCAACGTTAATGTAGAAACAGGAGAGTTTATAAAACGATGATTTTTAAAACCTTTCTATATATTTATAACAAAATAAAATAATACAAAACAAAATGGCAGAAACATTAATATCTCCAGGAGTATTAGCAAGAGAAAACGATAATTCTTTTATCTCCGAAAGACCTATTAGAAACGCGGCAGCTATTGTTGGTCCAACAGTAAAAGGTCCAGTAGAAGTTCCAACCGTTGTTACTTCTTATAGTGATTATGAAAGTAGATTTGGAACTACTCTTACTAGTGGTAGTTTAGAATATTCTTATTTCACATCAATCGCTGCATTTAATTACTTTTCAAATGGTGGTGAGACACTTTTAGTATCAAGAGTAGCTAATACAGCTGCTAATTATACTCCAGCAAGCTCATCAGCTGATTTATTTGGTAGTGGTACTTTAGCTGCAGTTAATGGAATTACATTCAAAACTTTCGGTGATGGTGTTATTTATAATAGTGACGGAGCTGAAGATGCTGAAGGTGCATTAGTAAGTGGATCTTCTGATAACTTAAGATGGGAAGTAACAAATTCAAATGTTGCCAATGGTACATTTGATCTTCTTGTTAGAAGAGGTGATGATAACACTGATAATAAGATTGTAGTTGAAGCATGGACGGGTTTATCATTAGATCCTTTAGCCTCTAACTTTGTTTCCAAAGTAATAGGTGATATGTATGAAACTTATGATTCAGTTAATAACCAAATTTCAGTTAACGGAAATTATAAATCAAACTCAAGATACATTTATGTAGCTTCAGTTACTGCTGGTTTCTTAACACCAAATTATTTTGATAATAATGGAGTTGCAAAAACAGCATATGCTGATATGATTCCAGTAAATGCTAGTGGTTCATTTGGAGCTGCAGAAGGTGATTTAATTAATGGAGTTAATTTTTACGAAAATATTACAGATACAAATACTCAAGGTTTAGTAGCTGCTGATTATACCAACATGATTAGCTTATTAGCTAACCAAGATGATTATAAATTCAATACATTATCAATCCCAGGTTTATTTAACTCAGGAACTAATTTAGCTACTCCAATTGCAAATGCAATTAATAATACTCAACAAAGAGGAGATAGTATTTTTGTAATGGATTTAGTTGATTATGGTTCAACAGTAACACAAGTAACTACTCAAGCAGCTGCTAGAAATACTTCATATGCTGCTTCGTACTGGCCTTGGTTACAAGTAATTGATCCAAATTCCGGTCAATTAGTATGGGTACCAGCATCAACAATGATCCCAGGAGTATATGCATTTAATGATTCAGTTTCTGAACCATGGTTTGCACCTGCAGGTATCAATAGAGGTGGTTTAGATCAAGTTGTTAGACCTGAAGTTAAATTAACCCAAGCACAACGTGATTCATTATACTCAGGAAAAACAAATCCAATTGCTTCATTCCCAGCAACAGGAGTAGTAGTATATGGTCAGAAAACATTACAAACTAAAGCTTCTGCTTTAGATAGAGTAAATGTTAGAAGATTATTAATTGCTTTGAAAAACTACATCTCAGATGTAGCTCAAAACTTAGTATTTGAACAAAACACAATTGCAACAAGAAATGCTTTTATAAGCCAAGTTAACCCGTACTTAGAAACAGTACAACAAAGACAAGGTTTATATGCATTTAAAGTGATTATGGATGAAAGTAACAACTCAGCAGACGTAATTGATAGAAATGAAATGATTGGTCAAATTTACCTCCAGCCTACTAAAACAGCTGAATTCATTTACCTAGATTTCAATATTTTACCAACTGGAGCTACTTTCCCTGCATAATTTTTTAAAAGTTAAATATTTATAATAAAATAAAATAAAATGGCGATATTAGATTCCAACGAAATTTTCTTCACAGCTTTCGAACCGAAAGTACAAAATAGGTTTATCATGTATGTTGATGGTATTCCTGCATATACTATTAAAGGTGTTTCATCTGTAGGATTTGCACAGGAAGAAATTAAATTAAACCACATCAACACTTATAGAAAAATCAAAGGTAAATTATCATGGAATGATGTTACAATGACTCTATTTGATCCGATTACTCCATCAGGAGCTCAAGCAGTAATGGAATGGGTAAGATTACACCATGAATCAGTTACTGGTAGAGATGGTTATTCTGATATGTATAAAAAAGATGTAACAATCAACGTATTAGGACCTGTAGGTGATATTGTTTCGGAATGGATCTTAAAAGGTGCATTTATTAAATCAGGCGAATTCGGAGAATACAACTGGGATAATGAAGCTGCTGCTCAAAATATGACAGTAGTATTAGGAATGGATTATTGCGTATTGAACTTCTAATAAAGAAATTCAAGATATTTTAAAGAGGAGCTTGGCTATGTCAAGCTCCTTTTGTATGTTAATATTTATCATAAGACAAAAGTTATTATTAAATAAAAATTTATGGAACAACAAGAAAAACCCAAATTCAAATTCCCAACAGAACACGTTGAATTACCTTCAAAAGGATTATTATATCCTGAAGGTCATCCTTTATCTTCTGGGACAGTAGAAATGAAATACATGACTGCTAAAGAAGAAGATATTTTGACTAATTTAAATTATGTTAAACAAGGTATTGTAATTGATAAATTACTCCAATCCTTAATAGTTACTAAATTTGATTATTCTGATTTACTTATAGGGGATAAAAATGCAATTATGGTCGCGGCCCGTGTATTAGGATATGGTAAAGATTATCCTTTTACTTATGAAGGGGAAGAAATAGTAGTTGACCTATCCGAATTAAACCCAGTTACTTTAGATGAAAATGCAATTATTAAAGGTGTAAATGAATTTGAATATGAATTACCATTCTCAAAAAATAAAATTACTTATAAAATATTAAACGGAAAAGATGAAAAAGCTATTGAAGCTGAAATTAAAGGTTTAAAACGCATTAATAAAAATGTGTCTGCTGACATATCTACCCGTTTGAAACATCAAATTATTTCAGTTGATGGGGATGCCGATAAAAAAACAATACGTGAATTTGTAGACGGTTATATGCTAGCTAGAGATTCAGCTTCATTTAGACAACATTTGAAATTAACCCAACCAGATATTCAAATGACCTTTCTTTATGATGGTAAAAACGGCGAGGAGGAGGTCGCAGTACCCATTGAGGTACAGTTTTTTTGGCCTGACTCAAGAGTATAGGTTTAACCTTTTCAAACAAATCCACGAGATAATCTATTATGGACAAGGATATGATTATGACACGGTATATAATATGCCTTTGTGGTTAAGAAATATTACTTTTAAATTTATTCAAGACTCAATTAATCAAAAAGCTGAAGCTGAAAAAAAAGCATATGAAGGATCTGGAGGTGGAGGTAATACAAATTTAGATTGGGCTAATCCTGATAGAAGTAAATTAAAATAAATATATAAAGGGGTATCAAATTTTTGGTGCCCCTTCATATTTATAACATATATCCAATAACTAATGGCTAGTAAAGAAGAAATACAAAAGAAAAATATTGAAGAAGCAAATGCTGCTTTAGGGGAACAACTTAATATAGCCTCTAGCCTGTCCGATGTAATGAAAGATATAGTATCTTCTAGTACACGAAGAACAGAATTAGATAAGGCTTCTTTAGGTTTAGTACGTGAATCATCCGCTATGGTTCAAAAAGTAAATTCTGAGTATGAAAATTTAAACCAGGTACAAAAAGATATAACAAAACAAGAAAAACTCCAAGAAAAAATAAAAAAACAAATATTAGCTATTAATGGTAATCTTAATGAAACTGAAAAGAAATCAATAGATAATTATAAAAAAACATCAGAAGGACTATCAAAAGCTAATAGTTTAGTTAAATCTTTAACTGATAAACAAAAACAAGGTTTAAATATTACTAATGACCAAGTTAAAAGAGCTAAAGATTTAGCAGCAAGAAAAGAAGAAGAATTAGGAATAGCAGGGCAGCAATTAAGTAATCAAGCCGAACAAGTAGTTGTCTTGGAACAATCAGCTATAGAAAACGAAAAAATAGCAGCCCATCTAAGTGAACAAGAACGACGCCAGACAAATTTAGTTAAATCTGGGGGGCTTATAGGGGATGCATTATCAGGAGCAGCAACTATTTTCAATAAAATGGGAATGAGTAAAGTTGGTTCTGTATTTGGAGATGCTTCTAAAAGAGTTAAAGAAATGACTTATGCTGCTACTAATGGTGGAAAAAAAGTCATAGGTGGGTTTGCAAAAATGAGAATAGCAGCTAAAGGATTTGGAATGGCTTTAAAAACTGCATTAGGTCCAATAGCTCTTATTAGTATGGCTGTATCTGCATTCCAAAAAATGAAAGAAAGAGCCAAAAAATCAGCAGATGCAATAAGGGGTATTGAACAAGCTTCTGCTGATATGGGTAGAGAGTTAGGCCTTTCAGCTTCCAAGACTGCAGAAGTAGCAAGTCAAGCAAATAAAGCAGCTGCGGGTATGGGTATGACAAGGAAAGAAGCAGCAGCAGCTGCTGGTTCTATATACAGCTCAATGGATGGTGCTGAAAAAATGACTGACAAAACCATGAGATCATTCATGAAATTGCAGAAATTTGCAAAAATGTCAGGAGAAGATTTAAAAGCAATAAAAAATCTATCTAAATTAACTGGACAAGAAGCAGGAAAAACTGCTGATGAAATGGCAAAGCAAGCCCAAATGTCCATTAAAAACCTAAAACTTAACACCAGCATGAAATCTCTCATGCAAGCAGTAGGAAAAGTTTCCAATAATGTTAAGTTAGCAATGGGGGGATCAGCTAAAGGTATTACAGCAGCAGTAGCTCAAGCTAAAAAGTTAGGTTTAGAAATGTCTCAAGTAGAAGGAATTGCTTCATCTTTACTTAATATAGAAGATTCTTTACAAGCTGAAATGGAAGCTGAATTATTAACAGGTAAAGAATTAAACCTTGAAAAAGCAAGGGCAGCAGCATTGAATGGTGATAATGTTGCTTTAATGGATGCATTAGCTGAACAAGGTATTACTCAAGCCGATTATTCTGCAATGAATGTCATACAACAAGAAGCATTAGCTAAATCTTTAGGTATGAATAGAGGTCAAATGGCTGATATGCTTGTTACACAAAAAGAATCTACCGCAGAAAATACAGACATGGTAGATATGCAGAAACAAGGTATAGAGGCTATGACTGGTTTAGTTACAGCAATGGAACGAAAAAATAAAATGGAAGAAGATTCACTATTAAAAAATGAAAAAAGTGGAAGATTTTACATTATGTTGGAGGAAGCAATATTAAGACTCCAATCAGCTCTTGCTCCTATAATGGAAGAAATTATGCCTATTATATTAGAATCAGTAGTAGGAATTGTTGATGGATTTGTCTCATTAATACAAGATACAGGACTTTTAGATGTTATTTTACAAGCTATTAGAGTAACAGTAGAAGCTGTAAAACCTATATTTAAATTTATTGGAGACATGATTAAAGGCATGGTCTCAGGAATTTCACAATTTTTAGGTTATTTATTCCAAACAAAAGAAACAGCAATAGTTGCATTATCTACATTTGGGGCAATATATGCTATGCAAAAAAGATCTCTTATACAAGCAAAAGCATCAAAAGCAATAGAAGTAGCAAAAAATGTAGTATTAGGAGCTGGAAAAGGAATTAGAGCTGCCCAAGAAGCAATAAAAACTAAAGGTATATTAAAATCTATAGGTGGATTAGCTATTAATGCTGCAAAAGCAGTTGCTGGTATTCCTTTTGTAGGACCTGTATTAGCAGCAGGTGCAGCAGTAGCTGCCTACCAATTAGGTAAATCTTACCTCAAAGGGGATGATGTATTCTCTCCAGGAGGGGGAGGAGGATATGGTAATCGTACATTAATGGGTCCTGAAGGAGCTATTGCTTTAAATGATAAAGATGATATAATTGCCGGAACCGATTTATTTAACAAAGGAAACTCAGGTGGTGGTGGAGGAAATAACTCAGCTGAATTAGGAAGAATAGCAAATCTATTAGAACAACTTCTAAATAAAGAAGGAGGAGTATATATTGATGGTAATAAAGTTGGTGGGACTATAGCATTAACCAATTACGAACAACAATAAAAATAAAAATAACTAATATTTATAATCAAAAAATCATGGACTTATTACAATTATTAAAAAAAGGAAAATCTGAATTAAGTAAAGATGGTGTTAGACCAAAACCATTTGATGGTCAAGTATCTCAATTAAAAAAAGATTTTGCTAAAGACTCACAATTAGATTTAAACGGAGAGGATCCTAAAAAATATATCGATAACAAACCCTTATAATTAATTTACTATGGGTTTAATTAAGTTACTTACTGATCCTTCATCATTTAAATTTTATGCAAATGGAGATCCGTATTCAAAATACCAAGGTAAAGGGTATGAATATGGTCCTCGGGAGAGACCCTATGGTGATGATAGACCAGGAGGAGGAGATAGTAAATTTCCTCTAGTAACTACCCCTTTACCAGATGTAGAATCATCACCTAGTCCTACAACATTACCTGATGGGTTATACCGTGGTCAAGGTGTTATAACTAAAGCAGTATTAGATGATACTAAAAGAATTTCAAAATTCTTAATAACAGAACAAGGTCTACAATTTTTAGCCAAACAACAAACATTACAATTCCAAGAAAACCTAGCTCTTTATGGTAATGATACAGGAAAATGGAGATACAACTCCCCAACATCTTATATTGCAAATACAGCTTTAGCTGCTACTGGAGTTCATACACCTAATACATTTAAGTATGGTTTAGGTTTGGTTAGAGATAGAGACCCACGAGTAGAAAAATATGGAGAAGCGGTTACTGATGTTACCCAAGCTAAAATATCAGCAAATTCATTAGAAGGAACAGATAGGATCACTACATCCCCAATGTATATTGCTCAATCAGCAAAAACAGGAACTGGATATGATGATACTGTTAATATGTATATTACCAAAATTAATAACGATGGTTCAGGGAATAATACATACATACATCTTAGATCATATATAAGTGGACTTTCAGATGGGTATAATGCTGATTGGAAATCAACTCGTTATATGGGTCGTGGAGAGGATTTTTATTCATATAATGGCTTTAAAAGAGATATTTCATTTAATTTCCAAGTCCCTATATTATCTGCTAGAGAACAATCAATAGTATATTCTAAATTAAACTATTTGGCTTCATTGATGGCTCCTGATTATACTAAAGGTGGATTTATGAGAGGTAATCTTGTAAAACTAACAGTAGGAGATTATATTACTGATGTTCCTGGAATATTAACAGGTATTGATTTTAAAATAGATGAAAGTGCAGGTTGGAATATAGGACGTGACCAAAATGGAGACAAAATTTCAGAAGATTACGTAATGCCTAAATTAATTGAAGTAGGTGGATTCAAATTCTTACCAATACATGATTTTATACCACGAACTGTACAACAATCATTTATTGAAACGGGTGATGGAGTACATAATGATGCTCCCTTTATTACTTATGGTAAGAAAGGTATTAACCCCGGTGGGTATTTATTCCAACCTGATAAAGCTACAAATACAGCATTTCAAAAAAGATTAGCAGATCAAGTAGAAAGAGAGGAAAAAGAAAGGAAGAAAACAGCAGCTGCTACCAAAACTTCATTAGCAAATGGTGAAAATTTAGGGCAAGGTACCCCAATTAATCTCAGGAGATGATTATAATACGATATGAGTAGATATATAAATACACCTATAATTTTATCCCCTCCTAAAAAAGGAAGGCGAGGATTTCCTATCCAAAGAAGTACCCGCTACCCAGAAATTCCAACAGATGTAAATGATATATATGCTTATATTACTGAAGGAGATAGACTAGATTTACTAGCACAACAATTTTACGGTGATATTTCTTTATGGTGGATAATTGCAACTGGGAATCCTGAAAAACTATCATTAAATTCATTATACGTTCCTGTAGGAACTGAAATAAGAATACCAACAAATGTATCACTTGCACAAAGTTTATTTAACTCAATAAATAGAATATAAATATGCCTAGAAATGGAAACATTACAGGTCAAGTTTTTGACGATAAAGTTATTGAGCAAATAGAAAATAGAGAAAAAGTTTTAGGTCAACGTACTAGAAATGATAAAACTTTACTATATTCTAATAATCAAACAGCTTTTTTACGTTTAGCTTCCTCAGTTAATATTGAAAGCCCTCAAGTTATAACAAAAGAAGAACCGGAAACAGGTAATAACCCCTCAGAAGAGGGAGTTAATCAGCTTAAAGCTAGAGGAATAAATGAAACACTAACAGGTGATTCATTAGCTAAATCTTGTGTCTTATTTGGAGGAGTAGTAGGGATAAAAAACCAATTAAACCCAAAACTAAAATTTGGAGTCTATAATTCAAATGAAGATCCTATTAGTACTATTGCTGCTTATGGGTGGGGAGGATTAGGTAAAAAAGGTTATGTTCCTATGCCCGCAATAGATAATGCTAAAATAAGTTTTTATAATAGAGGAGCTATTCAAAAAGCAGATGTATCCATTAAAGTATATTCCCTAGAACAACTTCAGATATTTGATATTTTATACTTTAGGATTGGATATACAATGCTTTTAGAATGGGGTCATAATATATGGATAGATAATGATACCACTAAGTCTGAAAATATTAGTGAGTTTAAATTAAAAAATAGAACTAAATTTTCCACAAAACCTTTTGAATTATTTTTTGATAAAACTACAACCCAACAAAAAATATTCAATGCCATTGATGAACAACGTACATTAGATTCATGTAATTATGATGCTATGTTAGGTAAAGTTACTAATTTTACTTGGAAATTTAATGATGATGGAACTTATAATATTAATTTAAAATTAATAGGAATGGGAGATATCATTGAATCTTTAAAAATTAATAAATCTCCTATAAAAACTAAAGGAAAAGGAATTATAAAACCTACAAAAGAAGTAGGAGATGCTACAAAAGGAGTTGAAAATATTGAAAAGAAAGCAGATGCTGATCAAGAAGCAGCCGCAGATGAAGTACAGGAAAAACAAGAGAAATTAGATAAATTAATAGAAGAGGTAAATGCAAATATTGAAGAAATTGGAGTTGTATATGAGATTATAGGTGGGTTTTTTAGTAGAGACGAAAAGTATTTTGCAAATAATGCAAATTGGGTAAATGATGGTGCACGATCTGCTTTAAGAGGTTTTACAGGTAATTTATTTATTACATTTTCTTCGGATAATGACGCAAATCAAGATGCTTTCAAGCAAATAAAAGAACAAAGACAAAATATTACAAATGTTCTTCAACAATTTAAAGAATCTGAAGGTCAGAACCTTAACAGTAACTTGAGGGGCATGCAGGTTAATATTAGAAATGCAATTAATAATAAAGCTCCTAATAATAATTATGCATGGGCGGGTAAATCAGCTGTAGCAACCTTAAATCAGTGGCAGACGAGATTAAACACACTACTTGACAAAGTAGCAGAACAAGGTAGAAAAATATCTAAAGATCAAACCAAAGATTTAGAAAAATCAAAAGCAGCTTTAGAAGACCAAAAATCAATTTCAGAAAAACAAAAACAACGTGCTAATGTAATTCGCCAACAAATAGAAGCACGAAAAGAACAACTTAAACTTTCTCCGGAAACATCAAAAGAAACAGCAAATAAAAGTTTATTTAACCAACAATTATATGAATGGAGAATAGAAGCCCAAAAAAGAAAAGCCCCAAAAGAATTATACAAATTAGCATTTAAAGCCAATTCAGCTAATTCAGATCAAACAGGAGTTTCAACTATTAGTTTAAATTTTTATTATGTTAGATTAGGATATATGCTTAAATGGATTGAAGAAAATTTGTTAGTATATGATAACACTAAAACAGATGAAAAAGAGGGAGGTAAACCAAGAGACCCCAATAGTACTGAAACTAAACCTAATCCTATTTTTAATGTTGATTATAATGTAGAACGAAATTTTTGTCTTCGCTTCCCTGGACAATTTTCATCAGATCCTAAAGTATGTGTCATTCCTAGTGTTTATAAAAGTTCTAATAATGTTACTGATGAAAGTAAAGAAATTGAATGGAATATTCTTAAAGATTTAGAAAAAAACATTCCTTTTACTGTAAAAGAAAATGATCAAATAGGAAGACTAATGAATATCATGGTTAATATAGATCAAACAGCTTCAGTATTAGATAAAAATATAGATAAAAATGGTAAAGTAAATCTTAATAAATTTTTAACTAGTTTACTTAATGAAATAAATGATGCTTTAGGTAATGTTAATAAGCTAGAACCTACATTTAATACTGAGGAAAATACATTAACAATAATCGACGCTAATAATGTCCCTGCAGCTGAAAGAACTTTCCCTGATAAAGAAAATAAAAAACGACAAAAAATGGGGATATTTAATGTGTATGGCATTGGAAATGAAGCATCTCAAAAAGGTAGCTTTGTTACTAATGTAGATTTCCAAGTCCAATTACCCCCTAATATGGCGGCTATGGCTACTATTTCTGCTCAAGCTAATGGTAATATTGTAGGAGAAAATGCTACAGGATTATCAAAACTAAACACAGGTTTAGTTGATCGATTAATTACAGTTAAATTAGATGCTGATAGTATTGAAGGAGCTAAATCTGGTAAAAATGATCCTACTGTAATATTTAATCAAACTTTAGAAACTGTAGAAAAAGAAGTTGAAATATTATATAATAAAAAAAAGTATGCTGAAGATAGTGTTAAATCTATGAGATCTAAAAATAGAGATATAGCAATGTATTTAACAGGTAATCCTTTATACCTAAAAAAAGCCCCAGCACCCTTCTTTATACCCTTTAATCTTAAATTAGACATGCAAGGAATATCTGGGATAAGAAATTATGAAAGATTTTCTATTACTGAAGATGTATTACCATATAGCTATAGATCAGGTGATCAAGGAGGAGTAATTAACTTTTTAGTAAAAGGAATATCTCACAAAATAGATAATAATGAATGGACTACTAGTATTGATTCTCTTAGTGTAGGAGCAAAACCACAAGAATAATGCCTTATTACCCTAAAAATAAAATCCAAACCAATTTATATTCTAATGGGGATAATCTTGTAAAATCATCCAATTTAGAATTATATACAGGTCCTTATTATAAAATATCAAATGGAAAAATGTATATAGGGGTAACTCCAAACTCTCAAAGATATCCTGAAGAATTAATACCTTTAATAGAAGATACAACTCCAAATACAACCAAAATTATAAATGAAATTACAATTAGTGATATTAATATAAATAATACTATAGTAAACAATTATATTGGGAATTTAGATGACTCCCCTAAAAATCAACAAATCCCAGTCCCCTTTTATCCAAATCCAAATGTAGAAGATTATAAACGAGGATATTTTACTAGGTATTTTGCTAAACAAATAAATAATTATTCTTTTATTGAAATAAACCAATTAGCTTATAAAAATTTAGACTCAAAAAATAGTGAATATCTTTGGCAATTATATTATGTAACTGAAATACCTTGGCAAATAAGAGGAAATGCTACTGATGTATATAAAACAAATGAAAGTGTAGTATACATTCAAGAAAAAAATAATTTTAAAGGTTTATCTCAATTCCTAAGAAAAAATTACGTCAAATATTATATAGGTGAAGATTTTCATGTAATGCCTGATGGTAGAATAATGGAAGGAAAAACACATAAAGAATCTAAAAAACTAGATTCTGTAAAATTATCTAAAAAACTATCTAAAACATTACCAACTTCAACCAATTCATCAACCTCAAATAATACAAATAGAGGAGGATATTAAAAACAAAGTTGGAAACCGTAAGTAAATTCATTATATTGGATTCAAAATCGGTTATAAATGTATTGGCTTGTAGAGACAGAAGAACAAATAAATTATTTAATTAGTAGGCAATTTAGAGATGCATTCATTGAAGTAATACCTTTAAGTGATAATGTTCATCCTGCTAATAATGATGTTTCTCTAGTTTATTTTAAACCGTTTGTTGAGCCAAAAGGTTTTATGTTATGTATTACACATAGCGAGTGTTTAGGTGTAAGTAAAACGTTAGTAAATGAATTACTAACACAAACTAAATCATTATGGACACGAGATAAAAAATCAACATTATTTTATTTTCAAATTCAAAGCTTGCTCGACGTATCCACAATTATTCCTCCGTATATACAAGATAAAACACAAGCTCATCATATATTATACCAAAGATATCCAAATAAAAAAGATATCAATACAATAATCCCTATAGTGAAACATTATGAGACTTGTCAATTGATATACAATAATGTAAAACATGGATTTGAGGAGGAGAGACCACCATATTTCGATTTTTATAATAAGTGGGCACCATTAGCTTTCCTTGGATTGGAAAAAAATGGAATTAAAATAAATAAAGATGAATTTGAAACCCATTTCCACCCAGTTGACGACGAATTTGTATACACATCATATAACTACAATACACTAACGACTAGACCATCTAATAAATTTGGGGGAGTTAATTATGCCGCTCTTAATAAGGAAAATGGTTGTAGAAAAAGTTTTATACCTCGAAATGATGAATTTGTAGAATATGATATATCCGCTTATCACCCCACTTTAGCAGCTAAATTGGTAGATTATGATTTCGGTGAGGGAGACATCCATCAAGCGTTTGCCGAAATGTATGGTGTAGAATATAAGAAAGCAAAGGAATTAACCTTTAAGCAATTATACGGAGGAGTATTTGATAATTATAAAGACCTTCCATTCTTTAAGAAAACAAGTGTATATATTGAGGATAACTGGAAGAAATTCAATGAGGTGGGGTATATAGAAGTTCCAACCTCTGGGTATAGGTTTTATAAGTCAAAATTAGACAATATGAATCCTCAAAAGTTGTTTAATTATGTTCTCCAAAACTTGGAGACCGCAACTAACATTTGTATATTGATTGAGTTACATAAATTACTATGTAGTAAAAATACTAAATTAGTATTATATACTTACGATAGTTTTTTATTTGATGTAGATAAAAGTGAACAATTAGAAATAGAAATAGAACAAATTTTCAAAAAATATCAAGTTAATATAAAAAGCAGTTATGGAAGCACCTACGATTTTGCCCCCTAGTCAATATATGTATAAGGGATACGATTTTGAAAAATCCCTAAACACAATAGACGTGAATAATAAGTTATTTTGTACTTTTGTTGATGAAGAATTCATTGACGAAAAGATATATTCTATATCTAACTCATACAGTATAATGTATAATAAAATGTTTGTCCTTTTTATTAAAAGTACAGGCGAATACGTTATAACATATAATGTTGATCAAGGAAATGTTGATACTATTCCTGACAATACTATTCTAGTACATAGAAAAAAAGATACTAATACATTATATACAATTAATGCATTAAATACTCTAATTAAATCTCTCAACGGTGGAATAGTAGATACCAGATTTAGAATTGATTGGAAGCATTATCGTAATTGTATTCTTCTTACCCAACAAAATGACATTAGACAATTAAATACAAAAGTTCACAAAATTGTTGAACTATAGTTTGGTTGCCCTAAATTAGTTTCGTATATTTAGTTTCATTAATAAAAATAGTTATAAAACATGGATTTAAAAGAAATCAAAAGCCGTTTGAATTCACTTCAAACAAAATCAGCTCCAACAGGAGGCAAAAGAAATATCTTTTGGCGTCCTGAAGTTGGAAAACAAGTAGTACGTGTTGTACCTAATAAGTTCAACAAATCAAACCCATTTACTGAAGCATTTTTCTATTATGGTATTGGTCAACGAGTAATGATCTCACCAACCAATTTTGGTGAATCAGATCCTATTGCAGAATTTGCAAAGCAATTACGTCAAACTAGCGATCGAGATAACTGGCGTCTAGCTAAGAAACTTGATGCTAAGATGCGTATTTTTGCACCTGTAATTGTTCGTGGACAAGAAGATGAAGGTGTTAAATTGTGGCAATTTGGTAAAGAAATGTATATGGATTTCTTGAACCTAGCCGACAATGAAGATGTAGGTGATTTTACAGATGTAGCTATAGGTCGTGACATTACTATTAATACAGTAGGTCCAGAGACAACAGGTACATCTTATAATAAATCATCTATTATGCCTAAAGTTACTCAAACACCATTGAGTGCCGATGCAGATCAAGTTCAAAAATGGTTAGATGATCAACCAAACCCTCTAGAGGTATTTAAGCGTTATTCATTTGATGAAATGAAAAAATCACTTCAAGAATGGTTAGCTCCTGAAGATGAAGCTCAAGAAGGTGATATCATTGATGATGAAAAGGAACCAGTAGCAGTTACTCCTTCTCCTCAACAAAATTACTCAGTTAAGACACCAACAAAACAATCAAAAACTGAGAAATTTGATTCAATGTTTGAAGATGACGATTTACCATTTTAATTAAAAATTAACTTATTATGCCAAGAAAGAAAAAGAGTGAATCTTTGACGGCTGCCGTCTCCAAAGAATTAAAAGCAAACTTTGACTTAAATAAATTCAAGGAGAAAAAAATGCTTAACAATAGTGTTAAGTTTAAGCCGCAACAATGGATTCCCCTTTCTAAAGCATTTCAAGAAGTTACAAGTGTGCCTGGTATTCCTACTGGGCATATTTGTCTACTTCGTGGACATTCAGATACTGGAAAAACTACAGCATTGATTGAAGCAGCAGTTTCAGCACAAAAAGTAGGTATACTTCCAGTATTTATTGTTACTGAGATGAAGTGGAATTGGGAACATGCTAAACAAATGGGTTTAGCATTTGATGAAGTAGTAGATGAAGAAACTGGAGAAATTATTAATTACGAAGGTAACTTTATTTATGTAGATAGAGAAAATCTAAATACAATTGAGGATGTAGCTGGATTTGTTTTAGATTTAATGGATGAGCAGAAAAAAGGTAATTTACCTTATGATTTATGTTTCTTTTGGGATTCAATTGGTTCTATCCCTTGTGAAATGTCTGTTAAGTCAAACAAAAATAATAATGAGTGGAATGCAGGAGCAATGTCCACCCAATTCAGTAATAATGTAAACCAAAAAGTAGTAATGTCTCGTAAAGAGTCATCACCATATACTAATACTTTAGTTTGCGTTAATAAAGTATGGGCTGCTAAACCAGAAATGCCTATGGGTAAACCTAAAATGATGAATAAAGGTGGGTTTGCCATGTGGTATGACGCTACATTCGTAGTTACATTTGGTAATATAGCAAATGCTGGTACTAATAAAATTAAAGCTGTTAAAGACGGTAAACAAGTCGAATTTGCTAAACGTACTAATCTCCAGATTGATAAAAATCATATTAATGGTATTACTACTAGAGGTAAAATTATTATGACACCTCATGGTTTTATTGAAGATAATGATAAAGCCCTTAAAGATTACAAATCTGATCAAGTAGAAGAGTGGAGTAGAATATTAGGAGGAACTGATTTTGATATTTTTGAAGAAGAATCATCAGAAGCGCCTACCAATATATTTGCACAAGAACCTGAATAAATGTATATAGGGGGTTGGTTTAGCCATCTCCCTATATTACATTCCCATCAAATAAAAAGTTATGAAACAAAAAGATTACCTTAAACTCCTTAATAATATAAATGAGGAGAATGATACTGTTTCCTCAAATGAGCATGATCGTGTTCTATTAATAGATGGATTAAATCTATTTTTTAGAAATTTTGCTATGATGAATATAGTAAATCAAGATGGGGTCCATATTGGGGGTCTAGGTGGATTTATACGTTCATTAGGATCATTGATTAATCAAATCCAACCAACAGCAGTTTATGTAGTATTTGATGGAGTAGGTTCAGCTAATAATAGAAAAAATGTAAATCCTGATTATAAAAAGGACAGACATACTTCTCGTATTACTAATTGGGAAATATTTGATGATTTAGATGATGAACATAATTCTAAAATAGACCAAATTGTTCGTCTAGTTCATTATTTAAAATGTCTTCCCGTTAGAACAGTATCAATAGATAAAGCAGAAGCAGATGATATCATTGCTCATTATGCTCAATATCTCCCCCAAGAATATAATTCAAAATGTATTATAGTATCCAGTGATAAAGATTTTTTACAATTAGTAAACGATAATGTTACTGTTTATAGACCAATGGAAAAGGTATTTTATCAACAAGATACACTTGAAAATAAATTTGGTGTATTATCGGAAAATTTTATTTTATATAAAACATTATTAGGTGATGCTTCGGATAAAATCAAAGGTATTAAAGGATTAGGTGAAAAAGGATTATTTAAAAAATTCCCTGAGTTAAATGAACGCCCATTAACTATGGATGATATCTATGATATTTCAGAAGAAAAATTAAAAGATCATGTAGTTTATGCTCGTATTATAAATGAATTTGACCGTTTAGAAAATAATTATAAATTAATGGACCTGGTAAATCCATTACTTGATGAACAAGATAAATCAGATCTTGAAGACTATACGAAAATTTCAGCTCCAACTTTGAATCCCGAATCTTTTTTACGAATTTATAATGAAGACGGAATTGGCAAAATGATACGCAATGTAGATTTTTGGTTAAAAGACATTTTTAAAATATTAAACAGTTTTACAGAAAAATAAGTTATGACATTAGTTAATCTTTCACAATACGGTACTGCTTTTCAAATTAAAGTATTATCATCATTATTAACCCATAAGGAATTCCTTGTAAATATCTATGATATTATAAGTGAAGATTATTGGGATAATCAAGCTCATAAATGGATTATTAAGGAGATAATGAAGAGTTATGATAAATATCATACTGTTCCTTCAATGGATGTTTTAAAAGTAGAGCTTAAAAAAATTGATAATGAAGTCCTTCAGGTATCTATTAAAGAACAACTTAGAGCCGCATATGAAGCTTCTGAAGAAGATTTAGCTTATGTACAAGAAGAATTTTCAAATTTCTGTAAAAATCAACAATTAAAAAAAGCGTTGTTAACGAGTGTAGATTTTCTTAACGCGGGAGATTATGACTCTATTAGACAAATGATTGACAACGCGTTAAAAGCGGGTAACGACAAGAATGTTGGTCATGAGTATGCTAAAGATGTTGAGTCTAGGTATAGAGAAGATGATAGAGTTCCTATTCCATCTCCATGGACTAAAATTAATGATTTACTCCAAGGTGGTCTTGGAGGAGGAGATTTTGGTCTTATATTTGGTAACCCAGGAGGGGGTAAATCTTGGTCATTAGTAGCTTTAGGTGGATATGCTGTAAAATTAGGTTATAATGTAATACATTATACTTTAGAATTAGGAGAAAATTATGTTGGTAAAAGATATGATGCTTTTTTTACTAATATTCCTGTAAATACAATTCATCAACATCAACTTAAAGTAAGTGAAGCTATTGAAACTTTAGAAGGACAATTAATAATCAAAGAATTCCCACCAGGCCAAGCAACAATACACACAGTAAAATCCCACATCCAAAAGGTAACTGATCAAGGGATGAAGCCTGATTTAATTATTATTGATTATGTTGACCTATTAGGGACAAAAAAGAAAACATCTGATCGTAAAGGAGAAATTGACGATATTTATATCAGCACTAAAGGACTTGCTCGCGAACTAAATATACCAATTTGGTCCGTTTCCCAAGTAAATAGAGCTGGAGCTAAAGATAATATCGTAGAAGGTGATAAAGCAGCAGGATCATATGATAAGATTATGATCACTGATGTATGTATTTCCCTTTCTAGACAACGTAAAGATAAAGTTGATGGCACTGGTCGTTTTCATATTATGAAAAATAGATATGGAATGGATGGGATGACTTATAGTGTAAAGGCAGATACTTCAACAGGGCATTTTGAAGTTTCAGACCATATAGAAATGGATGAGGAGGGATCAATGACCGAAACTCGCACAGTTACCGATTATGACAGTGATGTCAAAAAAGATTTGAGGAAGAAGTTTAATGAATTAAAACCATTTGAATTAAAAACACATGAGTAATTTACTAGAAGAAAGAGTTGTATACAAGCCCTTTGAATACCAAGAAGCAGCCGATTATTGGTTAAAACAACAACAAGCCCATTGGTTACATACAGAAGTCCCAATGATGTCTGATTTAAATGATTGGAATTCTAATTTAACAGAAACAGAAAAAAATATTATAGGGTCAATTCTTAAAGGATTTGCTCAAACAGAAACAGTTGTAAATGATTATTGGTCAGGACTAGTTACTAAATGGTTTAGAAAACCAGAAGTTATAATGATGGCTACAACCTTTGGCGCATTTGAAACAATCCACGCTGAAGCTTATTCACTATTAAATGAAACACTTGGACTTGAAAATTTCGCTGAATTTATGGAAGATGAGGCTACGATGGCTAAAATTGAAAATCTTACTACTATTAGGGATAGTTTTAATGGTGAAAAAGATATTCATGAAATCGCTAAATCACTCGCTATATTCTCAGCATTTACCGAGGGAGTTAATTTATTCTCTTCCTTCGCCGTCCTTTTATCTTTCAAAATGCGAAACAAGCTTAAAGGAGTGGGTCAAATTGTTGAATGGTCTATTAGAGACGAATCATTACATTCCGAAGCAGGATGCTGGTTATTTAGAACACTTATCAAAGAGAATCCTGAACTCAAAACTCCAGAACTTGAAGCAGCAATAAATGAAGCAGCTTTATTATCTTTACAACTTGAATTAGATTTTATTCGTAAATGTTATGAGTTAGGTGATTTAGAAGGTTGTTCACAATATGATTTAGAAAATTTTATTAAAAATAGAATTAATACTAAATTAGGTGACCTTGGATATCCTGGAATTATTTCAGATATTGATGTAACAGCAGTTGAAAGAATGAAATGGTTTGATGCCCTATCAGCTGGAAAACAACATACTGATTTCTTTGCAAATAGAGTTACAAATTATAGTAAAGGAAATATGAATTGGGATGAAAGTATATTTTAATTATGGATAATAACAGTTTAATAGCAGATTACTCCCAATGGGAAAGAGGTAAAGATTATCCTGATTATATGGATGAAGTAGCTTTATCTACAATAAGTAAAGGGTATTTACTACCTGGGGAAACTCCCCGCAAAGCGTATAGACGCGTCGCTAATGCTGTAGCTGATAGATTAAACAGACCAGATTTAGCTAATAAATTTTTTAAATATATTTGGAATGGATGGATTGGTCTCGCTAGCCCTGTTCTCAGCAATACCGGTACTGATAGGGGTTTGCCTATTAGTTGTTTCGGTGTTGATACTCCGGATTCGATACGTGGTATTGGTCTCACTAACGCAGAGCTTATGCGACTTACTTCCTATGGGGGAGGCGTGGGAATATCCCTTAGCAGAATTAGAGGAAGAGGAGAAAGTATAACTGGAAATGGAAAATCTGAGGGTATTGTACCTTGGGCTAAAATTTATGATTCAACAATTGTTGCAACAAACCAAGGTTCAGTTCGTAGAGGAGCAGCATCAGTAAATTTAGATATTAATCATAAAGATATCAATGAATATTTACAGATTCGTCGTCCTAAAGGTGATCCTAATAGACAATGTTTAAATTTACATCAAGCTGTAGTTGTAGATGATGCGTTTATGAAGCGCCTACAAGATCGAGACAGCGAGGCCATGTCCTTGTGGCTTGAAATACTTAAATCACGTGTAGAAACTGGAGAACCATACATTATGTTTAAGGATAATGTTAACAAAGACAATCCTTTAGCATATAGAATGAATAACCTAGATGTTACAATGACTAACATTTGTTCTGAAATTACATTACATACAGATGAAGAACATTCATTTATATGTTGTTTATCTTCATTAAACCTAGCTAAGTACGATGAATGGAAAAACACAGATGTAGTTGAAATGGCTACCTACTTTTTAGATGGTGTAATGGAAGAATTTATCGTTAAAACTAATGGTAAGGATTCTATGGTTCGTTCTCATAGACATGCTAAAAAAGGTAGAGCATTAGGTTTAGGAGTAATGGGTTGGCATACCTTCTTACAACAGAAAAATTTACCATTTAATTCATTAGCATCAACAGCTTGGACTCACACTATTTTTAGTGATATTAGACAAAAAGCAGAAGCTGCTTCTCGCCAAATGGCTTTAGAATATGGAGAACCACTTTGGTGTAAAGGAACTGGAATGAGAAATACTCATGTAATGGCAATTGCTCCTACAGTATCAAATTCTCGTATTAATAGTTGTTCAGCAGGTATTGAACCTCAACCTGCAAACGTTTATGTGTTTAATGGTGCTAAAGGAACATTTATTGTTAAAAATCCTGAATTAGAAAAATTACTTACAGATAAAGGTAAGAACCAAAGTAAAATATGGGATCAAATTTTAGCAGATAATGGTTCAGTAGCTAATTTACCTCATGATGTTTTAACTGATGATGAAAAAGAAATATTTTTAACCTTTCCTGAAATTAACCAATTAGCGTTAGTTCAACAAGCAGCAGTGCGTCAAAAATATATTGACCAAACACAATCTTTAAATGTTGCGTTTGATCCTACTGATTCTCCTAGATGGATTAATCAGGTACATATGGAAGCTTGGAAGTTAGGAATTAAAACTTTATACTATCTTCGCACAGATTCAGTAATTAAAGGTGATTTAGGTTCTAGAACTACAGATGATTGTTTAGCTTGTGACGGTTAACTATATGTATAACCACATTAAAAATAAATTATTATGAAAAAAGTATTAGATTTTATCAAAAAAATTATTTCAATCGTTAAAGGTTGGGTAGTAGCTAACGGAATTGAAGGTGCATTGGGGCTTATAGCTGGTTTACTTTTATGGTCATTTGGTTATAAAGTATGGGCAGGATTTGCTTTTGGTGTTTTTGCAACTCGTAATTGGGATATTGTAAAAAATTGGTTACTTAAATTATTAAAAAAATAAAAAATTTTTTTTAAATATTTTAAAAGAGGGGTGCAATAGCATCCCTTTTTTTATATTTATGAATATACAATTTGTTACACTTAATCGTTACTATATGTTAAATAATATAAAACAAAAATTAATGGCTTTTAGAGACATATTTAAAGATGAAAATGATGTAAATGAAAAAAGTGTAATAGGCTTTATGTCATTTGCTGTAATGGTTATTTTTGCAGTTGCTGATTTAGTAACAGGTTATTTTAGTAAAGACTTAGTAATTAATGAATTCATTTATGAATCATTCTTAATTATTACTTTAGGTTGTTTCGGTATCGCAGGATTAGAAAAAATCTTTAGTAATAAAAAAGAAAAATGATGAAAAAAATATTATTATGCTTACTATTATTAGTAAGTTCCCAAATTAAAGCTCAAAATAAGGCCCAAGACTTTGTTAATTCCCTTTATAAAGATTTCTTAAAATATGGAACCCTATATGGAGCTGGTGAAGTTAGAAACTCAGTTGAAGCACCTTACCCTACTTATATTGTAAGAACTAATGAAAATGGTTCTTTATATGATATACCTAGAGTAGAAGATAATACAATAAAGTATCCATTTGATTACAGATATGGATTTGGTATTAGAAAATTAGCTAGATTTGATTATGAAAGAAAACCTAAAAACTATTATGATGGAACTGAAGATCAATTAGTATTTACAGCACCATCTTCTGCTATCCAGGGACTTGAATATCAATTCCACAAAGAATGGGAAAGATGGATGGGTAGAGAGTTTGATAATAGCAGATATTTCTTAAAACATACAGGTAAATACCACATTGTTAAAGCTGAAAGTAGAAAAGTTGATAGAATTAATTTAAAATACCAATCAGCTGAAACTAGAGCTAGGTTACCTATTGGGAAAAAGTTTTCTATATCTGCAGGTGCTATATTTAGAACTCATGATAGACCTTATGGTTATAACCCTATTGAAATTTGGTTAAATGAAACTGATGATACAGGTAATGCAGTAAACCCTTGGTATACTTTAGGATACCAATATGGTTATAATGATGTATTTTACACTCAAACTACAGCAAACGGAGATACTACTCAAGATTGGTGTTGGGTAGATCCTGATGGTAATGAAGTAGCACATTCAGATCTAGCATTTAGAGAAAATGTATATCCTTTATTAATGAATCGTTATAATAATGAAATATGGTCTCAATTAAGTAGATTTGGTGAAATTGCCCCAATTATAGGTTTCGATTTTTATCACTATGAATCTAAATTTTGGTTACATGCTTATGCTAACTGGATTTTACCATATCATCATTATGTAATGGGTGATGAAGATTTTTCATATTTACATAGAGATAATTGGGGTAAAGGAGGACATAATAACTTGTTAGAAGGTAAACAATGGTCTGATTATAACTTTGGTGCTAATTTAGGTTGGAAAGTAGGTAAAAATTTAGGTATTTTTGTTGAAGGGGAGTATAGCAAAATGTGGGATAGTCAGTTATACCAAACTACATTTGGTTTAAACTATACATTTAGATAATAAAAAAAATGGCTAAACAAATAGGAGAAAATACTAAAATTACATTAGACTTAAAAACTATAGGAATTGTTGTCTTTTTTATAGCTACAGTTATTGGTATGTGGTTTACATTACAAGCAGATATAGAAAGGGCAAAAGCACTTCCTGAACCTGAGATTGAAAGAATGGAGTTTGATATGAAAGATGAACTTATTAGAACTACCATTATGGACACTCAGGATGATGTTGAAGATATAAAATCTCAATTAGAAAAAATTGATGAGAGATTATATGAGCTTCAAAAAAGAAAATAATATGAAAAATTTATTCTTATTCTTCCTTTTAATTTTTAGTTTTAACTTACAAGCTCAAGATTGGATTGGTGATAAAGACTATAAAAAGAAAATCCATGAAAAATCTCCATTTGGGGATGATGAAAGTTCAATTGTAATAATTGAATTTTGGGTTAAATTTAATGATGTTAATTCTTTTAAAGAATTTAATAAATTAAAAAATGTTACTCATTATTATAAATGTAATTTAGCTTCTAATCCAGAACTAAAGAAAAAATATAAAGTAAGAATGGCTCCCACTATACTAATTTTTAAAGATGGTATACTAGAAGAATCTTTTAGAGCAGGATTAGATTTAGAGTGCCCTGTTACTTTAGAAGAGTTGCAAAAAACAATCAAAGAAACTCGATTATCTAATCAATTTTAATATTTATTAACATGCTATTAAAAGTAGGTTCAAGAGGTAAAGAAGTAAAAGAACTCCAAGAATTCTTAGAAATTGGAGCTGATGGTATCTTCGGTAAAGGAACTGAATCATCTGTTAAAAAATGGCAATCTGAAAATGGTTTAGTAGCTGATGGTATTGTAGGCCCTGCAACATGGGACGCTATGGGATTAGCTACAACTGATTCCTCAGAACAAATTTACACTACAGAAAATGGATTAGTTGTTGAAAAATATTTTTTACCTAAAGGTGAATATAAAAATGGACCAACAAATAAAGAATATGTTTTTTTACATCATACAGCAGGTTGGCACAACCCATTTAGAACAATTGATCATTGGGGTAGAGATAATAGAGGTGCAGTAGCAACCGAATTTGTATTAGGAGGTCCTTCAATTAAAGGAAATGACAATAAATATGATGGAAAAATGGTTCAAGCCTTTCCTGAAGGTGCTTATGGTTGGCATTTAGGAAAAAATGGATCCCAACATATGCATACTCATTCAATTGGTATAGAAGTAAATAATTTTGGTTATATTGTTAATGGTAAAGCTTACCAAGGAACCCCAGTAGAAGAATCCCAAATTGTTACTTTAAAAGAACCATTTAGAGGTCATAAAACATGGCATCGCTACTCAGATGCTCAAATAGAAGCTTTACATAAATGGATTTTATTTATTGCTGAAAGGGATAATATTGATGTAAGAGTAGGCCTACCAGCTTTAATTAAAGAAAAAGGAGCAGAAGCTTTTGAATTTAATAGCGATGCCTATTATGGAAAAGTAAAAGGACTTTGGACACATACAAATACTAGAAAAGATAAATTTGATATGTTCCCACAGCAAGAATTACTGGATATGTTAACTTCCTTTTAATCGAAAATAATTGTTTAAATTTTAACTTGGTTTTCGTTTAAATATTTCTTATATTTATGTTCAACTAATATTAAGAATTCAATGTGGAAAAAAATACAAGAAAGGATATTTCCTTTTCTAATTGCTACCTCTGCCCTGTCAGTCTCTGCTTCGGCCGCTTTCTATTCAGTTAGTGGCCTTAGCAAACTATTCGCAGGAGCAGCATTTGCCGTTATAGTTATGGCGGCTTCATTAGAAGTAGCAAAATTAGTTATTGCTTCTTTATTATATCAATATCGTAAATCTTTACCTTTTTTATTAAAATTTTATTTATCAGTAGCTTGTTTTGTATTAATACTAATTACTAGTATGGGTATTTATGGTTTTTTATCTGCAGCGTACCAAGAAACCTCAGCTAAAGCAGGAAGTATAGATTCCCAAATTGCCTTAATTGAAACCAAACGAGATAATGTTAGGGACCAGTTAACGGTATATAACGCGGAAAAAAGCACTATTAACGGGGCAATATCTGATTTACGTACTGGTTTATCTAACAATAAAATCCAATATACAAACGCTGAAGGTGTAGTAATAACTACAACATCTTCATCTACTCGTAAAGCTTTAGAAAAACAATTGGATCAAGCTATTGAACGTCAAACCCAAATTAATTCTAAAGTAGATACTTTAAATCAAAGATTATTTGATTATGAAACTGAAATAGTAGAAGTGTCAACTAATAATGATATAGCAGGAGAATTAGGCCCACTTAAATACCTATCAGGTTTAACTGGAATACCTATGGATAATATTATAAACTATCTCTTACTAATAATTATATTTGTATTTGACCCATTAGCTATTTCCTTAGTGATTGCTGCTAATTTTGCCTTTGAACAATTAAATAAAAACAAAAAAGAAGAAGAAATGAAAATTTTTAGCTGGTTTAAAAAAAAGAAAAAAGATACATTTGAAGATTTAGATATTACTTTAAATGATGGTTTAGAAAATGAACCTGTATTTGAAGAAGAAACTATTGAAGAAGAAACTATTGAAGAAGTTGAATCGAAAGAAGAATCTGTTGAAGAAGAGATTGAAGAAGAAATTACTGAAGAAGAATCTATAGAACCTATAATCACTGAAGAACAAATGGATGTTGATAAAGATGGTGATATAGATGAAAAAGATGCTAAACGAATTGAAGATATACTATCTAACCCAAACCTTCCTAGTTATAAACGTAACTATTGGAATGCTATTCTACTTCAAATAAAAAAAAGAATTAGAGATAAAGATAATAGTATTACTTATAATTAATTTATAATATTTATTATTAAAAAATGGCACGTCAAACAGTTTCTATGCACTCAGCATCTCCCACTAAAAAAAGACCGGGAATTCATTCAAAAAACAAATCTTCTAATTCAAAAAATTCAAAACACTACCATAAAAAATACAAAGGACAAGGTAAATAACTTATTAAAGACTTCCGCGCAAGGACTTGGAAGAGCCAAATAGCGTTCGTATATTCATGGGGTAATAAGGAAATAAAGGTTATGAGTAAAGTTAATATTAAAAATCAAGAAGAGAGAGAAGATGTAATGATGTGGGTTTCAGATCTATACAAAGATGTGTATGGTATCCGTCCTCGTGGTTATAATTTCTCTGAGTGGTCTAATCAAGAATTAGAGGATTTTGTTAATGATTTGTGTGAGCAAAATGAAAAAGAAATAGCTGAAGAAAAAGCTATGGAAAACAAAGCCATTGCAGATGTAATGTCATTAGGTGCTGATAAAAAAACAGCATTAAGATGGTTAGATCAAGCCGATGCTCATTTTATGTATGGTGATGATGAGTTTTATACAGATAGTATTGAAAAATACGGTTGGGTTTCCCGACATTTTGATAAGATCTATGCTTAAAAATTTGGAAAAGCCAAATATCTTTCGTATATTTACACTGTAAATGATGATAAAACAAATAAAGGTTATGACAGAACAAGATCAATATGATGCTCTCCAAGAGTACAATTATTTCGAGATGTTAGTAAATACCAAAGAGTATGTTACTAAAGATGAATATGAATTCATTATTGCTTATGACCCAACTGAAAAAACTAATTTTAGTTATGTTGGTGATTATAGTAAAATGGGTGATTATTTAAATTTTAACGTTTATAGTGAACATGATCATGATAAACGTCAACTTGAAATGGAGAGAGGATAATGAAAAAAGTTTTATATTTACATGGTCTTGAAAGTAATCAAGGCGGTCCAAAGGTTGATTTTTTAGCAAACGAATTTATAGTTTATGCCCCAAAAATGGATTATAATGATCCTGAATTGAATATTAAAATGTTCTTTACAATGCAGGATCTAAAACCTGATCTTATTATTGGTAGTAGTATGGGTGGTTACGTTGCTGATATATTAGCTGAAAAATACGGAGTCCCAGCTATCCTATTTAATCCTGCTCTTCACAATCGTAGCTTTAATCCTTCTATTGAATACCCAATTGAGAGTGAGCAAGCTGATCTTCAAGAACGTAAAATTGTTGTATTAGGTATAAATGATAAAATAATTGATCCTGAAATCACTAAAATGATGCTTGAAAATAATCGTAAATACACAATTATTGAACAAGAAATGTGTCATCAAACTCCTCTTAACATATTTATTGACATAATCGATAGATATAAAAATGAAATGTAATTGTATTATTTGTAACTGCGGTAAACCATGTGATTGCCCTTGTTGTAATTGTAAGTAAAAATGAACTTTGATTTAAAAAAATATTTAGCTGAGGGTAAATTATTCGAAGAGGAAGGGTTTAAGAAAAACTCTTGGGAATACCTTACAGATGAAGAAAAATCAAAGTTTTCAAAAGAAATATTTGACTTAATAGATAATGCCTATGCTCCTATAGGAGGAAACCCAAATTATCAATCCCCATCAGATGTAGATGGTAGTGAAGGTGATGCTAATTATCTAGTAATCGATTTTGATGATGACCCAGAATTTGATGCTGTTGTTGTTGATAAAATAAAACCATCAGGAGTAAAAGGAGCAGCTATGGGTCATGATGGATCTAAAGAAGCAAGATCATTAGCTGTTAATTTTCTATCTATAATGCTTAAAAATAAAGGCCATTATATTGAAGTCTCAGGTAAATTAAAAGATATTCTTATTGCTAAAGGTGTTCCAGTAGTTACAGATAAAAAAACTATTCGTACAGCTTTAAAAGGTAAAGAAATTGAAATGAATGATGATGGTACTTACCAACGTTACTTAGGTGGAGAAAAACACACTAAAACTATGATGGGAAATCCATTATAGATTTGGCTCCCTCAAAGGGAGTTTGTATATTTATGGTATAAAAATAAAGGTTATGTCAAATAAAGAAATCAAAGAGCAATTACAAAAAGGTAATGTTAGATTTACCATTGATGGTATTACTTCATACATTAGGGGTGGTGAAGATAATGAATATGGTGATTTTCCAAAAGTATTTAAGGTAAGCGAGGATGCTGAAGCAATTTATACAGATGAAATACTATCAGTTAGTGGTATGAATGTTACTAAATGGGGTCCTACCTGTGTTACATTATACACATATAATATGTTAGGAAAGAGATCAGTAGGTAAAATTAATTATAAAGATATCACAATCTTAAAATAATGAAAGGAAAAGTTTTTAATGTAACTAATGAAGATCTTGTCCTTCAAGAAATCTCTAAACTTCGCCCATTAAACTACAACAGATTTATGTGGTGGCGTCGTTTTGATCAAAAGAAAAGACCATTAGATAAAAAATCACCCCTTTTAGATAAGATAAAAAATGGTGACTTAGAATTTTCTCATTATTACTGGCAAGCATTATACACTGAAATTGAAATGAATGAAAAACGTAATGAGTGTATTGATGATCAACATTGGATAGAACAAACCAGAGTTGATAAACAACGTCGTAGACGCTTATACGATGATTTTGAAAAAGATGAAGCTGAAAAATTAGCAACTCTTAGAAAACAATTTCCTAAGGAATTTAGAATGACTAAAGAAGATTATGATGATGAGATTCTTGAATTTGGAGGAACATTATTACAGTTGTATCGTCATTGTGAAATAAAATACGGTAAAAAAATAAGAATTAAATCTAAAAGAGGAAGACCTAGAAAATATGGCAATTAACGAAGGAATGAGTAACTCCGTAGAGTTACTGGGGCATTATGGAAGCGACACAGTACATGCTCAATCAGCTTGGACGTCAACATCACGTGATCTAACCGAAGATAAACTAGCAAGAGTAGATAAACTATTAAAAATGCTAGCTTCAGAAGGACACCACACCCCATTTGAAAAATCAGGATTACATTTTCTAGTAAATGTAGATCAAGCTACTCATATTCACTTATTAAAACATAGAATTGGTGTTTCAATTAATGGCGAATCAGCTCGCTATAAAGAATTAAAGGAAGATAAAATGATGTGGCCTTCAGATTGGAGTGGTAGTTGGAAAGATAAATTATCTAGATATGCCGAAGAAGGAAACAAATTATACCATGAGGCAATTGAATATTTTACTCCTATTTTAGGACGTAAACGTGCAAAAGAATCAGCTCGTTTCTTTAAAACATTTAATTCTCAAATCTCAATGGATATTATGTTTAATTGGAGAAGTTTTTATCACTTCCAAAAATTACGTAATAGTCCTGATGCTCAAAAAGAAGTAAGAGAATTAGCTGAAGAAATGCTTAACCAAGTAAAAAATATTGAAGGTAACCCATTCGAAAAAACAATTAAAGCATTTGAATTATGATAGAATTTTTAAAACATGCGTTAGGAATTTGTGGTGATCATTGGCATCCAAATATTTTTACTTTTCTTTTAGGAGGACTTGGATTAACACCAGCTCTTAATTATATTTATTATAAATTCAAAAGTTATGATAAAAATTAGTCATGAAACTCCTTTATGTCTTTTAGAAGACAGCAAACATTTTAACGATTATGATTATTGCTTGCCTCATTTACTAGATGAGGAAAAAGGATATGAGGAATACTTTCGACAAGTTAAAAAAGAAGGTCGTTACATTATTATGGATAATTCATTACATGAGCTTGGAGAAGCTTATAATAATGATCGTTTAATGTATTGGATAAATGAATTAGAACCAGATGAATTTATTGTTCCTGATGTATGGGAACAACGAAATGCTTCAGTAGTAAATGCTCGTAAATGGTCTCAAATTATACTTCCTAAAAATACTACTAAAGTAGCAGTAGTTCAAGCTCAAACAATTCATGAGGCCGCTACTTGTTATCAAACATATAAAGATTTAGGATATGCTAAAATTGCTTTTTCATATGGTGCGAGTTATTATAATGATGTTATTCCTCATCCTAATCTCGATTTGGGTAAAGCCCTTGGACGACTCTCAGTAATATCAGCCCTATATAAAACTAAAGTGATTTCACAAAATGATAAAATTCACTTATTAGGATGTGCTGTACCACAAGAATTTGGGTGGTATAAAGGATTTGATTGTATTGAATCAATTGATACATCAAACCCAGTAATGGCTGCTTTAGAAGGTACTAGATATAATTTATCTGGTTTAGATAAAAAACCTAAAGCAAATATGAATGATTATTTTTATATGCTTGATGAACAAGTAAATTGGGATTTATTAACAGATAACCTAAATAGGTTTAGAACAATTAATGATTTATAAAATGGCTAAATTAAGAAAAATGGTTACCTATACTGATTACAGATGGGAAGAAACCGAGGAGTTAACTCCTGAACAAGTAGAAAAATGGAAATCAGGTAAAGATGATCTACAAGAGGAAGTTTTAGACGAAGTTGAATTTGATTTAGCTCGTGATAAATGTCTTGAAGATTCTGAATGGCCTGAATTAATAGAAGACGAATGACACTTAAAAAACAATCAATAAGGGGTTTAGAAAATATCCAATTAAATGGAGAACCTACCACCAAAGAAGAATTAATTACTTTAAGTGAGACTTGGAGTGAAAACGAAGAAATTACTGTAAGAAAAGTTTTAAAACAGGGTGGAAAATGTAAAATTGGTAACGATATTATATCTGTAAAAAGAGAAGATCCACTTTATAGTTTAGTAAGATAAAAGGATTAGCCTATATCCTTAAACATACCTGGCAAATAAAATTATATAAAAACAATGCAATTAGAATTTGATTTTAACAAAGGAAAACACGTAGTAGTATCACTTTCAGGTGGTATGGATAGCTCAACGTTGTTGCTTAAAGCACTAAATGAGTATGAAACAGTAACAGCTTTATCATTTGACTATGGTCAAAAACATAGAGCAGAGCTACAAAGAGCTCAATCATTAGTAGATTATCTTAATGAAAATGGTCATAAGATAACTTATCAACAAATTAAACTTGATGGTCTAGTTGATTTACTAGATTCAGCTTTAGTTGAAGGTGGAGATGAGGTACCTGAAGGACATTACGAGCAAGATAATATGAAAGCAACAGTTGTACCTAACAGAAATAAAATCTTTGCTTCTATTACTCAAGCAGTTGCTTTATCTGTAGCAAATAAAACAGAAGAAAGAACAGATATTGCTTTAGGAATTCATGCAGGTGATCATGCAATTTATCCTGATTGTAGACAAGAATTTAGAGATGCAGATGATGCTGCTTTTAGAGAAGGGAATTGGGGAGCTGATATGGTAAGTTATTGGACACCTTATCTTGAAGGTGATAAATTTACTATCTTACAAGATGGAGAAGTATTATGTGAAAAATTAGGCATTGATTTCGATGAAGTTTATAAAAGAACTATGACTTCTTATAAACCAATCCTTATCCATTCAGGTGAAGGAGATAATTGGTATGCAGATTATAAATCAGCATCATCAGTAGAACGTATTGAAGCATTTATTACCTTAGGTAGACCAGACCCTTCTCAATATGCAGATGAGACAGGTCCAGTTAGTTATGAAACAGCTAGGATTTATGTAGAACAAGTTCTCTCGGAATACGTAAAAGAACAGTTAGTAAAGTAATATGAGCGACGGAAAAACAGAAGCAATGAGAGGTACTTATTTTTTAAAAAATGAGATACAACATTCTAAAGAATATTATGATGTAAATCGAAATAGAGGTAGACGAGATAAAAATCTTATACCAGAAATTAATCACATGCCTAACCAAAAATGGCATAAAATTATTTCATTTATCAAATCGGGTATTCGCATATTAGGTTATGCTATTATTCCTTTTGATTTGGTTATTGCAACAGGAGTTCTTATATTGAGTGAAGTAATAGGAATAGTAGAAGAATTAGTATAATAAAAACAAATAATATGAAACAATTGTGGTATTTTAGTGCTCCTTGGTGTGGGCCGTGTAAAATGTTTGGTCCAACAATGGACAGAGTAGCATCTCAAGGTATTCAAGTTAATAAAATTAACATTGATTATGAAGCAGATGCAGTAACTAAATATGGTGTTAGAAGTGTTCCTACTACTATTTTAGTAGAAAATGGAAAAGAATTAAGACGTTTTGTTGGAGCTAAATCAGAAAACCAAGTAATAGAATTTTATAATGGGTAAATTTCAATCAAGTAAAGTATTTGATGGATTTAGTACAGTATTCCGTCAATGGAAAGCAGAAGATACACATTGTAGATTTATACATGGATACGGTATTTCATTTAAAGTATATTTTGAAGGTGAATTAGACCATAGAAATTGGGTATGGGATTTTGGAGGTATGAAACGTGCCAGAACCTTAATTGATGGTATGCAACCTAAAGCTTGGATGGATTACATGTTTGATCATACAATGATTATTGCTGAAGATGATCCTTGGGTAGATGCTTTTAAACAAATGGAACAATCTGAAGTAGCTCAAGTAAGAATAATTCCTGCTACTGGAGCAGAAAAATTTGCAGAATATATTTTTAACAAATTAAATACATTTGTATTTGAAGAAACAGATGGTAGAGTTAGAGTAACAAAAGTTAAATTTATGGAGCATGGTAAAAACGCAGCTAGTTATGGAGAATAAAAAATTATGGTATAAAAACGCTCCTTTAAAGCGTATTGAAGATTATAATAAAGTACTCCCAGTACTAGAAGTCTATCGTTGTGTACAAAGTGAAGGTAGTAGATTTGGACGTCCTACAATTGCTGTTCGTACTACTGGTTGTACTCACCGTTGTTATTTTGGTGAGGGAGGATGGTGTGACTCTTGGTATACTTCAATCCATCCTGAAAAAGGTGAATTTACTTTTAATGATATTATTAAAATTTACGACGAGAATCCTCACGTCAAAGAAATGATGTTAACAGGAGGATCCCCAACAATGCATCCCGCATTAGTAAACGAACTAACACACTTTGCTCATGAAAGAGGAATCCTTATTACGATCGAAACTGAAGGAAGTCATTTCCTCGAAACCGATTATCCGATTGGTCTCCTTTCTATCTCACCTAAGTTTAGTAATAGTGTCCCTGTTATTGGTGCTACCACTCCCAATGGATCAGTTACAGATGAGAAGATGGTTAAAACGCACAATCGTCTTCGCCTTAATACTGAAGCCATTAGAACGAGTATTAATTATCATACTGACTATCATTATAAGCCTGTGTGGGATGGGACTGATGAAGGCCTCGCTGAAATTGAAGCTTACAGACAAAAGCTCGATATTCCTAAAGACAAAACCTTTGTCATGCCTGCAGGAGATACAAGAGAAACATTAATTGAAATGTATCCTAAAGTATTTGAAATGTGTGCAGAACATGGTTATAATATGACTGGTAGAGATCATATTATTGCTTATGATACTAAACGCCAAGTATAATGGATAGAGCACTTGAATTACTAGAACAAATAGAAGAAAATGTTTCAGTGTGTTGTGCCATTACTATGGAGCCAGACGAAGTTCTGGCTCTTATTGAAGAATTAAGAGAAATATTAGAAAACAAATAATGTATACATACCACGCCACATTAGATAGAGTAGTAGATGGAGATACAGTAGACGCCTTAGTAGATTTAGGATTCGATACTTGGAAAAAAGTTAGAATTAGAATGATGGGGATGGATGCTTGGGAATCTAGAACTCGAAATAAAGAAGAAAAGAAAAAAGGATTAGCAGCTAAAGCTCGCTTAATTGAAATTCTGAATGAAAATGAAAATAAATTTATTTTAGTATCTCATGGAGTAGGAAAATATGGTCGTTGTTTAGGTGAAATTTATGTTGAAAACACCTATAATGACAACCCAAATCTACCAGAAATAAGTGTAAATAAAATTTTAATTAACGAAGGCCACGCTAAAGAATATTACGGAGGAAAACGATGACAAAAGACGGAAAACAAATTAGCTTAGGCTTTTCAGTAGGACATGATAAAGGAGCAGTTATTGTAATTGATGATAAAGTCCAAGTAGGAATTATGGAAGAAAGATTATCACGAGTAAAACGTGATCAACCTTTTAATACTGATATTCCATTATTATCAATTAATTATTGTTTAGAAACATTAAATCTTACATATGATGATGTAGATGTTTATTGTTATAATACAGCAGAAATGGACGATTTTGTTGAAGAACAATTTACTCAATATTTAGCTCAACCTTTAGATAAACTTTTATTTGTACCTCATCACGTAGCTCATGCTTATTCTACATTTTTTGCTTCTGGATTTGATGAAGCAGCAGTAATTGTAGCTGATGCTATGGGTAATGTTCATGATATTAATAGTAAAGCTCATGAATATTTTAAAGAAAAATATGGTGATTTACCTAAATTACCTAAGGGGTTAAAATGGGGGGAATCAATAACTTTATTTAGATTTGATAAAGGTAGTTATGATGAAGTACTTAAAAAGTGGATCAAATACCCAGAACCTTATACTTATAAAGATGAAGAACTTTCTATAGGCTGCATGTATGCTCAAGGAACAATGCAGTTAACTTATGATGAAAAAACATCTAATTGGCAAGCTGGTAAGTTAATGGGTTTAGCTTCATATGCAGATCCTAAATGGTTAGCAAAACAAGAATTTATTGCTACTATTAAAGAAGATGAAAGTGGAGAAATTGTAGATTTTTTTATTCCTGGAACCCAAATATATCCTGGAGTAACTTATAAAGCTGATTTTAAACGTAAATCAAATGTAGCAGGTATTTACCAACGTGAACAAGTCCGTTTAACTACTATGCTAGCTAAATATGTAAAACAACTTACAGGACTAGATAAAGTATGTTGTTCAGGAGGTTCTTTTCTTAATTGTAATGCTAATGAAGCAATTATTAAATCTGGGTTGTTTAAAGAATGTTATTTTACTCCCCCAGCAGATGATAGTGGTATTCCTTTAGGTGCTGCTTTTTATGGTAAACATTTCCTTAATGAATGGAAACCTATTGAGAATAATCCTTTTATGAGTCCATATTTTGGAAAAACTTATACTAAAAATGATATTGTAAAAGACATCCAAACATACATTAAAGAAGAACAATCTGAGTTTTTTAAATATAATAATATTATTTATTTTAATACTAGGGAAGAAAGAAACCGATATATTAGTGAATTACTTTTAGAAGATAAACCTATTGGTTTATTACAAGGAGGATCTGAAATTGGTCCTCGAGCATTAGGTAATAGAAGTATTATAGCAAATCCTTCCTCAATTTGGATGAAAGATTATATTAATCATGAAATCAAAAAACGTGAATGGTATCGACCATTTGCCCCCTCAGTCTTATTTGAAAAACAAAGTGATGTATTTGATTTAGATATTTTTTCCCCATATATGCTAGTCACAGCATATTGTAAAAATGAATGGAAAGAAATAATCCCTTCAGTAGTTCATATTGATGGAACTTCAAGATATCAATCAGTGACTTCTGAAATGAACAAATCTTATTATGATTTAATTAATGCATTTTATGAAGCAAGTAGTATTCCCTTAGTATTAAATACTTCATTTAATGGTCCTGGAGAACCAATAGTTGAAACTCCTTTAGATGCTATTAAAAGTTATGTAAAAAATGGATTACCTGTTTTAGTATTAGAAAATGTAGTTATTGAAAAAAAAGATTATAGAATTCACTAATGCAATTAATATCAACTCACCCAATTAAGAAATCAGATTTAGGCTTCCATGCTAATTTATTTGGAGGAAAATTATTGGCTTGGTTAGATGCATCTGCCGCTGCCTTTGCTATGGAAGTATGTGATACTCCTCGAATGGTTACTGTAAAAATAGATGAATGTATTTTTAAAAAAGCAGCTAAAGAAGGACAAATGATTAAAATCTATGGAAAAGTAGATAAAATAGGAACTACATCAATTAAAATGTATATGGAAGCACGTTCCCATAATGTATATTCAGGAAAACAAAGTATTATATTATCTACTAATATTAAATTTGTAAGAATAGATGAAGATGGGGAACCAATTCCAATTGCTGAACGAGTTAAAAATAAATTTAAATGAAAGAATTAATTACATCTAAGGATATAGATATCCAAACAAAAATTATTGGTAAACAAATATCAGATGATCATAGAGGTGATAAAACACCCATTGTAATGGTTGGGTTACTTAACGGTTGTTTCGCGTTCTATAGTGATTTAGTACGATCTATGCCAATTGACGTGGAATGTGATTTTATGCGCGTTAAATCGTATGTAAACCGCAAACAAGGCGACATACAGATCACTAAGGACTTAGAAACACGTATTAAAGGTAAACATGTTTATATTGTAGATGACATTTATGATACTGGAAATACTATGAAAGCTGTTATTGAATATTTAGAAGTTAAAAAACCATCTTCAATTTCTATAGTATCTTTAATAGCCAGAGATACTTCACCAATTCCAGAACAAAAATCATACCATGCTTTTACAATTGGTGATGAATGGATTGTTGGGATGGGGATGGATTCAGAAAAAGGTCTACATAGAAATTTAAAGTCAATTTGGGCTCTATAAATAGGGTTCGTATATTAATATAAAATAAGTTATAATACATGGAAAACAAACGTAGGAAGGTACACGAGGAATTAGAAGTAGTAAAAGTGGGGTTTGCTAATGGAGTAGCACCTGGTTTCCCTTTTACTGATAAGGAAAAGTTATCAATGATTGATGAAGCAGAAGAAGCTTATGGTAAGTTTCTTGATGCTCTGAAATGTGATTGGCGTAATGATCCTAATTCAATGGAAACCCCAAGACGCGTAGCTAAAGCATATGTAAATGATTTATGGGCTGGTAGATACACAGCAATGTCTCCTATTACTTCATTCCCTTCAGATGGATATGATGGAGTAATTATTGAACGTAATATTCCGCTTACATCTATGTGTTCACACCACCACCAAACAATTGGGGGAGTAGTTCATATTGGTTATATTGCCGGTGAAGAAGGTCAAGTAATTGGTTTATCAAAACTAAATAGAATTGTAGAATTATTTGGACGTAGAGGTGCTATCCAAGAACAACTAACATCAGCTATTCATAATGCTGTAAGTAAAATTACTGAAGGTAATAAAGGTGTTATTGTTACAATTGTAGGTACTCATAACTGTGTATCTTGTAGAGGTGTAAAACATCAAGGTGCTGCTATGGTTACTACTAAAGCATCAGGGGCGTTTAGAGATGATACAAATCAAGCAAGAAAAGAATTTTTTGATAGTTTAAAAATTAATAACGGAGGACATAATATATAATATTTATTACCAAAATTAATACTATGCTTTATTTAAGATTAAACGAATCAAATCAAATTATTATCTGTGATCAATCAAATGGTCAAGTAGAAACCATGGATTGTGAATATACAGTAGCATCAGTTGAAGGAAGTGAAATTAAACTATGGGGAGCTTCGGATGACTGTGGTTTCATTGATAGTACAAAATTCCATTTCCCTTCAGTTAGTCTTCCTAACTCTGAAGATATAGAGAATGATCAATTATCATCTCGTATTAACGATGCTGTAAGTTTTCTAGAAGGACAAGGTTGTAAAGTTTATAAAAACGATCAACAACTTTAATAAAAGTTTTTAGTTATTTTAAAAAGGAGGTTGGTTTATCCAATCTCCTTTCTTATATTGTATCAAAATAAAATAAAAAGTTATGACAAAATTTGAAGAAGAAATAGAAGTAATTCTATTAAATAGTTTAGGTACTCTAAATTCATTTAGAGATAGGGATCAACTTAGTATGATACCAGAAAGTGAATGGGCTCAAATTACTGCTAAAAAAATAGCAGAACAATTTAAGGGTAATTATGTCCCATTTGTAAGTGAAGTAGAAACATTTAACGCCACAATGGGTAAACCTAATAACTATGAGCCGATTATACCAGAGAAAAAAGAATGGATGTTTGTTTATGATTTCATCCTTGAAGAACTTGAAGAGTACAAACACGCTTGTGAAACAGGAGACATTGTTGAGATTCTTGATGCTTTATGTGACATTGCCTACGTCTCGATTGGTAACGGAGCTATGTTACATGGTCTTAAGGATAAGTTATGGGACGCCTATCAAGAAGTACAAGCGTCGAATATGTCGAAGGCTTGTATTAGTGAAGAGGAAGCACAACAAACAGTGGAAAGACGTTCCCAGGAACAAAATGAACCGTGTCACTATGAAAAGGTTGGAGAATATTATATTGTCTATAGAACACGTGACAAAAAAGTTATGAAAAACATCAATTATTTTAGACCGGACCTTAAAAAATTCTTTTAATGTATCAATCAATTTTCTATGATAGAAGCGACTATGTCTATTATCTTAGGGATGACAAACATGGTTGGAAGAAAAATTTCAAATATGATCCTACTAGATATCAATTAGACCCTGATGGAGATTTAAAAACAATATTCGGCCAATCAGTTTCTGTGGCTCCAAGAGCAAAATTTAGAGATCCTAACTTCTTTGAAAATGACGTAGACAGAGATACCCGTTTACTAGTCGATTTATATTACGAATCAGATGATACTCCTTCATTTCATAATATAGTTTATTTTGATATTGAGTGTGAAATTGTTGGTGCATTAACCCCTGAAAATATTAAAGACCCTAAAGGTAAAATAACCTCAGTTGCTGTGTATGATAATAATAGTAAAAAGTACTATTGTTTGATATTGGATGAAAGTAAGAGATTAAATAAAATTAGTGGAGAAACTGAAATTGTTAGATATGATAATGAAAAAGACTTACTAAATGGTTTTCTAGATCTATGGATAAAATTAGATCCAACCATAATATCAGGATGGAACAGTCAATACTTTGATGTTCCTTACCTTTATTATAGAATGGAAAAAATTATAGGTAAAACCCAAGCAAGCTATTTTTCACCTCTTAATAAAATAAATCCATTACAAAGAAAAGATAGGAAAACAGGTAATATTATTAATACAGTTCAATTAGGAGGTATTAATCATTTAGATTATATGCTCCTATTCCAGAAATTTATTACTAAACAAGAACCTTCTTATAGATTAGATGATATTGGTCAAAAATATGCTAAATTATCTAAAATTGAGTATGATGGAAATTTAGATCAATTATTTGAAACTGATGTTGAAAAATTTATAGAATATAATATTAGGGATGTTGAGATTTTAGTTGAATTAGAACGTTCTCTTAAATTTATTGAATTAACAGTTAATATTTGTCACTTATGTCATACACCTTATGAGACTATATATTATTCAACTGTATTAAATGATGGGGCTATTTTAACTTATCTAAAACGAAAAAGAATTGTATCTCCTAATAAACCTACTACTTACAATCCTAATTTAAATATAGGTAATGTAATTAAAGGGATAAAAACAAATCCATCACTCCGCCAAAGTGAAATAGATGAGAAAATTGAAGAAGTTAAACGAACCCAAGAATATGCAGGTGGTTATCTCAAAGAACCAGTCCCTGGTTTATATGAATGGGTTATTGATCTTGATTTTACTTCATTATATCCTTCAATCATTCGTTCTCTTAATATTGGTGTTGAAACTTTAGTAGGTCGTATTGTAAATAAAAATAAATATGATAATCAATGGTCATTGAAAGAGTTAAAGGAAATGGATCCTATGACTAAAGTAACCATTGAACGATTAAATAAAGATTATACAATCAATGCTACTGAAAATGTGCCTGTAGGATTAATAGTAAAACAAATAGAACAAGATGACCTTTTAATTTCAGCCCCTGGAGTTATTTTTCGTAAGGATAAATCAAGTGTTGTTTGTGAAATATTAGCTGATTGGTTTGCTAAACGTGTTGAATATAAAAATAAAATGAAAAAAGCATACAAAGCAGGTGATGCTGTGCAAGGTGAATTTTATAATAAACGTCAACACGCGTATAAAATTAAACTAAATGATGTTTATGGTGTATTCGCCCAAAATGGATGGAGATACACAGATGGACATAAAATGATAAGTAAGGCTATTACATTAACTGGTCAACGATTAACCCAAGATTCTATTATTTTTGTAAATAACTGGATTAATAAACAAATGGGAACTGATAAAGATTATATTATTACATCAGATACTGATTCATTATTTGCCCAAGTAAAAGATCTTATTGTTTATAGAAACCCAGAACTAGCTAATGCTGATAGGGAAACCATTGTAGAGGAAACATTAAAAGTTGCTGAAGAAATTCAAGAATTAGCTAATAAGCATCTTCATGAAATGGCTCAAGAATTATTCAATATCAAATATCCAGATGAACCTCATTATTTTGAGTTAAAACAAGAAGTTGTACTTGAAAGGGGATATTTCTCAGGCAAACGTAGATATGCTCAATTTATTGTAAATAAAGAAGGAATTCCAACTGAAGAGTTAGATATGAAAGGTTTAGATCTAATGAAGTCTAACTTCCCTCCATTATTTAAAAAGTTTGGAGAACATATCCTTACTGAAATTATGTTTGGTAAAGAAAAAGCTGATATTGATAGACAAGTTCTTGATTTTAGAGAATCACTTAGAACAGTAGGTTGGAAAGAAATACTAAAACCCACAGGACTAAAGAAAATGAGGGAGTATATTGCTTCCCCTCCCAAATCAGGTGAAATATTTTCTCGTTTAGGACTAAAATGTCCTATTAATACCAAATCAGCAATTTTTTATAATGATATCCTTAAATTTAAAGGATTAGATAAAAAGTTCCCTATATTTCAAGTTGGAGATAAAATGTATATTGCGTATCTTAAAGAGAATCCATATAGAATAGATACTATTGGATTTAATGGATATAATGATCCTCCTGAAATTATGGATTTTATTGAAAAATATATTGATAGAGATGGAATATTTGACTCAGTAATTAAGAATAAATTAGAAAACGTATACCAAGACATTAATTGGGGAATGCCAGTATTTAATAGAAAGATAAATAATATTTTTAAGTTTTAATATGATAGATAAATTAGATTTAGTATCAATAATTTCAAAGTATCACTTAAATGGTACTGTTGAGCAAGTACGATGGGATATAAAAAATAATACTTTAGGTATTGGTTTTAATTCCCCCTCAAAAGATTTATTAGGAAGAATAGATTATAAAGAATTTCCTGTTGAGGATTCAGTTATAGCTATTGGTAATACTAGTCAATTAGTAAAATTAATAGGAATTACAAATGGTTATTTAAATTTAGAATATAATAAAAAACATAAGTTAATTACCCAATTAATTATTGCTGATAATCAATATACTCTTAATTATGCTTTAGCTGATACTAATCATATCCCTGCATCTGGAGAATTAGCAGGAGAATTTGAATATACAGCAACAGCAGAAATAGATAATGAGAGTATTTCAGCTATTGTTAAAGCAAAACAAGCACTAACTGATGCTAATACAGTTGTAATCAAATACAGCCCAAATGAAGATAATGAAGATAGAATAGAATTATGTTTTGGGGGAAATGTTCAATATTCTAATAAAGTATCATTTTACTTACAAGATGTTAATTTAGAAGACACAAATATAGATGAACATTATGATTCAAGTAGAATTAAAGAAATAATGTATTGCAATAAAGATATGACATCAGGAAAATTAAGTTTATGTTTACAAGAAAATAAAGAACATATAAAACTTGAATTTGAAAATGATAAATTAAAAAGCACTTATTATCTTGTTTCAAAAGAAAAATAATTATATATTTATAATAAACGACCTTAGGGCACAATTTATAGTTTAACCCGCTGATCTTCGGACAGCATAAATTTAAAAAATGATATGAGTACATTAAACATTAATGAACGTAATCCGTTCGACATTCTATTTAGAAACTTCTTTAATGCAGAAGACCAATTCGCACCAGCATTAAATTCAAAACAACCCCATCCCTTAGACATTTATTATGATGATGAAGGACTTCATTTTGAAGTAGCCTGTACAGGACTTACTAAAGATGACCTTGACATTAGTGTAGAAGGAGATTTATTAAAAATTAGTTATAAAAAACCTAAAAGTGAAATCGACTTCTCAGGTTATATCTATCATGGTTTATCTAGAAAATCATTTGATTTAGGATATAAAATATCTCCAAAATTTAATCTAAATAAGATTGGAGCTGAAATGGAAAATGGTTTATTAAAACTTCATATTCCAATTTCAGAAGAGTCAAAACCAAAAACAGTAAAAATTAAGTAACCTATTGTGCCCTTAAGGTTGTTTTATTAATATACTGTTCGTATATTCACGTTATAAATAAATAAAAAAGTTATATGGCAAACACAATTATTAAAGATCCAGTATTACTCCCGTATTACATTTCTAAAGATCAGTATTGTTATACTGTAATCGAAATCATTACTCCTGATGAAAAAAATCTTGGAAGATTTGGCAATAAAGGAAACGAAAATGAAGGTAAAGATTATGAAAAACCTTTAGGTCATTATGGGACTCTAGCTAATGCATTAAAGAAAATAGCAAAAGCAAAATTAGATACAAAACCTGAATATAATAGTATTTTAGAATATATTAAAACTTGGGAATCAGAAAAAGCAGAAATGGAAAAATTATTAAATAAAATCGGAATATGAAATTAGAAGCACTATTTAATGCGGTTGTAGTAAAACCAGTAGAATTTGAAGAAGAAATGTATGGTAATATTGTAGTACCAGACATGGGTAAAGAAAAAAACCAAACAGCTGAAGTTGTTGCTGTTGGACCTGGTCATCATTCAGTTACAGGAACATTCATTGAAACAGTATCTAAAATTGGAGATACAGTAGTATTACCTACAATGGGTTTTACTAAATTTGAATGGGAAGGTATTGAATATTTGATAGGTAAAGAAAACGACATTTTAGCAAAAATTAATAAGTAAATATGAGTAAAGTAATTGAATTTGGACCAGAAGCAAGAAAACAATTGGTCTCAGGTATTGATAAACTAGCAGATGCAGTAGTATCAACTTTAGGTCCTAACGGACGAAATGTGGTTATTTCAAACACACATGGTTATCCGCAATCCACTAAAGATGGAGTAACAGTAGCAAAATCTATTTCATTAGAAGACAATGTTGAAGAAGTAGGTGTTCAAATGGTTAAACAAGCAGCTATTAAAACTGCTGATGTTGCTGGAGATGGTACAACAACTTCTACATTATTAGCACGTGAAATGGTAAAAGCAGGATTGCATCATCTCAATAATGGGGCAAATGCTGTTGAAATCAAACGTGGTATTGATAATGCAGTACACGAAGTAATAGAATATATCCGTAAAAATTCAGAAGATATTTCATCAGAAGAACAATTACAACAAATTGCAACAATTTCAGCTAATAATGATATTGAAGTAGGAGAACTTATAGCAACAGCAATGGGTAAAGTTGGTCGTGAAGGTGTAGTAACGATTGAAGAATCTAAAACAGGTGAAACATATCTTGAAACTGTTGAGGGTATGCAGTTTGATCGTGGTTATAAATCACATTATTTTGTTACTGATAATAATACAATGACTTGCCATTTAGAAGATACACTTATTTTAATGGCAGATAAAAAAATCACCCAAGTAAAAGAATTACTTCCCGTATTAGAAGCAGTATCAAATCAAAATAAATCACTTTTAATTGTAGCAGAAGATATTGATAGTGAAGCATTAGCTACTCTTATTGTTAATAAAATGAGAGGTACTATTAAAGTAGCAGCTGTTAAAGCTCCTGATTTTGGGGATCGTAGAAAATTAATTATGGAAGACATGGCTGTTCTAACTGGTGGTCAAGTATTTAGTACTGAAAAAGGTATGAAACTTGAAAAATTTGAATGGAGCTGGTTTGGGGAAGCACGTGCCGTAAACATTACAAAAGATGAAACAACTATCGTTGATGGAAAAGGATCAGCTGAATCAATACAAACACGTATTGAGGAAATTCAACACCAGATTGAAAAAGCAACGTCATCATTCGAACAACAAAAACTCCAAGAAAGGTTGGCAAAATTCGTTGGAGGAGTAGCAGTAGTTCATGTAGGTGGATTAACTGAAACTGAGATGAAAGAAAAGAAAGATCGTGTTGATGATGCCTTACATGCTACTAAAGCAGCCCTTGAAGAAGGAATTGTTCCTGGAGGAGGTGTTGCATTATTGTATGCTTGTCAAAATATTGAAGTATCAGATATTGGTTCAGGAATTGTACATAAAGCATGTGGAAAACCATTTGAACAAATTTTATCAAATGCTGGTTACGACATAGTTGAATCCCAAATGTTAGCAATGAATTTACAAATGGAAGATTCAATATGGGATGGTTATAATCTTAAAACTAGAGATATTGTAAATATGAAAGAAGCAGGTATTATTGATCCATCAAAAGTAACCCGCACAGCATTAGAAAATGCCGCTTCAGTTGCAGGTACTATTCTTCTTACAGAATGTGTGGTTGTTGACAACCCAGATAGTAAAGATGAAGTAGACCCTATGGCTGGAATGATGGGAGGAATGATGTAAAAAATATTAGGTTATGAGTAAAACAGAAGTTATAGAAAAACTCCATGAGATAGCTCAACGTGTCCCCCCTGGGGACCGTTGGGAAGTCGATGGTGTAAAAGAAATTCAAAAATCACTTACTAATGCTTTGGAATCATGGTTTCAGATAGCTAAGGTAAAACCATCAGCATTTCGTTTAGATTTGGCTAAGGGTAAACTTTTTGCTATATTACCTGATGAAGTAGAGATAGTAGAACCAGAACCAATTAAATATTCAATTTACGGAGATGAGTAAAAAAATAAATACACTTTGGGTTGAAAAATATCGTAGTGCTGATTTAAATAGTTATGTAGGAAATGAGACAATTAAAACAACAGTCGATAAATACATTAAACAAAATGACATTCAGAACTTTTTATTCTATGGTCCTGCAGGTACTGGGAAGACTACTCTTGCTAAGCTTATCGTTAATAATTTGGACTGTGAATATCTTTATATTAATGCCAGTGATGAACGTGGAATTGATACTATTAGAGATAAGGTCTCAAGTTTCGCAGGTTCAGCATCTTTTGCTCCCCTTAAAGTAATTATTTTAGATGAGGCTGATTTCTTAACAATCCAAGGTCAGGCCGCTCTTAGAAATGTAATAGAAACTTATTCACGTACTACTCGTTTTATATTAACTTGTAATTTTGTAGAACGTATTATTGATCCTTTACAATCTAGATGTCAAGTACTTAAAATTGTTCCCCCATCAAAACAAGATATTGCTTATCATCTTGTTAATATTTTCAAGCAGGAAAAAGTTGATTGTGCTGCTGATGATTTAAAAATAGTGGTAAATCAATTCTATCCTGATTTACGTAAAATGCTTAATACTCTCCAATTATCCATCCAAGATGATGAAGTAGTATTAGATAAATCTATACTTGTATCATCTAATTATATGGCTCAAGTACTTAAAGAATTAAAAAATGCTAAACCGAATTGGAGAGAAATTAGACAAATTATCGCTAATGCAAATGTCAGTGATTTTGAGGAACTTTATCGTTATTTGTATGATAATGCTTCTATATACGCAAATGGAATGGAAGGAATGGTTGCTATTTACATCAACGAGTATAGTTATCAGTCTAATTTCCGTATTGATAAAGAAATTAACGCAATGGCACTCATCCAAAAATTAATAGAATTAAAATGAAACAATTCTTAGAACATAAATATACCAAACTATTATTTAGTCTATCAATTATGGGTTCAGCAATACCCTCTATATACGCTGATTTTACTACAGGGCATAGTGGTACTTGGACTCATTATGGAATGGTAATAACTGGTATTTTGTATTTTATAGAATCATCTTTATGGACTTTAGATTTATGGAAAAAGAACAATTAAAAAAAGCACTTGAATATTATGAAGTTTTAATCTTTGAAAATAAAGATTATGATATAAACGACTTTTATAATTTAAAAAGAGAATTACTAAAAGGTGAGCATCTAGATTTAATTCAAATTTTTGAAGTGCTAGAAGCTATGGTTGAAAAAAGACATAATGATCTTATGAACCGTAGATTAAACCTGTTAACTGTATGGTCTACAATATTTCTCCCCTTATCATTTTACACTGGGCTTTGGGGAATGAACTTTGATGACGTACCTTTAATATCAGATGATAATGGATTTTGGGTTTTTACAGGATTAACAATAATTACAATAGGAGCAATGTTTGCCTACTTTAAAAGAAACAAATGGATTTAATAAATTAATAAAAAACAAATGAATCAAGCACAACAACCTCAAATTGATTTGAGCAAAACAACATCAGTCGAAACTCCAAGTGGATCTAAAATCTGGCAGCAAGGAGTAATTTTACGTAAAGTATCTCGTTTCGTAGTAGGAGCAGATGAAGATGGTCTTATTCCAATTCCAGTATTTTACGATTCAGAAACCGGAGATATCTTATTAGATACTCTACCTAAAGAATTAAGAGAAGAATATAAGTAATGAATTTATTCGATTGGCTTAACGAAATTACTTATACTAAACGAGATTGGAATTCCTTTACTGAGGATGAACAATCTTCGTTTAGTCCTTATATTGTACATAGGTACGTAAGCATGTATTATGGTTATGTTGATATAGCGAATATTGCTCAAAAGTTACCAATGACTGAGAGTGAAAAGATTTATACTATATATAAAACTATGTTACCTAAGAAAAAAATGTTTTTAAAATATATTAAAAGTAAAAATAAAAAAAGTAACAAAGAATTACTACAGTATATCTCAGAATATTTTAAATGTTCATTTAGGGAAGCTAATAGTTATATTACTATATTGAAAAATAAAGGAATTAAAAGTATTCTAGAAGAGATGGGAATTAACGAAAAAGAAATTAAAAAATTACTAAAAAAATAAAACATGAGTAAACTAAGAAACATGCTTTACACATCAGCCATTTCCGATAAAGCAAAAGCACTATTAACTTTAGAATTACTAGAAAAAAACCCAGCAGGAATTGGAGACCATTCAACAGAAGACTTCTATAAAAATGCTGAAGAAGCACTCTCTATGTTAGCCGATGCTGATGAGAGATTAGAAACAATAGAAAAATATTTAGATCAAAAACAAGTTATTTAAATAAAATGTCAGAAAAAACATATAAACATCCTGATTGGGAAGTAACAACAACAGGACAAGAAAACCCAGATTATATAACAGGAACTTATCCTGAGTCTAAAGCAAGTTATGATGAAATTATAGGTTCAACTGTAGGTGATTTTGAAAAAATATACCCTGAACTAGCAAAAGAATTTAAACAAATCCAGAAAGAACAATATGATTTGTTTGCTGGAAAAATGTTAGATTATGGATTAGGAAATATTGCTTTAGGGTCTACACTCACAGAAGATGAAGATGTACAGTGGTCATTGACTGGTATTTGGTTGCGTTGTAACGACAAGATAAACCGCCTAAAAAACATGCTTAATCGTAAAGGTAAAAATTATGTTAATGATGAACCCATGATTGATAGCTTTATTGATATATCAAATTATGGAATTATTGCCCAATTGGTGATGAGGGGTAAATGGAAAAAATAATTTTATTTGGTTACCTTAATCCTATTTCGTATATTACGGGATAAATAAATTAAAGTTTTGGCTAAAAAAAAGATACCCCAAATTGTAAAAGAAATAAGGAATAGACCTAATAGGGAAGTTAATTATGCCAATGAAAAGGCTATTTCCTATTCTCAAATGTCAATGTATAGGAGTTGCCCTAAAAAATGGGCATTACATTACAGAGATGGTCATAAAATATCTGAACAAAGTATTCATATGACTTTTGGGACAGCCATACATGAAGCTATCCAACACTATTTAGATATAATGTATGAAAAAAGTGCAGCTGAAGCTAACAGAATGGATATTGAACAATATTTTGAGGATAGCTTAAGAAAAACTTACCTTAATGATTATAAAAAGAACAAAAATGTCCATTTTAGTGATCCTGCTGAAATAAATGAATTTTATGAGGATGGTTTAGAAATTCTTAGAACATTTAAAAAGAAAAGAGGACAATATTTTTCTAAAAAAGGATGGCATTTAATACAATGTGAGTTACCTATACTCACTACTCCTGATCCATCTTACAATGATGTTTTATATAGAGGTTATTTAGATATAGTAATGTATCATGAACCTACAAATACAATAAAAATCCTTGATATTAAAACATCTACCAGGGGATGGAATGCTAAAGCCAAAAAAGATGAAGATAAACAATTTCAATTAATCCTATACAAAAAATACTTTTCAGAACAATATAACTTCCCAATTGAAAATATTGATATTGAATTTTTTATTGTAAAACGAAAGTTATATGAGAGTAAGGATTATGTAATACCTCGTATACAAACTTTTAAGCCTGCATCTGGTAAAATAAAAATGAGCAGAGCAGATAAAGCAGTAAAAGATTTTATTAAAGAAGTATTTACACCTAATAATCAATTTAAAGATGACATAATGACTCCAAATCCCTCAAAATGGAACTGTACATTTTGTCCTTATAAAAATAAAAAAGAATTATGTAATGTGGGTATTTCTTAAAAATCCATACATACGTATATATAACAATTAATTAAAAATAAAGATTATGAGTAAAAAAGACATGACATTAACCTCGGTTAAAGTCCAATCCGAATTATTTGAAGAATTTAAAATATCTTGTGTAAGATATAAGTTTTCTTTACAAAAACTTGCTGACCGTACTATTCATTTGTATCTTACTGATGAAGATTTTCGTAAGAAAATCCATAGTCATACTGATTTAGATTTGAATAAATAGTAAATTAAATAAAATAAAAGTTAATGAATAAAAGTTTTAAATACATCCCTAAGGATGAAAGGAAAAAAATCCTATTAATTTGTGATGATATTAGAGTCCATTCAGGAGTAGCAACAGTTGCTCGTGAAATTGTAATTCATACCGCATCTCATTTTAATTGGGTAAATATGGCAGGTAGTATTCAACATCCTGAAAAAGGTAAAAGATTTGATTTGAGTTCCGATACAAATAAAAATGCTGGTATCGATGATTCATCTGTTATTCTTTACCCAACCGATGGATACGGAACACCAGATTTTCTTAGACAATTAATCAATCTAGAAAAACCTGACGCTATATTATTAATAACAGATCCAAGATATTTTGAATATATTTTCCAAATGGAAAATGAAATTAGAAAAGATATTCCTATTGCTTATTTAAATATTTGGGATGATTATCCTACACCGTTATATAATAAAGCATTTTATGAAGCATGTGATTTGTTAATGGGTATTAGTAAGCAAACAGTAAACATTAATAAATTAGTATTAGGCGATAAAGCAAATGATAAAGTAATTAAGTATGTTCCTCACGGCTTAAATAATGAGATATTTTATCCTATGACTGAATTTCCTAAAGATTTTCTTGAATTTAAGAATGGGTTATTTGAGGGAAATGAATTTGAATTTGTAGTATTTTTTAATTCTAGAAATATTAGACGTAAAGCCATTCCTGATACATTATTAGCTTTTAGGTACTTTTTAGATAAACTTCCTAAAGAAAAAGCTGAAAAATGTGCTATTTTACTTCATACTGAAGAAGTAAGTGAACATGGAACTGATTTAATTGCTATTATAGAGTTATTATTTGAAGAATACCCAAATAATGTTTTCTTTACTAAAGGTAAATTTGCTCCTGAACATATGAATTATTTATATAATATGGCTGATGTGCAAATATTATTAAGTTCTAATGAAGGGTGGGGATTATCTCTTACTGAAGCATTACTAACAGGTACTCCTATTATTGCTAACACAACTGGAGGAATGCAGGATCAAATGCGTTTTGAAGATGAAAAAGGTAATTGGATTGATTTTAATGCTGATTTCCCTTCAAACCATAATGGTACATATAAAACATCAGGTGAATGGGCATTTCCCGTATTCCCAACAAATAGATCAATTCAAGGTTCACCTAGAACACCTTATATTTGGGATGATAGATGTAGTGCCGAAGATGCAGCTGAACAAATTATGAATGTTTATTCATTAGGAAAAGATAAACAAAAAGAATTAGGTAATAAAGGTAGAGAATGGGCTTTAAATTCAGAAGCAGGATTTACTTCACCACATCAAGCAGAACGTATTGTTGATGCCTTTAATTCCTTATTTGATACTTGGAAACCAAGACATAGATTTGAATTTATAGACACTAAAGAAGTTAAAAATAAAGTTATACCACATAAATTGTTATATTAATGAAACCATCATTTGTAATTAGTTCTCCTTTTGACACATATAGCGGATATGGAGCCCGCTCACGAGATGTAATTAAAGCTATTATAGCAACCGAAAAATACGATGTAAAACTCCTTTCTCAAAGATGGGGAAATACACCTTTTGGTTTTTGTAAGGATAATCCTGAATGGGAGTCTTTATTAGATTTAGTAATTCCAATGCCTCTAACTGAACAACCAGAAATTTGGGCTCAAATTACAGTACCTAATGAATTCCAACCAGTAGGAAAATACAATATAGGAATTACAGCAGGAATTGAAACAACATTAGTACCAGGAGAATGGATTGAAGGATGTAATCGTATGAATTTAATCTTAACATCATCCGAACATTCTAAAAATTCTTTTATAAAATCAGAGTTTGAAAAAAGAAATGAAAATCAATTATTAGGAAAAATCAAATTAGAAACTCCTATAGAAGTATTATTTGAGGGTGCTAATTTAGATATATATAAAACTTTAAATACACCTATGACTAATGATGATTTATTTAAGTCAATTGATTCAATTCAAGAATCATTTGCTTATCTATTTGTAGGTCATTGGATGGAAGGCAACTTAGGTGAAGATAGAAAAAATGTAGGTTTATTGGTGAAAGCATTTCTTGAAACTTTTAAAAATAAAAAGAAAAGACCTGCTCTTATTTTAAAAACATCTCATGTTGGTGCTTCTCATATGGATAGAGATTCTATACTGAATAAAATTAAAGCTATTAAAGAAACAGTTAAATCAAATGATCTTCCTAATATATATTTAATCCATGGAGATTTTTCAGATACTGAGATGAATGAAATTTATAATCATAGAAAAATTAAAGCTATGATTAGTTTAACTAAAGGTGAAGGATTTGGACGTCCATTATTAGAATTTAGTTTATCTAAAAAACCAATTATTGTTAGTGGTTGGAGTGGTCATATGGATTTTCTAAACCCTGAATATAATATTGTAATTGGGGGTAATTTAACTAAAGTCCATAAAAGTGTAAAAAATCAATTTCTACTTCCTGATGCTGAATGGTTTAGTCCTGATCATGGTTCTATAGGTGGTGCTTTCCAATCAGTATTTAAAGATTATAAAAAATACCAACAATTAGGAAAAAGACAAGGTTATCATAGTAAAGAGAATTTTAGTTGGGATAAGATGAAAAACTTATTATCTTCATTACTAGAAAAAAATATACCTGAATTTCCTAAAGAAATTAGCTTAGAATTACCAAAATTAAAATTACCAAAATTAACAAAATAAAAAATGGACAATCTAATTATATGCACAAATTGCTCTTCAGATGCATGCTATGTTGATGAAGTAAATAAAGATATTAAAACTTACTTTTGTTATGGATGTGGGTTTCAAAGTAACTCTTTAATGAGAGAAGGTGAAGATTTTTATAACCAACAAGTAGAATTATTACCTGAATTATATAAGGATTTATTATCAACTGATGATGATGGAATGGTTTGGATGCCTTCTACAGTTAATGTTGTTGATAAAGGAATGGTATTTGCTGATGGAACTTCAACTTCAGATTGGAAATGGGCAGCTGTGAAAGCGGTATTATTAACTGAAGAAGATAATAAAATTAAAGAAGACCAAACCCATAAAATGGATATGACCACAAAAGTTAATTTTGAAAGAAATAATTTTATGGATGCTTTATCTTATATTGGATTACTACCTGAATAATGAAGTTAAGTTACGCTATAACAGTATGTAATGAATTTTTAGAAATACAAAGATTATTACCTTTTATCATTTCTAATAAACGTCCTCAAGATGAAATAGTAGTTTTAGTTGATTTAACTAAAAACTCCCCAACATCTGAATTATTAGGATACCTACATAAACTAAGTTCAAATAACCACATTATACTCTCAGAACAAAATTTTAATGGAGATTTTGCTAGGTGGAAAAATATACTAAACAATTCATGTAATGGTGATTATATATTTCAAATAGATGCTGATGAAATGCCTACTGAATATATGATGAAAATAATTCCCCAAGTAATTGAATCTAATGATATAGATTTAATTAGAGTACCTCGTATTAATACAGTAGAAGGATTAACTGAAGAACATATTCAAAAATGGGGATGGAATGTAAATGAAAAAGGATGGGTTAACTATCCAGATTTCCAATGGAGAATTTATAAAAACGATCCTAGAATTCAATGGTATGGAGAAGTTCATGAAAAAATAATTGGTCATTCTACATTTGCTCATTTACCTATGGAAGAACCAGAATTAGCCTTAAGGCATAATAAAACTATTACTAAGCAAGAAAAACAAAACGCATATTACGATACATTATGAAAACAGTACTAATCACAGGAGTAGCAGGATTATTAGGAAGTAGACTAGCAGATTGGATTATTGAAAATAAACCAGAATATAAAGTAGTAGGTCTTGATGATTTAAGTGGTGGTTTTGAAGAAAACATTAATCCAAAAGTAGATTTTTGGCAAATGGATCTTGTAAATCATCCAATTGAAAATTGTTTTGAGGTTCATAAACCTGATTATGTTTTTCATTTTGCGGCTTATGCTGCTGAAGGTTTATCTCCTTTTATACGTTGTTATAATTATGATAATAATTTAAAATCAACTGCCCGTATAGTTAATGAATGTATTAAACACGACGTTAAAAGACTAGTATTTACGTCAACTCTCGCAGTATATGGACATGGATATGGAGGGATTTTTGATGAAAGTCAACAACAAGCACCAATTGATCCTTATGGAGTAGCTAAGTATGGATGTGAAATGGACATTCAAATAGCTGGTGAACAACATGGTTTAGATTGGTGTATTATTAGACCTCATAATGTATATGGTGTGAAACAAAACATTTGGGATAAGTATAGAAATGTATTAGGTATTTGGATGTATCAACACTTAAATGGTATGGATATGACTATTTTTGGTGATGGTAAACAAACCAGAGCATTTAGTTTTATTGATGATTCATTAGAACCATTATGGAATGCTGCTGTTAGACCTCAAGCTAGTAAAGAAATTATTAATTTAGGGGGTATTGAAGAAGTATCTATAAAAGAAGCTTCTACTATCTTAAGAGAAGTGATTGGAGAAGGTGATGTAGTTCATTTAGAACCGAGACATGAAGTTAAACATTCAATACCAACTTACCAAAAATCAGTTGACTTATTAGGATTTGAGCATAAAACCGATATGAAATCAGGTTTAACACAAATGTGGGAATGGGCTAAAAAACAACCTATGAGAGATAGATTTGTATGGCCTGAATATGAAATTGATAAAGGTATTTATTCATTTTGGAAAACTGAAAATAAATGAATATACTCTATGTAACAAATCATGTTAAAATAGCCCAAGCAAGTGGAGGATTCATTTCAGATTATCAAAATGATCTTGTATTTTATGGTCTGAGAGAATTATATGGAGATAGTGTTGTTGATTCTACCCAAATTATATCTCTTTATAAAGAATATGAAGGAAGAATACCCCAAAGACATTTATGGGGTGCAATGACTACATTTTGGCTTATAGGTGATAATAATATAGATAGAACTAATATTGAACAAAAAATTAAAGATCAATTTTATGATTTAATTATTTATGGTTCAATTAAACGTTGTAAAGATTATTATGACTTAGTTTCAAAACATTACCCAGCTGATAAGATTATTTTAATTGATGGTAATGATGAATCTGAGTTGGATCCATTACATAAAAAACATTTATATTTTAAACGTGAATTAGTAAATGAACATCCTAACTTAAAACCAATCACATTTGCTATTCCAACACCTAAATTATCTCAACCTAACAAAAATAAAACCCAAGAATATGCTACATGCATCCCCGGTCAACCTGAAACTTATGTATTCAAGGAAGAACAACCTTATTATGAGGATTATCAAAAATCTTATTATGGGGTTACTATGAAAAAAGCAGGTTGGGATTGTATGAGACATTATGAAATATTAGGTAATTATTGTATGCCTTACTTTACTGATTTAGAAGATTGTCCTAAAGATACATTATCTAGTTTTCCTAAAGAATTGTTATTAGAAGCTAAAAAATTAGCTAATAATTTTAATCAAGAAAAATATTATACACTTTTAGATAAAGTATTTGAACATACCAAACAACATTTGACAACAAAAAGCTTAGCCAAATATATTTTAAGTTATGTATAAATTATGAATTTAAAAGATATTATAAATAAAAGTTGGTATGGTTCTATAGGTTTCATTAACGATGATTTAGATATTGAATTATTAGGTTCCTATTTATTACATAATAAACTAGTATTAGATGAGTATAAAGGACATATTTTTGCCTTTACTTATAATAAATTAAACGAAGAATACTTAAAAAATACCATCTCCTTTTTATACCCAGATGCTAAGATTATTCTGTTAGATAAAAATAGAGGACATAACTTTGGGACTGCTGATTTAGATAATACTATATTTGATTATTGTAAAGAAAATAACATAGAATGGTTATGTAAATCTTCTAATGATATTTTACTCCAACCAGAAGTATTAAAAATATCAATCGAAAAAGCAGATTTTTATTACATGAATGGAATTGGTTATGGGGGAATGGTTAAGTATGATTTTAATAATGAACGTATTATAAATGAAGATTTTTTTCCACAAACTAATTTTTATTTTATAAATGTATCTAAAACAGATTATTTAAACGATAAAGAATATATAAATAAAACTTATAATGAATTACAAAATATTTCTAATTATAATGGTAAAATTTGGGAATATTTTCAAGGATGGGAATGTGAGGGATTTTTAAGAGAATGTATTAATAGAAATAATCTTTTAAAGTATCATTTGGTTCCTGTAGAAACTTATATTAAATTATTAGAATATATAAAGCAACAACAAATTCATGATAGTAGTTACAAAAATATTATGATTGAAGGAGTTTGTCATTATCAAAACCAAAACCAAAAAATTACTATATTATGATACATGATTTAGAACAAAAAGTAAACAAAATTACAAACACCCGTTCAGATATTAATGAACATATCCCAGTAATTATCAAATATGGCCAAGAGTGTGATCATATTACTGAAATGGGTGTACGTGGGATTGTTTCAACTTGGGCATGGCTAGCGTCTGCTCCCAAGAAATTAATAGCTTATGATTTAGAAGATCCTTCAAGATGGGGAGGTGTAATTCAAGATGTATATGATACAGCTGAAGCTTATGATCTTGATTTTACGTTTATTGAAGGTGATGTATTAAAACTTGAAATTGAAGAAACTGATTTATTATTTTTAGATACATGGCATGTATATGAACAAGTAAGAGATGAATTAAAGTTACATGCTGATAAAGTTCGTAAATATATTTGTTTTCATGATATAGTTTCTTGGGGTGAAAGAGGTGAAACAGCAGGACATAAAGGTATTAATTATGCTATTGATGAATTTTTAGAAGCTCACCCTGAATGGCAAGTAAAAGAACGTTTTACTAATAATAATGGATTTTTAATTATTGAAAGGATCTAATGACAATAATCTATAGAATATCTGATGCTGGTTATAAAAAAGAAAAACCAGACTATATAAACAATGAAAATTGTTTAAAAAATGCTACTGAGGTATTTAAGGATGCTAGCTGGTTAGTAATAGCTGATAATGTTTCAGAACCTACTAAAAAGATGATCCGTAAATATATTGAAGAGGATAGTGATGTTGAATATGTTTCTGTAGGACATGGTGCTGGAACGTTTAATTTAGCATTAGATGAAGCATTACAATATGATGACGATGAAATTGTATATTTTATCGAAAATGATTATATTCATAAACCTAATAGCCAAAAAATAATAGAAGAAGGGTTTGAATTAGGGGCTTCATTTATTTCATTATATGATCATCCTGATAAATATTTATCACCAAATAGAGGAGGTAACCCATATTGTGAAGGAGGAGCTGAAGATACTAGAGTATATTTAACTAATAATTGTCATTGGAAGATAACAAATAGTACGACAATGACATTTGCTTCTAAAGTATCTACTTTAAAACGTATTGAAGAAATTCTTCGTAAACATACAGATACAACACATCCTAATGATTTTAGTATGTTTTTAGAATTAAGAGAAAATAAGGAATTATTAATAACACCAATCCCTGGATACTCAACTCATGGGGAAACTGCTTGGTTATCACCTTTAACAAATTGGAAAGATTATGTTTAGTGTAATTATACCTACATATAAAGAACCTGAATATTTAGATTTATGTCTTAAATCAGCATTTGAAGGTCAAGTTAATAATAATGAAATAATTGTTGTAGTAGATGGTTTTTTAGAAATAAACTCACCTATACTTGACAAATACCCAGATGTTAGAGTATTAGATTTAGGTACTAACCAAGGATTATCAGTAGCTACTAATTGGGGAGTTTATAATGCTACCCATGATTATATTTTAGTAGTAAATGACGATAATGTATTTCCTAAAGAATGGGATTCTCGTTTAGAAATATTTTGTCAACCTGGAGTTGTAGTATCACCAAATCAAATAGAACCTAAACCATCAATGTTTTCACAATTTATAATTAAAGATTTTGGTCAAACACCTGATGATTTTAATCTAAATGATTATTGGGAGTTTGAACAAACACAATATAAACAAGCTGAATTAAATGGTTCTACTTTACCCTTTATGATGAATAAATACGATTATCTAGCAGTTGGTGGTTGGGATGTTATGTATCCTTCCCCTCATGTAGTTGATTGGGATTTTTTCCTTAAATGTGAGTACGTTGGGTATCTTATGAAACGTGCATATATTAATTTTTACCATTTTGCAGGAGCCGCTACACGTAGAACTCAAGAACAAAGTGCTGATTCAATACGTAAAGAACAATTAGCACATGACTTTTTTAGTATTAAATGGGATGGTAGAGCAGAGCATAACCCACAAAATAATTCAAAATTAATCAATAAATTTAAATAAAATATTATGCAAAATTATTATTTTTATGTAACAAATGATGAAAAAAAAGAACCCATAAGTCACACAAAAGCATCAACTTTAGAAGAAGCAATCGAATATTTTGCTAAAATAAAACAAATGCCTGTGAATGTATTTTTAAATATATTTACTGTATCTGAATGAAAAATCTAGGAAAACATCTTATTTTAAAGAAAAGATTATCTCCATTACTTGAAAAGGATTTATTCTGTGAAATTGTAGATTTATATGAAGATAAAGCAATAAGAAGTACTTTTTTAACCAATGATACTGGTATTAATCTTATTGAATATAATGAAGACTTTTATTTAATTATTGAGAATCTTCTCTATTTAAAATATGGAGAATGGAAAACAGAAATAATTTCATGGTATATTTGGGAAAGAAAAGATCATATTACTGGTGAAATAGGATTAATGGAATGGTCTAATAGTAAAACAGATGAAGTAAAAGAAGTAATAATAAAATGTTCTGAAGATTTATGGGATATTTTAGAAGAAATAGATAAAAAAAGTAAAGATGAATAAAATAGGGATTACATGCTCTAGTTTTGATTTATTACATGCAGGTCATATTAAAATGTTAGAAGAAGCATTTAATAATTGTGATTATTTAATTGTAGCGTTACAAACGGATCCAACAATTGATAGACCAAATAAAAATAAACCCATCCAATCTCTAGTTGAGAGATACATTCAATTAAAAGGATGTAAGTTTGTAGATGAAATTATACCTTACCAAACAGAAAAAGAATTAGAAGAAATATTTTTATCTTTTAATCTAGATGTTAGATTTATAGGTAGTGATTATCTTAATAAAGATTTTACCGCTAAAAAAATATGTGAACATTTAAATATTGATATTCATTATAATAGTAGAAACCATAATTTTTCTAGTTCAGGACTAAGAAATAAAATAAAAGATCAACATGCCTAAAGCAAAACCACTTGGAAAAGAAATGATTTTAGCAGCTATGGCTAAAACCAAATCTAATAGAGCAGCATGTAGATATTTAAACGTGTCATATCAACACTATAAAAAATGGGCAAAAGAATATGATGCTACTGAAGAAGGATATCCTAATTTATTTGAACAACACAAAAATCAATCAGGTAAAGGAATCCCTAAATTTTTAAATCCAGGTAAGAGTGACTTTAATGTTTTAGATATTATTGAGGGTAGATTAGATTCATCATCGTTTAATCCTCAAAAAATCAAACATAGGATGATTGAAGAGGGATATTTAAAAGAAGAATGTAATCAATGTGGATATCATGAACGAAGAGTAATTGATTATAAAATGGCATTACTTTTACATTTTAAGGATGGTAATAAAAAACATTATGGTTTAAATAATGTAGAATTTCTCTGTTATAATTGTTATTTTACATCCATTGGGGATATTTTTAATGATAAACAAATTGAAGGAATGGAAGACCATAAACCAATAAACAAATCAGAAGTTGATTGGGAGTTAGATGAATATACTAAACAACGATTAGCTGAATTAGGATTAGGTGATGATCCTAAGGATGATGAATTAGATATAATTTCAAGATTATAATTATGGGAAGGAAAAAAATACCTTTACTAAAAAAGAAAAAACATCGTAAACATGATAAACTTGTTAACGATTATGAGAACCAAAAAAATAAACATTTAGAAAAACTTGCTACAAAAACCTTGGATAAGCAAGAAAAGCTTAGTAAATTACGGGAGAAGAAAATAGATAAAGACTTTTTAGATTTATTTTAAATTATGAAATACAAACCAAAAGAATTTCTTGTAGACTCAGTTGAAGAGTTTGAAGACATGGTAATGAATAAGGATTTTAGAATAACCGAATCTATTGTAGAAGGGATATTTGCAAATCTTAATACCAAGAAAAAACATATTCATTTACTGTCAGTAATAGTTGAATCCGAAAACTCAATATTTGATATTACTATTGAACGAAAACATTTTGCTGAAACATTAGAAGAAAATCTTCCTAATTATGTTAGAGAAGAAAAATATGAAGAATGTCAACGTATAGCTGATACTATTAATAAATTAAAATCATCACAAGTATCTGATATTTTAAATCAAGTTAAAAATAAAAAATAAGTTATGAAAAAAGTTATATTAATATTAATGGTTCCATTTATAATTAGTAATGGTCATGTAGTTACTTCTAATAGTATAATAGCAGCTGAAATTAACCCCATAAAAAATATTGAAGAATTTAACACAGAAGAACCAGTTATTGAAAAACCAATTACATTATCACCCAAACCCATTAATGATTTGGTTAACGCATTAATATACGTTGAATCCCGCGGTATAGACAGCGCTATTGGTGATAAACATTTAGATCAACCATCAGTAGGTGTATTACAAATCCGTCCTATTATGGTTAGAGAAGTAAATAGAATTTGTAAAAGAATAGGTTCACACCAAAGATTTACTTTAAAAGATAGATTTGATCGTGATAAATCAGTTCATATGTTTCTAATATGGAAAGAATTTCATCATAAAGATAGTGATTTTGAATCAATTGCTAGAAGTTGGAATGGTGGACCTAAAGGTCCTAAATTAAGTAGAACTATTCCATATTGGGAAAAAGTAGAAAAACAATTAAATAATCAAAATAATTAATTAAAATGAGCAAAAACTCTTCAAAACAAAATTACACAGCATTCCAAGAATGGCATAAATGGGCTAAATCAAAATACCCAAGCTATAAAGTTGCTAGTAAGAAAAAACCAACACAGAAACCAATTTGGTCTTTATTTGATGAATGATTCAATATCTTTTTTTCATAGTATTCCTGATGATGTTATGATTGAAATTGCTTTAAAAGATTGGGGGTCATTAGAAGCATTATGTCAAGGTTTAGCTATTGATTTACAATTACAAAATGAAAAAAATAATGAAAGTACTAGTAATAGGAGAAACGTGTGTTGATAAATTTGTTTATTGTGAAACAAATAGAATATCACCTGAAGCCCCTGTACCTGTAATTAATCCAATTACAATTACTACAAATGAAGGAATGGCTGGAAACACAGTAGCAAATATCAAATCTCTATTTCCTGAAAGTATTGTAGCTGGTATCCATCAGAAACAAAATATTTTAAAAACAAGATATGTAGAGGATAAGTCAAATCATATGTTCATTCGTGTAGATGAAGGTGAAAAATTTGATGATAGATTTGTATGGAATAGTTTTACTGATATGAGTATAGGAAGTGCAGATATTGTAATAGTTAGTGATTATAATAAAGGATTTCTAACAAACGCTGATTTAAAAGAAATTGCTCGTAAATCAACTTTATCTATTTTAGATAGTAAACGTAAATTAACTGATGATATTATTGAAGATTTTACATTTGTTAAATTAAATGAATCTGAACATTTAAACAATCCAGATTTAACTACAGATAATATTATTACTACATTAGGTAAAAAAGGAGCTTTGTATAATGGTGAAATATTTGAATCACCAAACCCACAAGATACAATTGACGTATCAGGAGCTGGGGATACATTTACTGCTGCTTTTATAGGTAAATTTTATCAATTACAAGAAGAAAATGCAGCTATTAGATTTGCTAATCGTAAATCATCAGAAGTAGTTTCCCAAAGAGGAGTAGTTACTGCAAAATAAAATATGTATATTTAAGTTTAATAAAAATAAATCCAAATGAGTTATTACATTGCAAAAGTGAAAATTCGTCATGAAGACGAAAATGGTAAAATGAAAAAAACCATTGAATCCTATTTAGTAGATGCAGTATCTGTTACTGATGCTGAAGTTAAAGTTACTAAAGATTTTGAAGGAATGAGCCTAGAATACGAAGTATCAGCTGTATCTGAAACAAAAATAATTAAAGTAATTAAATAAGATTTAAAATTTATGCGAAGGGGGTTGGTTTAGCTAATCCCCTTTTGTATATTCATGGCATAAATAAAGGTCATGTTATATAAATTTACAAATAAGAATAAATACGGTACTTTACGTAGTCGTATTATTTATCGTCCTAATGGAGAAGGATTCAAATTTAATCCTAAAAATTTTGGTGATTTTGTTGATGTAAGAGTATTTAGATACACTTATGAACATCCAGTATTACCCCCTAGTTTATTTACTGATAAAGATGGACAAAAATGGATTGTACCTATTTGGAAAAAAGTATTACCTGAAACAACATTAGAAGATATTAATTGGGTTAAACCAAAGGTTAAAAAAGAAAAACCAAAAAAGGATGAGTGGTTATTTGAATCAAAAAGTGATCCTGGTCATTTTTATAAAGTAACACAAGTAGGTGTTACATATAAATGTAACTGTCCTGGTGTTTGGAGAGCTAAAGATCGTCAGTGTAAACATATTAAAGAGGTTAAAAATGTGTAAAGTATCATGGTGTAATAACGAAACCGAGTATTACAATAAATCACAAAAATATGTTTATTGTCCAACCCATATCCAATATAAGCAAATATGCGGAGCGGCTTCTAGAATAGATCGTCCACATTTAATGTATAAAGTTCAAAAATGGGTTAAGGGTGAACATCAATGTGAAAGTTGTGGATTTGATCCCGTAGCATCTTACCCTGATTTACATACTAAAGGACAATCATCAATGATGGATGTTGACCATATCAATTCAGATATTAAACATACATTAGAAGGTGAACAACCAAATAATTATCAATTAAATTGTAAACACTGCCATATTGTAAAATCACATATGGAAGGTGATTATGTAGCTAAAATTTATAGAAAATGAGTAGAGGTAGACCAGCAGAAGCACCTGCAATAGTAAAAGAAAAATATACATTAGAGTATTATGATGTTCCTACTAAACCAGAATTAGGATGGAAATCAGTATGGCATTTTGATAGAAGTAAAACCACATTTGGTGCTTGGAAAGTAGAACATACCCCACCTAAAGGATGGAAAGCACCTAAAATTAAAGCTGAAAAAGGCAAAGCATATAATAAACAACCTGTAGTAATGGTATTTAAAACATCAAATCGTTCAAATGCTAAAACTAAAATGAAGGTTTGGAAAAATGAAAATATAGATTATATTTTAACTGCACCTAAATTACCTGGTATCCCTGATAAAGCAGAAATACTAGAATTAGGAGTAGGTGCGAGTTTTATTGAAAAATATCGACTTAAGTATAATTTATAATATTTATTAACATATAATTAAACAAATAAAAAAATGGCAACAAGAGCATTATTAGGATCAATCCAAACAGACGCTGCTGGAAATCAAGTTTTAACTTCAACTTATAATCATTATGATGGTTACCCTGAAAATTTAGGTGTAGGTTTGAATAATTTCTATGATCAAACTGATGCAGCAATTAAAATTTCAAATCAAGGATATATTTCATATTTAGATCCTGAAACAGGAGAAATTGAAGCAAAACATAAAGAACCAGCTGATAAAACAAAACTCCCCGATAGCTATGAAGATGCAATGAGAGAAGTTTATTCATTAGCTGATTCATATGGAGCTGATTATGTTTATCTTTACGATTTTGATGATATGGAATGGCTCGATTCTAGAATGTATGGATCTAAAAAATTAATGGATACATTTTCAGGAACTGGAATTGAAAATCAATTTGAAGGATATGAAGGTGGAGATTTAGCTGATGCCGATTCAATTGGTAACTTAGAAGAAGGTAAATCTGAATGTCTAGTTAAAGCTCAAACCGCTCTTAAAGGTAAAGCCAATTTAAATGATTATATGAGTTCATTAACGAATGATATTCGTTTAAATGGATCTGATGCTTATGATGATTATGAAGCTGAAGATTGGGTAGAAGATTATGAGGAATATATTGCTGATAAAATGTCACTTGAAGAATATAATAAAACTCAATGGCAGAGAAGAGCAGGTATTATTAAATAAAAATTATACAAAATAAATAACCATGAAGGGGTTTGGCTTTAGTCAGATCCCTTCGTATATTTACGTATGATGAAAAAGGTTAAGGAAATACAATTGACTCAACACGAATGGAATGAAGCCATGCGTATGCCTACTCCTCATCGTAATAAAAAGAAATATTTCCGAAAAGACAAACATAAAAAGATTTGGAAAAGCGAGGAATAGTTCGTATATTCCCGGTATAAAGAAATGAAGGTTATGTATAGATTTGAAAAAGAAAATCAAGATTTATTTATTGCACTAGCAAGTATTTTAAATACTAAAGGTGCTGATGTTGAAATGAAAAGTGATTTTGATCACTGGAAAGAACATCAAGAAATTAAGTATACTAATATTCCTTATATTGGTAGTGGATCTTATAATGGTGATGAAGGTTTTTACTTTAGAGCAAAATGTAATTTTTTTGGACTTAGTTTAGAACAAATTAGAGATAGTTTCCCATATAATATTGATGGTTATAAATTCGAATGTGTTAGTATTAGTGAATATGAAACAGATGATGATCGTAGTTGGTCTGAAAGTGTTGGGTTCACAGTTTATAAAGACGGAAAAAACGTTTTAAAATAAATGCGCAAGGATTTGGTTTCCCAAGGAAGCGTTCGTATATTTACCCTGTAAATGAGGTGAGAGCCTAAAATTAATAAGAGTTATGTTTAAAAATATCGATTTCAAGTATTTAGTAGGAGCAGTAGGTGCTCTAGGTTTAGGATTATTAACAATGGCAGGTGTTGTTCAACAGTATGTTCATTTTGCTGGTGTTGCTAATGAGATGGGATTTGCATTAATGGCAATTTTCATGAGTGTTATTTGTATGTTTGGTATAAAAAAATAAGTTATGTTTGAGAAAGAAGTATTTTGGAAAGACAGCTTCAATGGAGAAGCAAAAGGTGGTTTACATTTTAGATCATTTGATTTAAATCAATTCATCAAAAAAGTAGAAGAAGATGGTACCGAAGTAGTAGGCATCAAATTTGAAGATAATAATTTAGAATTAATTGTTAAAAAATAAGAGTTGTGAAAGTATTTAAAGATTTAGTATTTAGTTCAAATGGTACAGGTGGTATTAATAGTCGAATGGACTTTGATAATGGATTTTCAATTAGTGTAATTGCAGGTGGAATGGCTTACAGCACACCTCGTGAAGATAATAAAGATCCCGAATTTTTTAGTTCATTTGAGGTAGCAATATTTGCTCCTGATGGTGATTTTACACGTGAGTTCTTCCCTGATCATCATGATGATGTTTTGGGATGGCAAAGTAGAGGTCAAATCAATGCATTAATGTTACTAGTTCAATCAAAAAATAAATAAATAAAAGTTATGGCAAAAATAGAAAAATCAATTATTACTCCTAAGTGGGTAGAGATTAAAAAAATGTATGAAGACGGAACAAATGGTTCCAAAGAATATGGGAAAAATTTTCCTATTGATGGTGAACTAGATGAATTAACCCAACATTTTATAGGAATGATAGGTGCTATTACATTAAAACAAGGTTTTGATGCTGTGGTGGAAGATATTAAATTAGACCTGTGGAAAGAAAGAATTTGGGCTGTAGTAGAAAATGCTGGTTTGCTTCCTGATATTGCTTGGAAAGATGAAAAAGCTTTAAAGGAAATAAAAGATCATTGGAATTCAGTTGATGATGAATTTGATTATGATTTAGAAGCTCAAAGTTTTGAAACATTTGGATTTAATTAAAATAATATATTATGGATTTTATAGAAGTTACTAATATACAGGAAGATAAAAATGATTGTTTAATTCCCTTATCTTCAATATTATATATTAAACCAAAAGGTGAAAATGCTTATATTAAATTTACTAATAATACTTCAATCACTTGTACTCAATCATATTATATGGTGATAGATATGATTGCAATGAATAGTAAAAATGATATTACAGGATATAAAACATTAGAAAGAATGTACGAACAAGATGCTCTATATGAACAACATGGGTCTTCATTCTATAATAATCCAACACCAGATGATGAATTACCGTTCTAATGGCTAAGAAAAAATTAAAAATATTTGATGAATATTATGAAGCAGTAATGTACTGTGTAAATAATGGTATTAAATATAAAAGAGTTTGTAAGGCTGAAAGTAGAGCTGGGACCTCTAAAGATTGGTTTGTATATTTAAGCAATGGTAAAGTATTAAAAATATGAAACAAAAAGTAATTAACGCAGAGTATCGAAAAGATAGTAACACATTCCCTAAATGGATGAAATATGAAGTCACTATCCTTAATGAAGATCAAACAACCGAAACTATTCCAGCATATGGAAAGGATTTACAAGACGCACTATCAAGAGTAGTTCATGATAAAAAAGCTATTAAATTAGAAAAAAAAGCACAACGTATCCCCTCAACAGTATGGGTAGTATTATGGTTTGGTTATATATTAGGTCTAGCAGAACTTTGTATGGGTTCATTTGAAAATAATTCAGCTAGAAGTATTGTATTCTTAGGTGGATTTATGTTTATAACAGGAGTAGTACTTTGGTCGAAGGCTTGGTTCCGTCAAAGAAATTTAGATAAAAGATGACTAATGAAGAACGTTTAGAAGCAAGATTAATAGATGCTCATTCTAGAGGATACTATGAAGAAGCTGTAAAAAAAGCAGGTGAATTACGTAATTCAAACCCAAGATTAAATCGTTATGATTTATATGACTTAGCATTAAATGAATGTAAAAGTAAATGGGAACAAAAAGTACAACATGATAATTAGAGACTTACTTATAGGAATAGCATCATTTTTTGTTGCTCACGTTATTACATTCTATCAATTAAATGGACAATTTCTGTCTAAATGGTTTAGAGATAATGAATGGATTGTAGCAGCATCCGGTATTATTATTTCATTCTTTTACATTTGGGGTACAAAATATACTGTTAGTGGAATGGGAGGCGAAATGTGGCCTTCAAGATTTATTGGTTTTGGAATTGGAATGATAATTTATGCTATTGGTGTTAATTTTCATTTTAGTGAAGGTTTAACCTCAAAAACAATAGTTAGCTTATTTCTAGCATTAATCCTAATTTGTATTCAAGTATTATGGAAAACAACATAAAATGGGGTTTTTTGTATTGGGATGATTATGAAGATGAAAAATTTGTAAAAATAAATAATAAAGAAACATTTAGCGATAGTACCGAAGATGAAGATTAAATAAAGCTTGCTCGGACGTACCACAAAATTTCATCCGTATATACATGAAGAAATTATTTTATAACAACGACACTTACTATGTAGTATTAAGGGAACTTAAAGTACATCAAGTTAGCAACTCAAATGGGTCTATAAACATGGAAGTATTAAAGGCATGGAGGGATTACCTTAATGGAGACCATGTTTTACGAGTAAATGATAGTTATTTAATTTGTGAGACGGTTGATGAACCCGAATATGAAGATGTCGTATATACTGATTAGTGACTAGGTAAAAAAAACTGGAATATTATAGAATAAAGTTTGGTATTGGTTTAATATTTATGTATGAAGAAATTTATTGTTAGTATATTATTGTGGGTTGAGTATTTCAGGCCTAAACGTAAGAGAAAATCAATATGGGATCTTTAACTAGAACCGAAAAGGAAACTTATCTAAAAATGAATGGTTGGTGGGCTCATTATCATATGGATTGTTGGTTTGATGGTGATTTAGATGAGCTAGAAGTAAATGATGATGGGTTGATTATTGGATTCAGACCCGAGGAAGAAGGCATAACATTAGAGGAGGCATATAAGAGACTTGGAGAAGCCAAATAGCGTTCGTATATTTACGGGGTAAATGAGGCGCGAGCCCAATAAAGTTAAAAAAAGAAAAATAAAGGTTATGTCAAAATTAGTAAAAAGAGGTCGTCCAAGTAAGAAAGTTCAAAATGTAAATGCTACTTTCAAAGTAACTACTGTTAAGATGAATGATTTATCGTTTAATGATAATTTGTTTGTTCCAATGCAAACTAAAACTCGTGTTGATGAGTTTTTTAGTAATGAAAAAGGTATTATGCCTGGTGTAAATTTAGTTGCTACTGGTGATCCTGGTGTTGGTAAAACAACAGTGTTGTTAGATATCTTAGCTGATGTTCAAAAGCAAGGTAAAAAATGTTTGTTCATATCAGGTGAAATGAATGCTATTGATATGGTTGGATATGTTAAGCGTTTTCCTAAATTCGGAGATTTAGATATCTTGTTTATGGGTGATTATAGTGAAGTTAATCCTGATGTTGTTATGAGAACAGCACTTAAATCTGGATATGATTTGGTGCTTGTAGATAGTATGGCTGAAGTTGCTGATATGTACACTGATTATTTTGGTGGTACTAATAAGTCAAACCAAGGTCGTTTGTTGTCATTATTTGAAGAGCATAATTTAGGTAATAATGATGAGAAATTGAATACTGCATTTTTGATTATTCAGCAAGTTACTAAAGGTGGAACGTTTGCTGGTAGTAATAAGTTGAAGCACATGACAACAGGAATGTTGCATATGAGAATGAGTACTGAAGGTCGTTACTTGCATTTTAGCAAAAACCGTAGAGGTGGAAATGCAAATAAATTGTTCTTTAGTTTGGGTGGTAATGGTAAGGTAGAATACTTACATGAGGAACCAGTTAATGTATTTGAATAAATAATAAAGTTATGACACTAAGAGATTTATACCAGTATTGTGTTGAGAAAGCAAAACAACACCCAGAAGTATCTAATGATATTCATTCCTTCTATGACCTTGCAGAGATGGAAGTTCAAGATGGTAGTAGCGTAGAGCATGAGTGTGAGCTAGCAATAAGTGATATTGAAGCCTTAATCAATAGTAAATAAGAGTTATGATTAGAGATAAACAACAACAATCAGAGATTGTAATTGACCTAACAGGTCCAGATGGAAATGCATTTGTATTAATGGGTATGGCAAAACGTTATGCTAATCAGTTAGGATTAGATGCAGATAAAATTATTAACGATATGAGATCAGGTGATTACGAGCATTTAGTTCAAGTGTTTGATGATGCATTTGGTGAATTTGTAATATTAGAAAGATAATATGGAATATAAAAATAGATACGGAGACGTTTTTACATTCACCAAACAAGAGGATGGCGATGTATTATGGGAAGGTAATTTTGAGCATTGTCGCTTTGGCTTCCCGAATGTATACAAGAGAGCTTACCAGCAGTACTGCAAGGATGTGGGTTCTAGTGGAGGACATCCTATGCACATTGAGGACTTCAAAGAGCAGGTTCATGAGATGATGTATAATGATAATCATGAGTACATAGGGCCGGGACCTATCTGTGCAATGTACGGTCACTTAGTATACTCAGATACTACAAATGTTAATATGGTTGATCCTTCCGGAGGTCCATACCTAAGCACACATACTAATTTAGGAGAGAGGTTTGATTCTGAGGAGTTAAAAGGATTATGTATCAGTGGGTTTAAACGTGTTGATACGGGGTATATGATTCATACCTATGGAGAGTTTGACCATTTAGATGATTAAGAAATGAATTGGCTAAAACGATTCTTCACCAAAACAGAGATTAGAGAGTTATCTTTCCATACGGGAACTGATGGAATGAAGAAGCATAGTGAGTTTATAGATTGGGTAAATGAAAGCGGTACGGAGATAATTAACTCATTCATTACCTATCATCAGTATGGTAATTCACATAAACCACGCTACATAAATTATGTGGTTAAAATTAAGAAGTAATGGGTAAATACTTAAAGCAAGGATTTGTAAGAAAGTTAGCGTGGATGCACGCAAGAGAAGAAATCTCTTACTCTAAAATGGTAAACTTGATGGAAGAAGAAGCAAAGAAGAATCTAAAAGATGAGGTGCTTCAGATTATTACTGAACACGATTTTGAATTAGGTAAAGCATCTTTGAGAAAGAAAATAATGAACCTTTAACACCAAAGAGAAATGAAAACACCAATGCAAGAGTTACTTACTAAAATAAGAAAAGAAATCCACCATAATCACCCAGAAGGGTATAATATTGTAATGGAGGTAGTAGAAAGTATGGTAGTAGATATGTTAGAATTGGAAAGAAATAGAATAGAGGATTTTGCAGAAGCTTATTCTGATTATATGGAAGATACTCCTTCGTGGCATTGTCCATCATACGAATACTTTGATAATTATTTTGACGAAACCTTTAAAACAAAATAGAAATGAGTGAAGTAAATCCAAATTACAATCCACAAGCAGATTTTAAGAACTTTGGTGAAGAGATGGCATACATCGTTGAAACAACACCTAAAGAGGTACTGAAGGAGGAATGGGATAAAGTATTAGAAGAATATGGTACTGATACACACGACAAGATTCTATCTATGACTGATGAGTTTGTTCAGTCTAATCGTAGTGAAGGACAAACCTATGCACACTACCATTATGATATGATGGCAGACTTTGCTCTGCATATATTGAAAACCTTTAACACTCAAGAGAAATGAAAGCCATCTTAGAGTTTAATCTTCCCGAAGATAAAGTTGATTTCGACCTTGCCCTTCAAGGCAGTGATTGGAAGCACGTGTGTTGGGAGATGGACCAATTACTTCGTGCTCAACTCAAATATAGTGATGATAAAAGCTTTGAGGAGCTTAAACTATTACAATATGTTAGAGATGAATTTCATCAATTTATGATTGACAATAACGTAGACTTATATACAGCAGAATGATAGAGTTTAAATGGATGATAGTAATACTGACTTATCTCTTGGCGGTATTTTTTATTTACTTAACAGGTAAAGAGAATGATAAATAATATTTTAAATTACATGATTGTAGGTATTGTAGTGAATTTAATATTTGAATTTATACCTAAAAGAGAAGACAGAATTATACTTACACTAAAACAGAGAGTATATTTAATATTTACTTGGCCTCTTAGTTTGATAGTGTTTATATATGAATTTATTAGAGTATTAATGTATGGGAAAGATGATTAGATTATTGTTTATAATATGGGGGTTATTGTTAGTAACAAATGTAAACGCCCAAGTAATAAATTATGTTGATAAGGAATATAATGCTGATTTCAACGTCTATTTTACTAATTACAAACATGAGGCTGATGTAATAGTTTGGAGAACAAAACACAAACATGAATCTAAAACTAAACCCGGATATTGGTTCTGGAGAAATGACGACGGGGAGGAATATGACAGTGATCGTGTTAATATATTCCAGGTAGAATATAAATACCAATCCGATTACGTGGTGTACTTATCTGAGTATTCACACGAGGTAAAGGTAAACGATGAGTACCTAATGGAGTGGATAAAATAATATTACGTGGTAAACGACGGGTGAGGGATTATTGCCAAATGTGACGAACAATTTGTAGTGGGTGTTATACAACGTTAATAAATGGATAGTATGTGACTAATTGGTATGGTGTTATGTGTTACGAGTTATGTCCTGTATTAACCCCTTTGCCGCGCGCCTCCAACCCTTACTCGTCGACGAAGTATATACTTGTCCCCACCGTATGTTCACAAACTCCCTAATATGGAATGCGGATAAATGAGGAGACATATGTGGGAAGATTTGGATACCGCAAGGAGCGTTCGTATATTTACACCGTAAATAAGGTTAATTAATAATAAATAAAAGTTATGTCAAAGAAAATCAACGTAAACGCTACCAACAGTAAAATGATCACCGGTAAATTATTCATTACTGGATTAAAAATGTCGCAATTAAACAAATCGCTCAAAGACTTCATCGTCGGTGGTAACACAATTGCTCACCCCGTGTTAGGTAAAATGTATCAATATGATGGTCCTTTTTCTCGAGCTTAATTTGGATACCCAAGATATTGTTCGTATATTTACCCTGTAAATGAGTTAATAAAAAATAAAGGTTATGTTAAAGAATTTTAAAAATGGTTATGCAGTTAGTATTAAAAGTGAAACTGCTAGAAATGAGAAGAATGATTGCGTGGTGAGAGCCGTAGCAAATGCCTGTGACGTGAATTATGATCAGGCTCACAAGTATGTTAAGGAAACATTCGGTAGAAAAAAAGGTCAAGGTACACAATTGTTCACTACATTATTAAAAACGAATACTGAGATGGTATTTGACAATGTGGGTCAATTAAATTTATTTGAGGATGGTGTTAAACGTACTGTTAAGCACATTGGTGATATGCCTAAATTGGGGGGTAAATTAAAGAACCCAAAATACAAACACAAGCCCGTTGCTTATACAGTAAAGGAGTTTGCACGTCAATATAATAAGGGTAATTACATACTAACCGTTGCCAAACATGCATTAGCAATTAAAGATGGCGTGGTGGTAGATAATGGTAATTACCAGGTCGGTGGATATAGACGACCAGTTCAAAGTGCGTTCATGGTAGCATAACCTTATTTACATACAATTGATTATGAACGTGGTGAGTACCTGCCCTATATGGGGTGGGTACTTCTGTATACGGTAATTAACGCGGTGGGAGATTTATGTTATATATTTGTTGGTACTTAGTACTGGTGTACTTAGGTCGGCGGCCGTACGCCGTATGTAAGTAATAATATCCCATGCGCGCCGATGTCCATATATGCGTGTATACGTGAAAAAAGGATTTAGGTGTTTAAATGGATCGAGTAAAACTCTAACCCCCCGAAAAGTATATACAAATATATAATACCCCATAAATGCGAAAAAAGGGCCCAAAATGGAAAAAAGGGGGAAAATTCGCAAATCCAAACTCTTTTTTTTAACAAAATTTTTAATATCGACAAAAGTATATACAGAAATTTGAAGGTAATGCGCAGGAAATTTGGCTTCCGCAACAGGCGTTCGTATATTTACAGGGTAAATGAGGCGCGAGCCTAAAATTAATAAAAGTTATGACAAAGCAAGAAGTTCAAACATTCAGAGGAGATTTCCAGAAAGCAGTTGCTCAATTAGAAGAGCAGTATGGTGTAAACATTTCATTAGGTACTATTCGTTTTGATGTTAATGGTTTAAGTGCAAAAATGAAAGCCGAAAAAGGTGAAAAAATCGTTCGTGCTACTAAAGATGATTTTAAAGTAGGAGATATTGTTGGTATTACCCATAAAAAAGTTAACCCTAATGATGAATTTAAAATTATTAAAATTAACAGTAAGAACATTAAAGTTCAAGCTATTAATGTTGGTGATGGTAGAATTGGTGGTATGATTAATGTTTCAC
>JAAHTH010000061.1_pt2 | contig 84804 bp, 84 predicted proteins | sample 6116091 | NCBI WGS metagenome assembly JAAHTH01 (sample SAMN13939990, study PRJNA603662) | sponge metagenome | isolation source: marine sponge | host: Mycale hentscheli | place: New Zealand | collected 2006 | reverse complement strand
GGACTTACGGCAATCCGGGGCCGGGCCGATATATCGGATTATTCCCATATATCAATCTTTGTGCTTGTCAATCTAATTCGGCTTGTACATGCAAACGGGTTGCATCTGTTATTCTTCTTCGGCATGTCTCCACAACTCAGCCCAGTTGACACAATTAAGATCGATCATATCTTGCAAAATGCCTACACCCAATGCCTCGACCATATCTTCCAATTGGTATCTAGTAGCGTGAACATCTTCGCCACAAGTCCAGTCACTACCATACCATAAGTCAACAAGCCAAGTTTCTCGGTTAGTCCAACCCTCGTAAGTGTCTCTCGCCATAATTTCAATCCTCTTTCTAAACTAAGTATGTTTTAACGCCGACTTGATCGGCAAGATCGACATTGTGTTGATCGTCATCGTAAAAGTGGACAACATCGAAAAGCTGATTCAAGGTTGATAGGACTTTTTGCTTTTCTTCTGCGATGTTTACTTTTTTATCATCTGAGCCAACACCGTAAACCTTAACGGCTTGAACACCAAAGCCAAGCAACCAAGTCATAATTGCATCGGCTACGTTGTCTGCTCTTGCAGTAAGAACGTAAACGCTATGCCCTTCGTTGTGAACGTCTTGAGCTAATTCCATTAGCTTGGTGGGGTTTGCATTGTGGATAAACTTCTCAGATCGGAACTCAGAGAAATCAAATTTGCAGAAGGGTGGAATGTTGAAAGTATTGAACTCGGCAGGCGTTAGCCTTCTTTCAATCAAACCAGTGATTTGATTGCGAACGATAACAAGGCAATCAGTAGTTGCTAGAGTATCATCGAAATCGAAGACAAAGGCTTTTTTCATGTTGTTATTTTTCTTTTTCATATATGTAATTATACCACACGCTAAGATGTTTGTCAAGTCTATTCGCTGAAATAGTGAGATATCACACCAACAATAACCACTAAAATAATGCCCAACGATAGGTAAATATTAAAATCTGTTTCAGTCATCTTGTCCTCTTTCTTACTTAACTTGTTATATCTATATTATCGTCTATGTATGTGACACGTTAGGTCAATATGCCGATTTAATTATGTAAAAAAGAAATATATTTATTTTGCACTTTTTTTTGCCGTAAGTCGTTGTCATATAAGGACTTACGGAAATTCTGGGGCCGGGCCCATATCGGATTTTTCCCATATATAAGATTTCCTATATGCAATAGCGTTGCAACTACCGCACGCAACGCCACATGTCTACCAGTATAAGAACCGCACTTGCATACAGTGTGCAATAAACTAAAATATCCATTCTAATACCCTTTCGAACAAAGTAAGTGATCAACCGCATCAACGACATCTTCGAATTTGAACATATCGGCAAACCTAAACGTGTTAGCTTCCCAAAAATGAACAGCGACAACAAGCAAAACGTGATCACTTGTTTTAAATTCAGATTGACCGAACCAATCTTCGAAACCTTCGAAACCTAGTTCGTCGATTTCCATTAGGATTTCTTGGATGATGTCATCCATATTGTTACCTACCTTTCTAATAAATGTGATCGAAATCGCCAAGACAAATTTCGTGGCTTTTACCATCTTGGTCAACTGCCCAAGCGGTTGAACCGTTGTCGATTAGTTCTTCGACCTGAACCCATCGCCAACCGTCGATGATTCCTTCCATTCCGATTGTTAATTTTTTAGTAGTCATATTAGCTACCTTTCTTTTGTAAGTCTACGCAACGGTAGAACGTGTCTAAGTCTACGAATCGAGACTCAATTTGTAAATCCATGCTAGTGCCACGAACAAAGTTCATAGCGTCACGCATGTTTGGCAACTGTGCCAGTGGACGATGATCGTTGCTATCGCAATCGAAGATTTCGAACATCTCTAAGTATTTGACTTTAGTTTGCATTGTGTTGATCCTTTCAAGATCGAGTTGTTTGTGAAGTTAACTGTTAACTTCTTATATTAGTATTATCGTCTAAGGTAGTGACACCTTTGGTCAATTTCCCTAGTTAACTTTAAAATTATCCAAAGTTTTTTTGGTAACCGAATCGGTTGGGATTATGACGGTAACCCAGTGATCACCGATGTTAACCCATCGTTTAAAGATGATACCATCTTTAAGGTTGATACCATCGCGGTCGTTAATTTTGAACCGCTTGCCAACTGGTAGGATGGTTGGCTTGCTGAATAGGTCAGCAGCAGGAACGGTAACAGGTTTGGTAAGGGTGATAAACTTGGTCATAGTGTTGATCCTTTCTAAGATCAGGAAGTTTTAAGAGTTCTTTTCTCTCTTTCTACTTAATTATACAGAGAGGGTCAAGAACTTTCCATAAGTCTATACGCACCAATGGGTTAGCTCAAAAACAGGCAACTAGGGAAAGGTTTTTTTGACTCGGTAAAAACCGTGTTTTTATGCCGATGGGGAAGACAATTCACATTTACCATGTGTCCACCTAAAACTAAAATCTGGGTTTTTTCGAAGAATTTATTTTGCACTTTTTTTTGCCGTAAACCCTTTGATACCAAGGACTTACGACAAATCTGGGCCCGGCCGGATTTTTTTCATTAAGCAAACATATCGGGAAATCCCCATATGTTGATGTATACGCACAGCAACATACAAGGGGTAAGACAGACGGGGATTAGCCATGCAATCCGAAGTCAAGGCAATGGCCTTGATCCTGCTGCAAACCATCCATGTGATCCATGAGCCGCCGAAGCGATGCGTCACGCTCCTGCTGCTCCTGCCATTTCTGGTATTCAGCCAAGTCAGCCGCAGTCGGCTGATGTGCAGGAGATTCGCAAACGGTCGCGGTTGTGTCAAATTTAGAAAACATAATTTTGATCCTTTCAAGATCGGGGATTGGTTGGTTAGATTGCTGCGAGTAGCTTCTTGAGCATCTTCTTTAGATCATCTCGTTCGGTACACATATCAGCCATTTCGTCAAACCATTTCGCACCGTGCTGTTGGTTGTAACCGTGTTGAGCGTGCTGAACGATTATCCTCTCGATTGAGTCAATCTTCTGTTGTAGCTTAGTGAGTGATTGAGTTTTGTTCATAATGTTGATCCTTTCAAGATCGGGTTGTTTTAACTTCTTATGCCTCTATTATATACATATCGGCAGATAGTTCAAGTCCAATATAGTCTATTTTGCAATTTTATAAGAAATAATTATTTTGCTCTTTTTTTTGTCGTAAGTCGTTGCCAGATAAGAACTTACGGAAATTCTGGGGCCGGGCCCATATCGGATTATTCCCATATGGAAATTACCGTATATGTCTACTTGCAAACGCTATGCAGTTACCTAGCGTATGCATCGCCACATGTCTACCAGTATACCAACCGCAGTTGCATACAGTATGCAATGAACTAAAAACATGGGAACTCCAACGTGGATTCTTTTATGGTGTAGTTACTTCCTTCGTTGGCAAGTTCCAACGCGGATTCGTAATCAGTGAAAACGCCCATAACATCTAACTGATCGTAATAGTCATATATGACAACATAAACTTTCATAATTACTTACCTACCTTTAGTGGTGATGAAACTATAGTCAAAGCCTCATAGCGGTTAATCAATTGCCGCTTGTATGACTTGTTGGAATTCTGCCAGCTATGTGATTGAATCACAACGCCTTGGAAGTTAATCACACGCATTGAGCCGTGCGTGCTGAATTGTTTGATCTCTAATGTGAGACCGTTAGGAAGTGTTTTAGTAATCATAATTTTGATCCTTTCAAGATCGAGTAAAAAATAAAAGTGCCTTATTCAGCAGCAGAACCGTAGTTTGCAACATAGTTGCTTGCGTCAATCTCACTAGCCTTTTTTGGCTTGTTTAAGATTTCAGCAGAGCGAACCATATCTTGTAAGATAACGGTTGGTTTGCCAAGGTGGTTGCCAAAGATAACTTTGTTGCCGTGTTGCGTTCCAACATAAGCACCAGTCAAAACGATTGGCTCAAAGCTGGTTAACATTTCTAGTTTAATTTTCATAATGTTGATCCTTTCATTGATCGGTTAAAGTTTAGCCACCAAGCTGGCTGTTTGCTTCGAAGTCGTTTCGGTTTGCATTAGTTGGAATGATGTGTCCATCAATCGAATCCAAAGCTACTTCGGATTCTGCTCCATCTTGGTCGATTACAAAAGCGGTATTATCGGCAGTAATCTCGACGATTGTGGCGAAAAAACCGTTTACAAAAACTTCGTCATTTACGTTGAACATAGTGTTGATCCTTTCAAGATCGGGTTGTGTTTTGAAGTTAACTGTTAACTTCTTATATTAGTATTATCGCACATGGTAGTGACACGTTAGGTCACTTTCTTGATCTATTTAGAAATTAATTCGATCTTTTCGGACTTTGTTAATATCTTCACAGAAGGCTTTGGTCAGTTCGATAATGATGTTAAAAATTGTTTTCATGGTGTTTTTTCTTTCTTTCACTTAATTATACAGAGAGAGTCAAATCGTCGCCGTAAGTCTATACATACCAACGGTTTAGCTCGAAAATGAGCAACTGGGGAAAGGTTTTTTTGAGACGGTAAAAAGCGAGGTTTTAGGCCGATGGGGAAACCTTTTCACATTTACCATGTGTCCACCTAAAATCAAAATTTGGGTTTTTTCGAAGAATTTATTTTGCACTTTTTTTTGTCGTAAGTCATTGGTATATAAGGGGTTACGGCAAATCTGGGCCCGGCCGGATTTTTTTATCTAAAACATATATCGGTAAATCCCGATATGTTAGTTGAATTTCATCACTTTTTGTAGTGCTGTAGCTAGTTCCGCGAGTGCTTCAAGGTACTCCATCGAAACCTTTGCTTCTCCGGTTTCTTTTAGCTTGTTATTGTTTGCGTCGAATTGTGCCACGCACCAATCGTAAACTAGGTTGAGAATTTGATAAGTCATAATGTTTTGATCCTTTCAAGATCGGGTTGTGTTAACTTCTTATATTTATATTATCGCATACGGTAGCGACACGGTAGGTCAAAAGTTATGGGTTAGTTGAAATTTCTTTCAAAGTTTCTACACTTTTTTTGGTGAGATACTCGTAAGGTATTTTAAGGTTTGCATAGGTATCAAAGTGGTGAACCCGAACAAAGTGGCCTTTGTAACCGTGGTCGCCATCTTCGAACATGTTACCCTTGCGGATACCGAATCGAGTACCCTTTTTGATAACCACTGGAAACAGTGGTGCTTTTGGGTTAACGGTTGTGAACTCTTTTGTTAGTGTTACGAATTTCATAGTGTTGATCCTTTCAAGATCGGGGAAAGTGTTTGAAGTCTCTTAACTTCTTATGCCTCTATTATACAGATATCGGCAAACAATACAAGTCTAATCCAGTCTAATCGGTCAATTTTGTCCAAAATAAATAAAATAATTATTTTTGACTTTTTTTTGCCATAAGTCCTTGGTATATAAGGGTTTACAACAATTTTTGCCCCGGAAAGGCATGTGATAGCAGGTTGATCGGTCTAGGGGGTGGGTATTATTCAATATTTTCGAACTATCGCACCCCGTACCGAAAAACCGAAGGTGGTCCTTCCACAACCAACTCAACAAAAATCAAATGACCACTTTTATAATAAAAAAAACGGCCTTTGATATTCTCAAACGACCACTTTTCCCATCATTTAATAAAATGCTTAGTCTCACCATCATTTGGTTCAATCTTGCATATTCCTCGCCCACTTTGCTTTTTAACGCCTAGCTTTTGACGCATCTTTCTTACGGCCTGCAAACTTACATGCCTTCCGCTAGACTTGCTTATATGTTCTGCAAGTTCCACATCCTTTAAACGATGTGCATTATCGCGAATGTATTTCTTTTCAGCATCTGTCCATTTTATATTCATTTTTCAAATCTCCTGCAAAAAAAGTGGCCTACCACGCATATAATATTATATAGTCCGAAACGACAACTTTTGTAAACAAAATGGAGAAAATATGAAACATCATCACGAAATTAAAAAATCTGTGCTTGTAGCCAAAGAAAGCCCAGAACTCAAACAGGAAATAGAAAACGAAATTCAATCAGCAAAAGCTTCAGATGCTCCCAAAGCATCCATGAATGACATTCTATCTACTTCATCCTCCGAAGAGGAAACCGAAGATGAAGATTAAAATATTCGCTAACGGAAACCCCTTAGACTCAAAGATTACCAACGCAGAAACTGGAGAACCCGTAGAGGGTGTAATGTCTGCTCATGTTGACTTAGATGTTGAAGGAGCAGTAGCAACCTTAATAATCCATGACTTTGAAGCCGAAATAGAATGTGAGGCAACAACAGATGAAACTTCCCAAGGGCTACACTGAGCAACAGGTTGTAGAAGTTTTCGAAAAGATAGCGACACGCATAGCTAAAAAGTTTAGATTTGGTTATCACGAAGTCGAAGACATGAAACAACAAATCTTTCTAGAGATTTTAAAGCCAGACAAAAACGGAGTCACCATACTAGAAAAGTTTGACCCAGAAAAAGGAAACACACTAGATAGTTTTTTATGGATACACGCTAGAAACCGCCTTCATAATTTTAAACGCGACAACTATGCTCGTCCAGACAAACCTTGTTTTAATTGTCCTTTAGACGCTTATAAAAACAAAGAATGTACAAAGTATTCAAAAATGACAGACTGTGATTACTATTACAGGTGGTTCAGAAGAAACGAAAAAAAGAAAACCTTGGTGTCCAGCAACAACGCTAACAACTCTGAGGTTCATCAAGAACAAAATCAATCTCCCGACGAACAATTGTTTGCTGGAGAGATTTACAATCTCATAGATAAAAATATCCCCATATCTCAACGTCCTGACTGGATAAAATTTGCAAACAAAATAAAGATTCCAAAAGTAAAACGAGAAAAGCTAATGGAGTCTATAATACTCATATTAAAGGAGAACGGCATTGACGAGGAAACGTGGTAAGCTATCAAACGAAGAAATGAACTATATACGTCAAAACTGTTTTGATTTGCCGTTGGAAGAAATCGCCAACAAGCTAAACAGAACCGTTGCCCCGGTAAAAAAGTTTATCGACAAAGAAAATCTAAAGGCTCGTGATCTAACCGATGACGAACACCTTCTATCTACTTTACGAACGAAATACTATTACCATGAGATAAACAAACAGTTTTCCGATGCGGAAATCATATTCTTTGAACACAACTGGATCGACCTTTTCAAACAGTTCAACGAAGATGTAACCAAAACCGAAGAAATGCAGATTCTTGAAGTAATCAGAACTGAGATTCTTATCAACCGTTCTATGGAAGATCGCCAGCAGATCATGCAACAGATAGAAGTCATGACGGTTCTAATAGACGAAGAAATGGAAAAGCCCGAAGAGACACAGGACATTGGTGCAATTGCTATGTTTCAAACCCAGCTTGGGTCTTTGATCGGAAGCAAGTCGAGCTACATCAACGAGCACGAAAAACTTCTAACAAAAAAAGAACGCTATCTAAAAGACCTAAAGGGTACTCGTGAACAAAGAAAGCGAGTTGCCGACGATGCCAAAACAAACTTTAGCCTTTGGATGCGTCAACTAGATAATCTAGAAGCAAAGGAACGAGAAGGACACGATATGGAAGTTCAAGCTATTGCTGCCGACAAAGCTCGCGAAAGAATGTCTGACTTCCACGAATACGAGGACGGAGAGGTGGATCAGCCTCTTTTAAATACCGACACAGTAATGGACGAGGAATAAAATGAAGCTAAAAGCAGAAGTTCAAAAAATAGTAGAAAGTGAAGCATCTTCGTTTAAGGGGTATACGGCCCAATATATCATTGAAAAATACCAACTTGGTGATAGTGACATGATTCTCAGGTTTAAAAAGGGTGAAGTTCAAGTTATAAAAAAACCAGAGAACGACCGAAAGCTCATTGAGGTTAGAAGTCAATTGCTTGCTGCGATATACAACGAACAATATAATAAACACCCGGAATACAGAGATATTGATGTTATTTTACCTGTATGCTTATCTGATACGTCAAACACTCCACTTCAAGAAATTCCATGTCTTGTTTTTAGCAAAACCTCATTCTCTAATAATATTCTTATTCCTAGCGTTAACAATTTAAATCCTTCCCCGGAAATCATGCAAGTAAATGTGTTAGACTCTCCTACACACACAAAGAAAAAGGCTTTATGCTTTGCTGGTTCTTTAACTGGCAACACAGGCAAAGATATTAAGAACAATGTTAGAATTCAAATTCTACAAGAGTTGATTGAATGGGAAGACTCAGAAAGATTTATGAGGTTTGTTAGGCCACCAAGAATGGAAGACGGTGAAAACAAGTTTGAAAACACTATCTTGGAAATCAACAAGATGATGCCAAGGCAAGGTTTGGACGACATTAAAAAGTATGTTGTTAACAGCGAAACGAAGGTTAAGCTACCAGAACAACTAGGTTACAGATACCAACTTTGCGTAGACGGCCATACTTGTGCTTGGGCTAGACTTCCTTGGCAGATGCAGTCGAACTGCGTTCCAATCAAAATACGCAACAGAAGACACGACTGGAAGGAATGGTTTTATTATCTCTTAAATCCCTGTAAACACTTCCTAGAAGTAGATATAGAAGACTTAGGTATAGCATATGAGTATCTAAAGAACAACCCACAAGCTGAGAGAGACATCGTACAAGCTGGAAAAGACTTCGTTTCCGAATACTACTCTTCAGATTTTGGTGTGAATATACTGATGGAAACCCTTAATCTACTTAATAAAAAGCAAAACAATGAATACTTTGAAAGGTTTGAGAACAATGAGTAAAACTGCAATCGTCACTGGAATTACTGGTCAAGATGGCTCTTACCTAGCAGAACTGCTGCTAAAAAAAGGATACAAGGTTGTAGGCGTGGCTAGAAGAAGCAGCGTCTCAACTGATTCCAACACTCGACTGGCTAATTTTATAGGTCACGAAAACTTTAAATTTGTTGAGGGCGAAGTTTCTGATGCAAATTCGGTGTATTCTTTAGTAGAAACGTGGAGGCCAGACGAAATATACAATCTGGCTGCACAGTCACATGTCGGAACTTCTTTTGAGCAACCAGATTATACTTTTCAAGTCAACGCCCTTGGGCCGACTTATTTTTTGGAAGCCATCAGAAGGTACAGTCCAGAAACTAGGTTTTATCAGGCTTCAACCAGCGAAATGTTTGGCAAAAACAGCGACAAAGTAACATCTCTTAAAGACGATGCCTTTATTGATCTTCGAGTTCAAGGAGACAATACGGCGTTTATGCCTCAGTCTCCATACGGCGTTGCAAAGCTCGCAGCACACCATCAGGTGAGAATATATCGAGATGCCTATAATATTCACGCAAGCTGCGGTATTCTTTTTAATCACGAATCTGAGCGACGAGGTGAGAACTTTGTTACTCGAAAGATTACGAAGTGGATTGGGAACTACGTTCAGTGGAAAAATAATTTTCCAGATTCAGATCATTTGATTGAATTTAAGGATGCTGATAACGCCTTTACTGATCGTATTGAAATACCAAGAACACACCCATACTACACAGAGACGGGTTTCTTCTTTCCTAAACTTCGCTTAGGTAATCTAGACGCTTATCGCGATTGGGGTCACGCCCAAGATTACGTAGAAGCTATGTACAAAATGCTTCAACAGGATGTTCCAGACGACTATGTGATAGCCACGGGCGAAACTAATTCAGTTCGAGACTTTTTAAAAGAGGCTTTCAATGAAATCGGTATTACCAACTACCAACACTATGTTGTTATCGACCCAAAATTTTATCGACCCGCAGAAGTTGAATTTCTATGCGGAGACCCATCTAAAGCTAATACTAGATTAAACTGGTATCCAAAAATAAACTTTAGAGAGCTTGTTAAAAGAATGGTTCGGAGCGATATAAATGGCGAAGAAAAGAAAGAAGCGTGCAAAGAAGAAGCCTTATAGCAAAAGAGACTTCTTCAAGTATAAGAAAAAAATTAACAGGGTCAGAAGCTCTAGGGATTTTAATAATCCTCAGTACAGGAAGTGGCGAGAAGACATAAAGAAGCGTGATTCGTACAGGTGTCAATGGCCGGGATGTTTGTCAAACAAGCAAATCCAAGTTCATCATATAAAGACATGGGCGAAGTATCCTGCTTTAAGATTTATTACAGCAAATGGAATTACTTTGTGCAGAAAATGTCATGATTCCGTTAAGGGTAAAGAGCACGACTACGAAGCGTTTTTTTACAAACTGCTAGAGTGGCAGATGATTGAAAAAATAAAGCAATACAACAAACGCAAGAAGTTATAAGTCATGAGTAAATTTACAGTCATAAGAGACACAAGAGAAAAGACCAACTGGGGATGGTCGTATGATGAAAACGCATACTGTAACGGCACTATCATATCAAAAGTAAACGTAGGTGATTATACAGTCGAAGGGCTGGAAAATTATGTATGTATAGAGCGTAAGGCTTCTATTGATGAGTTCGCACACAACTGCATCGAAAAAAGATGGAAGAAGTGTATGGAGCGTATGTCTGAGGTCAAGCACTCTTTTATTCTTTTTGAGTTTTCTTGGAATGATGTGAATACATATCCTAAGTCTGCCAAAGTACCAAAGCATGTTCGCAATAAATTGAGAATACCTGCTAAGTATATCAGAAAAGTTATCAATACCGCCAGAAACGATTATAATATTCACGTTATAGCCTGCGACAACGCAATGAAGGCAGAGCAGGTTGCCTATAGAATAATGAAGAAAGCATATGAAATACAACGTTGAGGATTTTGAGTATAGCTGGCTGAGACTAAATAAATCTGATCTCAAGGGAATGAAAAACCCCTTGCTTGCAGATGACGAATGGTCTCAAAACAACTTTCACTTGCATGTTCTAAAAAAGATGCGTGACCCTCGCTATCTTAACTGGACTGTCAAGCATCTTTTAAATATAGATTTGTTGCCAGAGCAAGTAGTCATTCTACAAGAGCTTTGGAGCAAGTCTTTTCCTATGTATATAGCTAGTCGTGGTTTCGGTAAATCTTTTTTACTTGCCGTCTATGCTAGTTTGCGATGCTTGTTGGTTCCGGGCTCTAAGATAGTTATTGTTGGTGCTGCGTTTAGGCAGTCCAAGGTTATCTTTGAATACATGGATGTAATATGGAAGAACGCTCCTATATTCAGAAGTCTTTGTAGCGATGCTAGTGGGCCAAGAAGAGATGTTGACAGATGCACACTAAAGGTTAATGATAGCTGGACGATAGCTGTTCCGTTGGGTGATGGAAGCAAGATTCGTGGTCTGCGTGCTCATACTATTATTGCAGACGAATTTAACTCTATTCCTGTAGAGATTTACGAAACCGTTGTTGCTGGTTTTGCTGCTGTTTCTAAAGACCCAGTTGGAAACGTTAAAGATGCCGCTAAAAGAAAAGCTATGAAAGCTGCTGGCGAATGGAGCGAACAAAAAGAAGAAACATACCAGCATCGTCACAAAAACCAGTCTATTTTATCTGGAACTGCTGGATACGACTTTGAGCCTTATGCTGACTATTGGAGAAAATACAAGCTGGCGATCAAGAGCAAAGGAGATATGTCAAAGATCACTGGAGACAAAGAAGATTCTGATGACTCCACAGAGATACCAGACTACATGAAAAGACTCAACCATAACGAGTTTTCTATTATCAGGATGCCTTACGAATTGATTCCAGAGGGATTTATGGATGACCAGCAGGTTAGTCGTTCTCGTGCGACCATGCACAACGGAATTTATTTAATGGAGTATGGTGCTTGTTTTGCCAAAGACTCTCAGGGCTTCTTTAGAAGAACCATGATCGAGGCTTGCGTAGCAAGCGAAAAAAACATACAAAAAGACCATTGGCCTGCAAATATATGCAGTCATCCGTTTGATGCTATAACAAGAGGAGACCAAAACAAAAAGTATGTATTTGGTATCGACCCTGCTAGTGAGGTTGACAACTTAGCTCTTATAGTAATGGAGCTTCACCCCAATCATCAAAGAGTTGTTTATTCTTGGACAACAAACAAAAAAGACTTCCAAACAAGAAAAAAACTAGGATTAACAGAAGTGCATGACTATTATAGTTTTGTGGTCAGAAAGATACGAGATTTGATGCAGGTATTTCCGTGTGTTAAAATTGGAATTGATGCTCAAGGTGGTGGTTATCAAATTGCAGAAGGTTTGAGAGACCCTGATAAGATGGATGAAAGCTTGAACGAAGTAGCTATTCTTCCTATTATTGAAAACAAAGAAAAAGACACAGACAGGCTTCCGGGACTTCATATATTAGAGTTGGTTCAGTTTGCTAGTGCCGAATGGGTTTCTAACGCTAATCATGGATTACGAAAAGACATGGAAGACAGATTTATATTGTTTCCTAGATTTGATCAACTAACCTTGGGAATGGTTACAAAGCAAGATGAAGTCAGATTCAAAAAAATGAAGGAACAGATTGGAGATAGTGCAGCACTTAAATTGTATGACACGATGGAAGATGTTGTGATGGATATTGAAGAATTGAAAATGGAACTTTCTACCATAATGGTGAGTCGCACAGCATCAGGGCGTGAAAAATTTGACACACCAGAGATAAAGCTAGGAACTGGCAAAAAGGGAAGAATGAGAAAAGACCGCTACAGTGCTTTGATTATTGCTAACCAAATAGCTAGAACAATGCACAGAGAGATACCAAACCCCGCATATAGTGTGGTTGGAAGAGTCGCTACGTCTATGGGTGGCAAGAAAAAAGACAAGGTAGAAGACATGTACAAAGGACAATCTTGGGCTTCTTCGTACACTCCTAGCGTTGTAAAAATAATTCGCAGAAATCAATAGGTATTGGTGTAATAATCAATAGGTATTAATATCAAACAAAAATCCTTACAAGGGAAATAATAAAATGACTAAAGATAGATGTAGATGCAGATGTACACTTCAAAAGCAAGGCAACTATTGCGTTAGCAATGTCCAAACTTCCTTTAAGGGCATATATAGAGGCTCTGGAAATGTTGGGGTTTATGATGTTTTTAACTTTAAAATACGTGCTGACGTAGAAAAATGTTGGACAGGAAACGCTCCTGACGGAGAGCATGACGGTGTTTTTATTAATCTTAGCGGCGTAAATCTTGGCCCAAACACCGAGCCTACAGTAATTTTACCACTAACAGGTATTAGCTTATCGCAAGTGCTTGAAACAGAAGACGGCGAGCAAGGACAAACTACATTCTCTAGAGATATTTCATATGTTTTTAGCGGTGTTGAAGTAGATGCTGCTGTCCCTCATAATCAAGCTTACGCTGTTGACTGGGAAGTAAATGCTGGTTCTGGAGAATTTCAATCTGCAAGCTGGTATAACGAGACTGGAGATAGTGTTAGTATTCCTCCTTGTTCAACTTGGGGGAGAATTGTTGGTATATATCCTGTGCCAGAAGGAGAAACAAGCGGTATTGTAGACACATCTTTGCCACTCTCACCGGGAGCTACGAATACTAACTGGATTGGTGTTTCTGATAAGTCTATCTCAAATCAATCTGGATATCCTGAGCAACCGGGTAGATTAAGTCCCGCAGAAATGGGGACTGGTGTAGCTGGTGGATCTCTTTTAGATCCTCAGCCTTCAGGTTACGCAGATTTTCCCGAATCGTTGGAAATCGTCGCCGGTCAAGCTTTTGATGCAGGTACGAATACTATAAATGAAGACGATGTGGTAACCTTAACAAGAACAGCGGGATCGGACCTAGGACTTGTTTATTACGCCGAAGACCCGTCAGAATCAGACGAGCTTTCAGCAACAAATAGAATTGTCATTGGATACATTTCAAAATTAGTCAGCACAGGCCCCTCCACTGTCGCACCAGCCGTTTACATTGATTTAGAGGCTCAACCTAACGGAAAGGCTCAATTTGGAAGAGTTAATGGCCCATTATTAACTGACGAAATATATAATTTCAAAGAGATGCTTTCCAATAACTATGCTGCCGGTGGAGCAAAAGCGTCACAATTCGGTAATTGGTCTAATTTTTCTTTCTCAAACGGCTCGGATACAGCGTATGGAGATAATATTTTCAAGTCTTTAGTTGGCGTTCCTACCGCCACAACTGTGGTAGAGCTAATTACTAATAACCGATTCGTCAACGGGAACTTATTGCCTTGGGTGGTAGATGAGCCTAGTTGTTCTATTTCAGAAGGGCCAGATTATACACTTGTGTGTTCGGACAACTTAGGATCTAATCCTAATCCTAGAGTTCAGCAAACATTCGATGTAGAAAGTGGTGCAACGTACAGAGTTTCCTATGAAGCAAAAAGTTCAAACGGTGGAACGGTTGAACTTACTATCGGAGGCGTTACGACTTCAGACATAGTTCTTAGTACATTCTTTCAGTCTCGCGTTGTTGACGTTACAGCAACAGCATCAAACTCTTTAGGAATAGTAATCGGATCAGAAGCGGGGTCGTTTAAGTCTGTCACATTTGACAAAATTTCAGTTCTTAGGATTGCTTAATAAAAAAGGAAAAGGAAAAGGAAAAGTAAATGGGAATGATTATAGTAACAGGTGATCCTAGAAGTGGAACAAGTTTAACAATGCAAATGTTGGACATGTTGGGAATTGAAGCTACGGGTGAAAAGTTTTTTGAAGCAAAAAAAGAAGAGTCAGACGAATTAACAAAAAGCCGTATGGAACGTCAAAAAAAATTAAATCCGGGAGGGTTTTACGAAATGCAAGGCGTTGTTATGAGAGGGTTTTTGCCAGACGATGACTTTAGCTTATTTGAAAACAAAGCTGTAAAAGTTATAGCACCGTGTAGCCTGCCCCCTCGAACACCGCAAGAACATGTTGACAAATATATTTTTTGCGTTAGAAACCCTAAGTCGGTAGCAATGAGTCAGTTAGGTCTCAACGAACAGATTATGACCGAGCAAAAGCTTCTAGGTTCTCCAGACCGATATATTTATGAAATAGGAGATATGATCGCGTATTTAAAAGATAATATGGACGACCGTTGGTTGTTTATTGATTATGACGATACAATAGAAAACCCGATGGCTACCGCTCAAGCGATCTGTGATCATGTTGGTGGTAATCAGTTAAGAGTCAAGTATGCTGCCGCTATTGTTAAAAAGAAGCTCAAGCGTTCTGATAAAGAATTTTTAAAATGGCCTTGCGAGCAAGCTGGAATTATTGTAGAGGATATATATCAAGCGTTATTAAATCACGAGTTAATGGATACTGTAGAGGCAGACAGACAATCTTACTATGCAAGCCAAAAATTAGAAAATGTAACTTGGTGGAGTCCAGAATACGGAAGACATATTAATCCTAGTCTAGCAAGGTCTATACGAGAAAAACCCAAGTTAAGAGCAAACCTTAAAAAAGATATTGTAAAAAGAACTGAGCTTGGATATTATCCAGAGGTTGTTCAAGCAGAGGAAACCTATACCATTGAGCGTCCAGACGATCTTGGCGATCTTGTTAGGAATAAAGTAGTGTACGAAGGAGAAGTAACAACTTGGGAAGCTGCTGTTAAAAAACATCAAGTAAAAAGGTTTAGAAGCTAAATATGAATAAAAATATACCAACTCATCAAAAGGAAAATACACAGGCATACGTAAGCTGGGCTTCTGAATCAAACAGAGAAGAAAGTCTAGCTGCGTATGGAAGTGCTTTAATAAAAGCTTCTGATAATATCATACATGCACAAAACAGAGACTTTAGTGGTCTAACTAACTATGCTGATGGTAAGCCGGGATTAAATAGCAAGGACTTTGATTGGTTCAGGCCCGGACAAGCCGCACCTAGAACGGACAAAGAAGCCATAGCCTTTGGAAGATATGTATATAAAAGAGTTGGTATAATTCGCAACTCTATGGATCTAATGGGGGACTTTTGTGCTCAAGGTGTAAGACTAGTTCACCCTAACAAACGAATCGAACGTTTTTATCGAGAATGGTTTAAACAGGTTGAAGGTGAAAGAGTCTCAGAACGTCTCGGTCATCTTCTCTTTAGAGAAGCTAATGTCCCACTAAGATGGTATACAGCAAAAGTAAATAAAGCCAAAAGATTAGATATGCAAAAGTCTGTTGCGGCAGACATTAGCATAAACAAGAATAGCCCAATATTTCAAAAGGGAGAAATTCCTTGGAGATACAGCTTTATCGACCCGCTATTAGTTTCGCCAATTGGCGGCTCAATGTCAACTTTGACTAATGAAACTCTACTTAAATTAAAAATCCCAACTAAGCTAAGAAATGAAATTCGAAGACTCATCAATATGTCAAATAAAAATGACGATGAGGGTGTTGCTGCGAGCAGACTTCTAAACCAAATGTCGCCCGACATTTTAGAAGCAGTAAAAAGAAACAAGGATATTATTCTTCCTCCAGAAAAAAGTAACATATATTACTACAAAAAAGATGACTGGGATTGCTGGGCGACCCCTATCTCCTGCTCTGCTTTTGAGGCTTTGAATCTATATCAAAGGCTTCAACTAACAGATAAAGCTGCTCTAGACGGAGCGATGAACAAAATTAGGGTATGGAAGATTGGTAGCTTAGAGCATAAGTTAGCCCCAACCGAGATAGCTTCATCTACCTTATCTGATATGCTTGGAGCGAACGTTGGTGGTGGAACCATAGACATAGTGTGGGGTCCAGATATTGAGCTTTTAGAAACAAGTAGTGATATCCAGTCATATCTGGGTGAAGCTAAATACAAGCCAGCATTGTCTGACATATACTCGACACTAGGTATACCTTCCTCACTAACAGGCAACTCTTCCGGTGGCACTACCAATAATTACATATCATTAAAAACTCTTGTAGAAAGACTAAACTATGTAAGAGCTATAGTAGTAAAGCACTGGGAAGAGCAGATAGAAATCGTACAAAAGGCAATGGGTTTCAGAAAGCCTGCAAGAGTAGAGTTTGATATTATGCACCTAGAAGACCCCGCAGCAATGACCACTCTCTTACTTAATATGGCTGACAGAAATATTATCAGCGATGAGTTTGTTCAGCGTCATGTGAAGGCAGAACCTGATATGGAAAAAATTAGACTAAACAAAGAAGATTCAGACAGGCAAAATAAAGGCCGAGAAAAGGTAAGTCCTTATCATCAAGTAGATCAAGATTATGGTCTAAAGAAGATAGCTTTACAAACAGGTCAGTCTGCACCATCGCAAGTCGGCTTGGAGCTTGAGGAAAAGAAACAAGGCGAAGAATCGCTAATGAATCTTAAAGTTCCTTCAGGAAACCCAACAAATCAAAAGGCTCCTGTCAAAGAGGCTGGAAGACCAAATAACGTAAAGGATACACAAAAAAGGAAAGAAAAAACCTTCACTCCAAAAATCAAGGCTAGTTTTGGTTCAGATATGATATGGGCAGAGGACGCTCAAGACAAGATATCTAGTATAGTCAATCCATTAGTATTGTCATCTCTTGGTAAAAAATCCCTAAGAAATTTGACTTCAGAAGAATTTGATGGTCTAGAGGATGTAAAATTTGAGATTTTGTGTAGTTTAAGCATAGGAGAAGAAATAACATCGGATGGTATTTTTGAAGCTGTTAAGTCTCCTGTTAAGAATATTCACGCAGATTTCAATCTATGGCTGGAAAAAGGAAGACAAGATTTTGATATTGAATCGTTATCTGTCGGGGAAATGAGAAAAATGAGAACCTATTATTATATAACAACAAAATATGAGGCATAAGATGAAAATATATGAAGCAGAAAAGAAGTTAGGCTTAGAGGGCGATATTAGAGCTAACGCTTCTATTATTGTCGATTGCCCAACCGAAAAAAATAAATGGCAAGACAAAAGACAAATAGCTGTTGCTGGAATAAATGACGAAGATTTATATCACGTTCATTCTATACTTGTTTCAACATCTTGGAATAAAAATGACGATATATTTGACAGAGAACAGGTATGGATGGCTAAAAGTACGCCAAAGTACAAGCCAACAAACCTAGAGCACGACGAGAAACAACTTGTCGGTGGCATAGTTGATTGCTGGGCTGTAGACGAAAACTACCAAGAAATAGCAGCAGATACTCCTGTCGAAGAATTGCCAGAGGTATACCATTTACTTGTTTCTTCCGTTATTTACAAGCAATGGCAAGACCCACAACTCAAGGCTAGAGCAGAAAAGCTGATAAGCGAAATAGAGGCTAACGATAAGTATGTTTCTATGGAGTGTATTTTTAAAGGGTTTGACTACGGTGTTATATCTCCAGATGGGAATAATCATGTAGTAGCCAGAACAGAGGACACTGCTTTTCTTAGCCAATTCTTGCGTTCTTATGGTGGAGAGGGAATGTATCAAGACCATAAGATTGGTAGAATACCAAAGAACATAACCTTTAGTGGAAAGGGTTTTGTTGATAGACCAGCCAATACCGAAAGCATCATATTTGATAAGGGTAAGGTGTTTTCCTTTGCTTCTGATGGTAAAAGTCTAAATTTAAATGATAATGGTGTAAAAGCTAATATAGAAGAGAAGCAACTTTTAAGTGATATTACCAGTGCTCAAGAAAACTCTTCTACAGAGGACTGTGTAAGCGATAACAATAATATTATCTCGGATATGGAGAAAACAAATATGTCTGATGAAAATCGAATCCAAGAGTTACAAAATGCTCTTGCTGGCGTAAAAGAAGAAAACAAAGCGTTGGCAGCTAAACTTGCCGAAGCTAATGTTTCAAAGTATGAGTCAACTATCAAAGAGCTAGAAGCATCTGTCGCAGAGTTGCAATCCAGCAAAGAGAGCGTTGAGTCAGAATTGACAGTTTCTAAAGAATCTCTAGATTCAGCAAAAGCTGAGTTGTCTGAAAAGTCTGAGTCTCTTCAAAAAATCGAAGCAGAAATGCACAAGATGAAAGAAGACGACAAGAAAAAAGAGAGAAAAGCAAAGATGATGGAAGCTGGCATGGCAGAAGAAGACGCTACTGCCAACTTGGAAATTTTTGCAGAAATGAATGATGAAGCCTTCGATATCTTTGTTAAAACTGTTGCAGACATGCATTACAAAGATAAAGAAGATAAAGATAAAAAGAAAAAAGAAGCAGATTCTATGAATAAGAATTATGCTTCAGATGACTCGGAAGATGATACTACTTCTGCCTCTGATATCGTAGATGAAGAGACAGCACAGGCCGGTACTCATTCTCCTTCTTCGGAAAATGAGCAAGACGAAATGGAATCGACTCGTGCGAGTCTTAGAAACTTCGTTGAGCAAAAAATCGTTAACAAATCTAATAAGTAAGTAATTAGGAGAATATAAAATGGCTCTAAAAGGTGATCGCGTAGAACATCTAACTGATATCAGCTTTTTCAAAAGCGACACAGTTGCAGAACGCGGAATTATTGTTGTTCATTCAACTGGTGGCTCTGGTGCTGCTATGGATGATTCTTTGGCACAAGTAGTAGATGCGTCCGCTTATACAGACGATGCTGCTGGTCTTCTTTTGAATGACGTTGTTAATATTGACCTCACACGTCAACAGTATAACGCTCACAAAGATGAGATGCAGCTTGGCGGTAAAGTTACTTTGCTTCGCAGAGGTACAGTGGTAACAGACCAAATTTCCGGTACTCCGGTTGTTGGAGAGCAAGTTCACTTCGCTCTTGATGGTACTCTGACTACTTCAAGCGAACAGTCAACAAGTGACGCTGTTGGTCGATGGTTGTCCGTTAAGGATACTGACGGCTTTGCTAAGTGCGAAATCAACATTGTTTAATAAAAATAAATAGGAGAAGATAAAAAATGTCTCATTTTAAAGATCAAACCCCAGAAGAAGCACGGGCAATGGATAGCATCCTTGTGCAATCTGGTTCTAAGAATAGGCCAGAGTCTTTAGCTGCTGTAGCTGAACTCGCCAAAGCACTAGAAACACCTCTTCGCAAAGGTATTATGAGCGGAGATATCCTTCAGGGTATCTTTGAAGTAGTTAACCTAGCTCCGGGTGCAACTAGTGAATTCCCACTAGACTTTCTAGCTCCGGGAACTGAAAAAGACTTCGTAGCTTACACTATTCCTAACCACGGAAGAATTCCAGAGCGTCATGTAGAAGGCGATTATGTCATGGTTCCTACCTATGATATCGGTGCTTCTATCGACTGGCTTTTGAAGTATGCTCGTGATGCACGTTGGGATGTTGTAGGTCGTGCTATGGACGTTATGCGTTCACAGTTCACAAAGAAGATGAACGATGACGGATTTCACACTTTGATTTCTGCTGGCGTTGACCGTAACATTCTTGTTTACGATCCCGATGCAGCAGCATCTCAATTCTCTAAGAGATTGGTTTCTTTGATGAAAATCACCATGCGTCGAAACGGCGGTGGAAACTCAAGCTCTATCAATCGTGGTATGTTGACAGACATGTTCATGAGTCCTGAAGGTATCGAAGATATCCGCAACTGGGGCGTTGATGAAGTTGATGACGTAACTCGTCGTGAGCTTATCACTAAAGAAGGTGGCTTGCTAACTCGTATCTTCCAAGTTAATCTACATGACTTGGATGAGCTTGGTGTAGATCAAGACTACGAACTGTTCTATGAGAACGACCTAGGTGGAACTCTACCTGCTGGCGATTCTGAGATCGTTGTTGGTCTAGACATGTCAAGCAATGACAGTTTCGTAATGCCTGTACGTGCTGGTTTAGAAATTCATGAAGATGATGCTCTACATCGCCAAAGACGTGCTGGTTTCTACGGATGGGCAGAGCAAGGTTTTGCTGTCCTTGACAACAGACGAGTTCTTATTGGCTCATTCTAATCTGTTTCAAAATTATTAATTATAGCCGGTGGTGGCACTTAGCTGCCACTGGCTTTTTTTATAACTATATGGGGTAAGATATGGCTATTCGTCTTAGAGACAGAGTAAAACAAGGAACAGTTTCGACAGGCACTGGAACAGTAACCCTTTCTACATCCTTTACTACATTTCAAGATTTTAGTGAAGTTTTGTCAGATGGAGACTCAACTTACTACACAATAGAAAATAACACTGATTTTGAAGTAGGTGAGGGAACTTATTCTGGCAATACGCTTTCAAGAGACCGAGTATTTTCCAGTAGCAATGGAGACTCACTTGTATCTTTAGCTGGAAGTAGCACAGCATTTATAACCTACCCAGCATCAAAGTCTGTACATCTAAATGGTTCGGGCAACATTACTGGAATAGAATTTATAGACTTTAAACTTGGGGTAACTCCTGAGTATGCTGAAGGCAGAGTTTTTTATGATAATGTTAACCATGCACTAGCCGTTTATAACGATGAGGCAGATATCACCCTTCAGGTAGGACAAGAGGAATATATAAGAGTAAGAAATACTTCAGGCCCGCAGATATTAAACGGGCAAGCCGTAAGAATAGAAGGCTCTCAAGGCACAAATCCAACAACTGAATTGGCTATAGCTACAGACTTTAACTCTTCTAATGTTATAGGGTTGGCTACACACGGTATAGAAAATAATTCGTTTGGATACATAACAACGTTTGGTTTAGTAAACGATGTTGACACTTCTGACTTTGCAGAAGGCTCTGAACTTTACCTGTCTCCTACGGTGTCTGGTGGTCTTACAGGAGTTCCTCCTGTTGCTCCGTTTTACCAAGCTCCTGTTGGTGTTTGTGTTAGAAGTCACCCCTCTGTTGGAACCATATTGGTTCAACCTAAATCGCCAAAGCTAGGCGGTTTTGATGTTAAAAATTTGGGCGACATTCAGAATAGTGGCGTTGCTTTTATATCAGAAATTTCTGAGAGTTCTGGTGCTATTCTCTCTACCAATACAGGTTTTTATTATTCAGTTTCGACAGATACATTAAATGCTGTTAATATAGGTGTCGCGGGGACTGTAAACACTGAATATATCGAAGGTTTGCAAGGTTCTTCAAGTGCTGGTGTATGGCTTCGAGACACCACCACGTTCGGATACTTAGTTTCAGACTCTAACGGTGGAAGCTGCCTTCGATGGGGTGGTGCTGACCTCCTGTCATTCAAGAACGTAATCCCTCAGTTTGGAAACCTTTCCATAGGGCGAGATAACGCACGTTTCCAAGAAGCCTATTTAGTAGATGGCTCATTCAGCGGCAACCTCAACGTCGAAACTTCCGGTAGTTACAAACTTTATGCCCTTGGCACTGAAGGTGATGCTGATACGGAGTATCTTGAGATTTCCCACAACGGAACAGAATTTTTTCTTAATAGTCTATCTACTGGAACTGGAACTGCTCAATCGGTAGCTATCGGAAGAGCTAACGCTGCATCAATGAAACACAATGGCTCTGGAGGTTCTAACAGCAGAAGTATTGTCCCGCAAATCACTAATACCTATGTCATTGGTGCTAATGGACTTCGTTATAATTATGGATATTTTAATAACGGCGATTTTAATGGACTTTTAAGTGCTTCTGGCATTTCTGTAGATGGTGCTGTAATATTGACAGGAACTTCGTATGTCGATCCAATGGTTTCTGGTCAAGTTTGGCAGAGTGGACAATATTTAAGAATATCACACGGGTAAAAAAATGCTGGGATTTTCACCTATATCAAGCGAGCCAATATCTACTATACCCTTTATTTTGATATCAAACGTGGCGTACAACTATAGCTTACCATTAGAGGTTAGGGTTGGAGAAAATAAAAACGTAAAGACTTTAGATTGGATAGTTTCCTTGAGGGAAACAGTTTGGGAAATTAAATGCTAGAGGGATTAATATGAGTATAACAGCACAAGACATAGTGATATACGCAAGTCAAAATATGCCAACTGACGACTCTTCACTAACAGGTGGAGATATAGATTCAAATGTTAGAGTTGTATTTACAGATATTGCCTCAACTGGAACCATTACAGCACAAAGCGACAACGCTTCTGATTCTGGAACATTAACTATTACTGGAAGAAATCAATTCGGGTCAATATTTTCTGAGTCGTTTTCTATAAGCGGTACGACTGCGGTTTCTGGTAGCGAGGTATTTGAAAGAATCTTAATAGCCTCTGTTAATTCGTCTCCAGTCGGAGATATATCTGTATCGCAAACAGAAACTGCTTCGTCTATTTCTAGCATATATTCTGGAGAAACTGGGTTCAGAAGACCGTTTTATGATGCCACAGCCAACCTGTTTGGAGGTGCTAATAAAACATTATATGAAAAAGTCTTTGTAAAAAATAATAGCTCTACAAACGCTTTGCTTTCTGCTGGTGTCGTAGAGGTTAGTTCTGGATTATATAGTATAGTAGACTTTGGTTTGGAAAGATCGCAACAATATACCGAGTCGATAACAAACAGATTAACTCTACCCACAGGCGTGCCTTCTTATGGTTCTGGCTTGAGTGGAGTGCCCGGTAATGATATAAACCCATCTTCATACCAAGGTATTTGGCTAAAGTTAAACTTAGCCGCTGGGGAAGCTGCCGCAAATAGTTTTTATGAAATTCAAGTACAAGGAGGAACTACCTAATGCCTACTCCATTAACCGTTGAATTTATTGGAACGAGAGCAGATGCGGCACAAGCTATTACCGACTACACAGCCACTAAGATTACTGGTGGTGGTGCTGGTCCATCTGAAGCCTTGGCTTCTTTGTTCAAGCAAGGAAGTGCTGCTGTGGCTATGGATTATCCATCAGCTTCTAAATTACAGTTTTTAAGTTTTGATGATGGTGGAACTACCAGTTTTGATTTTACTTCTGGTGGTGCAAATGAAGGTCAGCTTATCTGGGTTTGGGGTAATGCTCTTCTTGCTCCTACTTCAACTGGAACCATTACAAGTACCGCTAGAGGCGGGTTCGGTATTGTTATTTCAGACAGTTCTAACATCTCGAACTCTTGGGCTACTTGGACGTTTTATGGTGGAGAAAATTATCCGGGCGGTTTTCAAAAAATGGTTATTGATCCAACCAAACGACCTACGCAGTCTGGTGGTAATTTTGATGCAACAAGCCTGTCTTCCATTCGTGGAATCGGAATTTTCTTCGTTGCTGACAATAACGCAAAGGGTGGTGCTGACGCTGCTATTATTGACGCTATTGACGTTGGTTCTGGTCTTAGAATCTATGGAAGCGGAACGCCTGACGCGGGCTTTAAAGACTTGATTGACCAAGACGAGGGTACGGCAAACAATAATTATGGAGTTATAAAATCTCTAAATGCAAGTTCTGATATTGTTCAGTATCAGGGTGTTTTGGAAATTGGTAGCAGTGCTAACGAAACAACCGTGTTTGACGATATTAACAGGGTTGTTGATTTTAATAATCCTCAATATATAGCCACAGACGGAACCGTTAGATTTGAAAACTCTATACCAACCGATTTTCAAAAAATTTCTGTAATAGGCAATTCTACGTCTGGGACAACGGTTAGGCTTGGCGAAAAGGTTGGTGCAGGAGACACGGCCAGAGGTAGAAACGGCCTTACCATCCTTGGCAATAACGATTACTCTATAGCGTTTAATTTTGCTGATGCCAATACCGATGAGACATTAATTTACGGTACAACAACAAGAAACTTTAGAGGCGGTTTAAATTGGAGTCTTCCAACAAGCGGACACGAATTTATTGGTTCTGTTTTGGACGGCTGTTCACAACTTGATGTTTCTAGCGGTGTTGTAATCAGAAACTCTACATTTTTGAATAATACAGGGTTGGAAGGGGCTATTATTTGGAATACTGGTCTTAATATCAAGAACTCTAGCTTTGTGTCTAATACGAACGCTGTAGGTAGTGGTGCTGCTATTGAACATCCGTTTAGCGGAACATTTATATACGACAATCTTACATTTTCGGACAATGATTTTGATATTAACTTTAGCTTGGCAACTTCGGGAGACCTCTTGATCCAAGCCACAAATAATGCCAACCCAGCTACCTTCAAAACAGCAAACGCAAACAGTCAAGTAGATATCGAAAATACAGTAGTCTTGACCTTGACAGACATTATAGTAGGATCGGAAGTTCAAATATTTAAATCAGACCCTACTGGAACGTTCCCCATCACCTTAGCAGGTACAGAATCTGAAGATGATGGCACATTTGAGTATGCTTACAATTTTACTGGAGACTTTGACGTGGATATTGTCGTGTTAAAACTGGAGTACAACTACTTCAGAACCAACAATAATACACTGACCTCCACCCCCAATACAATTAAAATTAATCAAGTTTTTGATAGAAATTATGAAAACCCATAAAAATAGGACTAAGGTGTATTAAATGACAGAGAAAAAAATTGAGTTTGGATTAATTCAAACATTTTGCCCACATCCAGAAAATATTGATTGCTCTGATAACAAGTGCAATAGATGCATAGGATTTATGCAAAAGTGTTTTATAGATCACAAGACTGGCGAATTATATTGTCAAGATTGTGGGATTATGGTTCGCTACGAGCGAAAGAAACAGTCGCAAAGGGCATCTTTAGGTATGCCTGAAATAAAGATAAATGGAGAATAAAACATGGCGATTATAACAGATCCTGACAATCTAGACAGGTTGCAGGTTTTAGTTGATTACTACAATCAGAAGATTGGCATCAAGCCAGTACTTTCTTCTGCACCCTTGGTCGATTATGGCCTTTTGGCAGAAACAGGAGCCGGAGAGACACAGGGAGATCAAGCGTATCCTTATGCGTTTAAGGATGCTACCCAAGACTTTGTAACCTCTGGCGTTGCTTCTGGAGATATATTAACAATCCTCAACGGTCAAAATATTGATCACTGGACTATTACTGGATTAGTTGGCTCAACAGGGCTTTTAGTAAATTCAGCTTTTGGTGCTACCGGAGAAACGGATATTAATTATGCCGTTCTTACTGAAGAGGGTGGAACAGTCACTGACGGTGCTACACTTCAGGCGGTTTATTCATTCTTGAAAGAAGAATGGAAAACAGCAGGCTCTGGATTTGTAGACCTCATTCAATTCATCTTCCCTCTAGAATCTATTACTAGAGAGCAGTTTGAAATTGGTGGTGCTACTCATGGAGACTTTGACTGGAGAGACAATAGTACCAGAGAACTTATCCGTACTGGTGGTTGGGCAAAACTAGACAGTGCCGGTTCAACAAAACAAGAGTATGCTGGAGTTATTACTCTCGGTGCTCTTGATGCAGACACTCAGGTATACTATCAGCAAGTTGACTCTACATCTGGAACAGCTACAGACCCTCAAAACTTTGTTTTGACTGGCCCTGTTAATCAGGCTATTTTGGTTAGAGATGTAGACGGCGGTGATGACTTTAGAACATTCCTAAAGATTTTTGCACGCAAAAAGGGTAAGTCGTTTACACAGTCAGCTATCGCCGACATTGGTGTTAGCTCTCTTGAGTCCATCGTTAATAGATTCCCCGTTACCCACGGTGACGACCCTGCTATCGTAGCCACAGATGGCGAGCTTGCAGGAGGTACAGCAGTATACCAAAGTCTAAATGATGTCGTGGTTGGAACAGACGGTGCAACGGTAGCAAACGCTGCTACTGCTCAAGAAAACACCTTCACCTTTAATGTCTCCGCTGGAGATTTTACCGCTTCTGGTGTTACGGTCAAAGATGTTGTTCTTTTGAGTGGAGTTGATGCAGCGATTGACAACGACTATTTTGAGGTCGTTTCTGTTGATTCTGCAACCTCTCTTACTCTATTGCAAGAGCCTACTGTCGCGATTCCGACCGAGGGTTCTGTTACCTTTAGTCTTAAATCAAGACTTCGTTCTGCTGAACTTTCTGATGGTTCAATTCAAGCCTTCGGTGGCTCTGATCTAAATTCAGGAAATCTTGTGAGTGCCGGTGCGGGCTTTGTTGCATCTGGCGTTGCTGTCGGAGACGTAGTTGGAATTTTAGCCTCTGGTGCTGATGACAGTGTTGCGAATGTCGGAACTTACCAAGTTCTAGACGTAACCAACGCTACTACCTTGGTACTAGACACTAAAGATCAAAACTTTCCAACCTCAGCTTCTCCAGCAGCGTTTAACTACGAAGTTTACAGACCGGGAATGTTCTTGCAGTACAAAGAAGAAACAGCAGACAATCTTACCTCAAGTGGTGGATTCACATTTACTGCCGGTAGTCCTGACACTATTCAAAACTTAGACAATGCTAACTTTGAAGGAAGTGGATATGTTGTTGGTGGAGTTATTAGAGTTGGTGGTGCTAACACAGCAGCAAATAATGGAAGCTATGTAATATCTGGAATCAGTACCCAGACATTTACTAACGACACGATTAGCCTTTTCCAGAATAATGTATTATCAAATGATGTGGGCGATACAGCACCTACACTAAGTGGTGAAAATGGATTCTTGCGTTCTCCGCAGGATCAGGCGTTTAGCTACAACTGGAGACTCTTTGGTAACAATGGAACTCTTAGCGAGTGCTATCAGTGGTTGCAAAAGCAGCTAAGAAGAGGTTTTGCTACAAGTCTAAACGATGGAGATTTCCGTGGCGTTTCAGATATTGATACAGCAAGCACATCTTTCCGTGGTGATATCACAGACCTATTGATGAACTTTGCTTCTCCAAACGGTACTACCTTGAACCTGTTTATTGATGACCTTAACTCTTCTGAGAAAAACAATGTTACTTTTGAAGACCTATTGGGTGTCGGAAGAAACTTTGCGTTTATCTCAACCATCAGTATCTCTGTCAATCAAAACCTTATTGATGATGCAGGCACAAAGCTTGTAGTATTCTTTACAAATGATGATGCTGGAGATAATACTGGTCGAGATTATGGTACAGACGAAGCCATTATTGTTAAAACAACAGCAAATGTAGACATGGTAAAAGAAGACCCGTCTTCTTCTCCTGTAGATTTTGAGTTTGACTTTGACAACAACACCCAAAGGGGTACTGCTTCTGCTGGCGAAAATGCACCTGTTACAATTGTTGCTATCGGGCTAGGTACAGCACAGTATGTTTCTACTGCTGGTAATGTTACAAGACAGAACACTAACGTTTTCTCTCTTGTGTCTGCTCTCGAACGTAACTTTAGTAACCCGTAATTTTTATAACGAATTAACCCCTCCCCTTATATAATATAGGGGAGGGTTTTCGTTTTGATATAAATAAGGAAGGGCCAATGACACATTTAAGTACAGGTTCAGTATCTATACCACCCGATAGTACTGGAAAAAAGATTAGCACAACCTCTAGGATTTTGCTATATTTTGACAATTTACAGACCGGCAAAGTCTTTCAACAGGGAGACACCATAACTACTGACGCTGGTGCTGTAGCTACTGTCGAAGGCGTAAATACAGCAGGGTTTACAGCAGGATCAGGTGCTCTTTATCTAAGCAATTTAACTGGAACCTTTTCTGATAATGAACAGATAAAGGTGGGCGGTGCTTTTTTTGCCAACGTGGATACAAGTTCGGCTGAAGCCGCTCCCGTCACTACCTACTTCATACAAAACCAAGTTATTGTAGATAGAGACAATCCCGAAAGAGGAGCCAGCATAACAGATCAGAATGAGCTTCGCGTGACTCTTCCAGAAGGCAGTCTCGATTCGAACGATGCTTTACAAACTTTAGATTTAACTATTGCTAAGTCTTTTAACTTTGACTATGTTTTAAATGGCCCAGACCCAGACCTTGCTTCTCTAACTATAGCAGTTAAGTATAGTACTGGAGTTAATATTGGTAGCGGTTTTTCAGATAACGCTCTAGTGAGAGGCCAAACTAGCGGTGCTTTTGGAAGAGTTTTATCAACAGATACCGTTAATAATATATTATACATTAAAAATGTTGTCATGCCAACCCAAACAAACATTCAAGTTGGCGAAGTAATAAAAAACATTGAGATATCTGGCATCGAAAGCTGTGTTGTGGTAAACGTTGGAACAATGATTGGAAACCCAACCACAAGGGCTTTAGAGCTTTCCACTAACGGAACTGTAGCGGGATTGAAAGTCAAGCAATCTACTCATTTCTATACGCCATTATCTAGAGGTACTAACACAGAAGTTCAGTTTGCTGTTTCGAATACAGAACCTACTCCCGGTGTGACGAGAAGATTTGGGATGTATAACGAAAACCAAGGTTTTTATTGGGAGATACTTCAAGCCGATGGAACAAGTACAGACTTTGACTCAAGCGGAGGTGAGGACACCGGAGGCGAAACTATATTATGTGCTGTACACAGAACAAATACAGATGGCAGCGTAATTAACGACTTTATTCCTCAGTCTCAATTCAACGTAAACGGCCTCGACGGAACAGACAATCAGGCTTTTACTTTAGATATAGCTAATATAAATAACTATTTTATTAGTATACCTAACGATGGTGCTGGAACAGCAGAGTTTGGAGTATTTAACGATAAGGGTGAAAAAATCGTAGCACACAGGTTTGTGTTTACGAACAATAGTAATTTTCCAAGAAACCCAAATCCTATTAGTGCTTTACCTCTCAACGCGGAGGTTGTTAATAATGGTGCTGGCACTCCGAGTCAAGCCACTGTTTTAAAGATAAATAAAATTACAATTTTTAGATATTCTAACGAAACAGAGCAGCCCTCTTTTAATCATTCAAATGCTCAAAGAGACTTGAGGACTATAGACTCTACTGTTGGAGAAGTTCCAATCTTAGGAGTTAGGGCTAGGTCAACCTTTGGACCCGCAGCGTACGATAATCATATTAGTGCTAGACTAAACGATGTATCTATATCTCTTATTGATGGAAGGATAGACAGAGAGTTTAATGCGGCTACTGCTGTAAATTCTGGAACGGATACTATCACCATAAAAAATCATGGTTTAGAAGATGGAACCCCTGTGTATTATCAGAATAACGGAAATGAAGATATATCTGGTCTAGAAGACTATGGTATTTACTATGGAGTTGTTATAGATTCTGATAACCTAAAGCTATCTTCAAGTTATACTGGTGCTGTTGTTGAAGCGTCTGGTGTAGATATAACCTCTACGGGGCTTGGGAGTCACAAAATTGTGGGTCTATCGGATGGCCCAGCAATTATCAGGTTGAGAAAAAATTCCCACGTAGCAGATACTATATGGAAAGATCATAATTCAGCCAGAAGTTCTACCCAATGGGGGGATGGCTCCACTGGATTTAGAATATCAGAAGTAGTAGCGGTTGTAAATGGTGGTGCAGGATACACGTCTGGAGATATCGTAGAGCTTGATGGGGGTATTAAAAATCACAGAGAAGCTGTATTGGAGGTTGTTGAACACAGTGCTGGCGTAGCAACTAGAGTTAGAATAGCTCCGACAGGAGAAGGTTACGGTCTAGAGGCAGATGGAATCAGTAATGCAAACTTTGGTTCTTATAATGGTACATTCCCCAGCCAAATATTAAATCACAAGAATAATGGAGATGGGTTTTCAAGCACCACTGGAAGCGGTATGATTGTTGGTGGGGCTGTAGCATGGGGTCACGGATTTTGGTGGAACAGCGTGTACGGGCCTTGGACTCGGTTTGAGCTAGACGATAAGAATAGTCACTTAGGCAAGGAAGATAATTTAGATTTATTTTTTAATCAAAACTACTATTCAGACTACTCTGGGAATATAGTGTTAACGGCAGAGTCTCAGGCTAATAACAAATCGGTCCATATACAATCTAACTTAAACTGGGATGAAATTAACTAATGTTATTGTGGCAAATGTTTGGAAATGATTACTGGACGCTATACCACAAGGTTACGTTTGATGGGCCAAATAGATGCATCATTGTAAACGACAACGAGAGTCTTATTAATATTCAAGACGATATATATTCCAGTTGGAAAGAATGGTCTAAACTTAGAGACTATTTAAAGTATCTTCCTGCATGTAGAACAGTTGGTGGTGACCCTACGGTTGAAGGAAACTTTTTGGGTGCAACGTTTTTTACAATTAATAATTGGCAAATACAGATATCAGACAATACGAACTTTGTTGGCAATATATTTTCCGATGATTTTGCCTCTCCATTTAAGACAGAACCGGATGTTAAACTAGCTCAGGCTCAGGTTTCAAACTTAATTGACAAAATATCAATTGATACTAGTGACCTAATAGCTGCGGGAATTGCAACTAGCGGAGACATTACCAATCAAACGACAACTATCCAAAATACCTTGCCTACAGGAGTGGTGAACGAGTTAAACAACTCTCAGTATGATGGAGTACCGTTTGGGGACATAATGGCGATAATATTATCAATGGCTCAAGGAAGAATAGTTGAAAACGGAACGGGTGTTTTTGAGTTTTACGCTCAAGACAACTCTTCCATACTTTATACACTTACTAAATCTGGAAACGAGAGGAATAGAAGCTAATGATTGGTACTGATTTAACATCAATATCAACTAATGGCTGGTTTACTGAAGAAGTTTTATCTGATAATTTGACTCCGGTTTCCACTTTCGGTTGGTATTATTTTGATAGGGCGATCACTCCGGTATCATTTTCCTATTCTTTTCCTGTAGAAAAACTTAAAAGACTACTTGTAGACAACAGTATCCCAATAGAAATAATTGGAGATACAACTCTAAGGATCAATAAAAAGATTCCTATAGAGATATTTGGAAAAACTCAGTTTTGGACTTTAGATAGACGTGGCGTTTTGTGGACTATGGATGAGCGTGGAGAGCTTTGGATAAGAGATAACGATGGACACTTATGGAAGATAGAAGAGGGCTTAGGTAGCCTTTGGACACTTAAAGAAAGAAACTAACACTTGGAGTAAGGTATGGGTGTAACAGCAAATCAAGAGCTATGCAAGCAACCAGCAGAGAAAAGAAAATTTTCGATGGAGTTTGCGAGTCTATTGGCTACTTCAGAGATTATTACCTCAATTGACCAGATTACGTCTGAAACAATAGATGGTGGTACTTCTGATCTAACAATAACATCACCATTAATTACAGACGGAAACGCAACAGACAGCAGAGTAACACTATGGATAGAGGGTGGAACAGCAGGTCTTAAATATAGAATAGAAATTTTGGTTAACACTTCTGGAGGTCAAATTCTTCAAGGTGACGGTCTACTCAAAGTAACTGACAGGTAATAATAATGGCAACGTGGCAAAATACAAGCTTGATTATGCTTCGCACTATGTTAAATGATGCGGGGTGTGGTGAAACTAAATATAGTAATAGTAGACTTGAGCAGCTTTTAATTACGTCTGCTTACTTTCTTCCTATTGATATTAATTTCGCCAGTAATTATATAGTAGATGTAGAGCAAAACACAATAACTCCAGACCCCATAGGGCAGCAAGACGGAATAGAGTTTATTAACTTTATGGTTTTAAAGGCAGCGTGTATCGCTGACGAAGGAAACTTTAGAAACTCTGCATTGCTACAAGGAGTACAAGCAAGATGCGGTCCAGCGGTTCTAAACACAAGTGCATACGGCCAGTACCTAAAAGAACTTTTAACTGCTGGACCATGCAAAAGCTACGAAGACCTCAAAGATGGATACAACTTTAGCTATGAAGGAAAGCGTATCCTTCGTGCTGTCATGTCTCCGTTCGTATCAAATGATTTTTACCCTCCAATGGGTGATGATGGAGACGGTGGAGGACAGGCTCCTCAAAACGTATATTGGTAGAGATTTATAAAATTACAAAAAGAAAGAATTAAAAATGACAATTATATACCAACCAAAGGGTGTTGGAACGGAAGTTAAAAATGGAACAGTCGTTGTCGCTGCACCCAAAGGTTCTACAAGCGGTGAGATGGTAGGAGCCAATTACACAATTGACTCGTATGTTTCAAATCTTCCAACTACCGGCACAATTAACTCGAAATATGATTCTAGGTTCACTGGTTGTGCTCCTTGCCAATAACTTCAGGTATTTAAATGAACGCTTTCAGTGGAATAATCAGTAGTGATTTTAAGCAGCTTTTTACCAATGCTATATCTGCATTGATTTATGACGATGCTTGCACCGTTCCATGTACTTTATACTATGGGATTACTAGGTATGAAGATTGTGTGAACTGCGTATACGATCCAGTTGGAAGAAAGTCTTCTAATAAATTTCAAGATGGAGGTGCAGTCCCCTTCCCTTTCGGTTCGATTTGCCCAATGTGCAACGGACAAGGCAAGAGGGGAGTGGAGTCTTCAGAAGATTTAAATCTTATGGTTATATGGGACTATAAACAGTTTATGAATGTAGGGACTGTGGAAAACCCAGACGGAATGATTCAAACAATGACGTTTGCGGAAAACACTCCAAAAATAAAAAGATCAAAAGAAATAATTGTTGCTACTCAGCTTGGTTCGTATGCTAGACATAGGTACGAAAGAGCAGGAGAGCCAACACCTTGCGGTTTTAGTAGCGAGTTCGTTAGCTGCACTTGGAAAAAATCTGGATAATCGCATTGCAATCAAGTTATATTAGGTGATACATATGGTTAGACTAGGAATAAGACTGCCTAATTTTGATGCAGAATTTAACAAAAACATAAACAAAGAAATAAATGCCAAGATATCAAAATCTATGTCTGGCATAATTAAGAGAATAGAGCAAAGATTGGGTTCTGAAATAAAGAAGGCAATTGGCAACTCTGAAGTTTGGCAAGAGGTGATCAACGGAACCCTTAGAGGAGAGTTGGGCATACCAAACGTTAGTAATTTAGATTCTATACTTGAGGCTTGGTCGAAAAGTATAGAAGTAGTGTATATTAAGAATAAGGGTTTTGGTAAAATTTCTATAGGAATGATTCAATCTGACTATAGTGATGTTTTATCACTAACCGAATCTTCGTTTACTTATTCATCGGGTCGTGGAAGTGGTGTTATTGAATGGCTAAGATGGTTGCTTCTCGAAAGCACTTCAATAATAGTATCTGAATATGACTTTGTGCCGAGTAATCAAGGAAGGACTGGAATGGGGATAATGGCAAAAAGGCAAGGAGGGGGTTGGAGTATTCCTCCCCAATATGCAGGAACGGCGGTGGATAACTTTGTAACTCGGTCTTTGTTCGATATTCAAAATACGATAGAGAGCGTTGTTACTCGTGAAGTTCAAAGAGGGGTTAAATAGTGACTCAAGAAGACTATACTAGGTTGAATAAATTTGTCAGTCAAATAGGGGAAACCTTATTGATGTCTCAAATCGAAAGTAACTTCAAAACTTACTTAGATTGGGGACTTTTGGGTATTGGCGGGTTTAGTAATGTGTCTATTCCAACTTCTGGTGCTTATGGTGGTACTTTTGACAGACTGCGACTTGTCGATGATCCATCATATACTCTAGGTCAAGTTTGGGAAGGGCCAAGAAAAGACTGGGTATGGGAATCTGGAGTAGAATATTCGACTCAACCTACAGAACTAACCGGCGTTTATGTAGATAGCACCTTGTATGGAACAGGTGATGCGACATATGGGCATCACTATAATTATCCGCTAGGGCGTGTAGTTTTTGATTCTCCTGTAGACCAAGATAGTTCAGTTCAAATGAATTACTCTTACAGAAATGTGCAGGTTTATATAGCAGATCAAGCCCCTTGGTGGGACGAACTACAATACGGTTCTCTTCGGGTGGACGACCCTACCTTATATGATGTAGGATCAGGTAATTGGCAGATATTGTCAAACCATAGAGTTCAATTACCAGCAGTGGTTGTAGAAGCGGTTCCTAGAAGAACTTTTAGGCCGTATGAAATGGGTACTGTAGGACATTATGTATATCAGGATGTACTTTTTCATGTTTTGTCAGAATCTAGATGGTGGAGAAACCAGCTATTAGATATAATATCTTTAGAAAAAGATAGGACTATTTGGATGTACGACAACAATGAAGTGGCTTCTGCCACGGGTTATCCTTTAGATTACAGGGGAATGGTAGTACCAAACCCAAAAATGTATTCTGAACTGGTTTCTTCTTATCGTTTTAAAAAGGCTAGATATTTCAATATGGCTGTGACAGAAATGAGTTCGACCAGCAGGTTGCACCAAGGTACTGTTAGAGCTACTCTTGAGGTAATAATGGCATAAATAACAAATATGGTGTATTAAATTTAGAAGATAATATACCTTTAAAATCTTTTTAGGAGAAGTATAAAATGGCTAATAATAGAATTTATTACCCAATTCAACAAATAGCGTTTCGTAAACCGGGTGAAACTGACTTTTTCCCAGCACGAGGCGTTCAGTCTGTAAGTACAACAACTACGTTTAACTTAGAGCAGGCTTTTGAGTTGGGTCAACTCGCGATATATGAGAACATTGAAGGGATTCCTACTGTAGAAATTTCTTTGACTAAAGTGCTAGACGGATATCCGTTGCTGTATTGCCTTGCGTCTGCTTCAGATGCAGCAGGCGGTGCATTGACAGGTCCGAGTCTTGCTGAAAGAGCACCTGCTGAAACTATGGTTCAATTGGGCATTTGGCCTGAAACTGATCAGTCGGTAAGCGGTGACCCAGTAACTTTTGTAGAAATGTCTGGACTTACTATTTCTTCTGTAAGTTACAGTTTTCCTCTAGAAGACAATTTCTCTGAAGATATCACTCTTGCTGGAAACACCAAGGTCTGGAACACTTACGACCCTACAAGTTGTGCGGTTCCTTGGACTACTGGAGCAGCTACTGGTTTCTTTGCTGGTAATAATGATGCACCAGTTGGTTCTGGTGGAATCAACCGTAGAGAAAACATGATCTTTGCTTCTCAAGCAAGCGAAACAGGCAACGCAGACTACACTATCTTGCCAAATGATATTTTTGGTGTTACTGATAGCGTTAAAAGTGCAGACGCTCACATTTCGTCTATCACAGTTTCTACAGACCTTGCTCGTGAAGACCTATTTGAGTTGGGTGCTAGAAGCCCTTACGCAAAGACAGTTACGTTCCCTGTAGAAGTTACATGTGATATTGAGGTAACTTCGATCTCTGGAGATCAGGTTAACGCTATTGACGACTGCGGTGGTGCGGCAGCTTGTGTTACTGCAAGTAATCTTACTGATCAAAGAATCAGGATCGCTACTTGCGAAGGAACTAGAATTTATCTAGGTGAGAAGAACAAGCTATCTTCTGTTAGTTACGGAGGAGGCGATGCTGGTGGAGGTAACGTTTCTGTTACTTATTCTTATCAGACATTCAATGACTTTACAGTTCTTCACTCTGGTGACGACTTTAACGATCAAGGTCAAACTTGGTGGGGCAGTAGAGAAGACTACTTAGGTGCTGGCTCCAAAGGCATTTAATAAAATTCATGGGGAGGCAACCCCTCCCCTTGTTTTTTGGATTTAGGATATGGATCAAAGTAAAAAAATTTCTGCGGTAAATAGAATATGTTCAGGAAAAATTTATCTAAAGATAGATAATAAAGTTTATTCTATATCTAATCCAAATAAAGACCAAAGAGCTATGGCTGAAATGGTCTATCTAGAAGCCTTGAATGACAGTCGCTTTAGCGAACTTATCACAAGAGAACAGGCAGAAGCCCACTTAGCCGAAAGAGGCATTTGGACTCCTACTAACGACAAAGAACTCGAAAAACTCAACGATTATCTTGATAGTCAAAAAATTGAGTTGTACGAAAGTATGTATAACGATAGGAAAAAAAGGCAACTAAGGTCGAGAATCAAGTCAATAAAAAGCGGAATCAATAAAAGTATTATAAAAAAATTTTCACTTGATCATATGACTCTTGAAGCTCATGCTGAAAATTGTAGATCAGATTTTCTTAAAGCAATTTGCATATATTCTGACACAAATGAAAGACTTTACAGCTATAATAATTGGGGAGAAGAAGATAATTATATACTGCAAAGGTTTTTAACATTTATTTCAAACAATATGCTTTCCGCTGAAGACTATAGAGACATATGCAGAACGGAACCCTTTAGGAGTTCTTGGTCAATATCAAAAGCTTCTTGCTTTGGGTGCTGTCCATCTGATCTTTCATCAGACCAAAAGAATTTAATCATGTACTCTAGAATGTACGATAACGTATATGAAAATCCTGAAAGACCCAATGATGAAGTTATAGAAGATGACGATATGCTTGATGGATGGTTTGCAAAACTAAGAAAAGAAGCAGAACAAGAAAGAAAACAAAGAGAGGTAGACGGAATTCTAAACAAGAAAGGTGTCGGAAAAGGTGGAAAGGGAGAAACCTTTGTAGTTACCGAAAGTTTAGAAGAGGCGAATAAAATTCGAGACCTCAATGGAATAAACGAAAAAATGAAAATGCGTCAAAGGGATGCTGCCGTAAAACAAAAGGGCAGATTAGAAGAACAAGACCTTCCAGACGTAAAGCTAGAACTTAGATCAGAAGCAATGAAGCAAATGGCTGATCGTTTTAAGTAGGGAGATTCGGAAATGGAACCTAAAGATTATGATAATTTTTCTAAAAAAAGATTACATAACAATATAAAGAAAAAGTTTAATACAACTATCATAGGCTCACTAGCTGTTTTTGAAGAAGAGTTTGGGTGGCTATGGGGGCATGGCTTGGATACTAAGGATTTAAGCGAAGATCAAAAAAGGTTTAGAGAAAGCTGGAAATCAGCTAGAATAAAAATATTAGATAACGGTGGCTCGAATCTAAGAGCCGCAGAAAGCGAACTCAATCAGTATTCGTTTACTTGGAACCGTTATGTTACAAAGTTTGATATCAACAAGGACAATGGGAGTACTTAAAAATGGCAAAATCACAAGACAAGAGAGTTTTTGATTATGATGGGAAAGAATACGCGGTTGTAAGGCCAAGTATGCAGCAGTTGACAAAAGCTAATGAGGTTAGACGCAAAACCTTTAACGAGGAACTTTCTGCGGGAACCATTTTGCGAGATCAGCTTGACGAAGAGTTAAGAAAACGTAAATTATGGTCTGACGACAGAGAATCTAGATACCAAGCCCTCAGAGAAGAAGTGGTTAATTTAGAGTTTGAACTGGCTAAGGGGGGAATTCCTCTCATTGAGGCCAAAGAAAAAGCTGTTAGCATGAGAAGAAAGCGATCAGAGATGGTAGAGATGCTTTCCTCTAGAACAGACTTAGATTCTATCACATGTGAAGGAAAAGCAGATGCAGTAAGGTTTAACTTCCTATTTGCCAACTGCTTGGTGTATAATGATAGTGGAGACCTATACTTTAAGAATGGCTTAACAGACTATCTAATGAATCAGGGCGACCCTGTGGCTGGAACAGGAGCTACAGAGTTTTATTACCTAATATCTGATTCTGACGATGTGGATTCAAGACTTCCAGAAAACCAGTTTTTAAAGAAATATAAGTTTACCAATCAGGAAGGTCAACTAGTAGACAAAGACAAAAGATTGGTTGATACCGAGGGAAGACATATTGACGATTTCGGAAACTACATTCAGTGGACTTCTGAAGAAGAATTTATATATGTTGACTTTGAAGGTAGACAACTGACAGATCAGGGAGACTTTGATGTAGAGCACTCTCCGTTTTTAGATGAAAACGGAAAGCCTATCGACGAAGCTCTTTATGAGGAAAAAGATGAATCTGACACCGAAGAAGAAGAAGCGGTTGCGGAGGAAGCTCCAAAGCCTAAAAGAAAACCCAGAAAAAAAGCTACTACTGCCTCCAAGGATTAAAGGCAGAAGAAGTTAAATCATAACACTTGGATAAGCGACCCTTTCTTAAATTAATATTTGAGAATCCGGTCGCTTTTTGTTTATAAGGTAGATAATATGGCGTTCAACATAAATGCACAGGTAATACTAAGCGGCCCAAAGAATATCCAGAAGGTAAGAAGCTCTATATCAAAGCAGCTTTCTGGAGTCTCTGTAGATGTGAACTTAAAGGTTCCCAAAAATGCAGCCGCTGATCTTGGCAAGTTGAATTCGGCCCTTAATACTCTCAATGCTACTTTATCATCTGTTTCCAAAAACGCGACATCAGCAAAAACCGCCCTCGACTCTTTGGCAAAGTCTGGTAAAAATTTAGGTAATTTTTCTAAGAATTTATCTTCACAAAACCAAAAGGCAAGCAAGAGTCTAGATACTGTTGGTAGTTCTGCTGCCAAAGCAGGCTCTCAGTTGGAAGAGTTTGGTAAAGACGCTGCGTTGGCTGTTAGAAGATTTTCTGCGTTTACGATTGCTACTGGTGCTGTGTTTGGACTGGTTAGGGCTGTAACCAATGCAACTAGCGAGGCGGTTAAATTTGAAAGAGAATTGGCTCGTGTTGTTCAGGTTACTGGTGCTACAGACAAACAGCTAAAGGGTTTGACTAGAACTATTGACGGTCTTTCTACTAGCTTAGGTATTGATGCTAACAAATTGCTTGAAGTATCTGTTACGTTCGCACAAACAGGTCAGTCGATTGATCAGGTAGCTAAGTCTATCAAGGCTGTTTCTAGAGCATCTCTTGCTGCCACTTTTGGTGACATTCAGAAAACAACCGAAGGTGTTATTGCTAGTTTGGCTCAGTTCAAGCTAGGTGCAGACAGAGCAGAAGCTGTTCTTGGTTCTCTAAATGCAGTATCTAAAAGCTTTGCTGTTGAAGCGGACGACTTGATCTCTGTTATTCGTCGTGCTGGTGGTGTGTTTGCTGCATCCAGCGTTCAGCTTGGAGCACCAGAAGAAAGACTAAGAGAACTTATTGGTATCTTTACTGCCGTTCGATCTACTACTCGTGAATCTGCTGACACTATTGCTACTGGCTTGAGAACCATTTTTACTAGGATTCAAAGACCACAGACCATTAAGTTTTTGGAGCAGTTTGGTGTTCAGCTTCGTGCTACTGCTGCTGATGCTAAAAAGTTTGGTTTGGCAGAAGGCGACTTTGTTGGTATCTTTGAGTCACTAAAAAGAATTTCTAGCGAAATTGGTGGTCTAGATACGCTACAGTTAGCCAAGGTTGTAGAAGAACTGGGTGGTGTTCGTCAGGTTGGTAAGTTGCTTCCTGCTTTGAGAGAATTTGAGAAAGCAGAAAGAGCCAGAGGTGTGGCCTTAGCGGGTACAGCAAGTATCAGTAAAGACGTTTCGATTGCTACAAAAACGCTTGCTGTTCAGATTGAAAACCTTCAGCAAAGATTTGGTAAACTGATTCGTGATGTTAGTCAGTCTCAAACATTTCAAAACATAGCAAAGTTTGCGATTGGTGCAGCAAACGCAGTTTTAGCTCTTACTGAAGCACTAAAGCCTGCACTTCCTTTGCTTACTGCTTTTGCTGGTATCAAACTAGCTGGTGCTGCATTTTCCTTTTCAAAAGGTTTTGTTGGCGGGCTAAAAAAAGGTGGCGGCTCAGAGTCTGTTGGTGCAAATATTGGCAATTTAGCTACTGGTGCTTCATCGGGTGGAAGCGGAAAACAAAATGTTGCTGCGAAACAAGCGTCAGACAAACTAGTTATAGCCGCGTTAAATAAAAACACCCAAGCTACAGATAAAAATACTCAAGCGTTAACGTCTATGAGTACGAACATAACAACTCTAAACACAACTCAGTCTACACTTGTAACTTCTGCAAATGCTCTATCTACTCAGTCTACGCAACTTATAGCAGCATTAAATAAACTTCCAGCGATCTTACTGCGTGGTGCTGGTGGTGGTTCGACACCGAGTCCAATCAGAAGAGGACCAAGAAGAAGAGCAAACGGTGGAAGTATACCTAAGTTTGCTAAAGGTGGATTTGTTAACGGCCCTTCTCATGCTCAAGGTGGAGTTATTGCAGAACTTGAGGGTGGAGAGTTTGTTGTTCCAAAGAAAGACACTAAAAGACAGGGGTTCGCAACAAGTGGCACAGTTGGCCTTGGGCCAAGAATCTTTAATTTGCCGAATTTTTTTCCTTCTCGGAGAAAGACTAAAGTAGGCAAGAAGACTAAAGAGGATAGTGCTCCTGTAAATGAAGGCAAAACGGGGATTTCCAAAGCACTATCAACCGCACTATCTCTAAACACATTTAACGATACTCGAAAAGCTGGCGTTTTTTCAATAACTGGGAAAACCCAGAAGTCAACTGTAGGAAAAAAAGAGGGTGCTGCAATACCCGGCACTGGCAAAGGTGGGTTTCCCAAGGGGAAAGAGTTTGGAGAAAAGATTTTTAAGGGCGTTCCTCTAAGTGAAAAACAACGCAAACAATTGAACATTCAGAAGATAGCTGGTGTATTTTCAGTTTTAAGATTACAGTCAAAAAAAGAAATAGGAAGTGATTCAGACATACTTAGTGTATTTGGGGAGGCTTCAAAAGCGGCTATATCTGCTGGGATAGAGGAAATCTACAAGAGTGATACAATCGAAAAAGTTGCAGGCGACCTCGGGCCTTTAACACTAAAAGACAAGACGAATTTTAATATTGATGATTTATTTGATGGGGCAGTGGAGAATCTTGAGGGGTTTTTGTTAGAAGGTTTAGTGGGTGCGTATGCTGACTTGAAGATTGGTGGAGGGCAAGCGAGCCTTGACTTTCCAAATATTACTGGCGAGCAACAAGCAAAATTACAAAATCTCTTTGGAGATGGTGTTCTAGATATTGATGTGGGTGACGCTAAAAGAAGCACCGACAAAGCTCCAGACCTGCTTAGAAAACTAGCAAACTCTTTCATTGATGGTGAAGATAATATTAGTTTTAGCAGATTTGCAACTAAGCAATTCGCAGCAGCAGGCGGCAGAATAGGTTTTGAAAACGGAGGAATGGTTCCAGTAGCCATATCAAACGGAGAAGGTCTTGTTGATGCAGCTACAGCAAGCCGAATAATGCCACTACTTGACAGAGCAAGAGCAGGTGACGGTTCTGCGATACAAGCTCTTGCAAACCAAAGAAATTTAATTGAGGATATTGTTGGGCCGGGAACCGGAACATCTGACAGTATCAAAACAGATTTAGCAGCAGGTTCATTTGTTCTTCAAAAGAGCATAATGGATAGAATTGACGGTCAAAGACAACAGGCCGCTACTGGTGGTGTGATCAGAGGAAGGTATAACCTAGGTGGTGTGGCTGCTGCAAGCGGGGCGATAGGAACAGCATCACAGATAGCAAGCGGTGACCTTGACCTAACAACGCTATTGTTAAATTTATCTTTTCTTTCTGGCGGTCTTTCTCAAGCAGGAGTTGGACTTGGTAATGTTACAGACAAATTAAAAGATACCACACAGACTATTGGTAATTTTAGAAAGGGACTTGCGGGGTCAAGACTCGCTTTGTCCAAGCAGGTTAAAAACAGCTTTAAACTTTTAACTGTTGAGGGCAGACGAGCAAAAGCAGCAAGAATTGATAAAATTATAAATAAACAACGACTGCTTCCGATTCAAGGGCCGAGAAATTTAGTGGCAAAGGGGTTTGGGTTTGGAAAAGATCAGCAAAGGTTTAGTCCATCGTTAGGCAGAGCGTTGGGAGATGTTGGCAAAAAAAGCCTTTTGGATAAAGCGGCTATAGCAAACAGCTTAAAAAAGGCTAAATTTACAATCGGAACCCTATTTGCGTCTCTTCTAATCGAACCCGTTATAGATTTTGTTGAAAAAAAGCTGGTTGGTGAAAAAAAGAGAATTGGAAACCAGCTAGGGTTCACAGAGGAACAAGGTGGTGCTGCAACAGCTTCTAAGTCTGGAGCCATTAGGGGTGCTGCGTCTGGTGCTTTAACGGGTGCTGCTCTAGGATCAGTCGCGATTCCAATTCCAATATTAGGTACTGCTATTGGTACTGCTGCTGGTGCTGTAATTGGCGGTATTTTAGGAAAGGCTCAGGCCGACAGTCAACAGAAAAAATTTGAGTCTGTAGCTTCTACGGACTCCGCATCTAGTGAACTAAATAAAGCTTTGCAGGAACTTGCTGGTTCTGGAAAATCAAACGTAGAAGCGTTAGACAGAACAACCGCCGCACTGACTACATTCACTCGAACGATAACTGGTAATATAGATAGCTTCGTTTCTGCTTCGGGAACAAGTTTTGGAGAAAGAAGTAGCATACCCACAAACAGAATACCAACAGGCGGTAGTGCTGGTTTTGATAATAGGGCGGGGCGGGCTGTTTCACAAAACAAAAAAGCTTTGGCGAATGACGCAGAAGCTATACGTGAAACTCTTGCAAGCATTTCAGACGCAACAATTCAGAGTGCAAACAAGATCGCCGGAGAACTTGGTACAGCTTTAGTTTCTGGAATAGACTCACAGGGACTTGAAGCAGTTTCTAAGTTAGGTTCTGGTGGTACATTTACCGACCTTCAAAGAGAACTAAAAGCCGCAGGCAATGATAGTGAATTATTCGCAGAACGACTTAAAGCTTTAAACGCAACGCAAGCTGTTGTTATAAGAGGTCTAGCAAAAGAACAAGAGGCTCGTAATGAGGCTTTTGGTAAAACAAGCAAAAAAAGCAAAGTCTTTGTGGACGCAACGACCACCGCAGGCGAAGAGTTTTCTAGAGAGTTTGAAAAAAGCGGAGATATTAAACAGGCGGCAGAAGCAGCAAATAAAAAATTCGCTTCAGAACTTAAAGCCACGGTAGCGGGTAGTCAATTTGGGGACGGAAAATTATTCCAAGATTTAGAAGATTTTTCTAAGCAACTAAACAACTTGGATGCTGAAGGAAGTGATGGGATAAACGCAAGGCTACGCTTTGAGGATCTTGCTGAGAACACTGGGCAGTCAAAAACTAAGATTTTAGATTTGGTAAAATCGTTTAAGCTTTTTACAGATTCTGCATCAGACGGAAATACCACTATTCTTGCCGCCCAAGCTAGTCAGCAATTGCTGAACGAAAGACTAAGAAGCACAGCCCAAGGTGTAAATCTTTTGGTTTCTGCTCTAAACAAACTTGAAGCAGGCGTAGGCAACGCAGTTGGGAACTTTGAAAATTCTGCTAACAATGTTAAAGATAATGTAAGTCAGATATTATCCACACAACAAAGCGTTAATCCTGTAGCAAAAGGAAACGTGTTTAACGATCCTCAAGCAACTCAAAAACAAATCGAAGCGGGTGTAGTTAGAGTTCAATCAGCAACAGGCGGTAACGTTGGAGAGTCAGAAGGAATCGCAGCTACCATATCATTATCTGATCAGCTACCGGGTGCGTTTAAGAATGTGATAGACGAACTTAAAAGAACTGGAAAGGAAGACCTTACTGGCGATCAATTTTCAAAAGAAATAGTAAAACAAATCAAAGGGTTTGACAAAATTCCTGCCTTTATCCAAAACAATCTAAAAGAGCAGTTTAGTGGTGCTTTTGAGGGTAGTCTTTTAAACAGGCAAAATTCATCTGGAAAAGGAGGTGTCGGTGCTGTTCAAGATTTAGCCGAATCAGGAGGAATAGAAAAACTTGGAGAAGTTTCAAATAAAGTAAGGGAGACTTTTTCTAAGTTAAACGAATCCGTAACTAAGTTTGACGCACTAATACTCGACTCAGCAAATCTACAAGTTCAATCAACTAGGCAGTTGGTAGACGCTCAACTAAAAGCTGCCGACAAAACTAATGCTTTTGCAGACAGGTTTGAAAAATTTAGGGGTGGTGTGACGCAAGACCCTCTAAGCAAAGCAACCCAAAGATTAGATCAAAGGGTCTCAACCCTACTTAATAAAGGCAATGTTCAAACCAACGATGGTGGAGACTTGCTAAAAAGAAGATCGCAGCTTGAGGGTAGTATAGCATCCATTCGAGATAGAATTGGTCAGACGACAGGTACTGATAAATTTGATACAGCGACTCTTGCGGCATTTGATGACCCAAAAGCAAAAGCGTTAATCAGCGAATTGGCAAATACAACATCTGCATTGGAAGGTACAAAGCAGGCTATTGACATTCTTGCCAATGACACAACAGAACTTGCTGCTGTGGAAGGAAAGCTTGCCTCCATCAATGAGGCTAGACTAACTGGACGGCAAAGATTAACATCACTGTTTAGTCAGCTTGCTAACGCAAAAAACCCTTTTGACAGAAAAAAAATATTAAATGATTTCCAAAGACCATTGGTTGCTGCTGCTAAGGCACAGCAAGGCATCCCTCTGAGTTTCCAAGAGTTTGCTGCACTTCAATCCGACTTGCTTCAAGGGGTTAACGGACTTCTTGGTACGGTCGAGAAAAATCTTTTTGGTAGGTCTGACTCAGAGATTCTTAAAAGAATTGAAAATCTGCTTGCCAGCAATCAAAATACAGGCATAAAATCACTTCAAGGTCAGGGGTTTGGTGCAGCAGGTGCTGTGCTAGGCGGTGCGGCAGCTACTGTTCAAGGCCAAAGCCCTCAAGAACAAAAGCTTCTTGCTACAGCAGACGCTTTGTTGAAAAGGTCTGTTGACTTGGTTAATGGTGTTGCACAAGCTAACGCTGATGCTATAGCAAACCAACAGCAAATACTGCAAGACGAGTTAACTAAAACAAAAGATGTGTTAATGCAGCTAAATCAAGAGTTTGAAAAATTAAGAAACACAATTTTAACTCTTAATCCTCCTGACCAAGCACCGTTTCCTGCTGCTACACCTCCTCCAACGTTTGCCAAAGGGGGCGTTATATATCGTGCCAATGGGGGAAGAACTAGCCCGTTTGATCAGTTCAAAAAAGGAACCGATACTATTCCTGCTATGTTGTCTGAGGGCGAATTTGTTATGCAAAAGTCGGCGGTTGACAGAATAGGTGTTGGTAATTTAAACATGTTGAACAATCTTTCTGGGCCAAAGAGAGATAGGGTGTTTTATGCATTCAATGGTGGTTTGGCGGGGGCTGTATCTGACACGTTCGATGGCTCTCTCAGCAGAGTGGGTTCTGGAGACATATTTATTAGCTCAACTAATAAGCAGCTAGAAATTCTTGCTAAAAATTTAATTGCTGCAAACAATGCGTACAAAGAGTCATCTTCAAGCGTTGAAGAGCTTGTACAAAAACAAAAAAATCTTACCAGTGCTCAGGAAAGTTTTGAAAGAGAGGTAGTCTTCACCGACCCGCTCACAGGGGAGGGTCCAGTGCTTGAAAAAATTGCTGCTTTCTTTACTGGCGAAAGTAAATTGGACCGAATTAAGAGAGATGTTGATGGAACGGGGATCAGTGCTTCAGACCTTGAGCGAGTGGGTCTTGTAGGAAAAGCTGAAGTTGTAGTTGGTAAAGCAGAGGGAAGAAGGCGGCAGGAGAGACAAGCACAAACCAATCAGGCGGCAATAGAAAATAGAAAAAAAACTGGACTCGGTGTTGGACTTTTTGGCTCAGGAACCCAAGAGACAATTTTCGTCACAGGAAGAACCAAAGAGCAGTTTGAAAATCAGAATCGGGGCATAAGCGAATCCAATTTAAAGTCAAATATTGCAGATGCTACTCAGCTAAGTAGGCTGAACAGAGATGTGTCTGCCATTGGATTTACTCGTGGGAAGGAGCTACAGTCAGAACTACAACAAAAGGCTGGAGGTTCTGGCCTTGGTGCGAGAGTTGCTGCTTTTAAAGGGGGTGTGGCACGAGACCCTCAAAGGCTTACAGATCGAGAAAGGTCTGACGCAAGAAATAGGTTCACCCTAAAAGATTTAGACAAGTTTGAAAATGATTTACTTGGAAGTCAAAGTTTAGAAGAGGATTTTAGCAAAAGGTTTACTAAGGATATTACTAATGCTTTCCAAATTCCTAATGTGATACTTGGAGATGGAAAACTGGCTGGAAGGGCTGATAACTTTGATACACGACAACAAGCTCTAAGACAAAAAGGCTTGAAAGAAGCTATTCTACCAGAAGAAAATGACCTTCTTTTAAAGGGAGCGATTCAGGGGCTTGAAAATTTAAAGAGCAATATTGAGGCGGCCAACCTATCATCCCAATTGCTTCCCGATCAACAACGAGCCGTGGGTAATATTAATGCCGACGAAGGAGTGTTGGGAAAAATAGACGAAAAACTCAAAGTTTTAAGATTATTTGAAAAAGACTTAAAGCCAAGACAATCCCTTGATCCAGAAATCAGAAAACAAGCTAATGTAGAATCTAAAGCAAGAGCTTCTAGTAGTTTAGCGGCAGGTATTGAAAGTGACGCAAAAAGACTTAGCGAGCTTGGAGATGATACCCTTGTAGACAAAGCAGAGAAAAAGTATCGCGAGGCTCAACAAAAATATCAAACAGCACTAAAAGACACAATTGAGGCTGGTGGAAATTTGAGCAAGGGGTCTGGAGACAACGTGACTGAGCTAGGAAAACTATTCCAAGAGAGGCAGAGGGCTTTTGATGATTTTAAAGATGCAAAAAGGATACAAGCGAAACCAACGACACCTAATGAAAACCGACAATCTGCTGCTGCAAAACCGGCACAAGCTGCTGCAAAACAGCAGGCAGCAAAAGATACCACAAAAAAGACAGCAGACGATGCCGCAAGAGATGCAGAAGCAAGGGATAGCGTTGTAGATTTTACTAATAGAATAAGCAAGGGAGAACGCTCAGATCGTCAAAACTTTTTTGGTGACTTAGAATCAGAAACAGGTGTTGATAGAGATAGATTTCTCAGGCTATTTCCAGATAACTCGGGGTTCGAGGCGGGAACAAAAGAAGGTAAAGAAGACCCCGGAATTGAAGATGGCGATATTTCAGTCAAGTCTTCTGATGGTATTGAGTATTTTGCTCAGAATTTGGATCGAGAAAATAAAAAAATAAAAAATACACAAGCCGCTGCAAAACAGCAGGCAGCAAAAGACACAGGCGGTATCCCTCAGATTCCGGTAGACGCGGCATTTGACTCGGCGACAGCAAGTCGCGACAGACAGCCTTTGACGCCGGGTTCTACTACCTTGAGTGATGGAGTAACACCTCTACCTCGTGGGATGCAAGTGAATGAGAATGGTGAAATTAGATTTGCCCCCGGAGACTCTACATCACAAGACAGATTCCCTATCGCGGGTGTAGCTGGAGGCACGGAAGAACCAGTACAACCTAATGTAAATCAAGCAACAGCAAAACAGCAGGCAGCATCCGATACCGCAGGGCCAATCACTAAAAGAGACGCACAAAGGGCAAGATCGGAAGCTAGACTTAACAATCCCAAAGCCTCGGAAGGATCACAGCAAGCTGCTAGAAGAAGTCTAAGAGATTTAGACAGAAAAGAAAGAGAAGCAGATGAAAAGACTGCACTCAATCCCAAAAAGGGAGAGACCTTAACTCCTGAAATGAAAGAAAGAAGAAGAGATGCTCAAATATCAAGATCAGAAAAAAGATTAGCTGATGGCAACCTTTCAGAAGGAGGAGCACGAGCGGCTCGTACCGCCAAGAGAGACGCAGAAAGAACAAAAAGAGAAGCAAATCCAGCTACGGCACTCAATAAAGAAAAAGGAGCGGATGTAAGTACTGAATTAAAAAACAAAAGAAGAAACGCCGCTAGGCAAAGATACCAAGACAGACTTAATGACCCTACAGCTTCTGCGGGCAAAAAAAGTGCAGCAAGACGTGGACTGAGAGACTTAGACAGAAAAGAAAACCCTTTACCTACTGGAAATTCTGAGTCTGACAGGCAAGCAAGAAGAGATGCTCAGATATCAAGGTCTGATAAAAGAATAGCCGATGGCAACCTTTCAGAAGGTGGAGCACAAGCAGCCCGAAGAGCAAAGAGAGACGCAGAAAGAGGCAACAGAGAAGCAGATCCAAAGACTGCACTCAACCCCAAAGCCGCTTCAGTCCGAAATTCTCCTCTAATAAAAGAAAGAAGAAGAGATGCTCAGACGCAAAGATCAACAGCAAGACTTAATGATCCTACGTCTTCAGAAGGAGCAAGGCGAGCAGCAAGAAATGCACTAGGCTTAACACGCGAAGAGGCACAAGCACAAGGCAAACTTCCTCTTGGTGCTACTGGGTCTTTAGGAACACAGGAAGGGATTTATCAAGGAAAACCCCCAAGTTCAATTAAAAAACCTGATAATCTTACTTTTAATCAACAGCTACCTACTAGCAAGCCTTCCGCTGGACAGCAGACTACTGGGCCTGTACAAATTCAAGGAGCCGCAGAACTTAATCAGTCACTGACCCAAATGACGCAAGTCTCGCAACAGTTAAACGCTGCTGCCGACAAGCTCACAAATCTTCCTGCACTAGAAATAACAATCAACGGAAAAATAGCTCCTGTTGAAGTAATACTAAATGGAACCCAAATGTTAGCAGATTTCAAAGATTCATTTTCAAAAGAACTTATGCCTCTAATAGCAGAAGAAATTAAGAGACAAAAACTACAACTAGGCAGCTAGTTTGCCGATCATTACCTTTGTCAACTAGGAATATTCAATGTCATTACAATTTAAATATGGAGAATATGTATTTTCTCCAAGGCCACTTTTTTCAATAAGTTCGTCACCACTCAAAAGCCCATCAGGATTAGGTTATGGTATTATTCACACCATAAGCTTAGACGGGCAGTTGATAATAACAGACTCTCAACAACCAGAGTCTGGAATTATACAGTTATTTGAAGAAATGGAAGAACTAAAGTCTGGCCTCAACCACGATGGGAGACTATTGCTAGTTTCTTGTAATGGTAGTGGAATACTAAGCGGCTACCCAAAGATCAGTAGCTACAATATAAATCCTGAAAGTGACAATTACACCAGAAGAATTTCTTATGATGTAGAGTTTGAAATGCCTACATATGTGAAAGGCACTGGTGGAGACATCTTCAATAGTTCTTTATTTCCACCCTTTATTGAAAGTTGTGACGAAAGTTGGGATATCGAGATACAAGACGAAAGACTTCCGTTAGAGTGGCAGTTGCAGTCTGGAGGAACGGGTGATGCTTACAATGAGGCTTTACCATACCAGTTGGCTGTTACTCATACAGTTGATGTTACTGCTAGGCTTGTATATACCGGAAGTGAAACTCCATCAAGACCTTGGCAGGATGCACAGTCCTACGCGGCAGAAAAACTAGGCTTTCAAGGAAGATATGTAAACCTTAGCGGGATTATGCCTTTGCCGGGAGCACAGTTTGAAGATGGCGGCACAGGGGTTTTCAATAATTATAGACAGGTTGCATTAAATCCAGACGCGGGAACTATCCAAGTAACAGAGACATTTATTGTCGCTGCTTCAGGTGGAGACAATCAGTTACCACCAAATGCTATAGAAACTTTTGAGATTTCAACGGCTCAAGAAGAAGGTATAGTAAGTGTATCAATTCAAGGAGAAATTCAAGGTCTCGCCACAATCGACTGGGGTAAGAATCAGCCAGAAATAGGATTTGATGTAACAACAAGTAAGTATTCGGCTGCTACCGCATATTGGGAATTGGTTCAAGCGAGACTTTTTGATAGAGCAGTAGCTGGATATCAAGGTATAACTGGAGAGTGTTATAATAGGCCACTAAATCCATCTATAGAATCAAAGACCGTGGCAGTTAATCCCATCGAGGGAACTGTAACTTACGATCTTCAGTATACCACAAAGCCAAGCGGTTGTATCACTGGCGAATGTATTTTATCTCAAAACATAACAATTGACGACCAACTTGCTACTGACGTATTTGCATCACAGGTTGTAATAGGAAGAGCCGCTGGTCCAATATTACAAGACATTGGAACAGTAACCGTAAGAACAAGAACAGTAAACATAGAGCTTGTGACTTTACCACCTACAAGTTGTGCAACGATGGAAGATATTTTTGCACCAGTACCAACGGGGTCAATTGACGATCTTATTTCTACTGTATCTGGAGACCTAGGAAATAACTATAGCCAAGTATTTGTGTCTCAAAACTCAGAAAATTGGGCTTTTTCTCAAGGTAGGTTCACAAAAAGCGTTGGATTCACATATAATAATTGTAGTACTTAAACTATAGGAAACAAGGAACAAAAATGGCTGTATTAGGCAAAAACACATGTACTCCAGAACGTATATATGGACCACTACCACAAACAATCTTTTTGGGGTGTAGTGTAAAAAGCTTTACTGTATCTGCTGGGTGGGGCGAACAATCATCTACACTGACTGTAGAGCTAGTGCAAGACCCATGCATTGGTCCTAAAATATGGTGGGACAAATCGCTAAACAGGCAGACTGGAGATATAGCAGACCCCGGATTTCTAGCACCTGATCCCGGCGTTGCTGTCTATTTTAGAATGGAAGAAGACCCAAATGATCCATCTGACAGGGGTGGTTTTGAATATTGCGGCTTAATACAGTCTTGGATAGAAAAAACAGACCCAAACGGAAACCCCTCGTATAGCGTTCAGGTTACAGACCCAAGAGTGGTTATAGAAAACACGCAGCTTATCTTGGACTCATATCCGGGTCCAACGTCTGGTGTTTTTAATTTAATAAATGTATACGCTTATGTAGAAAATCTGGGATCAGCGTGTTCTTCTTCTCCTGCTGGTGCTATCGGTGGAGTCACTCAAGATAATGCCATAGGAAATATAGCTAACGATAGAGGAATAAACTGGAATGACGTAAAGTGCTCAGTTCACACACTGACAGCATCCACAAATAAAGCGTTTACAAAAAGTCAATACAATGCAATATCTAGAGATGCTAGAATAGTGTATGTTGGTCCGACCCCAAGCCAAGAGGGGTATGGTGTAATCAAAGCGGATAGCCAAATTACAGACCCCATTTTTCAAACAATACCTAACGCCAATCTGTATAATCATGACTATCTTATAGACCTTTCAGAGTTTGATCAGGTAATAGCTCCAACATACTACAGGATTGGTGGAGATTCTACCATAAGTCTTTCTGAGGTATTAACGCAGGTTTCTGCTGACGCAAGTTGCGACTACTATCTTGAGCTTCTTCCTGTCAAAATAGCAGGCAATGTAGTAAAAATAATAAAGGTTAGGCTTGTTTCTAGGGCAGGTCAGCCAGTGCTCGGAAGGCTTGATGACTTTATAGCCGCAAGACAATCAGCCGCAGAAAATGCAAACGGAGGTGTTTTATCCTATACTAGAGGACAAGAGGTTCGAAACGAGAGTACGTCTACATATCTAATGGGAGGCAACATTAGAGAGCCTTTTTCTGCCGACAACACCCAGATGCTGCCGTTTTTTGGGGTTGATACAGACGGTGCTTTAATTCAGGCCACCATTAACGGAAATAACGAATATCTAGTAAGACTCGATGTGAGAAGACTCAACACTACTTTATTCACACCGTTCACTTCAGACTGGTGTATTGTCAGTGAATCTGAGCTTATGGCAGTTCTAGGAGATATGGATAGCTGGAAAAGTGTTTCTCATGCAAAAGGTGGAGACACTTACACTTGGATGAATACAAACCTAGTGCCTCAGTCAATCGACTCTCAGATACTGGCAGATTCTTACGAGGGGAAAAAGCCGCCCGTAGCAACGGTCATTCCGCAAAACACATCAATTTCTGATGAAACAGACTTTTCTAAAAACACTCCGAAAGATGTTGATAAAATTTATTCATTTTTAAAGTCTTTTGCCGATGAATTTTACGGAAAGCAGTTTTTGGTAAACGCTCCGTTTGTTTGCGTAACCCGAGACTTGGAAACTCAAAGATATAGATTCTCGCATGATCCTTCAACAGACGGTTGTTGGGTTTCAGATTCAACAGTAAATATTATAGGCTTGCAACACAATGGTCCCGCATCGGATTTCTTCAGAGATGATACTGGTAAGTATCAAACAATTGTTAAGTTTCCAGTAACTGGTGGATTTACAATGGGTGGTGCTGGTGGCTCTATAGTGGCAGACCCTACAAAGCTTGGAGACGAAAATTATATTTCTGATGGTGTTTCGATTTGGGTGAAGGCAGAATTAGACGCAAGGTGGGTAGCTGGAACCCCATTAGACCCATCAGCGTCAACAATATCTTTTGTTGTAAAAACTTCAACAGCAGTACCTAGTAGACAAGACGAAGTGATGGGGTTGGACGAACCTCATGGCGGCATGGGCAACTTTCTTAATGCTGCGGGAACTGCAATTCCGGGCAGTGCTGATATTGCTGGTGATCGCGGCAGCTTTTCGATGTCAGAACTTCATGTAGCTGTTGCTCCTACTGCTGCACTTTGTCCAACTTTAAACAACACCGAAGTATATGGGCCTTGGGGTGTGGCTGGATTACCCGGTCAAGTGACTGCACAAAAGGATGAGGGCTTGGTTCCTTGGGAATACGGTAGTAATACATTGCTTTATAGGGTCGCACTTGATCAGGTTGCAAACTCTGTTGCACAAATGAGGAAAAGCGAAAGAGGGACTGTCTCTGTGGCAGGTTTTCCAAATATTCCAATTGGAGCAGAGTTATTTTCTGTAGACACAACTACCCCTCCTACGTCTCAAGGAAACCAAAAATATTTAGAAACGAGATCGGTCAGTATTAATTCATGCGATCCAAATATATCATATTACTACTGTCCTATGAACGCTTGGACTGGAGAATTCGGGCCAAATATCACAAATGTTAATGTCAATGTTGGGCCGGGAGGATTCACAACCGAATACCAGTTTAGCACATTTACTTCTAGGTTTGGGGCGTTCGCCAAACAAAACGCGGCAAGACTAAAAGAAATTGGTCAACGAAGACTTCAGGCAAATAGAAATATAAGGGCTAAGTTTTTACAAGGCTTAAAAGTTCAAGACGCAAGAAATCGTTCTAGGCAGATAGTCGAAGCTCAATTAGCAAAAAGTGCTCGTGCTCCTAAGTCTGCACACCATATGTTTATAGGTAGATATACTAGCGAATACAGAAATGAAGTTTCTAGTATCACCGCTAAAGATGCGGGAATAGGATATACTACAAATTCTTCTTGGTCAAATTCCGCAATGATGAGTTTAGACGGACTGCTTAGACCCGTATCTAGAGCAGGTGATGGCGGCTTTACTCCTTACATTACTAAGTTGGGTGGGTGTAATTCTGGAACTCCGCAAGCGTCTGATCCTCCGATCAACGAGCGAAGAGAACTTTTGATTTCTACTGAATATCTAGACCCAGTATCAAACGCCACAGATTCATTGCCAACTGATAGAGACTCAGCGGGTACTCCCGCTGGGCATGACATTGAGGCTTTAGGTAGAAATACGCAAACTCCAGCAAAGGCGTTTACAATAGCAGAAAATGAGGCTGTAGCGAACGGACAGGGCTATATGTCGGATTACAGATTTTTTGCCCTCAAAGGCCCATTGATGATCCAGCAGTTTGGGTACGACCTCAATAATAAGCCAGTGCCAAACGAAGCAGATTCAGCCGCTTCCGCAGAAGGTGGGTCATTTACCACATCATCTCTTACTGATAAATTTTTGTCAAACTTTATGGCAAATCCAAAGACTTGGCCTGTAGCTCCTTTAGACTTGCGGCTAGACAGAGAAAGAGGGGTTTGGACTACGCCGCCGCCTCCAAGACCATTACACGCCACTAATGACGGTTGCATACTAGACGATGGAACGTCTGATGTAAACAATATAAAGCCAAATACAGTAGATGAAAATGGTGGTGCTATTGGAAGTCCTACTATTGATGTTGAGTGGCCTTGGACTCCATCACCTCCAAGCGGAATAGGCAAGTTTCCATCATATTATGACAATATAGATTGTGCTCATTATGCATTTCCAATATATAGATTAGACGTTCAACAACAAGATGAATACGAAGCTAACAATACCGATTTAATTCAAGATATAAATAGGCTTGTTTTTGGAAGTGGTTTTGAAGTTACCAGTCAGCTTGGAACTTGTGTGAATTCAGTGTTTATAAATTTTACAGGCATCCCTACTGGAGGCGGTGGTGGATCTGGAGGCATATATGTTCAAGGTGACGATTGTTCTGTAAACGGTGGTGCTTTAAGTTTTCCTAAAACTGTAGTTTCCGCTGGGAACAGTGATGGAGACCCAGAAATAATACAGTTTGGTGACGGTCTTCAAATGCAAGATTTAGGGGATACTGTTGGTGTTACTGCATACAATTATATATCTGGATACATACAACAAACGGGAGATAATGGTTGCCCTACAAGACAAGAGCTTCATACATTTGAAACTTTAGTTGCTAGTGGGGGTCTAGTTATTAAGCAGACTGGTGCGAGCGACGACCCCTGTACGGCTACAATTATAGGCTATCCAGCAAAGATTTCTGGTTACAATGAAGATGACTGGTGCAATAACGACCCCACGCATGTTTATGACACTAGATGCTATTCGACTTGGAGTTTTGGGAGAGGTATAGTTACTTCAGAACAATTTAGCGATACCGAAAAGATTTTACAAATTGAAAGCCAATTAAAAGTTAGGGGTTCTGGGTCATGCGATCCGGAAAATACAAAAGTTAGTTTTTTAGCACCAGAGTTAGTTTTTGGTACTGGCTTCACTGTTTCTGAGTATGCTGAAGGAACACCAATTCCAGAAACTTGTGCGATCCACATAAATTCAAACATAAAAATTAGTGGTGTTAGTTCAGTTATCGGTGCTTTGCCTACTAAGGAAGTATTCGAGAGCGTTAAATTTCTTGGAAATCTTGACGTAGAAGTAAATCAGGACGACTGCTTAATAACAGTCAGTGGGTATGATTCGCCTTGGAGTGGAGACAGTTCTTGCGGTAGCCAGTCAACTGGATTGTTATATCCTAGCCAAATCATTGTTTCAACTGGACTTAAATTAACATCCCCTGCTGGCGGGCAACGCAACTATCTTGGATATGAAGTAAATGCACCGATAACCTTGTCTAGCGACATGAAAATTCGGGGATACTCAGGTTGTGGAACAGATGGTAGGCAGACTATAGGTGAGTATCGCACATTCGAAACAATATCGTTTGAAGATGGAATAATTGTTGAGACAGGCGTAAAAGGGTGTGGCTTTACAATTAAAGCACCAAGCAATGTTAGCGGTAAGGCGACTTGCGGCTCTAGTAATTTAGAAACCTCCTTTTTTAGTAGGTTAATTTTTGGTACAGGTTTAGAGGTAACGAGCTATGGTGATACTAAGTACGACTGCTCTTTTATTGTTGACTCCACTTTGAAAATTGAGAAAAATGGCGATTGTGTTAGTACTGACGATGGTAATGCAGCTATATCAGAAACTGCACTTAACAAGCTCACTATATCTAGCGGCTTGAGACTTATAGATGACGGTGACTGTAACTTTAGACTGGCTGGAGGTTTTAAAAATCTTGAAAACACTTGTGCTCTCGACCCTCTTCCTTGGCAGGGGGGTGGTGGAGAAAAGGCAGCGGAAGGATTTTATAGCCAATTGACTGTAGGTTCTGGTCTAGTTGCTACTAGTCCTGACAATTGCACTCTAGAAATTTCAAGCAGGGTAAATATTGTTGGTGCTGCAACCAATAAGTATGGCAATCCTTTAAAAGACCCAAATGGTATACCTATACCGGGTTATGCTCAGACTTGCACAAACATTGTAGGTGTATCAGGAGAAGGTGCTGATGGGCCTTGGCCTAACAGATTAACTCCTAAAAGCATGAATACTTTGATTGCAGCAAAGGGTATTGGCGTATCATCTTGTAATGAGGCTTGCGGAGACAGTGCAGCAATACTGTTCAGTAGTCAGGTTGACTTAGGTTCTAGTCACGGAACCCCAGCCACTTGTAGTTCGTTCACAAACGCACAGGTATGGGCGAGAAAATTCTCTGATGACTTTGCAATCAGCGAGGCTGGGGGCTTGGGAAGTCCCTATCAAGGAGGTGGTGCTGTTCAAGATTCTGACGGATCTTTGGTGACACTTATTGAACTAAATACAGGTATTGCACATACCGTTTCTTTTGTAACTGGAATTACAGTTACAAAATCCGCAGGAAATGTAACCGATGTTTCTTACGAATGTTGCACACTCACGTTGAGAGATAGTTGTGGTGGGAAATTTTGGATTACAGACATAGGTAATTGTGGCAACTGTCAAGGAGGTGGTGCCGAAGAAGTGGGAGGAGGGCCACAACCTTAAAACCGGCACTTACGATTTCCACCGCCGGGCCGCCCGTTTAATTTTTATTATATAAGTAAGGAAGATTTCAATGAAGGCTAGAGTGATAAGTGAAGAAGAAATGCAGCAAAAAAAAGAAGATAAAAAAAATGCCAAAAAACTTCAAGATGCTGTAGATCATCTTAACGAAGTTGAAGACATTACGGAACTTAACTATAAATACAGAGACTCAGAGGGCATGGGAGATACCATTGCAAAAGTATTTAGTAAGTTTGGAGTTACAGAGGAGTTTGTCGAAAAGGCTCAGGGGGGTGGAGGCGGCTGTAGTTGCGATAAAGCACGTCAGTTTCTAAACACGATCTTTCCATATATAAAAAAAGAAGCCCCGCAAAGCGAGGCTGAAGAACCGAACGAAGAGTAACAGAGGTTAATTCTTCTTTTTCCATACGTAGAATCCACCGTTGGGTAAAAACCCAGCGTGTGAGTCTGCGTATTCTTGTTCGTCTTTTCTTTCTTCTTTTTGTGCGTCCGATAAATGTGTCCATCGGGTCTTAGGATAAACCATTGACTGGTCTTCTGTTGAGCTATATACAAGTTTTGCTCGACAGTTAAAGTCTTGACAAACGACTTCCATCCACTTGCTTTTCTTAGATGCTGCTCTAACTACGAACTTTACATCTTCGCACCCGCATTTTCCGCATTTTTTAACAGCAAAAACCTCATGGACTCTTGCTACCTGCCTAAATAGTTCGGGTTCAGTATCTGCACTGACCTCGAACGAAAGATTTTCATTAGCTCTAACTGTAGCTTTAATTGACATGCTTAACCTCCGAATGTTTCTTCCCAGCCAGCATCGTATCCAGAAAACTCTTCTGGAACACCTTTTCTTTGGAAGCTGGAAAGTTTGTTAATAATTAATCTTGCTTCTAAGTTTGTTAGATCATTGATGCTATTCGCACCATCTGACTGTGACTTGCAGAAGCCCTTCAAGTCTACATTATTTCTTTTACTCATAACCTTGATGGCCGAGATTTGCTGGTCATTCAAAGGCTCACTTGACGAAGCATCCTCTGGGTCTTCGTTGTTAAGCTCCTCTGAGGTATGAACTTTGATTTTCATAGCTCGTCTGAGTGCTTTACCCTCTGCTCTGGTACATGCAGTAGCAAGCATATGTTCATTGAACGGTGCTGGCAGCTTGTTGTGAAGAACATCAACACACGCACTAACTGTAATTTCAGAACCTGTCTCATATTTTAAAATACCAAGAGAATGGTTTACTGCACACCTTCCTGTGTTTGTGCATAAAACATCCACGGTTGCACTATGCGAAAAAATAATCTCTCCGTAATGTTTCTCGCAAACCCGCCTTAGTCCATCTGTGGTAGGAGCACCGTTAACTAGCTCGTTGTCTTTCAGTTGATCAATTACAAAGTCAACCCACTTCGGATCACTAGAAGATGGCTTTACTGGTTCTGTGCTTTCCTCGACAGCAGAATCTTCTACGATCTCATCGACCATATCCGTGATTTCTGTCTTTACTGTTCCTTTTTTCTTGCTCATATTACAAAATACCTCTCGTTTTCATTGGGAAATTTAGTTTCTATCTTATTGATCACACCCTCTATCTCTTCTGATATTTGCCTAAAATATCTTTGTGATTCTCTCTTTAACAATTTTACTCTGAGAAGTACCATTCCAGAGGATAAAATTAATCCATTTTTCTGAGAATCCGCAGCTTGTCTTCTTTTTAGTCTTTCTTCACCAAACACAGGTTCGAAGTGCATCGGCCCATCTACCTCTATAGCAAGCCTACACGAAGGAATATACAGGTCAATGTGGAACTTTTCATTCTGAACCAAGAATTCCCTGTGCTTATCTACTTTATAGCCTAACCTCGTAAGATGCTCGAATATATAGCGTTCCATCTTTGAACCGTTTCTTGATGCCTCTTGAATCGCCTGAGTTGACCTTCTGAAAAATTCAGCCTTTTCTTCTTCTGTTTTTTTATTCCAAGATTCGTTTCCTATCTTTGACCTATGTTGTCTTTCCTCTTCGGTCATAGAATCCCAAACTCTGCCTTGACTTTCGCTAATTTTGATTTTTGTCTTTTGCGATTGTTTTTTACCAGCAGTAGGATGTTCGTGCCTTCCTTCTTGAATTGCCGTTTTTTGTGCTTGAGACTTGTCCCTAGACACAACGCCTAGCCTTGTAGCGTCTCGACGAACCTTGTTTGGGTAAGTCTTGAGAGCCTTTGCTATTTGTCCCCAGCTTTTATTATTGTCGTGATAACTATCTTTGTAGTAATTTAATCTGTCTTCTTCCGACATTTTAAAAAAATCTGCTACGTTCATGTTACTAGCCTTTCTAATTGTTCTGAATCCCAATTGCAAATTATATCAGAGTCTCTATTGAAAGTGTTTTTTATCAATGCTGAGTGAGCACTTCCTCTTGTAATAATTTCAATTTTATCATCCATCAATATATTTGTTATTTGAGTTGTTCTAATGTTGTCGTAATCAGGCCAGTCAGGATACCACATGTAAAAAATCTTTCTTTTTGCAGGCAATGCGTTCTGAACGATTTGAGTAGTAATAAGACTGGTTGATATCAATGTTCCCGGATGAGACATTGCTTCCACCTGCTGTAGTATACAAAACTCATTTTTCATCGGAAGCGATTCGATTGAGTTTGTAAACAAGTAGCAGTCTTGCGTTTTTGACAATTTATTTAATTCTCTAAACATTAGGTAATTTTTAATGTTGTTAGAGATGTGATCTGTTATAATTCCTATCATTGATTTTCCTTAAATTATATGTTGTACGACATAGTTTTGGTAGCTTTCGCCAGATACATCGTCAGGAGAAACAACTAGATTAATATCTAATCCACCGTCTATTCCTTTGACTATGCCGACCAAATCTTCGAGATTCGAAAAGTTTTTATTGGCGACAATCGCTTTCAAGCCCATTGCTCTTACTGTAGGCTCCAAAGAACTATCAAACATTATAACGTTCTTTATAGAAGCCATACAGTCTTTCGTCTCTGAGTTTATCAATATTCCGCAATAGTTATTAACCCTGTGTTGGGGTCTGCCCCCATAGACCCTAAGTCTTGCAATGCCGCCTATCGTATTCAGCATATCGGCCTGTTCTTTTGATAAAGTATCAGAAAACACAGCATAGTCAGAAGTTAGATACCCTTGAGACTTGCCGAACATATGTCTATTTTCCACCATAAATGGAACTTCGTTTAGTTTAATTTCGTGCTCGAACTTAATCGTATCTAGACTGATACCGTTGTTTACGTAGATCAATTTAACTTCTGGGTATTGATCCATAAACATAGCACAATGATTCGGTGGCACAGTGCCTTCAGAGATTAATATAGCAGCACAGTCTGAGTGTTGCTGGTATAACTCAAAAATAGAAATCTTTTTGTAATCCCATAAAAAAGAACTATATCCAGATATCTCGTTAACTGCCCACATCATTCCTAGTAGTTTTTTTGACGCTGGATTGTCACCGTTTTCGTTTGGCTTAAACCCGTTTGTGTAAAATACTTTTTTCATATTATCTCCGATACTCTTTCTAAGTCTTTAGAACTATCAATATCTATAACTCTAGCTCTCTCATGTCCAGCGTAATAAAAAACACCGCCCTGAGATATAGTCTTGTTGATTGCCTCGAAGCCAAACATATTTTGGCTTTGTCTGTCGAAGCATATCTTTTTAAATATCTTTAATTCATTTCCTTTTAAAAAAACCATTTGACCCCATTTGCATGTAAGGTCGTACATCATATGTTCTAGCTGACCTTTCTTGTTAAAGGTACAGCCAACTTCTCCCTCTGACATGATATCCTCTCCTGCCAGCAGTGAAGACTTATTGAAATTCATTTCCTCAATACATTTTTCATTGAATATTAAGTCTCCATAAACAATCAGAACGTCTCTCTTTGTAGCCCTCAACCCCATTCCAATTGATCTCACGACATTGGTTATAGCGTAGTGTTCATTCTCTACCTTTACTATATCCTCGTCTGTGTTGTTCATTAGGTTGTCTGCGTCAAATCCGCAGACCACAATTATATTTGAGTCGGGAAGAAACTTTTTTAGTATTCTTATCTGATTGTCAATTATTGATGTGTTGCCGTTAATTTTTATCAAAGGCTTCGCACCATACGACTTCATTCTCTTGCCTAGTCCCGCCGCAGGTATTATAATATCAATACCTGTCGGCTTGTTAATTTCCTTGATGTATCTTATCGTCACAATCTGCCTCCTAATGACTGGAAACTGTTTCCGCTATATGCTCCACTCTTTGATTGTTAGAGATATACAGATTAAAAACTTCAGAGATTGTAGAGCATTGAGAAACATCTATATTCGAACGCTTAACAACAAATACCGGAACGCCATCGTCAATTTTATTATCATCGTTTAAAAACATAGTGTAATAATTTTCTCCCACATGAACTTCTATGTCTGAATAAATCAAGCCGATAAGCGGGTCTTTCTTGAATCTTTCAATCACTAGCTCTATGTGTCGTGAATTCCATGAACAACTTTCAAGAGGACTCACGTAAACCACCTCTCCGTCCGGTATGTTTGCCCAAAGTTTCTTGTCAATATCCGAAGACAAGAGGTATGGGTAGATATTTTTCATTTTAGGTTTGGACATATTTCTGTAGCCTCATAAATAAATTTAGTTCCGTTTTCTTCGTATTTTTCTATCTTATCTTCAAGGTTTACAAGAAAACTATTTCCTGCATGTTTTTTGTGTGCAACCCTGTTGACTATCATTCCGTTGATTTCGTCTACTGGCTTTGCGAATCCTATCTGCATCATTTTGATTAGAATCGCATCGTTCAGGTCTTTGCTAAAAGAATCTGGTATCTCAAAACTCGACTCAAACACCACATAAAAAGGATAGGGTGCATCCTTTGAGCTATCAAACACAAGGTCAACTAGTGACCTGTCGTCCATTTCTCCATTATAAACGTTTTTTAAATTGTATTTATGAAACCCAGAGTCTGAAAGTAGACCCAGCAACACGCTAGGCTTTAGGTATTTCTCCGGCTCTTGAGTATATTTAGGGTACTGTTTATTGATAAACGTAACCATGTTGGGCTTTACTTCTTGCTTCTTTAGTCTGTTGCACGCCGACTTTACCTCTTTAAATGTAGAGTCTTCTCCTATAAAAATAAGGGCGTGATAGGGGACTTTAGTTTGAAGTTTTACAATTTTTTCCCAAGAGTCTTGCGAGTATTTCTGCATTACATCTTCGTTTCTGTAAAACATGCAGAATCTTCCATCAATTACATAGAAGTCTTTTTCTCCATCTTGAACTTCTATTACAGGTATCTCTGCGTTTTTGTAGTCATCTATTTTGTTTAGCTTGCAACCAGACTGCGTTTTGTTTTTATAAACTGAGAATACGCAATTTTTACAAGACGTGTGTACTTGACTAACTTTTAAATCTTCTTCGCTCATGGTTTTTGCACCTCTAGGTTATATGATTCTGTCACAATAGAAGCGGAAACAATATTCCACTTTCTCAGCATAAAATACTCTGTTAGTCCGTTAAGAGAATGTAGTCTGTTTGCCACTTTTACATAGTCTCCAAGAGAATCGAGTGCAGTAGACCCGTGAGCTACCCTCATGGCAAGAGAGGCAGCATCAACACCCGATATAGACAAGTTGCCTCCGCTCTTAATTTTAGCACAAACCTTTTCAATAATTTGATCGTCTGGAGAAGTCTCTAAGGCATCTTGTATCTCAAGACAATCAAGATATCCATTTGGTATTTCTTGGAGTTCTGCTTCTTTAATGTCTCCGTTGGGGTTGTCGTTGTCAGTGTAAAAATCTGGAATCAGTCTCATTGTTTTGTTCATAATCATATCTTAATTCCTTAAATAACATTTGTTAGTAGAATAGTCGATAACGCTATTCCAATCGGACGCAAACTGTATCGGGTCGCTAAAGATTTCTTTATCGGCCTTTTTCTTCATTTCGTATTTATCATGAAGCTGTAATATTTCTTGAACGAAGCTATCGCCTCTTATATCTTCAATTCCATTTATAACAATGCAACATTGCCTATCTGACAGATACTTGATATATTCATCCTCTGATTTCATCATAATAACAGGCACACCTAGTGCCATAGCTTCCAAAACGGAAGTTGTAACACTTGTCCACAGATTAAGAAAAATATCTGCACCAGAAAGACTGGTCGTAATTTGTGTGTTTGGTGCGACTCTAATGTTCAAGCTATCAAAGTAAGACTTAGGAAAAGGCTCAAGAGCTATAGTGAATTTGTCTTGTTTTACATGCTCGTACATCGACGGTTCGAGCACAGGAGGTATTACCATACTCAATCCATTGCTCGAAGCAATCCAACTTTGCTCAATGCTTTCGTGAATAGAAACATACACATCCGCATTTCTGGAAGCATAATGATTTGGGTTGTTCTCAGTAAGTTTAGATGAGAATGGGTGTGGAGACATAGTTTTCATTCCGCAAAAGTCTACTAAGACTAGAGGGACATGCTGACTCATAGATATTTTTTTAGCTTCATCGAAAGCCTCTCCCCTATTGCAACATACAATCAAATCTAATTTGTTTATTTGACCCACACCTCGAACTATTGAGAAGTTATGAGGTAATGGAGAGTTGTCCCATCCAGAAACTTTCATATTTGGAGATAAATAAAACCGATGCTGATGCAAATGTGCGAAGGACTTTAGGTAATCAGATTCATTGTCATGGATCAACAGTATTGACTTTCCTTCTCCGCGAGAAAGAATCGCGTTATTGATAATGTTTTTTATTGGATGCATAACAAATCCTCCAGAATTTCTTTAAATTGTTTTGTGTGGTCTTCAAGCCTATCATTTTTTTGAATCTGATGAGTATTTGAGAAGTTTTCTAGGACAACTTGCATTTTATCTCTTATGCTTTTTATAACAGGTATTCTCCAAGTTGTATTAGAGGTATACATATAAGGCATAGGCTTTTCTGGATGAAGGCAGATTTCTTCTTGGGTGGCAACTGTGTAAAGACTAATATCGTCACCTATAGGAAAATTATCATTATTTGAAGCAATCACCTTGCTTCCAGCACCATATGCTAAAAGTGTGTCTCTACATTGGGTCGCATTGTATCCAACATTTACAAAAACATCAAAGGCTAAATGTGCCTCTTCTATATAAGCCCGATTATTTCTGGGGTCAACTGGCCTGCATATCGCAACCTTGGGATACTCGTGAACAGGACATATACCTAGAATATTCTGGATTCTTTCTATTTCTTTTTTAACTTCGTCTGGACTATTCGTAAGAACAACCATTGTTTTATTTTGAGAAGTCTGCGGCATAGACAAGTACGCCACCAAGGTCTCTCTCAATCCAGAGTCAACTGATAGGTTAGCTGTTGTATAAAACGTCACCCCCTCAATTTTATCAAAGTCGAACGGGGTTTTCTCTCCCAAGGGTGGAACGTAGGGTTCGCTTCCAAAGCTGACCATCCGACAAGGTGAGATTCCAGACTCAGAAGCGTACTTAATATCTGAATTAGAGAATACAGCAACCTTATCGAATAGATTTAACACAGAAGATATATCTATGTTTTTATGAGTACATCCTAGCGATGTAATCGCAACGTTTTTTTTAAATCTTCCGTCATACACAAAGTAAGAGGGAAGACCAAATTGAATAAGAATATCAAACTCTTCTTCGTTCTTCTGCTCATTCTTTTCTAGGTGTCCGAGAGCTTGCTCTTTGATAACTTCGTTATTAAACCAAATGGGCTTGATAGTTAGGTCGCAAAGCTGTTCTAGCATAGCAACTAAAGCCCTAGCCTTGTCTCCCCATCCGTCTGTTTGTCGGTATGGAGCTATAAATAAAACTTTCTTTTTCATTTTTTCATCCTGTTGTGAGCTTGCAATATAAATTCCTCTGGCTTGTTCTGCTTTAAAGTGCCTACTCTAAGACAGTCAAACACGTATCTTTTTTCTGCCAGCATCGAATATTCCTTAAAAAGAGATTCCTGACTTACTGGTTGTAGTGCCTTGCTAAGATCAGCACCAAAATTTAAGTTTCTTAAATCTGCCAACATTTTATAGTTCCAAGCGTTGTACTGATCTTGAACCAAACTAACCCAAATCCACTCGCAAAAATTTACGTGATTTATATTCTTGGGTGCTTCTTTAGGTGGAGATTTCAGGGTTGGGGGTGCGTCCCAATGACCCTGTAGGTCTTTAAGCTGCACCGAATCAAAGTAGTCTTCCCAGACCTTCGCCGCTCCATCCCAAGTGTACCTTCCGATACATCCTTCTCTGCTTTGAACCCTGTGCCGGTTCTGCTGATTCTTGTCTTTTTTAGAATAGCTGGTCAGTATTTTTACTAACTCTGAATTGTTTGGGCCAGACCTGTCTGCATTGGTTTCCATCTCTCTTTGTAGTTTAGGAGCAATAGGAAATCCGTTGCAATGCCTAACTACATCTTCCATAGCACTATAGTCAATTGAGGTAATAGGCACGCCGCACGCAGCAGCTTCCACTTGAGGCATACCAAAGCCCTCGCAGATAGCGTACTGAACATACAAGTCCATTACGTTATAAATATTAACAAGCTCAGAGTGATCTATGCCGTTCGCAACTCCGGGCAATACAGCAGAAACCTTTCCGCAATGATTGCATTGAGTGATTGCGTCTCTATAGTGAGCACAGAAATATTTACTACAACTGCGGCATACATATGTCGTGATTAGCTTAGAGCCTATTCCAAGCTCATGTGCTAGAGAAGTGATGTTCCAACCCATCTTTTCGGGATAGCTTGTATGTAAGTAAAGTAGAGCTTTGTTCCCTATGTCTGCTGGTGCAGTTTTTACAAACTCAGCAAAAGACCGCATCAGGTCTGGAAACATTTTTCTTTTTTGATTACGCATTACAGTGCCAACAACAAAGCTATCTTCAGCAATCCCCATCTTCTTCTTGTGCTTTTCTTTGTTCGCTACAATATAAAAATCATCTGGGTTAATACCCGGAGAAGCAAACCCCTTTACCTCAACCCTTCCTTGGGTGCGATCTTCTATTACTCGCTGTGCATATTCAGAATAACCCAAAAGGCCATCGCACCTATTGAACAATTGGTAAATCCACTCGTCCTTTTGAGGTTCACTGTCTACCGTTGGCATCCAAACCCAATGAAAAAATGGACGCAGAGAACTGTCAGCTATAAAAGCATCCATCCAAGGATCGCGATATGTCATCACGATATCAGGCTTGAAGTCAAGACAAGCGTGTTCAAATCTAAGCACACCCCATTGAACAGCGGGGTTGTCTGAGTGCTGTTTTCCGTATTCTGTTTCATGGGGCATCGGTGAAACACCATAAGTCAGCCATTCAGTATCTTCGAAAGCTGTTGGTGGACTATAGCAAGCAAACTGTGCTATTTCATACTTCCCAGTATCGTGAATTCTTTGAAGTATCTCTTTAGCATATGTACCAAATCCAGAAGCTAGTTTATGTGATTCCGTCACAAATAATATTTTCTTTTTTCTAGTCATCGTTTCCTTCTTTATTTTCTTCTTTTAGTCGTCTTATGAGCTTATAAAACTTGTTTTTGATTACATCAGGCTCTTCTTGCATCTCTTCAGAAATTTCCTTAAAGCGATATCCTTCGCAACGCATACGAACGATTTGTCTTTCTTGTTCTGAAGTGTCAGACGGCAGTAGCTCCCAAATTCTTTCTTTGATATTTATTACAGGTTCTGCAATATCGCTTAAAGACACGCAATTGTTTTTACGCTGTAGCTCTCGAATAATCGCCCATCTGATGGGTCTCCACGCAAACGTGGAAACCTTAGTATTATTTTTTGGGTTATATTTTTTAATAGCTTTCCACAGCCCAATTCTGCCAGCATCTATCAAGTCCTGCCGCTCTGTCTCGTTTTTAGGACTAAAAGTATTGACTATAGAAATAACCAACCCCATGTTTTTTTCAATAATGTCTTCCATTCTCTATCCTTATTATATACAGTGTTTCAGCTTTTGTACTCTCTTCACCAAAAAACTTCCTCTTTTTTTGTCTCTTTCTCCCTTTAGCATTAAGAAAGAACCTATACTTGTGTTCTTTTTAATTTTTGCCCAGTCGTCAGAAAAAACAGTGACGTTATCCAAGGCACAGGTCGAATCAGATATTTTTAAGAAAGCCATAACTTCCCCTTTGTGATTTCCTCCACGAATTTTCCATTCCCGAATATCGTCTACTCTCGCAGCTATTGACACTATATCAGCAGAAAATCCATAGTGATATTCTCTACATGTGCAATTTGCTCCGAAAAAGCTATATTCATCTAACTCATAGCAAGTAACTTCGATTCCAAGTTTGTCTCTCTCGCCTTTAGCTCGCCATCCCCAAGAATCTTTCAGGCTATATGGAGGGTTTTCAATAGATGACAAAGAGCCTTCTAGCAATGAAAGTTTTTTACGCCTATTTACACCGTCATTTTGATTTTCCATTACCCAAGCAACTCTTTGTGCTATACACTCAGATATGCTAGTTGACGTACACTCTTCCAAGAAAACCTTATCATTATCTTTGAGTTCTTTGTATACGCTAAAGTGATGCAACATCTCATTTCTATCTACTTTATAGCAGTCCAGTGCTCCAGAAATGATCATAGATTCGAACGAGTTAGACTTAATATGTCTTCCACATCGCATCAAAAACTGTTCCCAGTTCATGCTTTCAACATCTAGCCCCTTATCTTCAATATAGGCATAAAGTTTATCATAGACGGACTGTCCAACATTTTTAATATCTACTAAGCCAAATGTTGGTCTGTCATTAATGTAAGAGAAGCTGGAGTTCATGTTTTTAATGCTAGGAGGATTTATATCAATAGACATAATCTTTGCGTTATTCACTAGTTCCGAAACCTCGATAAAAGGTTTTTGTTTGTCTTTGGCATGTCTTAGATAAGAAGTAAAAAACTCATCAGCAAAGTGACATTTAGCATACGCTGTTTGATAAGCGTTTAGTGCGTAGCTAATCGAGTGAGACTTATTAAAAGAATATTTTTGAGATTTTTCAATCCAGCTAAAAATTTCTTCAGCATCTTTCTCTGTATATTCTCCTGAATCTTTAGCTCCATTCAAGAACTCCGACTTCACTTTAGCCATCAGTTCCACATTCTTTTTACCGATAGCTTTTCTTAGATTATCAGCTTGCTGCAAAGAGAACCCAGCAACTAGCTGGGCTATCTGCATCGCCTGTTCCTGATAAACCAAAATGCCATATGTAGGCTCTAAAATAGGCTTTAGTCGCACATCAGGTTCGTATACTACGGGGTCTATGCCAGATTTGCGGTCGATATAGTGTTGGGTCAAAGACTTGCCTTTAACGATAGCGTCTCCGCAACCCGGCCTAATAATAGCAACAAGGTCAGACAGTTCTTCAATGCTTCTAGGAGCAACCTGCTTGGCCTTACTTTGACCAAGCTGAGACTCTAGCTGAAAGACACCCTTTGTATTACCATCTGAAATCATATCCCAAGTAGCTTGACACTCCAGAGGAAGAGATTCTATACTGGGATTGAAGTCATAAAAGCCATCCTCGTTTTTTTCAAACTTGCAACCGCAATCAAGCTCTATCATATTTTAACCCCTGCGAAAGAGTGCTTAAATTTAGCAACCGAAGACTGCATCCTGTGGAATTTCATAAATCTAGTAACAATAGCTGACTCTTCAATAACATCCGTAACAGCATCGTGAGCAATGCCGCCCATTCTCTTGATCGCAAAGAACTCTCTCCAAGTGTCCATCTTAAAGTCATTGGGTTCTTCAAGACTTTCAAACCACCAGAAAAGCATATCCATTGCATCTAGCTTATTTACCTTAGAAAAAGGCATCTTAGTCTTATACTTTTTAGAAAGTCGCTCTGCGATAGGAATGTCGAACCCTGTAATATTATATCCCGCAGGAATTGGCTCAGGATACCACTGTCCTCGCTTTTTATCTACGCAGTATTTACTACAGTAGGTACAAAAGTTTTTCCAAGCAACCTTTGGGTCTACTCCAGCCTTCCATCTTTCTATAATCTCATCAGAAGTGACACCATAGTTTTTGGCGTGCCAGTCGATTGTTCCCTGCCTTTTCGGATGGTCAAAATACTCTGGACTATCAATACCTTCAGGCTTAATCATTACATTAAAAGCGTTATCTTTTTTGACTTCCAATGTCTCTGGATTGATAGGAACAGCAGCAAGCTGCACAGGGTTACACAATTCTGCATCCGGCAAATCAGTTTCGAAGTCGAACGTTAATATCCATCTTGAGTTTTTAGGCATCTTCTTTCTCCACAAATAATGTTTCAAACTGCATCGAGCCATTACACTCTTTGATGTGGCTTTCAACGTCTCCATCAACATTTCCAAGGGTTTTGTCAAAAGAAGAACAAAGGTTGCCCCAAGCCTCTTTTGTTATAACCACCTTGGTTATATCTGGGTATTTCTTTGACAACTTTAGCATATCGTTTCTAAACTCTAGCATTTATGATCTCCTCCAACTATTTTAACAACGTCCATTATTTTATCTAGAGAGCTTAACGACAAGCAATCTAGTTTAAGTAGTCCTGAATCCTCGCAACTCGGCCCATCATAACCAGCAAGATAGGCTTTCCCCTTAACATCTAACACCATCGGGCATGACTCGCTAATAGGACTGTTAGAGATAACAACTCCCGCAGCGTGAGTACCAGACTGAATTTTAGTGTTCTCGATTCTAATCGCTTGCTCGAATACTTTTGCCATTGGCCCTTCTAGTTTTCCGTCTTTGCCAAAATGACACCAAGGCTTTATCGCTTTAGAATTATACTCTAATGCCCACAAAATACTCGAAGAAAAACCATACTCATCCTGAATTTCTTTAAGCTCGTCTGTTACCGTGTGCTCTTGTGGAATACATTTTGTTATTTCCTTTTGTTCTGCAAAGCCAATGTTTCCTCTTGCAGCCATTACTCTAGTCAAGGAAGCTCTTCCTTTTAGCTTTTGAAAGGTTTGAATCTGAGCAACATTATATTCTCCATACTTTTCTTTGATGTAGTTAATGGTATCATCTCTTGCGATCTTTGGAATGTCAAAGTCAATATCAGGCCAAGAAATCTTTCCGGGAGAGTTCCTTCCCGCATTGTAGAACCTCTCAAAGATCAGATTGTACTTAATTGGGTCAACCTGAGTGATGCCCAATAGGTTAGACACCATACATCCAGCAGCAGAACCTCTTCCCGGTCCAACGATATACCCCTTGCTTCTAACGAAGTTTAGAATATCATTAACAATCAAGAAGTAACTAGATAGGCCAATAGATGTAAAGATATCCAGTTCGCTATTAACTCGATCTCCATATCTTTCAAAATCAGGATGCTCAGAGTCTACGTGACCCATCTTTTTAGCCCATCCATCTCTACTTAACTTTCTCAAATATTCTGCTGGGGACATTCCGTTTGGGCATTTAAATTCAGGAGGTGCAGGCGGTTTTAGAATACTAAAGTCTTCGCACATGTCTGCAATCAGATTTGTATTTGCTATCTCTTCTGCTGTATGCACCTGAGCCATATCTTCGTAGCTTGGGATATGGTAGTTGTTAGACCTGAAGAAAGTATCTATGGTCTTGCTTCCTCTGCCCATTTTAATGTCTCGTAAAAGCTGGTCTTTGCTTTTCTTTTCTTTGGTACACAAAAGAACATGGTGATCTTCTGCATCTTCTCTTTCGCAATAATGAGCGTCAGGTGTAGCAACGCAGGGTATTCCTGTACTCTTTGATATTTGCCTTAACGCATTTGCAAGCATACCTGCGAACTTATTGATTTTAGAGTCTATCATTTGGATTTCGATGAAAAAGTTGCCTTTTCCAAACATTGTTTCCAATTGTCTCGCCATATAAACGCCGTTCTTCATCCAGTCTGGAACCAATCTATCATTTTCAGAGATTGCTTTAGCTAAGATAGAGCCAGCGTGACCGCTAAAAGATACTAAGTTCTTTTGGCTTCCAGCCTTAGCAAGCATATCCATATCTGATCTAGGAATAACTTTATGATTCTTTTTTAGGTTAGACTCGGAGACCACCCAAAGTAAGTCTTTCCACCCCTGTAAATTTTTAGCGATGATAACTTGGTGGCCTATTCTATTTAGGCTGTCTTTGTTGGCAGCGAGGTCATCCATGCAAACGTACAATTCGCACCCAAGGATAGGCTTGAGTCCGCTATCTTTCATTTCTCTCGAAAAGTCAACAGCACCAGAAGCTGATGCGTGATCGGTTAAGGCACACGCCTTAGCACCGATCTTTTCTGTTCTTTCTGCAATCTGATCACACTTACTCAATCCATTTAGCAGGCTGTACTCTGAATGTACGTGAAGCGGCGTATACATTTGTCCTCCAGTTTAGTTTTGAAAAATCCTCTAATTAATTATACGACGAAAAATACAAAAAGCCGCACGAAAAACGTGCGACTTTAATAAAGACAAGGTTCAACGCAATGGCGATTTGAAACCCCACTTCCTGTGGCGAGGTTGAGTGATTGAACTGCGAATTTTTCCCTTGTCTTAGAATTCTATTAATCCTGAATTTTTCCACCGCCCTGACCGTATCTTCCATGAGTATGTTCAGGGTCGATGTAGTTTTCTGTAACCCATTCGATTCCATTTCTTTTGATCATATATCTAATTTGCTCACATTTAGTCATGTAGTCTCCGTACCTAGTTCTTTGCCCGTATCTCTGCTCTATCTCTGGTTTTATATGGGTATTTTCAAATGTGGTTTTTCCTAGATCGCAAACATATCGACACTTCCAACACATTGATTTATTAATTTGAGGCAGAAACTTTGGGTGTTCTGTTGCCTTAATAATTTGAAATCTTTCGCGAACCATATTTTCAGTCTGCTTTAAGTCGCTGTCATCATAGTGAACCGTAAACGGGCCACCTTGATTTATAAAGTACATAGTCATCAGAAGAGTGTGTGCTTCTGGATATAGGGTCTTGCAAGCCCAGTGATACAAACGCATCTGAGGATTGTCTTTCATGTTGGCTTGAGTATACTCTTTTCCTGTTGCCCAGTCGCTTCGCATACCAGTTTTCCAGTCGATCACCTCATACACGCCATCTCCTAAATCTGTTACTAGGTCAATAGTCCCCTTTAATTTAAGGTATCCTTCCAAGCCCTGCTTCTTGTATGTATACTTTGCCCAAGGTCTTTCTATCTCAAAATCAAAGTGAGGTTCTGCTGCGATTACGTCTCTTTTTCGTGGGTCGAACTGACCGCCGTTAAAGTCTAGTGCCTTCCAAGCCCAACTCAAACAGTCTTTGAAGTCCTTATCGCACCATGCGTTCTTTCCTACATGATAGTCACACTTTCTTGAATAAAACTCATACACTCTAGTTCCGATTGTATTGACATATTCAGGATCAGAAACATCAGAAAAAACAAGTCCGATATCTTCATCGTCAATCTCGTGAATTCCGTCCTGCTCTGCCTTTTTGCATAAAGCCATAATCTCTAAAATTTTATGGGTAATGGTTCCTTTGTCTGCTTTTTTACCAGAGTTTCCCCTGATTCCCAAAACATATTCTCCATAAAAACTGGTAGGGCAGCTTCTGTGGGCATTAAAAGAACTGCTTCTAAAATAAACTATCGGGATCATACCTTCTCCAAGTCTGTTAAATTTTTACACCCTAATTCTTTTAGAGCTAGATAAACTAATCTGTTTTGCTCTTTGATTGGAATGTTTTTGTTGTCAATGATCTTTGAGGCTTTTGTAATATCGACATTCTCACTTGAATGAGAGTCTTCCGAACCAATATCTTTGGTTAAGCCTAAAACAATCCCACCCTCTTCATATATTCCTGAAAATTCGTTGTCGAACCTTACATCACAAACCAAGGCTATCTTTGGATTGTCTTTTTTAATTCTAGACATACATTTTGTCATCCAAACATCTTGGAACATTTTACGCATAATGTCCGTTCCAAAGTATTGCAGAAACTCACGAGCGGTCATTGGTCCGGGTTCGTGATATTTTATATCAATCGCGTTTGTGCTGGTGGGAAAGAATCCTTGATCCCATGCAGTGTAAATCTTCGGCATATTTTCCCACAGTAGATGTTCCTGTGGTTGGTTCTTCTGCTCGTCAGTACCGTATACCGACTCATAGCTCAGTCCAAAATAATCCATAGCTATTTCTTTTAGTCCATCAGCCATAGCATATATTTTAACATCACCCATATCGTCTAAAAGACTATCTACATGCACATGGGGTTTTACAAACGGCATATATTCTTCTCCTGTTGACGATTCTCCAAAAACGTCAGACACGTAAATAAGTCCATCATCACCCAACTTAGCCCTTTTACAAACGCCGTTTTCTATCAGCTTCAACATCACTATAAAATTACAGCAGGTATTTTTTCCCGACTGCTTTTTTCCAGCAAATCCAATTATCTGAGTCATTTATAAAATTCCCTTAGCTTTATTAATTATTGGAAGTATGTCTTCCGTTATTTCGTTTGTGTTCATATCTGCTACGTCAGCGGAACCGATTTTTATATTGTAGACTCGGTAAGTCCTATTGCACTGTTCGATTATTTTTTCTGCCGCTTCTTGACCTGCCCCATCATTATCCATAATAAGCACAATGCTTAAAGCACCAGAACTGTCGATTAGATATTTTTGTTCTTCGTTTAGCACAGTACCAAAGATAGCAACAGAATTATGTATACCTTCTTCTTCAAGTCTCCATACGTTTCCGGGAGATTCTACCAATATTATAGTACCGCTTTTTAAAACGTGCTCTTTAGCCTTGTGAAAATTATACAAGTGCTGCTCTTTACTAAACCCCTTGCTATGTCTCCACTTGGGAATAAAAAAACTCTTTTCGTTTTTTGGGTCGAAACAATCTTTACTTGGGTCGTGATAAGACCGACACTTATCGCACTCTTCAAATATACTTCGTCCAGTACATCCGACTATAGTTTCTCCGTCTTCGTCATAAATGGGAACAACGGCACGATTGAACATTTGTCTACCATATCTCTTGCAAGTTCCAACATCATAGTCGTCTAAGGTTTCTATCGAATATCCTCTGTCTAAATAATACTTAGAGGGAATATCTACTTTGCTTCTGTAGAAGTCTTTGGTGATTTCGCCCTTTTTTCTTTCTTGTTGTCCCAGTGCGTTTATAGTTTTACAAAACTCAAAGTTTCCGACTTTTATTTCTTCACTATCTAGCTTGTCAAACTTAATTTTATATCTGTCTAATAAAAAATCTATAGTCTGATCAAAATTTACAGTCTTATCTCCAGCCGTACTCCATCCGTACTGCATCTTAGACAGGCCACCACGCACCATACTCAACAAAGAAGTGCCAAAATGATTCTCGCACTGATGCGTTCTACATTTAAAGTGAACCCTATAGTCTGCGTTATAGTAAAGGTTGAGTGCATTGTTATTATCTCCCCCGTGAATAAAGCACTCAGAGAATATAATTTTGTCCCCGCGTCTATTCTCTGCTCCGAAAAGGTCATATATATCGTCTATGTTCTTTAAAACAAGATCGCTAAGTTGATTAATCTTACCTTGATCTTGATATTTAGAACGCCACGTCTTCTTCTGGACTGATTTCATCTGTATACGATCCCCCTTCTGCTATTTCTCTAGCGGTCATACCTTCGGACAGTTTTGCGTAAGCACCCTTCATGTCGATATTAATATAGTCTCCTGCATCTAAACCCTCTCCGTGTCTAGCGATAATGGGAACCATTTTTCTATTTCCATGCTCTGGGCCATCATTAGCTATTTCTTCATCACTTTTGATTTTGTAGATACAGAAGTTGGAGCAAAGCCACATGATTCTGTCAGAACCGCTGGCAGCATCCGTAGACTCTTTGTTGATTCCGTCCCTGTTTAGCTGGATGAAAGCCAAGATAGGAACTTCGTACCTTAAAGCAAAGTTGTGTAGGGAGGTCATCATAAACCCCAAAAGCTGAAATTCTTTTAGGTCTGTTTTTGCTAGTTCTGACGCTTCCATTAGCTTAACGTAGTCGTAAATAATCACGCAGTCTTTTGCTTTTCCCGCATCGTTTAGACCAACCGTTTTTGCTATCCACCTTCTCATTATAGACACTTGATCTTCAAAGGGTCTGCCTCCGATGTTCTTATGATAGAACGGCAAATTCTTCTTGTTTTGTGCCAACTCTAGAAGAGAGTTTTTTCTGTAGTCGTTGTCCGCGAACTTTCCAGTTTCGATTTGATTGATAGTCGAAGAACCGTTTGTTCCATAAGATACCATAGAACCGCCTCTGTTCTGTTGGTCTTTTTTGGTCATCTCTGTATCCATATACAAAACAGGAACGTCTGAGTTTGCAATACTAGCACCCATGTTTAGGCCAACTAGACTTTTACCAACCTTGGTTCTAGCACCTATCACATTTACGGTTCCTGCTCTAAGACCGCCACCGATAGCAAAATCGTACTTCGGAAAACCTGTAGCAATTCCAATCTGATCTACAGGGTTCTTTGCTCTGTCGATAAGATAGTCTTCCAAGTCTCCGAACAATAGTTCTGGAGAATCATCTTGATCATTTAGTAGAGAAGTGAAGTCGAATATCGACTCTTCTGCCATACCGAGGATATGAGATATAGATTCGTCACCCTTGATTTCCAGATATCTTTCTTGCGTTTGGCCTAGCTGATCGTGCATCATTCTGGCGATTTGCAGCTTTCTAATTTTAGCTCCGAATCGACGCACGTTTTCCACAAGAACTGGGTAACGCATGATCGCTGACAAATGGGATACTTCTTGCTTGTTTAAAAACCAGTCACCAAACCCCATCTCTTTTGCAGCAGAAAGAATAGATGGAACGTCTATTTTTCTAGTGTCGTCATCTTCCAGAAGATTTTTAACACAACTAAATATCACAGTGTTTGACTCAACCGTAAAAGATTGAGCATCTACAATGTCAGCAACATCAAAATATGCTTCCGAACCGTGCCTAATTACTCCAGCTAAGACTGCACGCTCTGCTGCCGCATCTGACAATATCATAAAATCTCCAATTGTTTAAGGTTATTCTCCAGCACTGCAAGAGCAAGTATTGCAACGCCAGCGTTTACGGTCAAAAACTAGCGAAGCAGAAACCTTAAAGTCTCGACCGCAGCTTCTGCATCTCATTTCAATTTTACTATTGTTTCTCGCCGGTTTGGAAAAAATATCTACATTATCTCGAATTTCTATATCATCCTCTGTAGCCTTTGATAATTCTTTTTGCTCTGCCCTTGTCAGGTTCATATTCTTTAGCATATCGTCGAATTTATTTTTTTTGGGCTTTTCGTCTTGACTATGCCTATTTCTATGTCTAGACTTTTTCTTTTTCTTTTTTGTTTCACCCTCTAAAAGAGCATCAATCTCTTCTTCTGAAAGTGTTTCTAAAAGTTTAGCCAATTTAATCAAACTTTCTTTGTTGCTCATTTCATCCCCTTTGCTCTTTGTAAATTCACAAATAAGTCAGACATATTTTTAATAGAAGTTCCAAGATAGGTAAGTCTTAACTCTCTTTGTTTTGCATAATCTCTAAGTTTTAACATTTTTTTTGCGTAGTCGTCGTCATTCACCGCTTGGTAAAATTGACTATCCCACGACCCTCTGAATTGAGATTCTTTCCCAGCGAGCATCTTTTTAAGATTTGAATCAGCCCATCTTACCCTCGCCGTTTCTCTATTAAAAGCCCTTTGGATATAAAAACTAAAGCCGCCAAGCATTAACGCAGCTTCTCCGCATTGCTGAGGTGTCATTGCTTCCATCTCTCTTCTTGAAAGATTTAAAAGGGTCTGGGTGTCTTCCCAAGTTTTTTCTTGAAAAACACTCAGCCCCACAGACGTTTCATATTCGTCTAAAGCGGAGTCAAGAGACTTCATTCTCTGAAGTGCTAAGTTTTGCTCTACCTGTTCTTGATTCTCTGAATCCATAGGTCATCCTTTTCGTTGTATGGTAGTTCTACTATTGTTATGTTGTTAATGGCACACCACTCTCTTTTGTCATTGTCGAGTTTTCTTTGGTATAAAAAGTCGCGTGGGCTGGAGTGGAACAGACTATTAAACCTGTAATGTTGTTGACCATTCACTTCAACAACCATCTTTATTTTATTAATGTAGAAGTCAAAGTATTGTCTACTTGAAGGTCTCACGTTCACCAAGACTTCTTCTGCTATTTGCATCGCCGGAAACATCTCATACAAAATATCTCTGCAACGAATATGCAGCTTAGAGCGTGACCGCATTACTGCATTAGCACCGATCACGCCCTCCATTTTCCAGTTAACTTGATTGCCTTCTAGATCAACTACCTTCATATTACATACCCACCAATTCGAAAACCTCAGACCTTAAATCTTTGTATGCTTCTGGGTTTTCTTCTAAGTATACTGCGAAGTTATTCATTCCTTGGATTTTCTTGCCGCAAGGCAGCTTCAACCAACTGCTTCCTTCGACTATACCAAAATCTTTTGCGAGTTCTGCTATTTCTCGCTCGTTCCAGATACCTCTTCCATACTTAATATATGTAGAACATTTTTGTCCGGGCGGCCCGATTGCCGAGTTTTCAACAACCCAGTGTACCTCTTGACCTATCTGACTATCCCCTTGTAAAAGAGGTGTTCTGTGAGTTGCCCAGAGTTTAACGTCTTGAGCATACTTTAAAGCGTTTCCAGACTTTTCTACCTTGGCCTTGCCTCTTCCAAACTTGTTGATATTCGCCATAAGATGCGTGATTCCAACAAGCGTTACTCTATTAATAGGTAGCACGTTCGCAAATCTTCTGGTAAACTTCGCTATAAACTTGTTCATAATAGCGATATGCTGATCGCTTATGTCGCTAGTCAGTTCTGCTTCGGCACACAGTGCTGAGAAAGAGTCTACTATAGCGACAGAGTGTGGCTTTGTGTGAATGATATTATCTAATATTCCAAGGTATTTTTCCCCAGAAAGAATATTTCCCTTGGTCGAGCCTATAATCTCAAACTTGTCTGTGTCATAGTTTAGCCCAAGCACGCCTTCGATATCTCGTTTTTTTAGGCGACCTTCGATATTTGCATACCAAACCTTCCTAACCTCTTCTGCTGGAACAGCTACCTCCTGTGCATTTTTAGCGAACTGTAATGCGTGAACAGTTTTTCCAACCTTTTCTGGGCCTGTCATAATAAACAAAGAGCCTTCAGGAACGCCACCCCCTAACGCAATATCCATCTTTGGAGTGACAGAGATAACGGGTGGAGGGTTGTTGAGGATCATTCTAGCGTCTAGCAAACAGTCACCGAACGCTTTTATAATGTCCTTGTTTTCGCTTGAGGGGTAATATCCTGTATCGTCTATGACAGCTACCGCAGTTTCTTTTTTCTTTTTTGCCATTTATAAATCCAAATCTCTGAGTTTTGACACTATAGTTTTCTTGTTGTTTTTACTTTCAAAAGTTTTCTTTTCGGAAAAATCATATTCCATTTTCTTAGCGATAGCCTTTGCAAGTTGCTCTTTTTCTTTATACTCTTCAATAACCTTTTTCAAAAACGAACTACGCAAAGACCAAGTTTTCCACATTCTTTTATCTTTTAATGCAGATATAATAACGTGCTCTCCGTACTCTTTGATAAGTTTGTTTGCCAAGGTTATTTGGTATTTGTAGAATTTTAACCAGTCTTTCAACTCCCAAAACTTTAAAGGAAGCTCTCCGATATCATCGGCCTTTGCCTTTTTCTCACAAATCAATTCCGTGATATACTGTCCAGCATGAACCCATCCGTCAGGAGAATAACGGGAAGGGTATCTACTTTTTTGACTTCGTTTTTTTGCCATTAGTCTTCGCTGATTGTATGAATAGTTTTTAGATATTTAGGATTTTTTGCACCAGATTTTCTAGTTACAGCTTCACCTCTGGAAGATTCCGCACCAGTCATTATTGAAACGCCAGAGATTTTCTTTTCTCCTGTTTTTTTAATAAACTGAGTGGTGTTTTTTCTATTCTTTGCAGTATCTTCTGATAAGACCTCTTCGTTGTCATCGGCTTGATCTGCGTCTTCATCTTCTTGCCGCTCTTTTTTAAGTTCGCTAATGTATTTTTCAACTGTAGGCTTAGATCGACCTGTCGCTTTTGAAATTTCTGTTACACTTTTGCCAGAAACAAACATGCCCAACATTTCAAACATCTCTTTTTCACTTACTTTGCTCATAATTATACTTCCCTTTCGGCGTTATTTAACCACGCACTGTTCTTGCTTTTTAAAAAATTAACATAAAAATCGAATACTTTTACACTTGTTGGTTCCAATCTCCACTCTGGTCGTCCTGCGTGTCTAAGTCTTTTTTGACTGTTTCCTTCGGAATATAAGCCGATTGGATTAAACAGAGCACCTCTTTTGTTTCTCCTGACCCAATAATTTGTCCTCTCCCCCTTGATTATTTTTACAGCATAAGCGTCAGGATGAGAGAAAATATCTTCTTCACACGCTAAAATAGGAAACCCTGTAGCGTCTAAAACGTCATGCTTTCCCATGAACGTATAGACGGCCACCTCACGGTAGTCTCCATCGTCTTCCTTGTCTTTGTTGATCTTAAAATCTGCCATTATTTACCCTTCTTTGTTGATCTATTTACCAAGTGTCCGTCTTCTTTGGCTCTAGACATGCCTTGAGGAAGTTCCTTCATTCCGCTGTTCGGATCTTTTTTGGTTTTAAAGTCTGCCATCTTCTCATCAATATGATCAGAAGACATTTTCTTGCTTTGCTTGTCTGCGTACTCTCCAAGAGTTTTACATTCATGCAAACCTTTGACGTAATTAACAGTCACGTTATCTCTGTCGTAATTTCTAAATACCCTTGACTTTGAATGGCAAACTGGGCATTTTACCTTGCTTATCTCTTTGTCGTAATCGGCAAGAGAAAACTTCTTGGCAAACGAACCATTGCACCTTTCGCACAAAAAACTATACTCTGGCATGTCTTTTCCTTTTATATCTACACAATTTTATTTTTTACAGAACCGAAAATTCTAAAAGGCTACTTTTATTCACCAGTTAAAAAATGCCTGTCTACACTTAAACACTTTTGGCAATAAACTTTGGACGTTCTTATTTCAACCCCATCGTTTGATAGCTTTAATCTAAACCCCTCTTTGTTTTTTCTATATCTTCCTTCGATCTCAACATCTGGAATTATCACCGTGACCTTATCGCCATTGTTCAACATTCTATGGCAATTATCACATCGTCTATGCAGAAACATACAGCCTCCATTCGTTGGGAATATTTTTCGATGCAAGTTGTCTTGAAAAAAAGTAAACCAAGTCTGGCTTTTTTGGAACACTTAAAAGTTTCATGTTTGCTTCTTTCGGTGTTCTGTCTCTCTTTTTTGCGTTGCATCTAGAGCAAGATATAACTGTATTTTCCCAAGTGTGGCTTTCTTTCTTGGACTTAAATCTGCTCTTGGGAATGACGTGATCAATCGTCGCTGACCTGTTATCCAAACTTGTTTCGCAATATTGGCAAAGGTTGTTGTCTCTGATCAAAAGATTCTTTTTTTTGATCCTGATCTTTCTTTTCCTTTTGACGAATCTGTTTGATACAGCAACAGCAGGAACCTTGATCCAGTCATCGTCACCACCAGAAGATTTAATAAAATCGTCTTTGTACCAATCAATAACTCGAACGCCTTCTCCGATGATTTCTTTACCAATTATCTGCAAACAGATTGCTCGCTTCCAGCCAATCACAGAAAGAGGAGAATAATCTTGATTTAAAACCAAGCAAGGTTTATGCTCTACGCTCTTAGCAATTTTCATAAAATCTCCAGTTGATTATCCTACCCTTAATTATACGACGAAAAATACAAAAGGCCGCACAAAAAATGTACGGCCTTAGCAAAGATTAGGTTTAACGCAATGAGTTTTTGAAACCCCACTTTCTGTGGCGAGGTTGACCAATTGAACTGCGAATTCTCCCCTATCTTAGAATATATGTTTGGAAATATCCACCATTTTGTTTCTAACTTCTTCTTTTGCTTGTTCGTCCTCTATATAGGAACTAGCCTGATAAAGTAAGAACCAGTAAGTTTCCATAACCTCATCGTCGCTCATCGAATCAATATCCAAGATATTTTTATCTTCGTCGTCGTTATCAACATCGACAACAACAGGAGCAGACTTAAACAAATTATCCCTTAAAACAGGCCAACCGATGATAATACCACCAGCCAGCATCACAATTTGCAGAGGAGACATTTGCTTAAAAAAATCCAAAAGCTGATCCATAATTTACCCCTTATGTAGTTTTTCTAACAGTATCGCCAATGATCCAAGCGACAACAATGGTTGAGACAGCGACTAGCTGCTCTGTGTCTAAAATAACACCAAAAAGGTCTTCAGAAACAACCGCAGCTAAACCTGCTGCTGCAACCCAAAATCTTCTTGATGTTAGCAATGACTGAACCTTGTTTTTTTCTTCCATTTTTTTCTCCAGTTTATAAAATTAAATTACTTTAGTTTTTCGCAGGTCTCGCAAAGTGTCCCACACCAAACGAATAGCTGCAACCTTTTCCACTGGATTGAGCTTTACCTTCCTAAATAATGAGATCAGCTTGATTTTACTCCGAGTATCTGGTCGTGTGTATATTCTTCCCGCACGACCACTACTGTAATTATTTTGAATAAATTCAATAATTTCCATAATAATCTCAATTATTGCCATCACTGTAGCTGGGTCAATCTTATAACGATCCCACCCCGCCGTAGCCATATTTATCGCTAACTGCGAACTTATGCTTCTTACCTTCACGTTGTCCATCGTAATATTCCTCTGTTTCTTATGTTAGTTTTGTTAGTTTTGTTTCCAGAATAACCATGAAGATAGTCGTGCAACCAATACATTTGGTTTTGTGTTAGCGTGGATACAAATTTGGAGGGCAATGCCCTATGTTCTCCAGCAGCACCGTTTTCCAAATGCCATCTTATTGTCATCCCCCTAATCCCAACTATTGGCCTGTAATTTTTAATGTTTGGGATTGAAGTTATTCCCAAGTCACTTAAAACAGAGATGGAAGCGTCCACAGGAGGAAGCTCGGCTTGCTTGCACTTAGGATTATGCTTACAGTCTCCACCGGCCTGTATACATGGACAGTCTGTAACGTGACCATCTCCATGAACAATATAACCTTTTCCTTTGCATGGACAATCCTCCACCTCTGGGGCGGGTTCGGGTTTTTCATCTTCTTTATTATACTTTGCTATTGACGATAATGCCTTATCTTTATACTCATCAAACAGGTTTTCTTGATTTTTTTTGTATAATTTCCAAGAAAAACCATAAAACAACCTAGCTAACTTCTTTTTTTCTTCTGAAGTCATCGGCTCTTCTTCGGTCTGCTTTCCAACAACTTTCTCAATTAACTTTGCAGCAGATGGAGCAAATAGCGGATACTTACCAAGAAGCTCAGAACCAAACACATCTTTCCCGACATTATCTAAAAGATATTGTAGTTGGAGGTTCGATTCTACTTTACTATCTTTGAGTTTCTCAGAAAGGGCGTTGAACATTCCAGCGACCTTAGAGGAGTCTTCATCATTGTTGATTGGAGCAAGCTCCTCAACCATTTTTACTATATCTTCTTGAGGCTTTTCTAGCTTGGGTACTTCTGGTGCAACACCTTCGGCGTTGTAAAAGAAAGCAACAGCGATAAGAATAGCAGCAAGAACGAGTCTCATTCTATTATTTTCCATTAAATCCATCCCCCTAAGCCATATTTTGGTAGTTGTCTAGCTTCAAACCCATCTACATCGGAAAAGACGAAAGAGCCGTTAGAATTTAAGATAGCCCTAGCATCCTTTTCTCGCACCCAAAAGCTACCTTCAGGTTGCTCGTGTCGTCTTGGGCCTCCTACGTACTTTCCCCAGCTATTCTGAATCAGGAAAAGCATTTCGTCGTATACTTCTCGCGTATCATCGCAGGCTATCCAAGCCATCGCGTGATTCCAGCCCTTGCTTCTTTTGCAAATGCCATATCTGTCTCTTACAGAAGTAAAGCCTAGTCCGCTACAGCAAGCTAAAGCATAGCCATTCGCAAGTGCGTCTCTAGCCTCTTCTACCGTTGTGACCATTGACACAGTTTTTACTTGATGCTTTTTTGCTTCCTTTGAAAAAATATCTTTAGGAATTTTTTTACTAGCACCAAGTGAAGAATTGTATTTGGACAAGTCTACAACACCGTAGTCTTTTCTGATTAACAATCCTCCAGTTTCTGAAACATATTTTGCCGCACCAGAACAGGTCATTCCTTGACCTCTATGGCTTCTAGACTGGTAGATCGCTTCAACTGCCCCTCTAGCCTCAAATGACTCAGCTTCTCCCTTAACGTCAATTTCAACCGCCCTAGTTACGTCAATAGCGTTTCTAGTAGCATGAGCAACACAATCTCCAGTTGTTTGAGCCTCTGATGGGCCAAATTCTGGATCAAACTTTAAAAGAGACTTAAAAGGAAGACTTAGCTTGCCTTCTCCAGACTCTTTTAACTCGTAAGCAGAAACACCGAATAGTGGATGTTTGAGCTTACCCATTAGCTTCGCGACCTCTTTTGGATCGCAAAACGCACCTTGCAGTCCGTCCGAATATGCTTTTAGCAGTTCTTCTGGACTTGAGTAATCTGACATTTTTTTCTCCTATTGTATGTTAGTGTAGTACGGCTTTGAGATAAAAACTCAAACCAATTATAATAACACTAAACCAAATTATTAACTCTAAATATTTTAAGAGTTTCATTATAACTTCATGTCTCCAAAATCCATTCCAGCTATATCGTTTTTACTAGCACCGATTTTATAAGCCGAAATTTCTGTTTCTTGAGGTGCAACCTGAACGCTTTCGCTTTTCATCCAAGGTTCAGTCCATCCCCTCAAAGGATTTTTACCTACGTTCTCGTAAGGTAGGCCGATGGCTTTTCTGCGACTCATGCACAACCAGTCAATATACTGATGTAGAACCTGTTCGTTTAGCCCAATGATCGAACCATCTTTAAATAGGTAGCTCGCCCACTCTTTCTCTTCTTTTGCAGCACTGTCAAACATCTGAATTGCTGCTTCTTCACATTGCTTGGCGGTCGAAATAAAACCTTCACTTTCTTCTTTGTGAAGAATTTTTAGTATTTCTTGCGTGTTCGCAAGGTGCAAAGCCTCGTCACGCTTGATTAACTTAATAATGTCAGCGTTACCAATCATTTTCTTGTTCTCTGCAAAGGCAAAACTGCAAATAAAACTAACGTAGAACCTTACAGCTTCAAGAATATTGATGCTTACTACCGTCATGTAAATTTGCTTCTTCAAATCTGCCTTAGAAGATGTTTCGCAAGCCATGCCCATCAGGTTATTATAGTCCTCGATTGCACTTTTTGCTCGCTTCATTATCTCTTTATCTTCATAAATACCATCAAACACCTCGTTACTATCCGAATAAACATTTTGGATGATATAAGAGTAAGACTGACTATGGATTTTTTCGAAGAATTGCCAAGTCATAAGGCACGCCTCAAGCTCGGAATTAGTTACAAACTCCAAAAGAGTTGGAACACCACGACAGATTACACTATCAAGCATTGTTTGGTATTTTAAATTGCTAGTAAAGATAAACTTTTCATTATCATTTAATGTGGCAAAATCTGCCCTGTCCTTTTTAAGCTCTATCTCTTCTGGTCTCCAAAACTTTTCCATTTGCTTAGAGTCTAGTTGTTTGAAAATAGGATATTTTAGTTTATCGTATCGTTGAACCCCTAAGTCCTTGCCTAAGAAAAGAGGTTGCGTTGAGGGGTCTACGTTTTTTGTATTAAATATTGTTTTCATTTATCTTTCTTTCTGCACTCTGGACACTTGATCCCGTTTTTACTTTCATATTCATCTGTTACTTTTCCGCAGTCTGGACAATGCCACCAAGCTACCATTCTAATCGTCCTCCGTTTTTTTTATCGCCTTGCTCCAGACCTTAGACATTGCCTCTTTAATGAAGTCTTCCTCGGCCTGCCATACATACTCAAACATTGATTGGGCTTGGCTACTGTCATCTCCGAGAAGGTCGCATATTAAATAGTAATCCTCCCACA
>JAAHTH010000033.1_pt1 | contig 86543 bp, 122 predicted proteins | sample 6116091 | NCBI WGS metagenome assembly JAAHTH01 (sample SAMN13939990, study PRJNA603662) | sponge metagenome | isolation source: marine sponge | host: Mycale hentscheli | place: New Zealand | collected 2006 | reverse complement strand
GCAATATTGATATCTCCTGAGGTTGTTATAGGAGAGTTAGTTATGGTTAAAGCAGAACCAGTTTCAGTTAATCCTACTGAAGTTACAGTTCCATCAGTAAATGTTCCAAGAGTTAAATCCCCTAAAATAACTTGAGATGAACTCCCTGCACCAGCAATATTGATATCTCCTGAGGTTGTTATAGGAGAGTTAGTTATGGTTAAAGCAGAACCAGTTTCAGTTAATCCTACTGAAGTAACTCCACCACCACCACCACCACTTGATTGAATAGTGACTCCACCATTTCCATTATCAGTTAAAGTAAGGTTGGTATCAAGTTGGATTTCAGTAACTCCTCTTACATCGGGAGTTCCAGTAGTTTTCTTAACTTCCAAACCTGCCTTTCCAGTATTTGAGCCGGTGTAAGTATTTGCCATAATTTAATAATACTTCTTTAGATATTTAAAGATTGTGTAGTGAAATTTTCATGCACCAATCCAATATGGAATATAGATATTAGCATCACCAGTAAGTGCAGGGTCCGAAGGAATTTTCAACCACCCTTGCCCAAAATAACCTGTATCATCAGGAGGTGGAGCATTAAAGCCCTCTACACCACCTCCCGGACCGGGGGCTATTGTAGCACCACCCCTAACAAATAAAGTAATGGTTCCACTACTAATTAGAGGTTCGGGAGTAGGTAAAACATAATCTCCCCCCGATATTGAAGTTACAGTTCCACTACCTCCTCCACCACTTGATTGAATAGTGACTCCACCATTTCCATTATCAGTTAAAGTAAGGTTAGTATCAAGTTGAATTTTGGTAACTCCTTTTACATCGGGAGTGCCAGTTGTTTTCACAACTTCTAATCCGGCCTTCCCAGTATCTGAGCCAGTAAATGTTGTTGCCATTTAATCACCTACCTAATTGCTTTCTAATTGTTGGTAAGCGACATCCACATATCCTGATAATTGTTCTCCCCATCCGTTAAAGCAAGATTCCATATCTCCAGTATCAAGAGGCTGACCAGTTGTATTAATTATTCTAAGAATAATTTGCTTAGTAACAGTGAGTGGTTGAGTAAAATGCCATTGTGATTCTAATGGAGTGACTGGCGACCATTGGAAGTTATTCCATTCCATAAATAGTGTTCCATCAATCCATATTTGATATGTTAATGGTTCTGCTTCAGTAAATGCACCTGCTACTGATTGATTTGATGTTGATATTTGAGAATGTCCAAAGGATTGAATCCTATACACTTCACCAGCAGAACCTATGTTAATAGTTCCTTGAACACCGGAAACTGTATTTCCGCCTTGTCCGGGGAAATTTGGGTTGCCATTTCCAGTAGAAGTTGAACCTCCACCAGTAGTTCTAACGATTTGTGATGCAGGTCTCGGAGCAGGTCCGGGAATTGGGGCAGGTGTAGTTGTGTTGCTACCTACTGTGTCTGCAACATTTAAAACAAGAACATCCATATAGTCATTGTCACCAATATTAGTTCCTCCTGTTGCCGTATCAAAATTATATTTTGCTCTTGAAATTACATTTGCTGAATCACCCTTTGGAACTAAGTGCCAAGGATATCTTGCAGAATCTAACATTCTTGCAAAATCTAAATGCTCAACTGCTGGCCTTACATCTACTCCATAAGTGTGAGGGTCAATTCCCTTTCTCAAAGGAGTAGTTTGTTGATGAGAGGGGGTTGAATAACTGTGTGCAGGTAATGGTTGGTCTTCAACACTTTTTCTAACGAGACTCATATCAGTTTGGAAAGCCTTTTTTCTGTAGGCTCTCTTAATGTCTCTTCTATTATCATTAAAAGCACTCATAGTTGTTTTAACAACCTACTACTACTTAAAAGTTTAGACTCACTCATGCCTAATATATTGTTCAGCAATAAGGGTAATAATAGCAACAACTCTATCTGCTCCGGCCATAGTTCCCGGACCTCTACATTCAACTGAAACTTGAAGTGGTTGCCTATGAAGAATTAATACTGGGTTAGAAAAGGCAATAGTTTGCTCTCCAGTTTTGATGATGTCGGATGCACTAAAAGCATTAGAAGGAATTCTATTAGGTCCTGCTTGGATAGAAACATCCCAAAGATATTCTCCTGCCGCCCTTAAACTATTATAGTTTTGCTCATTACCTCCAATATCTACAAAATTAACTTTCATACCATATATCCTCACTTCTTCATTAAATGATTGACTTGTATAAATTTGTTGTGTATTGACGGTTCCTACGGTTGTTCCTGTATCAAAAGGATGCCTTGTTGTGTATAATTCGGGTTGCGGATTTTGATTTACCATATTTATTCACCTCATTTTAAAATCATTGTTTCTCCAATCAATGTAATTGTAATATCGTTAGTGCTTGCATTAGCAATAGGATTGGTGAATGTGACAATTAGTGGTTGCTTAAAATTAATAGCAATTGGACAAGCAAAAGAAATAGTTTTATCTCTCATGGTGTAAATAACACCTCCATCAAATGCATAAGTAGGAATATTATTCGCTCCAACTGAAATAGTAATTTCAAAATCTTGGAAATCCATTTCTACACCTGAAGAACTTACTATCCCATCTACTTTCATAGCATAAAGTAAAACTTGTTCTGCGTGTCCTTGGTTAGTGTAAATAACATTGCTTAGAGTATTAACTTGAGTCGTTAAAACACTATTAAAAGTTGTAGTGAAAATTTCCGGTTGCGGGTCTTGATTTACCATTAAATATTCCTCCTCATTTGTGAGTCTGCGCTTTGAGGATATCCCATTTCACCGGGAGCGCAAGCAACTTGAGCAGTAGACAATTCAGCCATTAAACTAATTTTAACAGTTACATCTTGCCCTACTGTTGTTTGGTTAAATCCTCCATTCCACGCTACTTCAACTGAAATAGGTTGTTGGAATAGAACTAAAATAGGCGTAGGAAATACAATAGTTTTTGAATCGCTTGCCATTACGCCACTAACATCAAAGGCTTGGGATGGGACATAACTATTTCCTATCTTAATCCTTGCAGTAAAGTCTGCATCACCAAGATTCATATCTTGACCTATGCCAGTTACAAACCTATTAACTGCGATGCTATAAATCCTAACTTCTTCCGAAGAGTTTTGATTTGTAAATACTGTTTGAATATTTTGAGTTCCCGCAGTTGCCGCAGATGCAAAAGCGTGAGTGGTTGTATAAATCTCAGGTTGAGGGTTTTGATTAGCCATAATTATATCACTCCAATACTGTTTTAATCTCTCTCCTACTACTTAAAACTTTACTCTTGTGTTTCCTTCTTTCTTAACCAAATTACTAATAAACACAATATCAACCCAACATCAATTAAAATACCATAAGGACCAAGCCTAACACCGTCATCTATGGCATCTTGAGGAGTATAAGGCCAGTTTATAACCACCCATAGCAAAGACAATAGAACCATAAAAATAAATAATACAAAGGTTTTAAGCATTTTATCTAATATTGTAGCCACATTAAAACCTCACTCAAACAATTCCTCTTCAGATGTGTAATGAATGTCTTTAGATTCAGCCATATCAACTTCTGTATTCATGTGAGCCGAGTATGAGGTGATATAGCCTTTTGCAACATGATATAAATCACTTCCTAAATTATCTAATTCGTGTTTTAAAGTATGCCCATCTTTAACACTTTCCTCTTCAAATTTTCTTTTCAACTCAGTAAATAAGTGAATCGTGTGGTAAAAATCCGCATTAAAAGCCTGTGAAGTTTTTCTTGAAATGTCTTCAGCCGACATTTGAGCCTTAACCGCTAATATAACTGCCCCTAAATTAGTTGCAACAATAAATGCTAAAGCATTCCATATAAGCCAATTAGAAGGTTGAATCATAAAAGAAATACTTTGAACTACTATACCAATCATAACAATGTAATAAACCATTGACTTAGCAGAAACAAAGTTATCACCTCTATCAACCATACTCTCCCAATATTCGGAGGAATACTTCTCATCTTGAGACAACAAGGTAATTTTCCCCCCTAATTACCATATGCTCAACAGTATCATAACCATATTGACTTAAAATATTCTTTACCTTCTTTTTCCATTTTCTTTGAGGGTCTACTAAAAATATTTCATCTCTAAAAATACCTTGATTGGAAAGCATAATAAAATCTTCAAAAGTATAGATAGTTAAAGTATTATTTTCATCCACATCATACTCTTCTAATTCCATCGTAGCCCTCAATTCATCAAGCAACTGTTCCTGATTCTTAAAAAAATCCTTTCCCAAAATAGAAATAATTTCATCATCTACGCCAATACCGACATTCATTCTTTCTTCAACAACAGCCCACTCTCTTTCAAAAATTATATCCCATTCCTGTTTGCTGGAAAAATACTCATTTCCCAAAGAATTACCTCTATCAATCAAATAGGATTGCCTACTACTTAACAAGTAATTCTGCCACTCATTAAGCATTTGTTTAGAAGGAACATTAATTAGTTCACCCTTGTTGGAATTAATTAGCATATTTTCGGAGTTTTCACCCGTTTCCACTATTTTTTCCTTAGATGACATAATTATAATATATGTTTTTACCTATTTAAGGCTTACTCTTGAGAACTCCACAAACCATGTTTCCTTTTTAAATAAAGTGCTGATAAGACATTACCTACTACGGTTGCTAAAGTCCCACCCATGAATCCAACTACCAAAGGATACAACATTATCGTTTTTATCTCTTTTTTCGTTAATTCGGTGTCTTCCTGCAACTTGTCTTCAATATCGGAAGCAAATTCTCTTTGAAAGCCAACTTGATATAAACTTAAGAAATTTATTACTTCATCATAACCCCACACTTCGCCCATGTGGTAATGCTCATTTTCGGAATAACCTTCTTGAGCCATTAATTCTGCTTTTAGTTCCGCATTTGGTAGGAACTTAACTGCGATTTCTTCAAGAGTTTTATCTATACCTGCAACATCTACTCCCTTTATTGAAGTTTGGAAAGCATTAATTACTCCTTTTAAGAAATCCCTCATTAAATCTCCTTCTTTTAATTTAGTTATGTCATAAGTGAATGCCTCTACTCCTCCCCTTAAAGCATTTACTTTTGCTTTAGGGCTATTTCCTTGCATATCAAGATTTTCCGCTTTTTTAACACAAGAGCCACTTGAATAGGGTTTAGGCCCAACATATTTATAACCATCCCAACAAGGCCCTTGAGTTCCTACTTTATATTCAGCCCTGTATGCGGCTACCTTTTTAGCAATAGCCTTAGGTTGTTTAGAGAATTGCTTCCCTGCTTTTTTAGCCTTTCTTTTAGCGGCAGTAGTTTTGGCATACTCTTTTTCTGTTAAAGCGTCAATTGCCTTAGAGGGCAAGTATCTTTCACCAGTTACTGATGATTTTTTACCCGACTTTGTTTTCCACTTTTGGTCGCCCCATTTCTTTAAAGATTTTTGAGCCTTAGTCCTTTTAGAAGATTTGTAAGGTTTAGCACCTTTTTTATTCATGGCTTTTTCATATTCATCAGTTAGGTGTTGAGATTTTCTTGCAGACCATTGACCCGACTTAGTGCCATAAATATTTTTACCTTTAATACTCTTTAACAGTTTAAGCCTAACCTTAGCCCCTGTTTTGCCGTATGTTTTTTCATACTTTTTTAATTTAGCCGCATCGGATTCTGCTTCAAAAAATTCTGCATTCATAATGGGCTTAGTAATGTAATTAGCACCACACTTAAAACAAGTGCAATAAGTTCCAAATCCTTTTGAGTTTATTGGATACATCTCATCTCCACAATGAGGGCATGGATAACACCCTCTTACTATTTCTACACCTTCTGCATTCATAGTGGCAGACTTTTTCTTAGCCCAATCAACACCGGAGGTTCCACCCCACAATAACCAAGCAATAGTTCCTGCCGTTGGACCACCATCCGGTTTCTTTTTAGAAGGAGCGTAATTTTTTCTGTGCCTGTTGAATGCCGACATTCTTCTAACATCATGCTTTGAAACAGAACCGCTTGAAATTTTCTTAGCCCTTGTAACTCCTGAGTCAATTCCAGCCTTTCTTGCTTCGGCAGGACTCATTCCACCCCTACCCCACTTCTTTCTTAATTTAAGTCCTCTTTTAGCATTATTAACCGCAGATTGAGGGGGATTATATGCGGAAAACTCTTCTGCAAACTTTCTTTTTCTCTTAGGCTCCATTTGCTTAATTTTTCTCAACCAATGCTCGGTAGAACCGACTTTGAATTCTTTAGGAACTCCATAATCTTCTACCCAATCCATAAAAACATCGGGTTCATTATACAACAGATAAAAAAACTGTTCTTTAGATTGAAATGGCAATAAAATCACTCCGCAGTTTCTTCTTTATTAATTTCTTCACCAACTGCCAACACAATAATTGCAAATGGAATAGCCATTAAAAGATAATCGCTTTTCTTGAAGGCTCTCTTAGGCCAACCATGCTCTTTGTGTATTTTAAGGATGTTCACAATCATTGACGCTGAAAGTGCGGCTGAACCTACTGCGGGAATAAGGATGGCTCTCCAAGCATTTCTTGAAGTCATTTCCTCGGCTGAACACTCTACCATAAATTTATTAATGGCTTTCCACTACTTAAAGATTATGATTTCTTAAATTTATCAAATAGTTTTCTAATCTCTTTAGGGGCTAATACTGCGCCTAAAGCCCCAATACCTAAAAGACCAATTAGTTTCTTACTTATCTTCGGTGATTCTTCTGCCCTCATAATCTTTGAAAAGTCTACATCGGGATTAGCACATCTCGCACATAAATACCCGTAATCAATTCTCATCATCTCATCATCATAGCCAAATCTACCACATTGAAAACATGAAGTTGCATCAGCCTCAAAGGATTCTGCTCCAAATTTATGTTTTCTACTTACCGGATTGTTGCTTTTCTCTACTATTTCAAAATCCATCATTTCGTAATCCTTTCTCGGATATGATTTTTCTAAGTCTATTTCAGCATCCTCATAAGTATCATATTCCCCCACTTCTTTTCTTTTACCTTCCGAATCAATCATTATAAGTTCAAAACCTTCAGCCTCAAATTCTTCAGCACTATACCTCGCATCATGAGATTCTTCTTCATGTTCTGCCCAATCCATCAAAGGAACATCTCCGTGTGATTTAGACTCTTCCTCTAACCAATCTTTGAAACTTACATCCTTGCCATGCGTTAGCATTTCCTGTTTGCCCCACTCTTCAAATTCAACATCAAAAGATTCTGCATCAAACAATTCACCTTTAACAAAAGAAATAAAACTCTCATTATTTGCATTTTGATTCATGGTTTCAGTAATAGCCATTGACTTTTCTTCAAATGTTTTTGCATCACCATCAATCAAAACCTTATAAGTTTGATTTACAAAATCCTCATCATTTAGGTTTTGTTGAACGGCTTCCACAACCCATTCGGATTCAAAAGTTTCAGCATCTTTCTTTTCAGTCTTAGCAAACGCTCTTTCTTGCCATCCTTCGGAAACTTTATCAGTAGTAATTGGTCCTCCCTTAGCCCATGTATCACAAGTTCTTGCGGAGTGACATTTGAAATGGTGCATCCAACAATATCCTAAGACTCCTTCACCATCGGAGGTTTCTCCGGGCATACAATCCTTCATTCTTGGCGACCTATCAAAAGCAACACAATTTCCACACTTAGATTTCTTTGCGGCTTTTTCAGTAGTGTCCCATTGTTTAGCAATCTTTTCCCAAAAATCACCGGGTTCTTCAACATTAAGTGGTCCGTAGCCGTAATTCTTAATTGTTGCATTTCTGTTTTTAGTATTAATTGCAACATCCTTAGTTGCAGGTGGGCAAGTCATTTCAGCATCAAAAGATTCTGCATTCATATATAATTCTCCTAATTCATCCAATTCTTCATCAGTAAAATTTAATGTTTTGGAATAGTGTTTGTTAAGTCTGTCGGATTCAGCCTCAAAACTGGTTGGATTAAAGTCACTTGGCACGAAAGAAAGGGTATCTTCGGCATAAAGTGTATCCTCAGGATTTCCGGCATCTTCATAAGGGCTATAACCTTCAATTAATGCATCTATTAAATCGGCGTATTGGTTGTGGAATCCAAGAATCATGCTTAGGCCATCATCAGTAACTGTTGCTGAAACTGTAGGAGGTAATTCAAGCATAAATTTATAATAAATATCTACTGGGACTGTAGCAGTATTTCCATAAGTTAAATCCATAGGTGCTTCTTCAGCCCCATGAGTTAATCTTACTTCGGGCTTAGGCTTATCTACCCACCATCTCGGATGGAAATCATCACCGCTAAAACAACAAGAATTGCAATCCATATTAGCATCATTATCAATTCTCAATTCTGCTTTTGTAACTCCACAACAAGGAGCAATTAATACTGACTCATCCCTTGTTGCTAAATAATGTCCTTGAGCATCCGGCCCCATAATGTTCCACACTTCGGCAGGAATATTTTCTTCAAAGATGATAGCGTTTGGTTCGGCTCTATAAACTTTGTTATATGTTTCTGCATCAAATGATTCTGCATCCATTACTGAATCTACTGCAACATCAGTAGCGACATCTTCTACTTCATCAATTACCTTTTTATCTTCTTTAGTAATCTTTTCAGTTTTCTTATCCACCCTCTCTACTGTTTTAGATTTAGCATTCTTTTTTTCCGAAGCATTGATTTCTCTACATATTTTGTATCTCAAATCTAAAGAACCATCTTTTTTATAATGTTTAGCCGTAAGTTCGCCTCTCATATCTTCAGCATCCATTTCCTTTGCTAAATCTTGTAAATCTCTTTGAGTTTTGATTTCAACTGAAGATAATTCATCCTCACCCTCATCCTCATCCTCATCATAATCTCTTGCTAAATCTTGTAAATCTCTTTGAGTTTTTATTTCTATTGAAGACAATTCCTCATCTTCATCTTCTGCTTCTTGAAAAGCAATTTCAGCCCCAAAGACTTCTATCTCTTGAGTAGTGTGGTTGGACATTTTACTTAATAAGTCTTGAGCAGTATCCTGATTCGTAAATGTAGAAATTTTGTGACCTTGATAATTTCCTTTTACTGACCACTTAATTCCTCTTTTAGTATCTAAACTATTGATTGATTCAACTACGAATTCAACCTTTTGTTTTAAAGGTCTACAATATCCTTCATAAGTCACCATAGATATTTTTATACACTCTTACTATTTAAGGTTTTATACAGGGAAATTACATTTTTTTCGCTAATTCTTTTGCATAAGTATTGTCGGAAGGATAGTGCAACCCATAACTAACTCTTGATTTTGCAATTTTGTCTGCAATAGAATAAAACTGATATGTTCTAAAGGGATATTTTTTAGAAAAATGTTTAGCAATAAGGTAGGCTTGTAATGCATGACCTGATGGATAAGAAGGAGTATTAGCAGTTTTTGAAGGGAATGGCTTTATCTTGTTATTTACTTGTGCAGGTCTTGGCCTATTATGATAATTTTTTAATACCTTGATAACTGGATAAGAATCTTTAATTATTTTTTCTATTTCTTTATCGTTGTATTTTAACCCCTTAGAATCTAAATAATGATAAAATGGATATCTCGGAGATTTGTCCGACATATTAAAATATTCTTTATCGGGGTTTTTCATTTTTTCATAAACAACATTACTTTCTTTGATTGTGTTAGGAAATGTTTTAATTCTTGATAAAGAATGGGGGTAGTAACCCTTCAAAAAATCACCCCATATATTGATATGATAGAGAAGGTTGTCCTAATGCACTTCCATATTCACCAAAGATATTCAAACTTGAGTTTGAAGGGGCTAATTGAAAAGCGGTAGGGTCTGTTAATACATTGTAAGAAACTTCTTGAGTCTTTTTAACTTCTGCTTCCTTTTCCTCTTCTGCCTCTTTAAGTTTATCTTCTGCCTTATTGAGAATTTTTAAGTGATATTCAGTTTCTGCTTGAGCAACAGTTCCTCTTGATAATTTGCCAGCACCCCATCCGAAAAGTAATGAACCTGAAACCATAGCCATAGTTTTCCAATTACCTTCAAATATTTGATTTTGCTCATCACCCTTATTTTTCACATAGTCAAAGGCTAATGCTAACAATATACCTGTTCCGATAGATAATGGTGCGGAAATTGAAAAATCATTTAATTCGGATTTCCAGCCGGGAATAGGGGCTACAAATCCTGCTAAAGAATTGGAGGTTTCTTCCTCTTCACCATCTTCTTTAGATTCTTCGGCTTCGTATGCTTCCAGCCTTTTCCTTAATTCTTTGAAATCAACCATTATTTCACCTCAGTAGCCTTTGGCGACTCCTGCCTCATTGAGATAGGCATATGCCATATAGCCACCTGCAACGATTCCTAATGGACCTAATAACATATTACTATTACCTCTCTTTAAATAATAATATGCGCCTTCAACTGTTTCAGCAACACCTACAAACATCATCCCTAATGCCAAAGTATAACCTGCAATATGAAGCGGGTTAGATTCTTCCGAGTAAAACTTTTTTGGTAGTGTTAATAATCCCATAATATCACCTCAAAGACCAAAAGCCCTTCCATTAAAATTCTGCCCTACTGATTCAACACTCATTGCTAATGTAGCCTCGTTTGCTTGACTTGCAAATTGACCTGCCGCCCTACCCATTCCCATACCTTCAACAGATACTGGATTTTGTAAAGACCCGTAATCATCAACCTTTACACCGTCTACTTCATATTGAGTGTATTCAGCATCCTTTCTTTCAAATACGGATTTAAATCTATCTCTTTGAGTGTATGCAAAATAGGTGGCAAGACCCAGTAGTAAAATATTTTTAAGATTTACATTAGCCATACATAGGTATTTGACTCACGACTACTTAAAGATTATCTTTATCCCTATTAAAGGTAGACCTTACTAATTGAGCGATAAACATTAGCCCCCCTACACCTAACATAGGATATATTGGATTTCTTATTGTCGGTAGGTTATCATTTAATTGAATGTTGAGAGCGTCTAATGTTGTCCAATTATAGGCTAATTCAATATCTAAAGGTGGTTGATTTTGTATATTGAAAACTACTGATTTGGCAGGGGCTAAATCATAGATAATCATATTTAATGTGGGGTCTTCATATTCAGTCATTACTGCAATGTCACTATCAAAATAAGCGTATTTTTTAGGCCCTAAAGACCTATCAACTAAGTTTGCTTTACAAAGAACAAGTTTCCAAACTGGTGCGCTCCAATCATCATGATTAATATTTACCCACCTTTTACAATTTCCACCTTGTTTAGGTAGTTTGTTTTTAGTTGTTGTCCCTAATGGGAATGGGTAACTAACCCCCATAATTTCCATATTTACACCTGCCCCATACCAACACTTAAGGCTAATAAAGTTGTAAAGGCAAGGGCTGAAAATTTGATTATTTGAGTTTGGACTTGCTTTTTAAAATCAATAATAGGAGCCATCTCAGTTTTAAATTCATTAAGTGATGTTTCTATTGTTGAAAAGTTGTGGTGCATTATTTTAAAGTCGGTTTTTAATTCATTAATATCTTCCTTTAAATCACTAACCTTTAAATCCGTATTTTCTTTCAAATGTCCTAATTCTGCCTTTAAATAGTCTGAGGAAACCACACTATTAGATATCAATTTAAGTTGTTCAAGAACATCTTCTAAATGTGCATCATTAATATCCATAAATCTATATCAGTTTTTCGTCTATTTAAAGATTTGTCTAACTATGATAACTATCTTGCTTTTTAGTGGTGGGAATTAAAGAACTTCTCATATCCTTCACACATTTCATAGCCTCCATAATTATATCTTGAGTTATTTTACTATTTTTTTCTTGTGAAATTATGAATGCTGACATAACCACTTCTCTAATATATGCTCCTGTCATTCCTTCCGATTCTTTAGTTAGTTTATTATAATTAATTTTTTGGGTCGGCAAATCGTTAAGATATTTTCTAAATATATGTTCTCTTAATGTTTTATCAGGCAATCCAAATTCTATCCTTAAATCTATTCTTCCGGGTCTATCTACAAGGGCAATATCTAAGTGTTTTGGGTAATTAGTTGTTGCTAAAGTCACTACTCCTTCATTACTCCCAACCCCATTAAGACAATTTAAAAATTCACCTAATAATGGGTGATTACCTCCTTCTCTCCTATCTAACCCCCCTAATGTATCAATATCTTCAATAATTACAATTGAGGGGGACAATTTCCTTGCTACTTTATAAACTTGTTTAATATCTCCCACATTACTTACACTATCACTCGTAACATATATTTTAGTGCAATCAACTTGATTGATAATTGTTTCACAAAGCAAAGTTTTACCAGTCCCCGGAGGTCCGGTAATCAAAACACCTCTTGAAGTTGGCAACCTTAATTCTTTATAATATTCAATATTGGCTATAAAATTAACTATATTTCTATTTATAGTATTTCTATAATCTTCACTAATGACTATACTTCCCCAATCTCTTTTTTCAAAATCAACATAATCCCAACTGGTATTAAATAGTGAGTTTTTCAATGGCCCCTTAGTAATAAAGTATTCTTTAACATCATTCCAAAAACCTCTAAAACCTTTACCCTTAATTGAATAAGCAGATTCAATATCTAAAAAGAATTTGTCACCATCATTATAAGGCATTAACATCAAAACTAATTTTTCTTGAGTCTTTTTTGATTGTAAATAAACTACACAATCCATAAGTAAATGTTCCTTTTCTTCCAATGAAATTTTAAAATCATAACCCTTTGGAGGCCTTTCTGCCAATTGCTTAGAATCATAATTACAAGTTTTAATAATTTCATAATCACTCTCTATAACATCCCACATACATTTAAGATAGGATGCAACCTTATAATGAGTCAAATTATAATATTCGCTACTATAATCTTCATCCCCAAAATAATCATTAATATCGGATTGCCTTAAATCAGCCCTCTTTTTATTTTCCTGATTTAGTTGAATAATAAACTCATATAATTTTTCCGCAGGAAGATTAATATTTCCAAAATCGGTTTCAATCGTGATATCTTCTATCGCCATACCTTACTATTTGTAAAAGACCTACTTAAAGAGTTTCTATTTCATATTCTTCCTTACTAACTACTGAAACAGTATTATTGCCATTTAATGATGTGCAACCCAATGTTTTCCCATGAATCATATTAATCCTTAAAGTTTCCTTTTGAAATTCATTTAAATCTTGAGCATTATTAATCATATCCAATCTTTTTTGATGCGGGAATCTTTTCTCTATCGCCTCATCAACAAGGGCTATTTTTTCCTCTCCACCTTGCTTAGATAATTGTTGGTCATGACCAACCCTTACCGCACCTTGATAATGCAAAAATCTACTACCATAACCTTGTAATAAAGTATCTATTATCAAACAAGTATCCTCTCCAAGAGACAAACTTTCATCAAACAAATTAGTTTTTTCCAAGACACTTCTTTTCATAACCATTGCTGAAAACCAAATTACTGCATTAGTGTGGAACAATGCATGATATTTATAAGGGATAAAATTGACTATTTGATAACATTGTAGTGATTGAGTTTTAGAAATGTGAAGTCCAACCTCCTCATCAATCATAACTGTGTTTAAATCAATTAGGTGATTTTCACTTAGTATTTGCTGAACCATAGAAAACCAAACTGCTATTTCCTCACCATCTTTTTCAATAGAGTTTTTCATATTCATTAAATGTTCTAAATTCCAAACATCATCACTATCTAAAAATGCGACATAAGGATTTTTCCCCATCCTAATTATTTGATTTCTCGCCTGTGAAACTCCAGTCCCCGTTTGCTTAACAATATTAAATAGAGGGTATTTAGAGAATACTTCAAGCATATCATTATACCTATTCCAATCGTGAGGAGTGCCATCACAAATCCAAACTTTATATTCATTAAATGTTTGTTTATCAACTGATTCTAAACACTTCTTTAATAGGTGTATGGGTGTTTTATAAGTCGGTATAATAATATCAAACATAATTTTAAATTAGCGAAAACCTATTTAAAACTTGTTGCTAATGTTATCATATAATATTTTACCAATAATTGCTACGCCGATAATGGCGGCAACGCTTGTGACTATTGTTTTAGGATTAGAAAATTTTGTTTGCGTTGTTTGAGTTTTTTGTTGTGTTCCACCCGGACCTAAGTTTCTTTGAGGGTTGGTGTGCATGATAATTTCAAAACTGGTATCTTGATTAGCCCCTCTATTACCACCAGTATTGATTTTTGTTTGGTCTTGGGGAGTTCCTAAGAAGTTTTTTGACCCTAATTCATCAACACCGAAAATAGGCATAGTAATTAATCAACCTTTAACTATTTAAAGATTTATAACTTGAGGAATCGTGGAACAGGGGGCAGGAGAATTAACTCCTGTGTGCGCCCCCCTGCCCAATAAACAATTAGTAGTTCACCTACTTAAAGTTTTTCATTCCTCATCGGATTGTTCTTCATTAGACGGCATAGTTATATTTCTTTCATAAAGATTTCTTTTAAACATATCTACATTTTCAGGAGTTACTGATATTGCCGCTTCTACAAGTCTTAATGCAATAATTGAATCTACACCATCATATAGAGTGTATTTGAAAAAGGCTTGTAATTGACCTATCTGTTCACAATGTAATTGAGTTCTTTGACCATCTGCTAAAAAATCATTAAAGCAAGTAATTGTCATGTCCCATGTTTGAGTAGGCAATATATAAACTGGAGGTTGTTTTCTTTCTAAGCAAACTGAAAATTGACTGGTAAGTGGGTAGGGGGCTATATTTCCGGGCAAACCGTTTCTCGGCACACCATCGGAGTCTTTGAAATATCCAGTAGTATTAACAACAAATTGAATATATGCTCTTGGACCACCCAAAGCATTTCTAATTTTTCTACCTCTATAATCTGCGATAGGCCATATAGAACCATTATTTTCTCCCGGAAAAAATACAGTAGGAGTGCAACCAAAATTCTCTACTACTATAAATTGCATTTCTTTGGTTTTAGCCTTGTTTTTAATATTATTACCTTTACCGCCTGTGAATATAGAAGTTGCAACTCCTAAATCCATTACACTTGGACCAGTCCATTCGTCGGAATCAATCTTTAACCCATTTATTTGTATTGTGCAATCATTTCCACTTCCACCTCCAATTATCCTTACAATATCTCCTACCTTATAGCCGTTCCCGAAACTTAAAATAGTAACAGCAATGGAGGCAACTTCACCACCACCGCCTACGCTTTGAACAGTTACTCCTAAGCCACTTCCACTTCCTGTAACGGCTTGAGTAGAATAACTGGTAAATGCAGTATAAAGAGTTCCGGGAGTAATGATGGTTGGTGCTGGTAAACTTTGAACAGGGCCGGAGGGAGCAGTTCCCTCACCGTATAAATCCCAAGCATAAATTTGACTTCTCATTGCCATTAATTAACCCCTCCGGTTTGTGTGAGAGATTGTAGGTTGTTGGCTAATGCTTGTTGCTTATACCAATCTAAATTGTCAAGATTTACCGGAACTCCCATTTCCATTAAATTATTAGCGATAAGTGCATCTGCACCATCATATTGCATATAATACACCATACCCCCTACAGTTCCACCATTATTATCGCCACCTCCAAGAATTCCTTGAGATGTAAAATATTGCATTGTCCATGTTTGTCCGGGGAGGATATAGAGAGGTGGCTTAAGTTTGAAAGAAGGGATTGAGATAGCATTACCTAAATTTGTTGCCGCACCACCCGTATCAAAAGGTGCGGCCCCACAAGGATAGGGTATTGCCTTAGCAGGAATTCCTTGAGAAACTGCACCATCAGGGTCTTCAAAATATGAAGTAGTATTAACGACTACTTGAAGACTACTTCCATTAGTAGGAGTGACTCCTATATCTTCCAATACTATAAATTGAGTTGCCCTTGTTGAGGGTGGGATACTTGTTTGATTTCCAACAGTTCCTACAAACATATCATAAGGTTGATTCGCTACAAGTGTTATAGCCCTTCCATTGATAGGGATTTTTTGTGAAGGGCCGGAGGTTTGACTTTCATCAATATTAGACCATTCCCATGTTTGGTAACTTACCGACATAACCTTTAATATCTAACACGACTACTTAATACTTCACTATTTTTAAAAATAAAAAAAGCCCCTCTCCTAAACATTCCCGAAGGAGGTCTAAGAAAGGGGCAACCCTACTCCCTAAGGAGAAGAGTTAATTGAATCTTTTTCACCTATTGGTTAGGGAACTCAAGCCTGAGGAGCAGGTGCAGATGCACCGCTAATCAAGGTTCTCTTATACCAATCAACATTGCCCGGATTGACGGAGATACCCATCTCTAACAACTTGTTAGCGATTAGGGCATCAGGACCATCGTAAAGGGTGTATTTGACGAATGCTTCGGAAGCACCATCAGTAGTGTTTGTAGCAGGTTGGTATGCAGTATATTGAACATCCCATGTTTGACCCGGCAACACATATACATCAGGGTATAGGTTGAAGGATGGCTGGAACGCAATTGTCCTTGGGTAAGGAGCCGCAGTTCCCGGCACACCGTCGTTTCCAACATTGTCAGGGTCAAGGAAGTATGCAGTAGTGTTAATAACTACTTGCACATATGCTCTTTGTCCTGATTCACCAGCAACTGAACCGTTTGAAGCGGCTGAAGCATCGTATCCGGTTGGGTCGCAACCGATATCTTCAATAACTACGAACTGAGTCGCAGTTGTTTCTGCTGGCTTAGTAATGTTATTACCAATTCCGCCAATAAAGATAGAGTAAGCCCTACCTGCACCAACGACATCTGCCGTTCCACCGTGAGAGGCTCTTGAGTTATCCCAAGCATACACTTGACTTCTCATTGCCATTAAGCAACACCTCCATTCATAGCAGGAGCAGACGCTTGCTCAATAAGCGTTCTCTTATACCAATCAACATTGTTTGGGTTCACGGTGACACCGAGTTCCAACAACTTGTTAGCGATAAGTGCATCCGGTCCATCGTAAAGGGTATATTTAACGAAGCAAGCAACACCAGTAGTTGCTCCACCAGTATTACCGAGAACAGTAGTTTGAGGGGTGTATAGAACCGACCAAGTTTGACCCGGAAGGACATATACATCAGGATATAGGTTGAACGAAGACAAAGTGTTGTCCGAGCCACCAGCCGTAGTCGGCGCACCGACTGGGTAAGGGCTTGCTCTACCCGGTATTCCATCCATGACAGTTACATCAGGGTTTTGGAAATAATCCGTTGTGTTTATTCTAACTTGGGCTGAACCGCCATTATGAGGCGAGGCTGAAATATCTTCAATAACCACAAACTGAGTTGCGGTTGTTTCGGCTGGCTTGGTAATATTATTACCAACGCTTCCGATGAAGATATCCAGTGCCTGATTTGCGGTTACAGTCTGCGCTGTGGCGTTTGCGGACCTTCTAACTGAAGTTCCGAAGTTCGCCCATTCATATATTTGACTTCTCATTGCCATATCTTTTCACTTTCCATTTTCTTTGCCTTTGCTCTAACCGAAGTCGGAGTTTTAAGACAATATATAATATGTATTTATTACTACTTAAAGGTTTTTCTTTTTAAGTTAGAAAGAAATTAAATTTAAAAAAGCCCCCTACCTACCTTTGTAAGCAAGAGGCTATCCTGTTCCCGAAGGAAAAGGGTTAATTGAGTCTTAATATGTCTTAGTTATCAATTTAAAAATCAATAACCGCAGGGCCATAAACTTCATCCCTAACGCCAAGAAGGTCGCCACCGCTAAGTAGCATTCCTGCGCCAAGTGATAGCGGCACAAGACCCATTAGGGCAAGAGGGGTGATTGCAATGTTAAGAATAGGGAGTGTAAATAAATCCCTGTTCACAAAGCCGCTTACTGCACCAGCATAGCCGAGAGTGGTCAAACCAACCACGACTAAAGAACCAGCAACTAATATATGCATAATTTCCATTTTTGTTCACCTTTCATTTTTCATTCTATTTTTTTCTTACATCATTCTCCTGCAAGAACCAAGAACGCAGACACCACTAATAAGAAGGCCAACGCCCACCAATTGTTGTGCGCCTACAGTCATTCCACCAACGCTCATAGAGAACGCTGGAAGGAATCCAAGCACAGGTTGAGCCTCAGTAAGTAATAGGTGAAGACCACCAACTACTCCAAGTGCGCCAACCAAACATTGTCCAGTTCTACCGGAAAACCAATAACACATTTCATTAAACATTTTTTTCACCTTATTGTCCGATTATACTCCCCATACCTTCAACACCGAAAAGATTTCCGATGCTTGTGGTTTTAGAGGAATGTCTAAATTCTTCGGCACTTCCATACCATTCAGGCACTCCATTCATAGGGGAGGAGGGGGTCATAATATCCCATGCTTCAGCCGCTTCCCAAGGGTTAGCAACTTTATTTAGGCTACCAGTAGCCCATTTTGGGGATGATGGTAGTTCCATCGTTGGAGAATATGCTTCAGGATTTGACTTTTCAACGGTTGCACCGCCTTCTTCTTCAGCGTTTTGCATTCCATTCCAGTTTTCTTGGTAGTCAGTATTTGACCTATCTAATCCTTCTTCTTCTTCAGCCGCTTGTCCAAGAGTCCTTCCACCATAATCTTGACCAACAACTAATCCATCATCAGGCATTGGTAGTCCCATCCTATCTGTAGTAACACCAGTTTCAGCACCAAGTCCGAAAGATGGTGCGCCGAATGAACTTAGAAGTCTTCCAAGCCCAACTCCACCAACAACTACTCCAGTAATTTGAGTAGCACTTCTTAGCGCAGGATTCATAAGCCTTCCTGAAAGTCCATAGCCGTAAAGACCAGCACCTACAAGGAAAATACCACCGGAAGAAACAATCTGTCCGATTGTGCTACTAAAGGATAGCGAACTTACTAAAAGACCGCTAACTGTAGCACCAGCAATAATTCCACCGACACCACCTAAAAATTCTGGACTCATACCTGTATCAAAGGCATCTTCGCCCATATCATAAACATCATCAATGTATTGCATTTTTCTCACCGTGTTATTGACCCATTTCACTTACGACTACTTAAAGATAGCGATTCAAAAGGTCCTCCTTAATAGAGGATTAATTCCTGAAGTTCCTGTTTGATTCGTTAGATGCATTCCCTTAGGAGAAGTAAATGGTGTAGTTTTTGGAGCAATTGCCTTATTAGGGGTAGTAGCAAGAACGGGTCTTGGAACTGGGCTATGATTCATAACTCCAATTTTTTTACTCATGACTTGTTCAGCCGACTTAGCATTTTGAGGAGTTGCATGAAGTTCAAAATTAGGACCCATTGAAGACATTACTCCTTGCATAGCCCCTTCCATTGGAGTTTTTGTCAAAGAGTTCTTAATTGCCGTATCAAGATTCATAATTAAACATAGACTTTTTACTACTTAAAGATTTACCCAAGAGGGGTTAAGTGAGTTCTACCATTTAATACGGCTTGTATTTTATTTAATAAGGTTTTATGGTCTTCTACTGCTGAAAAATAATATGTATCCTTTAAAGGTGTTGATTTAACAAATGCATTACTTAATAAGTATTCCTTCGCTTCTTTTTTATAGGGAACTTCTTTTAGTTCTTGATTGAGGTAATCAATATCATTAATTATTGAAACATTAGAAAATTGAGTTAATTCAACTAAGTAGTAACTGTATTTACCGGCTTTTTCCATACTTAAAAATCTTGAACTAAATAAAAAGTAGCATTTTCTTTTAACATCTAATGCTGGCTTTTGTAAATTAGTCCATTCTGTAAAATTTAACCACTCTCCTTGATACAAAACTCCTTTAGCAATTGAAGGGAGATATAAAGTTCTTTTTATTGGTTTAACCATCCTTTCACCTCAAAAAGCCTCTATTGTAGCATCATTAGTCCAAGAAAACTTTAAGATAGTTTTTATTTTCTTTTTTAAGGAACTCATAGTTTCACACTCACCTATAAAATATTTTTCTAAATATTGATATTGAGTTAATTTTTGATAACTGTTAATTTGTTGAGCCAGTGGGTTAATATTTAATCCAAAATCCACAATTTTAGAATCTGTATATCCTAAAACACTTAATTCTATTATGTTAAAATTTAATTTAGAAGCAATTACATCACAATAAACAATTGCATAAGTAGAGTATTCATCAGTTAAATTTTTAGATAGAAAAACTATGGCTAAATCTTCATCATATTTCATATCTATAAAAACTTTATACAATGCCGAATCATTTAATTTTAGTTCTTCATTACTTAGCCAAATCTTTTTCTTATTTAACCAAACGCCTCTATAATCCTCAGGAAGTAAATTCAAAATTTAGCCCCCTTCAAAGCCACTTGAGTATCTTTAACCATATCATCAAAATCTGAAACAAAACCTAAATAAGTGTAATACATATTTTCATCATTTGCTAAATCTAAGTGTTTAAGACCTTCGGGAAAATATTCCTCTATCTCACCCACTACATCATTTAAGGAAAAAACACTTTTAACTGCAAAACCATATCTAAAGATGGCTTTTATATGAATAGAAGTTCCAAAGGTTTTAGATTCTTTATAGTTTCCTACCGCCATCATTAATTGCTCCCAACCATCGTGTTGTTGTCCTTGTAAATCTGTTGTGAAAAAAACCATAAAGTTTTTGCCTTTTAATTCTTTATATTCTTTTATTTTGGTAGGGAACCTGTCCTCTAATTCCTCATAAAATACTATCTCATCTACCCATGCATTCCCTAAAGAACTCATATAGTAATTTTCAACAGTCTCAGGAAATTTTAAAAAACCCAATCAATCACTTCCTTTTCATAAGATAAGGAATAATTATTGAAATACCTGCAATTCCTCCAATAACCGGCCAATGTTTTTTAGAAGATTTTGTAGTAGTATTTATCCCCCTTATTTCTTCAGCCCTTTTTATTGAGTCTATTACAGTAGAGATTCCATCGGCAGATTCAGGAATAAAACTATTTAATTCATTTGGTTTTGCCCTTTCAACAAGATATCTTGTATCTTCTAAAGAAGTGTTCCTATAATTTTCTTTACTCCAAGCCGCCGCACCTATTGAAATCTGCCAAGGCTTATAATCATAACCTTGTGATTTTAACTTTGCAATCACCCTTGCTAAAGTTCTATTGCCCATTTCATCATCAAATAACCATTCTTCATAATCCGATAAATCCATTGTAGCAATTAACTCAAACTTAGAATTTTCTATTTGTGATTCTGCATCTAAAGTTTTTTGACTCATATCCACAGTATAACAAGCAAAACAACATCCGTGTTTGCTGGCACAACCAACATCCTTTTTAGATTGGATATAAATATCACACTTAGAGCATTGAACTGGCAACATAGATTGAGCCTTAAGAATTATCTTTTCTTGTTCAGATTGAAAATTAATTAAAGATTCCATAAATTGATTTTCGGCTTCGGAAATCTCGGAAGCCTTACTTTCAATTTCACTGGCTAAAGATAAACTTGTTTCTAAACTTTCAGCCCCAGTTTCCTGTAAAGGTTCAGCCTCTTGAAAAAGAGATTCTAAAGATGGTGTATTATCATCGGAAGCATCCATAAGGTTTTATTAATCATACCGCTACTTAAAACTTTTGCATTCATTCCAATTCGTATTTTAATGACTTAATTAAATTTTTAGGGATTTTAACATAATATTGCCCCTTAGATTTAGGTTCAGCCCATGCAGTAATAACTTGGGCTTTCCTACTCACAACATAAATAAACACAAGGCCTTCATGAGTCAAGTCGTCATAAATAGTTATATCTCTAATAAAATCTTTATTTTTTGGTGCAGTAAATACAATAAGATTATTTTTAATGGTGTGATAGTGAGATAATGTTAATTTAGGAATTTGAACTTTACTTTTATTAGATAGTCTATCCCTTTTGCAACCGGATTTAATAAGTTTGTTTTTATTATCAACCATAACTTCGTGAGGATATCCGGCCTTTATCTTGAAATAATCCGTAGCCTTAAAAGGCTTAGTTGGTGAACTCATCTTATTAATTTGTTGGTCAAAGGAATTGAAATACTTTTCATACCAATCAGGCATAAACACCTTCGTATGAAAGTGCCTTACATTATCATCAGCAGAAAGTTTAACTCCTTGTTTTAACAATAAGTCGCCAAGGTTCATATAGATAAGTTATCTTCCTACCTATTTAAACTTTGTTTATCTTCTCTTAGAAAACCAAGAACCGGATAGTGCGGCAATACCAACAACTAATGCTGATGCGGCCCAACCATTCAATCTAAAATTGTCTATTACTGGAAGTTCTTGGAACCATTCAACTATGTCGTCTGCTTCCATCATTCTTGGGTCAAAGTCTTCAGGATTATCAAATGGAGAGTAATCCTCAGGACTGTAATCGTGACCTTCGGCTCTCATTTGACCGAAGTTGTTTCCTTCGCCAACATCACCGAATTGTGATTCAACCATTGCTTCTTCAGTTTCAGCCGCTTGACCAATAACTTGTCCGTTGAAATCTTGTCCAACAACATTGTCATTGACAAATTCACCGAATATTTCAGGGTCTGCCATTCCGTCACTACTGTATCCTTCTTCAGCCGCTTGACCAATAACTTGTCCGTTGAAGTCTTGTCCGATAACATTGTCATTGACAAATTCACCGAATACTTCAGGGTTAGCCATTCCGTCACTACTGTAGCCTTCTTCTGCGCCATGCACATCTTCGGCTCCTTCTACAACTACCGGATTAACTCTCGGTAGATTTTCTGCGTTCATTTCTTCTGCGTTCATTTCATTAGTTTCCATTTTTTCGGCCTCCATTTGACCTATTGTTGTTTCTGCTTCAGCAACAGTAACTTCTTCTATCTTTTCTTCATCACCATTAAGTTCTTCAACAAAGGCTTGAATTTCACTTTTATCATCTGTATCATCAGCAATGATATAATTTACCATAAATCTTGCAGGAGCCTTAGAAGAAGCACTTTCAGTTAGGTTTTTATACCTTTGTGCTAATTGTCCTAATGCAAATGCTTTAGTTTTGGTAGTAGTATTTTCAGGTTGCCCAATTCTTCCCTGCGCTCCCTTAATCAATAGAAATCCTGTTGCTTCATCAAAAATTATTGTTGAAGGTGTAAATAAGTGTCCATCAGTTCTTCCAACCTCAAAATACATTTGACATCTTGAAACATCGCCGTCTTCAATCATCTTTTCAGTAATTTTTTCGGCAGGAATTACCCATGCACTTCCATAAAATTGAGTTTCATCATTGTAAGAATCAGTATCAAACTGCCAATAATCATCACTTCCAATATATGCCGCCTTAACTGATTTCTTAGCCATTTTAAACTCTCCTTAAAGTTCTACTTGACCCACCGATGTTAGGCCTAAACATAGCATTAGCACCATTAATAATATCTACTTGCCCTTCATGCATCCATTGAGCCAAAGTTTGAGTTTTAGTTTCATCAGTAAAATTATCATTAGAGTCGGGACTCATATTTCCTAAAGAAGTTCCCATTTGTAATTCCGGCAACGCCGCCCTCATAGAGGTAGAAGATTCTAAAGATTGAATATCCATTCCATAAGATGTAATAGGTTTGCAACAAACATCTCTTGAAGTTGGTTGAATACTGTGTAGTTGTGCAACGGCAGGAGGCATAATTTCTTGTCCCGGTGCAGTTGCATTAAAAGTTAGAAAATCTTCTGCTGAAAGATTGTAGGAGTAAGGGTCTTGAACTGAAATCTTAACATCTGAAACTCCCGGTCCAAATGGAGCATCATTAACATAAGTAGTTGTTTTGTCAAAAGCAAAATGCCCTGCTTGAGAAACTGAAGGTGCGTAATTAAGTGGGATGGTATCAACAGTCATTCCAGTTCTTTCACCAGTCACTTCTTCAAGGCCGCTTGGAGTGAATCTTTGCTTGATTCTTTTAACAATTGTAGTAAATCCATTAGACTCATCGCCTTCGGCCATAAAAGAGTCGCCCCACTTCATGTATGATAGGACACCGATAACTCCAATCAAAGCGATAGTTTTACCCTTATTCATAACTATCCCTTAACACTACCGATACTTAAAGATTACTATTACTTCTTAAAAATGTAGCCTAAAGAAAGAGTGGTTAAAATACCTAAAAAGACACCGGAAACAATTAATGAAAAATCATGGATGGGTAAATAACCACCTTGCACGATAGGAGTAGGTTCGGCGGATTTGGCATTTATCCCCTCTACCTTAATAACAGGAGTTATCCTATCTCTATTGCTTATGGCTACTACTGGCATAGTCGGAGTTTGTAGAGTTCCAGTCATAATTTCACCTCTTCATTTTTTTACCAATAATTATTGCTAATGCTAACACTCCGATAGCAGTAATGTTTTTCATCATTGGGCTTTCGCCTTCAAAGGATTCTGCTTCATATTCGTAATTTCCTGCTTTACCGAATTTCTTGAAAGCCTTTTCAAATTTAGATTGGTGCGAAGAATCAAATTTAAAGTAATAACCATATCCATTTCCAATCTTTCTTACCGAACCTTTGGTTTTAATACCTGCATCTTTTAGCATCTTTTTAACATCAGCCATTGTTAAGCCAGTATCATAAATTTGAACGCCCCATGTTTCAGCCTCAAAAGATTCTGCATTCATGTGCTTATAAAATCCAATGTTTTGTGATTTATAATAGTCTTTTAATTCACTATATTCGTCTGAATCTAACATATCAAGAATGTGGATGTAGGGAACTTGACCAATATATTTTGAACAAGCCCTTGAATAATCCTTTTCGTCATTAAAATCTAAATCATATTCGTCACAAATTTCTTGAATGTATATGTCTTCTACCTCATCCAAATATAATTTCTTGGCTTTGTGTTCTAAATATTCCATTCTATCTTCTTCAGCCTCAAAAGATTCTGCATCTTTACATCCACAAGTAGAACACAAATGAATCACTCCTTACCTCTTAGCCCTAAGATGGTCGCTAATGCGCCAACGGCTATTGCATAAGGAAGTAATGAAGATGCGGCAGTAATAGGTTTTCTTTGAGTGAATTTAGTAGTGGTTTTAGTCATTTTTCTTGGAGCCTTAAATCTTGATTTACCTTTAGCAACTTGATTTCCAATCGCTCTTTCCCATGATGCCATTTTACCATCTTTGTTTCTATCGGCTAATTTAGGGTCAAGGTCGGGGTGGTCGGGGAATATTTGACCAGTATAAGGTTTCCCTTCCCAGTCTTTTCCTCTTGTATAGTCTGTAAGTTTTGTTTGAGCCTCAAAAGATTCTGCATCTTTACATCCACAAGTATTGCACATCATTTTCACATCCTATCTGCCGTAGTTCTTGAATCTGTTTGAACCGTTTGATAGTCAAGCGGTCTGTAAGGGTCGGCAGGATTGTAACTATTACTCCAATCGGAATCTTCAGGATATCTGTATCTTGGTAAGAAGTCTTGAACTGGGTCGTAGGTGTTAGGATAGTGACCTTCATCAGCCTCTTTCTTGTCGCCACAATCACTCTTGCCACTACATCCACAACCACAATCACCATCTGCCTTAAAACCAATTGTTTTGATTCTTGAAGCCACAAAAGCCCCCAGTCCTATAAATGCAAATGTCATCCAAGGAAGTCCACCTTTTCCTTCTGCGTGGAACTCTTCTGCCCTCATTCCGGCTCTTGCCTTTCTTGCCATTCCTGCTTTACCATATTTCCTTGCTCCGATTTTATAAGCAGTTGCTTTGCCAATTTTCATGGCTTCTTTAGCGGATTTTCCCTTCTTTCTGTATTCAGCCGCAATTTGGTTTGCTAATTTATCAAACTTGGATTCAGCATCAAAAGATTCTGCCCTCATTTGTCCGAAGTTGTTTCCTTCACCAACATCTCCAAAAATTTCTTCGGAAATACCATCTTCAACATTTTGAACTGGCAAAGATTCTGCATCCTTAATGTATTTGTCATACATTTCCTTTCTAAAACCATCCTTCCTCATCTGCTTCCATGAATCCATAACTGAGCCTTTAGCCTCTCTTAAGTATTTAGTTGGTTTTCTTTTTGGAGCAACAGTCTTTTTAACTTGTTGTTCTAAATCTTCAATTTCATCAATTGTTTCGGAATATTCTTGTGCGATAGTAGTTTCTGCATTCATTTCATCACCTTCTGCGGTCCAACCTAATTGAGCCAACCTTCTTGCATTAATTTTTTTAATACCCATTGCTTCTTGACATTCTTTACAAAGATTAGATTTCATGGCTAATTCATCTTTTCCACAAGCAACGCACAATTCATCATCAGGCCTAATGGGTGCTTGGAAGGTTTCGGCATCTTTACAACCACAAGTAGAACACATAAAAAATAGTTATCCTTTTGACTATTTAAAGATTACTCATACATCTACGCCTAATTTAGCCTCTTTAATTTCTCCAACAGTTCCTTTTAACCATTTATCACAAACCCATTGCGCCCTTACTGCGGCCTCGTTTAGTTTGCAATAAGGCTCACCCGTAGCAATTCCTCTTCCAGCAACAAGATTTTTACAATTGCCACAAAACTTAGCATTAGCACCAGTTCCAGTAGGAATGGTTTTCAATCTTACCTTTTCTAATGAATCAACCCAAATAGGAGCATTATCATAGAAATAATCAGGATATTTACCTTTGGTTTTAGATGGTTTATTTTTAGCCGAAGCCTTAGTTGCCGGAGAGTTTTTAGTAGGGCAATTTCTTGAATTGTGTCCTGTTTTTTTGCAAACACTACATTTTCTTGCCATCGTTTTCGCCTCTTGGATATTAGAGATTTCACAACCCCTTATTCGTGCAAGGTGATTATTGGTGGAATCCGCAGTTAGGGCATCCGCCTTCCGCTTCTCTAATCATGCTTGCTCTTGGTCTATTAACTTCCCAAGGTTGTTGCTGATTAATTCCCGAACTTGATGGGACAAGCATTCTCTTGATTCTTCCAAACAGACCCAATGGAGTTCTCGTTTGCTTTCCAGCACCTGCAATTCCAAGTTTTCTTGTTAAGTCGGTATGAGGCACTGGTTTTCTTGCAGTTCCATAGCCTCTTTCCATATACCATCCTCTTCCAGTATTGACTCCTTTTCTTGTTAGGTTTCCTTTAGAATCTCTTTTTCCAACAAGGTCGCCCTTGTGGTATAATTTGTTTCCTTTAGCGGAATAGCCGGGTTTCTTAGCGGCATCTGAGAATTTTGTAGGTGCATCAAATGTTTCTGCCCTCATTTGTCCGAAGTTGTTTCCTTCACCAACATCTCCAAAAATTTCTTCGGAAATACCATCTTCAACATTTTGAACTGGTAGTCCTTCAGCATCCATAGTTCCAACTCTTTGATAAGCCCTTCTTCCCATTGACTTTTCCATTCCCTTAGACTCATCTCTTCTGTCCTTCATTGATTGCTTCATTCTTCTACCCCTTCTTGACATTCCCATAGATTCATCCATTCTATCATTATATCCTTGGGCATCCATAGTTTGAACTCTTTGATAAGCCCTTCTTCCCATTGACTTTTCCATTCCCTTAGACTCATCTCTTCTGTCCTTCATTGATTGCTTCATTCTTCTACCCCTTCTTGACATTCCCATAGATTCATCCATTCTATCATTATATCCTTGGGCTTCTCTAATAGTTTTCTTTCCTACTCTTTGCATTTCCCAAGATTCCTCTTGATTAAGTCCTGCAACTGCACCGGGAACTAACATTCCTTCAGCCGCTTTTGCTTTTCTTCCCTTACCGGCAATTCCAAGTCTTTCGGTCAAAGGAGTTTTAGGAACAGGTTTTTTAGCAGTTCCATAGCCTCTTTCCATATACCACGATAAACCAGTTCCGCCACCCTTTGTTGATGGGCCACCGGATTTAGTCCATGTGCCGACTCTATCACCTTTGTATGAAAGAATGCTTCTTTTACCCCTTCCTACTTTTGAATCTTTAACTCTTCTTGTTCCGCCTTTAACATTTCTTACATGACCTGTTGTTGTCGTCTTTGCAGGAACTTGCTTGTAGCCAGCATAAGATTTCTTAGCCTTTCTCATGCCATGCTTGGAAACTTCTTGTTGCCACTTGGTCAAGTGCCTTCTTTTGCCTCTACTATCAGTAAAAGTCTTTCTAACCATAATTTTTAAGTGCGAGTTCAACTACTTAAAGATTTTCTATTTTTTCAAAACATTAGAAATTATCCCTAAAGAGTAAAATCCTAAGAAACCTACAAGGAAAGTTCCAGTATAAGCCCACCAAATTCCTTTAAATGGAATAATCATTAGTGCTGAACCAATTAAGAAAGTAACTGTTCCTAAAATCAAGGCATCTTGAAAATCGGAGTTCATGATTACTCATCTCCATCTTGTATTGAATCACAAACCTTTTCAAAATCTTCTTTGTGGGTTTCATCATCAGCCGTAATAGTGGTGTAAGCCGCTATCATTGCTCCACTAAATCCAATAGATGCAGGAATCCATGCGTGTGACATCTTTATTGCTTGTGATGAATCTAAATAAGATACTCCGATAGTAAGTAAAGTTCCAATAAAAGCCCCTAATAATCCGGCTTCTACCCCTTCTTTCATGTGTGTTTTATGTTGGGCTGATAAATAAGACTCAAAACCTGCTTCACACATAGTTCTAACTTTAGGTTCTACCCATTGCATAGGTTAATTAAATCTAAACGACTATTTAAAGATTTATTAAAAAGGAGGCTCTCTCCAATTTAGAAATGAGGGTTGTTCTTGACCATATTTTAAAATAAATATTCCGGGTGAGTAAGACCATCCACCAAGGGTTTCATAAAGGTAATACCCATGTTCTATAGGCAGTTTTGGTCTATCCAAAAAACTACTTATGTTTCTAAAATCATATAGTGAATCTTGATTAAGAAATTGATTTATTGGTTCATTAATATTATTTAATCCTTTACTTATTTTTTTAAAAACTTTGGTTGTTGCCGCACAAGACCCTGCCGCCTTATCCATATTAAAATACACATTAAATCTATCATAAACATTATTATAGGCATCAGCACTTCCATCTATCATAGTGCTTGGGATTCCTATTAAATCACCCTCTTGTATAGATTCTAAAGCACCAAAGAGAGAAATATCAAATATCTTACACAATAATAATATTGAAGGATTTAAATAAACTTTAGGAGGGGGGGAGGTGAGGAAGGGAGGAACGGTGAGGGTGGGAAAAAATGGATTGTTTTTATTATAAAATTTATAGAGTTCCTCTAAATTTTTTGGAGCGTTTCCTTTCACCATATACTTTAATATTTCTTTTACTATTTAAAGAATTATCTTGAAGCCAAAAGAATTACAACAAGGGCTAATCCACCCAACATGGCATATTTAGTAGTATCGCTTATAGGTTCTGCGTCACCGTCACCGTTTCCGTCACCGTTTCCGTCACCGTTTCCGTCACCGTTTCCGTCACCGTTTCCGCCACCGTTTCCGCCACCATTAGAATCTCCGGTAGCAGGTAAGCCACCATCAGCAGGAGATAGAGAATCAAAAGATAATCCTTGCCCTGCATCTATCTTGCTTTTAACACTATGCTTCGTATCTCCCACCATTATTTCTTTAGTAGAATTTTTAACTTTATCAGCATCTTTTTTCCCTGTATCTGCCCAATTATCCATTCCAAAAGCCTTAAAATGATAAGTTTGTGTTGATTCTACCCATTTCGCCTTAACTACACCCTTAATAGGATTATCCCTCTCAATATCAAAAGATGAACTATCTTCAGCATTAAAAAATTGTTTTAAAGGATTTGGTTGAGTAATATCCATTTACTTCACCTCAAAATCCAGTCATAAAGGATTCCGAGCCGAAACTTCTACCTGCCGATTGACCAACGCCACCGAACTTAGACATAGAAGATGTCATACCACCCAAATCATTCATTTTTAGAGTTGGTGTAACTGCTTTTAGTTCTAAAGAAATTGGTTGAGCCTTTTGAACCCTACCACTTAGATTAGGCATATTTGGAATATTTGCTTTAGGTAAAATAGGTGTTTCTCTAATTGGAATGTGTCTTGGGCCAAAATCTACATTAACCTTAGGAGCGTTTGAAAAAGCCCTTGGATTAACTGGCCTGTAAGCCATTTGTTCTGCTTCCCATCTTGGACTTCCGCCAAAAGTTTCGTGAACTGAATGGTTTGTGCTTAGTGTTGGCATAAAGTTTTCTGCACCAATCTTTGAGGTTGGAACATTAATAACTGGGAGGTTAGGCATAAAGTTGCCATTAGGTTTTGCGCCAGTAGTAGGTAGTATTGATTGGAGTGATGCGTTGTGAGCCGGTAGGGTTTCACTTGCCAAGTCTAATGTTGCAAACTTCATCATATTAGGTCTTGGTGGTTGATTTGGTAAAACTGTATTTCCAATCTGCATAATATTCATTACCCCCTTTTACTACTTAAAGATTTGCTATCGCTATTCAGTTTTCTTTTTTGCAATTCCTCTTGTTATAAGGTATATTCCTGTTGAAAACAAACCAACTGCGGCTACGGCCTTCATAGAGTTTGAGTTTTTATTATCTGTTTCAGTTTCTAATTCTTGAGTTTCTTGTCCGTATGAAGGGTCCCATTGAAGAGAGGTATCATTTCTATCATCATAATAATCTGTTTCATAAGTAGATATTTCTTCTCCATATTCATTTAATTCATTTTCACTATTGAAATCACTTGCTTCAAAATGAGGCTTTTCTGTAAATAGCAAGTCTGATTTTGATTCTACAGGTTGTGGTTGTGATTGAAATGTATTTGAACTAATTGGAGCAAGTTGAGATTTAACTTCAATATTTTTACCACCGTGTTCAGTTCTTCTCGGCCTATCTACCTTACCAACTTTAATATAGCCCACATCTTTAAAATATTTGGGAGAGAAACAAACCATTTCACCCGGACCTGAATAGGAAATTCCCGAAAGAATCTTTTTAATTGTTTCTTTATCAGTTCCAAAAGATAATTGATTTTTTAACGCTTCTAAGTCTTTAGTGTTGATGACATTGTGAACCATGTATGTAGAAACTTGAGATAAAGCCTCTTTGTGAATTGCGGCTGGCCTTTGAGAAATTAAAGTTGCACCTAATCCCTTACCTCTACCTAATTTACACAACCTAACGATTGGTGAAAATGAAAATGGTTTTCCCATTTGAGGAACAAAGTCTTGACACTCTTCTAAAAAGGTCATAACCGGCTTTCCTTCAAAATCTTCAGCAAGTAAGGTTTCACAATAATCCCCCAACAATCTTTGTTGTGTATCTAATCTTAAATTAACTAAATTAATAACCAATGAAGTATTGCTATTTTTTAAATTTTTCACTAATTTAATCAAATTTACCGTTTCATCTTCTCTTGGTGAAATGCACTCTACATTCTGTAAAGTGTGTAATCCACTATGAGCATCTAAAGCATCAAAACATACAAATTGTAATCCATGCCTACTAAATTCCTCCATCATCACTCCTGCGGCATATGATTTACCTGAACCAGTCTTACCTCCAATAAATATCTTTTCATAAGCAATATCTAATGGAAAGGCAAAATTATTACCCATAATGATTGCTTCATTTTCATTATACTCATGTTCATGAACCGCACCATCTAATTTAAAAACATCGTCAAGAGCCAAGTCTTCCTTTTGAAGACCCCAATTTGATTCATCCATAATTAAACAATAAGTTTTCACTACTTAAAACTTCTTATTTATTTAAATACTTTACCTTCAGCCTCTAAGCCTTCTGCTAATTGACTTCTTATGCTGGAATAAACTCTATCAAACCACCAAATATTTTTTAAAAAAGAATTATACAACATCATTAAATCTTTGTTTTGAGTTGCATAAGGTCTAAGGGTATTAAGAAAGTCTTTAAAATCTGAATAATACCAAACTTGTAAGCCTTTTTCAGATAGCGAGTTTATAAAATCTTTATCATAAACTAATGACAAAATAAACTCTTCATGACCGCCTTCAATTAAATCAATTTCCGGCAAATAATAAGGGTTTGCAATGAGAAATTTTTCAAAAAGATGCACATGGGCTTTAGTGTGATTATTTGCAAACCATTGTAACCACTTAGGCATAGAGGTTGAAATGTATTTACTCCAAACAGGATTCGCCAATTTAATCCCTCATTCATCGTCGGATATTTCTTCTAATTCTATCCCTTGCTCTAACATTGACTCATATTCACTTTCATCAAGATAATAAATATCTTCTACAGATTCTACATCCATTATTGAATCTACCAAATCTTCGGAAAAAGATTCCGAATCTATTTCAATGATTGGTTCTTCCTCAGGCCTAATATTTGAATCTTCAGCCTTTAATGTTTCCACATTCAATCCGGCTTCCGCCGCCAATTCTTCAAGAGTTGGCATTTTAATCTTAGGCTCTAAAGACATAGGATTAATTTTCGGAACTAATTCGGCATAAGAATCTAAATTCATTGATTTATTCTTTTGCGTTCTTTCATAAGTCCCATCCGGGTCCATCACGGCCATCCAATCAACAGGGCCATTACTAATATCTACTGCTGGAAGTTCTCCAATTAAGGGGTGAGTATTAACCTTCTCAACTGGAGTTTCTTCTACAGATTCTCCAATATCATTAAACAGGTCGGAAAACTCACTTGATTGTTCAGCCTTCATAATTTCTTCTAAGAACTTCTTATCATCTTCTGCTAAGTCATTCTTTTGACCCGATACAAAATCTGCCAATCCTTTAATAACTGGAGCGATATCTCCAATAACTGACATCAAACCTACTGCACCTGAGGCCGTAGGGGATGAAGATAAACTTTCACCCAATCCATATTTATCCAATAAACCGGCTAAAGGAACAATTACTTTACTCTTCATTTCAGGATTCATATTTTCAATAACGCTGGAAAAAGGGCTATCAGGGCCTTCCAATAGTTCTACAATATTAATAGGTTCGCCCTTAGGAACTGTTTTTTCTTCAGCATCAAGAGGTCTTTTATATCCTCTTTCAATAATGTCGTCATAATTACCCATACTATCACAATCTAAGAAAACCTACTTAAACCTTCTCAACTTTTCCAACCATTCATAGCATTAAATTGGCTCATGAATTTTTGGTCAAAAGTCATATCAGTTTTTCTTTCTATTTTTTCGGCTTGCTTTTTGACACTTTTAATAGCCTCTTCAGCATCTTTAACTGAAGATTCTAATTTGTCAATTTGAGTTTTTAAATTATCAATAGTTTTCTTTTGAACCAACCAAATTACTACTCCTCCAGTTAATGCCCCTAATGCAAATGATGTCACCGCAGAACCTATTGGAAATCCAGCACTTACTAAGGTATTTTCAGCACCAAGTTGTGTTGTCGTAGGTGAGTCTATGTTTCTTGAAGATAATTCGGAATGGAATGTCTGCAAATCTGCCATAAACTTTTGTTGGCCTTCCGCCGACTTTGGAGATTGATTAATCATACTCCCCATTATATCTAATATTTCTTCACTGGATAATAGTGAAACATCTACATTCTGCTTAACTGAAATAGTTTCCGCTTCAAAAACTGTGCTTAGTTCTTCAACAATGTATTCATCAAGTTTTTTAAAACCTCTTATTCCCTTACCTCTTGCACAAAGAAGGTATTTCCCACCACCTTCTTTCTTTGAAATATTTATAAAATCTTCATTAGTGATTGGTTTTTTAGAACTAAATACATCTTGAGTTCCTGAGCCTTTTTTACCCTTGGTATATCTCCTAATAAAAAACTCCATAATATTTTATCCCCCTTTTAACTATTTAAAAGATTCGGATTCTCAATGAATACTTAGCCCCATATTTCAGACAATGAATCATAAGTTTCTTTAACAACATTCTCTTCATGTAAATTAATTACCTTTACAGTCTTGTTGATAATTTCTTCCTTTAATTCATAAACTCTTTCATTTAAGCCCATTTTTTCAAATCTCTCAATATATCCCTTTTGCAATAAATATTTTTCTAAAATTCCTAAATCTAATCTCCACTTAATTCCACCCTGTCTTTCCTCGGTTTTAGCGTGTCTAAACATAGGCCTATTCCTCAAGATTCCCACAACTTCTCTTGAGGTGTATCTTCTCGGCTTATTATCTACTATATAGTATGATATTTCATTTGAAAACCCTACACCCTTATTATCAAGCAAATAAGTAACTATGTCAAAAACCAATGCCTCAGTAAGGGGCAAGGTATTTTTTCTATTCTTCGCCGTCATTAACCGAAGCCTCCTGTGCTTCGGCTTCCCTACCTTTGCTTTCAATATATGCGTTTTGCCTTTCCTCATAATCTTCAAGGTCTATCCCCATAATTTCAGCAACGGCTTGATTAATTTTGCTCGTCACCATTTGTTTAGCCTCTTCCAAAGAATACCCTTCAGATTTCAATTTCTTAATTTCTGCAATCTTATTCTTTTCTAATTTAGCAACAACTAAAATTGATTGCGTTGAAGGAGGTAATTCTACAGATTCATAAGGTTGTTCAAACAATTCCTCAATTTCTCTTTGAAGAGTTCCTGTTGATAAAATCGCAGGAGCAACATATTCTTCTACATCATCGTCTAAATATTTTCCTCTTGTTCCATCAGCATTAGATTTGATTTTTTCAACCCACTCTTCAGCAAACTCTTTCGTAACATACATCCCAACTCTTTCCCAATATCTTGTATCTTGTGACATAATTAACAATTTAAACTTAACCTATTTAAACCTTTTCCACTTTCCAACATCTCTACCATTTTTAGTAGAAAATATTCTTGAAGTTCTTAACCCCATTTTTTTTCTAAACAAATCGGAAAAAAACCTGCCCCTACATTCAATTTGAGTTGTTTCTCTATATTCTAATTGCTTTTCAACACCCATTTTTAATGGAATTATATTAAATTCTAAAGTTATGGGGTGCAATTCAATTTGACCGATTAGAACATGAAGGCCTGTTTTAGAAGATGATTCTCTATACCAAACATAATCTTCACCAAACTCTTCGCATAACCACTCTAATTCTGCTTGGACAATGCCATCATCAATTGAAACATTATCCCAATCAAAAGTCAATCCTGAAAATTCTGACATAATACTACCTTAGAACACTACCTACTTAAATAAACGGGTTTGAAGTCCAATTGATAAATTGGTTTATGGGTGAGTCAATAGGAATTTTAAAAATATATCCCCACTCGGACAAATTCTTTATTGAGGCATGATATTTACCTTCGGATTTAAAAATTCTTAGGCATGAGTTCTCATTTACTATGTTGCCCACTTTAGCCTCAACTTGTGCTATATAAAGATTAAAATCGTGCAAATTAACATATTTAAAATACATTGTAGACCAATTATCATTGAGTTTCACTGGAACACCCATAAAGTCTTCATCACTACTATCTCCCCAACAAGACATTATAAAGGTGTCTGATTCGTCAAGAGGTTTAATCACAAGGCCATTAGGCAATTTTCCGAAGTTCAATGTTTCGGGAGTGAGTGTTTTAAAAGGTGGTGAAAACATAGTTTTTAATTGTAGAGGTAGTATTTTTTTAACCATGCTTAAATCTTCACTTTCATCTTTAAAATAACTATATTTTCTCACAATAAGATATATTTGACCAATTTCAACATAATTAGTATTTAAATCTACCCTACCATCTGTTAATGACTTGAATAATTTATTATAAGGATAATCCCTAAAAACTTCCTCATATGAGTCCATAAAACATTATTAACTGGCCGACTATTTAAAAGTGTAGGTTGCCCCAGTTTTTGTTTTTTGTTTCCTTATTTTCTTACCTTTACACTCTTTAGGTAGTTCTATGAAATATTCTACCGAATCAATCATGTAAGAATTGTCTTTCAATTTTACTTTACCACTATGGGGAAACCTTAGCCTCAACACCGTGTCTTCATCTCTAACTTCCCAAGTTTGTGAAAACTCCGGCTCAAATTGCAAGTTCTTTAAAAACCTACTAAATTCTAATAATCTTTCACCTCTTGGCTCAAAAGGTAATTTGGATACTCCAATAAGATTGATATTCTCATTATTCGTGAATTGGTGATATGCCTTGACATAGGGTTGTTGATTACCTCTTTCGCTTTTTAATAAGGCTACTGCTTTATTACTTGAGGCAAGTTCCCAAGTAGCCTCATCAAATGTAGGAATAATGTTATTAACTAATAAGTTATTTACTTGAAATCCTTGGTTCTTTAAAAAGTGTGAAGTTTTAACACATTCTTGATAACCGGCTTCAGTAGGGATTGAAACTAAATTAACACTTACAAACTCTTTATTTCTTAACAGGACTTTGAAGTTTTCAATTTTCTTTGAAGCATCTTCTAATAATTTAACCAATGCATCAGTATCATTTTTCTTGAGAAAGATTGATTTAATACCTTCTACCCTTGATTTCATCCTTAATATTCTTAGTAAAAATTTGTTAAATGAATCGGGAGCCGTTAAAGCCTTTAAAGTGTGACCAGTAGGTGCAGTATCAAAAACCACCACATCATATTCAACTGATTGAACTAAACTCATTATTTCTTCTAATGCAAAAACTTCATCCATACCGGGGAATGAAGTCCAATCTGTTAATATTTCAGCATCAAATCCGGGAAACCATTTAACTACTGTTGAATCCATTTGTTTCATCAAAGTTTCTTGAAATTCTTTGGCTTTGATATCTGCTTGAATATTCATTGCATGGAGATTTTTTCTTATAGGTGTGGGTTTGCCACCTACCGGAACGCCAACAACATCTTCGGTTGAGTGTGCAGGGTCGCTTGAAACCAATAAGGTTTTATAACCTGTTGAAGCATAATGAAATGCAGTAGCGGCAGATGTAGTAGACTTGCCGACACCACCCTTTCCAGTAAATAGAATCAGTTTAGCCATAATTAATATAATCTCGCATTAATACTTAAAGGTTCTTAAAAACACCTAAACGAGTAGAAAGTGTGAAATGAGCGAAGTATCTAAGAGTTCCTTCTGCTAATAATTCCAAAGAGTCCTGCACCGACTAATGCTCCTATGCCAATCTTTGCGGCTTTGGATTTTGTAAAACTTTCGCTTGAGTAGTTAATGCTATTTGGTTCTTGACCGATTGGTGCGCCTTCTTTCCTTAGGCCAAAAATATTCATCCACCACCCTCCTACGAATGTATTCATTTTTTTAAAGGCAACTGCGCCGGGTGCTGAATCTGTTAAATATTGGAAATCTTGAGGGTCTGCACTGGTTACTGGAGTTCCTGCATAAGGTTTAGGATTATTAATCTGCCTAACAACTCCTCCGGTAGAATATATTTGTCCTTGAGAGTTTCTTGTAAAACCTTGTTGAGTCCAAGCAGTTCCGGGCGGAGGATTCGTCATATCTTTAGTATAATAGATAGTTCCATTAGACCCTTCTTTAGTTGAAATTACTTCTTGTTGCTCACCTGTGGCTGAGTTCACCATGCAAAATTTAGTGGTGCTGGCAGTTCCTCCACCACCCATTCCGGTGCATGGTTTATAATCCCAAGACATAATTTCATTAAAAACCTTTCGTTATTTAAAGGTTTGGGGTGTTCAACTTAAACCCCTCAAGGTGTAAAGTCTTAAAAACTTCTCTAAAAATTAATTTTAAGATTCTAATGCATCAATAATGCCATCACCATCATCATCATCATCAAGATAATCATCAAGGCCGTCGTTATCGTGGTCAAACTGTCCCGTAGCATCATTGCCATCGTTTTGCTCAAACCAATCTAAAAGCCCATCATTATCATCATCTAAATCTGTAGCATCCCAAATATTATCATTATCATGGTCATATCTATATGAACTCCATGCTCCGCCGATTTCATCAACATCAAGTATATTATCATTATCATCATCAGTATCTAATGAATCATTAATTCCGTCATTATCGTGGTCTCTTGCGGCTGATGAACCATTATCGTAAAAGTCTTTGTAATTATCAATTCCATCATTATCTATGTCTAAATCAACAATGTCGGGGATTCCGTCGTTGTCATGGTCATAAATATTGGTATTATCATTACCATCATTAACTTCTAAAACATCCTCAATACCATCGCCATCATCATCGTTGTCTTCAGCATCATCTATACCGTCATTATCATGGTCATTAGGAGAATCATCCATTGAATCGGGGAGGCCGTCATTATCATCGTCATTATCTAAATCATCAGGTATGCCATCACCATCATTGTCATTATCTCCATTTTGTTCTTGATTGTCTAATTGCTGACCTTGTTGTTGTTCATTCTGCTGACCTTGTTGGCCTTGCTGACCATTTTGAGTTTGCCCCTGTTGTTGTTCATTTTGACCATTTTGGTTTTGACCATTTTGCTCTTGTTGTTGTTGGTCGCCCTGCTGACCGCCTTGCTGACCACCTTGTTGTTGTTGGCCTTGGCCGTTATCCTGTTGTTGTCCTTGTTGCCCATTTTGACCTTGCTGACCTTGTTGGCCTTGACCATTTTGTTGTCCTTGTTGCCCTGATTGACCTTGCTGACCGCTATTTTGTCCTTGCTGACCTTGCTGACCTTGTTGGCCTTGGCCTTGTCCTTGACCTTGGCCTTGTCCTTGACCTTGGCCTTGTCCTTGACCTTGGCCTTGTCCTTGTCCTTGGCCTTGACCTTGGCCTTGTCCTTGACCTTGGCCTTGACCTTGGCCTTGGCCTTGACCTTGGCCTTGTCCTTGGCCTTGTCCTTGTCCTTGGCCTTGTCCTTGGCCTTGTCCTTGGCCTTGTCCTTGTCCTTGGCCTTGTCCTTGTCCTTGACCTTGGCCTTGTCCCTCTCCTCCTGCATCGGATTCTCCGCCACCTTCAGTTCCTCCATTGCCTGAACCAGCATCGGATTCTTGGAAATCGGGGTCATAAGCATCAGGTATTCCATCCCCATCCGAATCGGAGTATTCTCCATCATTAGGGTCTGTGGGGTATTGGTCTACCGAATCAGATTTCCCATCTCCATCTGTATCGGCATTATTGGGATTAGTTCCTTGTGCATATTCTTGAGCATTTGTTAATCCATCGCCATCAGGGTCGGCGTTTCCATCGCCACCATTAGTAGGATTCAAACCATTAGTAACTTCCCACCCATCGGGCAATCCATCACCATCGGAATCAGCATTGTTCATATTAGTTCCTTGAGATTGTTCTTCGGCATTAGTTAATCCATCACCATCCCAGTCTGCCCCACCATCGGAGGGGTCATTAGGGTCTGAACCTTCTCCCACTACTACGCCAGCCGATAACGCAAGCATAATAGCAGTTAAAATTGTAAGCATCGTTTTTGTAAATCTATTTTTCATATCCATATTATTCACTTTTCATTCATAGGAGAACCACTTTCTCCTCTAATCATAATATTTGTGTTATCAACTACTTAAAGTATTGGGTATCAATATTCTGCTAAAGTATCAAAAATATTTATAACCCATGACTCATTAGGGGTGTCATGGCTGAAGAGATGTGCTGGTGTTGTGACTATCAAATGACTAAAAAGATTATTCCTTATACTAATTGTATAATCTATTGGTGTGCTAAGTGTGAACCTAACTTTGATGATGCTAAGTTTGCCGCAGAATATGATTGGGATGCAATGAGTAGAAGAGTATAAATAATAGGGTGTGTTAGTATGGTTATGGAAAGTAATAGTGAATTTAGTGTGTATTGCAAGATTTATCAAAATATGTCTCAAAACTTAATTGATAGAATCTCAAAAAATTGTAATTATAAGTCCTATCAATGGCCGATGTATAAAAAGGCTTTTTTTACCGACAATGTTACTGCTGGCGAAGAAGATTGGTATAATTGGCAAAGCCATTTTCAAACTAAAGATTGGGAAAGTGATATTTGGACAATGAGTAAATTAGATTTTGAATATTATTGGCCTTATCATGCAAGTTTTATTAAAACTTATTTTGAAGGTGCTAATCTTTTTGAGGAAGAGTAAGTTATTTTTCCTCAGCAAGATATAATCCGTTATCTTCAAGTTTAGTAATATTTTTAATAATTTGGTTATTTTTATTAATTAAGTCTCTCTCATTTATATAAGTGGATTTTAGTTCATTATTTAATGCATTATATGAATCTACTTTAAATTGAGGGTCTAAAGCATTAGGTAAATTAAATCTTGTCCAATAGAATTTAAATGATGCACCCCAATTATCTCCGTCACTTCTTAATGCATATATAGTAGGTAGTGAGGGGTGTAAAAATCCCCTTTCATCAAACTCACCATCCATAATCATTTTTCTTAATTTTGATGTTGAAAGTGTGTAATCTCCATCCCATGAAACATTACCCCAGTTTTGTGTTGATGCTACAGGTGGTGCTTTAATCAATTCCCTCATTATTGTTTGAAATCTAATTGTTCTCAATACTACTACATCATTTGATTTTACTGCCTTAGGATAATCATAATCTAAACCTCTAATGACATGAGTTACACCTTCCTCTTTATCATCAACAACGGATTGTAAGTTTAATGTAGGCCACAACCATTGTTTTTCACCCCTATCCTGAACTCTTATATTTTGATTTTTTTGATACCTCATAATTTTAGTTCCTGATTCGGTGTTTGAATATCCAAATATATTGCTTGGCTTTAATTTTTGAGCATAAACATTTAACTCAACCCATCTCCTTATTTCATTTACTATTTCTTCTCCACCCATATTATAAAATCTATTTAAAGTTTTCATATCTGAGGGAATTCCTAATAAAACCCCTGCATCAGTAAATGGAGGATTGTCACCTGCATTTATTAAGGCATCATACATATTTAAATTTTCATCAACTGAATTGCCATAAATATATTTTTTATCACCCATATCAAAATACACATAAGCAAAACTATTTTTTATTAAGCCCCTCCCATATTCAATATATCTATCTAAATTATCTCTATCACTCGCATAAACTATTTTATCAGGGGCTTCACCCCTTATCCATGTAAAATCACTAATAATGTGATTATAAACATTAGGAATATTAAGTTCGGTAGGGAGGTTAGAACCTTTGGTGCTACAATCAGTATCATCAAACCTTAATATAAATTCCATATCATATTTATCGGCATAATCGGATAATATTGAAATACCTCTACCATGCCCTAAATGTAATGGGCCATTGGGTGTGGGAGCGAATCTTATAACGCCTCCCTTTTTGAGTGGTGCATTTCCAGCAAAACTTTGTTGCTCTTTTGGGACATTGGTTAGCCTTCCCGGACTTTCTACATAAACTTCTTGAAATCCTTCCTTTCTTGCAACCTCTCTCAATTCTTCAATTGTTGGTTTAGATTGTAATAGTTCACCATATAGAGTTTCTATTTCCGAAACATATTCTTTATAGTCTTCACCCATATATTTTTCAAAATAAGTTATTAATAAAGTTGGAATGTTGGATTTATTATAATCTTCAGCACTTAGTTCCAACCTTTTAAAAGAGATATAATTATTCTCTTTAGTCCATTCAATTTGTTGAAGGTTTCTTAAGTGCAATATTGATAATATTTTTTTGATAGATGTGATTTGAGAATTAGATAATGGCTCTTTGTCCAATCCTTGATATAATAAAGGCACTTGACCAATCCAACCCTTGTTAAAATCAACCATCTTAGAAGAGTTCATCCCCAATATCATTTGAACTTCTTTTAATTCTACACCCATGCTATGAAGCCTCATTATTAATCCTTCAAAGGCTTCTTGAGGATTCATACCTCTTTTTTGAATTGAGGAATTATAAATCCCTACCGCAATCATTGATTTATCTTTAGACATCTAAAACCTACTCTCCAAGATATAAGACATAAAATTGAGTAAAAGACCAAACCGTGAATCCAAGACCGCCCAATAACAAAAAGGGTTGCCATAATTTAAAATTACCTGTTTGTAATTCTTGAAGTGCAAAACTTGATAGCCCAAATCCTATACAGAAAATAACTACTGGCATCATATATTCAGGCGACCTAACATAATCAAACGATTCATCAAATACTTCAGTAACTCTTGCCATAAGGTTTATTCCCATTACGACTATTTAAAACTTCACTCACCACTTATCCCATCTAAAGTCTTCATCAATGGGTGAGCCTAAACTCCATATCATAACCCACACACCAATAAAAAGTAATGAAAATACTATTGCGCCGACCATTATATCTCTCAATCGTGCGGTGCTTTTACTTATTATTTAAAGGTTTGTGGTGGACAAGATAGGATTTGAACCTATGTTCTCTCGGTTATGAGCCGAGTGCATTAACCAAACTATGCTACTTGTCCTTGATTGTGGTGTCGGGGGCAGGATTTGAACCTGCGAACCTATACGGACAGGAATTTAAGCCCTGCGCTTTTGACCACTCAGCCACCCCGACTTGTTTTTAATTTCTTTATATTATTGATTGAAAATGGCGGGCATATCAGGAATTGAACCCGAATCTTCGGCTTAGAAGGCCAAAATGCTATCCATTACACCATATGCCCCTGTAATTAGTTGTTATTGTTTATAGTATATTAAGTTTTATATGATTAATGATGGAAGCAGGGGGAGAGGACAAAAAAAACAAAAAACTCTCCCCCTACTACCTGTAAAAATGATGGCGGTCTTATCGGGAGTTGAACCCGAATCAAGGGCTTAGGAGGCCCCTATGCTATCCATTACACCATAAGACCAATTAGCCATTTAGACACCCGTATATTAACTTATCTACTTGTTAATTCTCAATACATTTTTTAGACCGTCAAGCAAAACCGCCCTCACCATATTAAACATCTTAAAGTCTTTATCACTAAGGAATTCAGTTTGACCTTGATATTCCTCCATAGCATGAAACATATTAGACATATCATCCATCCAATCATTTAGCCACTCATCTGCCATTCAAACGCCTCCAGTCTTAGATACCAAAGTATATCTCCTATACCTTTGTCCAGTAGGGTCTTTCTTCCATTCCTTGTTAAATACATAACCCCTTTCCTCTAAATCACAAATTCTCCTTGGCAAGGCTCTAATTTTATATATTGCTTGTGCTTCTACATTTGAAATGCTATCGCACACTTCAAAGTGGTTTTTCAATTTTTCTACTTGACTCATTTTTTTCCCTCTTATCTATTGGTAGTAGTAATACCTATTTAAACATTACTCCTGTTCACTTATTCCAAATGCAAAACCAAAAATTATTATAAAAATCATTATAAGGCATAAGGAGTCCATTACTTTCACCTATTAATTTAGCCAATCGTGAATTGCTTTACTTCCTAACATTATTGCGGAAGCCCAAAGCCCTATAAAAATTCCCAAGTTTTCGTCTATTGTGTATGCATAGATTGAGCCAACGATAGATGTCAAACTTAATCCAAAACCAATTTTATCAATGTGTTGTTTCATATTTTTAAATCAGTTAAAAGACCTATATAATAGTTATTATTCTAATTTAAAATATGAATGGTATATTTGTAATCCAATAAAGCCTACCCCTACTAAACCAATTAGCGGCAATTTAATTTTTCTACTTTCTTCAATAGATTCTGCTTTCATCCCACATGGCTTTTCATTAGGCGGTTCTTGTAATCCAATTACTCCACACCCTAATCTTTTTCCTGCATTACCTGTTTTTAAAGATTCTTGGTGAACCGATTCATTAACTATTTTTCCGGCTTTATTTAAACCTCCTAAGCCTAAATCATCTTTATCTTCGTGAACTATTATCATCCTTCCCAATATACAAGTTATTTTCATAGGGTTTAAACTTAATGTTTCAGCCACCAGTTCTCCTTTAGCCTTGCCATTTTTAGAAACTATATTTCCTAAATCACCCTCATGCCTTTCTTTAGAATCTAAACCTCCGTGATTTTTATTGAATGGATTAAAATGTGAGCAAGCCGAATCACAACCATCTGTTAAATCACCATATTCGTGTATGTGAAATCCATGTTCACCATCCGATAAACCATCAATATCATACATAATTAAGACACCTTCGGAGGTATCTTTAAAGTGAACAGTTCCTTTCACACCATTATTATTAGTTGCAAGAACGGCTACTGCATAATTTTTATTTAAATTCATGCTTTCACCTTAGCCGATAACTTGAGTAATTTGTGATAGTGCTTGCATATTTGTGATGCCTTCAAATATTCCAACTGTGTTCATACCCATCCAAATTATATTAACCAATACTGGAGCCATCGCTTCGTGATAAAAAGCAGTAAGTAATAAACCTGTAGAACCGATTAGGCTAATACCATGATATGCGGCGGAAGTATTGGAAAGCCAACCTCTTGAAACGGCAGTAACGGCGGCTAATTGTAACCCTCCTCCTAAATACCCTACAATATCCATATTCTTTCTACCATAATTATCATCAAGATAAGTTCTTATTTGAGTAGCCCTTTTATTACCTAAATAAGAAAGACCTGTGAATACAACTAAAACTCCTAAAACTAAAGTTTTCATAATAAGACATATTACTGTTTGACACTTAAAGATGTCGGTCAATTTTATTTTAAGGGACTATCCTTCCAATTCATAAAATCAAATGCAGGAGTCTTTTTGATAGGTATTTTATAAAAAAAGGGTTCATCGGATTCCTTTATAAAATTTCTAAGTGTGGTGGTATATTTATTTAACCACAAATCAGTTGATATGCCACCAACTGTAAATCTATTAGGATTCTCGCCAAGTGAACTTATATTCAACACCCAAAACTCATACTTTTTCAATAACCTCTTTTTGTTTATGTATGTTATAACATCTTGACCATTATAATATAAGTGATTCGTATCCCACCAGTCTCCTACCAATCTCTCAATGTCACCGACAGAATTATTCGGGTCAAAATCAAGTTCACTATTATCTATTGAATTAGACATTAATTTATCTTTAATCATTTGATATCTTACTTCAACCTCTTTGGAAGGAATAATTCCTTCCCCTTCTATTATAGCCTCATATTTTACTTCTGCATAATTAGTAGGATGTTTTTTACCAGTCGTTATAATTTTTGTAATATAAAATGGAGGTGTTAAAAATTCCTTTCCAACATATTTTGCAAATTCTTCAATTGATTTAAAAACACCCATTTAATCACCACATAAATCAGTTTCATAGTTAGGATTCATTATTATAATTCCTCTTCGTGCGGTAGTGCCATCTCAGTTTCTTGATTAAACTCATCTATGACAATCGGTTCTTCATCTTCTTGTAATTTACCCATTGCTCTTTGAATATCATTTTCTGTTTTGTGTTTTCTTCTAATGGATTCAATATATTCTTCCTCTTCAGCATTCCACCTATCAAAGAATCTTGATATTGCCATATAAGCCGGACCACTTAAAATTCCAAGAACTGCGATATAAGCCTCAATATCTTCTCTTACTTGGTCATTTACAAAAGCAGTAGTAATTAATTGATAAGATAAAACCATAAATACTAAAATTAATGGAAGTGATACTAAGGCCACCATTAAGTTGTTAAAAGTTATTCTTACATCCCAATCAATTATTTTTTTACTCATATTATCACTTAAGCCTCTAATTCTCTATTTAACCATGTTTCTTCAAGGAATTGTTGTTCGTCATCTGCATCAGTCCAAATAGCATACCAATAAAAATCATAGTGTGTAGAATTTGACGAAGTAAAATTAGTTAAAGTTAAAGTATCAAAATCCTCAACCCATCCTTGAATATAATGTGTAGTAACTTCATAAACAATAGGTCCAGTAGCATTAGGACCACTATTGGTTTCATTAACTTCATATACTAAAAATTGAACAGTTACATTATAACCTTCTAAATTATTTGAAGAAGAATCATAACCGCAATCAATATCATAAACTACAGTAGCATGAGTATTATTTGTTTGAATTGCAATATCATACAAATTAATTTCACAAGTTTCAGGCTCTTGGGCTACAATATCAATACCCCAAAACAAAACTTGCTCTAACTGTTCCTCATCTACTGTAGCCGTAATTCTTGGAGTCCAAGAGTTTCCAATAGCAACATTATCAAAAATGTGTGAAATGTCTGATTCTTCATCACCAGTCACGATAAGGTTGTGTGTGTAATTATCCTCATATCCATTTTGAAATAAAGCGATTTTTATGTCTATGTATTCTCCTTCACAATTTGTAGGGCTTACTTTAAAGGCAATTAGTATTGCGTCTTGCTCAACATCATCTGCTACATGACCTCTATAATGATTTTCTATTGATACTTCACAAGGTTCTTCAGGAGGATATTCACAAGAGCCGTCATCACTATCTGCGTTTTCATTGTAATTATCCGCTTCGCTATCGGTGCATCCGTAAATTGGTTGGCTTTCAACAGTAATGGAATAAGATAGCCAATTTTCATCTATGACTATATCATTTAATTTAAGAATAATTCTTGGGTCATAAGTTCCTGCTTCAACACCATCCCATGTGTAATCCACATAATCTGCCCCATCTTCATCGGCAATCCATCCATCTTCCCAAGTATGTTCTTCATATTGAATGGTGCTATTTTGATATAATCTCCATGTCAATTCAAATTGTTCAATATCACAAGAATTTCCTGATTCTTCTGAAATTGCAACATCTACTGATAGCGTGATGGAATCTTTTTCTATATCACTTTCTACTAAATATCCTTGTTGATTAATGAGGTAAGCCATGCAAACTTCATCATCTTCAACCTCAATTAAATAATTCCTCGGAGAATCCCAATTCCAATTAGAGCCGTCATAAGTATCAAATCTAAATTGAAGGCTAAACTCTCCATCTTCTAAATCATTAAATTCATGCCCTAAATCTTGATTTTCATAGAATAACATTCCCAAGTCCAATTCTTCATCATAGAATTGCCCATCTTTAAAAATTACTATTCTAAAGTCGCCTTCCATTTCGTGAGGACATTGGAAACTGGAAAAACTCCCTCTAACATACAAAGTATTAGGGTTATTATCGTCTAAATAAGATGTATCATCCCATTTCCAATCACAACTTTGATGTGGTGGACCACCCCCACCCCCAGTATTTCCCCCATTGTCCCAATAACAACTTCCATCATCCCATGTTGCTTCATCATCATAATTTTCAGCATTATAATCTGTGCAACCACCTAAATACGGGATATCCTCATCCCCCATATCATCATTTCCAAACCAATCAATTAAACCCATTCCCTCCATAGTTCCACCTGTGAGGATTAAAAATACGGGGACAAAAATTATAGCGATTTTTTTAATATTTTCGGCTTTCCTGTGGACTGATGCAATAGCCCTATCTACAATATCCCCTTCTAATGTTGATTCAACTAAAACTTCAGTTTTATTTTCTCCACCATTTAATACTGTATTTTCAGAAACTTCTTGATTAATAGATTGCACCGTAGTAATTAATTCTGCCGCCTCTTTTAACTGAGTGACTAAATCTTTGTCACTATCTTTGTCATTAGATAGATTAACAATGCCATCATCTAACAAATCTGCAAGAACATCTGATTCATCTCTCCCAGTTGCTTCTGCAACAATTTTGGCCTTTTCCTTAATCTCGCCAATGGAATCTGTATCATCTACCATAAGCCATTTATTAATCTTTTGATATATAAGGTTTTTTAATTTAATGTTTATGAGGATGTGTATGAGTTCCTAAAAATATTCCACTTAAACTCATAGTTATTGCGCCAAATCCGGCTATAATTGCAGTAATATAAGCCTCTTCATATATCGCACTACCTAATTCAAAAAAATGTAGAATTCCATGCAAATAGAGAGAAACCTCCAATAGTTTTATAAACCACCTTTTAAGAAACATAATTAATGGTTATTATCCAACCTATTTAAGTGATTCGGACTTTATACCTTTTCTACTACATCTTCAATAGTATCAACGGCCTTTTCTAAATCGTCGGCCATTTCTTCATCAATAATTCCTGCATCTTCAAGGTTTTCAATTAAATCATCTACTCTTTCCATTACTTGTCCATAACTGCTGGCTGACAATAAAAAAGCCAAACCTGCGGCAACAGGAGAGTATTGGCTATAAGTATCAATTTGACTTAGTGCGGCTGAAGCACCAGTTAATGCGGTTATTGCGTGAAGCCTATAATCTTTAAGAGATTCCTTGTTTAGTTTCATAATTAATAATGCTTGTTTTTACTATTTAAAACTTTGGAATCTTTACTTTATCACCATAATCAGGTATATACAATAAAGTATTTTCAGGAGGGGTTTTCTTGGTAGCATCATAAAGAGTCCTTAACCTTATTTTTTTAGGACCTACCTTTGCAACCAATAAATCTAAATCTCCCATAAAAAATGCATAAGTTAAATAATTATATTTGTTTATTTCCTTTTTAACTTGCAATTCATGTAGTCTCGCTTTTTCCACATCATCTCCATATTTGTCAAGAACTCTTTCAATTTTTTTAGGCATTATTTCCATTTCCATTTGTTTAGCAACTTCTAATTTTTTGTTGGTGTTGGCAATTTCAATTATTTTACCATAATGGTCTTCAATTTTAGTTATTTGTTCTTGCATTGAATCAGTTTTATTCTGCAATACATTTTGAGTTTCTAATTCTAAAGCCTTTATCCTATACTCCTTTTTTTCTTGTTTTAAATCCTTGATAACCTTTTTATTATTTTTTTCAAATTCCAATATCTCATCATACATAAATGAACCTTGAGATATAAACAATGCCAATAAATCTAAAGTTCCAGCAGGAAGTTTAATTTCCGATTTTTCATGATGAGTTCTTAAGTATGCTATTAATGGTTTAAAGGTCTCTACCTTTATACCCACTCCCTTAGTGTCATAAAATGAAGCCGGAACACCACTCTCCAAGTAATTTGAAAGATTTAAAGCCCTCATCAAACTTTCAAAAAAATGTATGTCAATTTCCACAACTACTCCTGTTTTTAATTTTACTTCAAATTTTCTATTTTTAGAATTATCTAAACTTTTTAATAACTGTGACTCTCTCCAACCTTTCACATAACCTGTTTCATCAGATTTTCTCTTAATAAATGAAGATTTGTTATATCTAAACATTATATTACCCCACCGTCAAATCTAATATGATGTCGCAGGGTTCACTAACAGAATCAGTATTTGTCACTAAATCTTGAATTTTATTCATATGATATTCAAGGTTTTGCTTATCTAAAACATCTAAATAGATAATAGTAAAATCATAAATGTAACTGATGTGTTCTCCTTTTGGTTGAATATCAATACCATTAAATATAATTTCAGTATTTATACTATCTTCATCAAAAACACCATTTATTAGGTGTTCTAATTCAACAGGGTCTATCATATTGTATAATGACATTACTTGATACTTAAAGGTTTCAATCATTTAAGTGTTCATTGATGCTAAATGGGATGTCTAACTTATTATAATTTTTTATAATGTAGCCGATTTGGTCTTTCATATCCTTTTTCTCATCTACACTAATATATTTATTTGTTTTAACCTTTAATATCATGTGGTCATTAAAAGGTTCTAATTTAATAATAGAATTATAGTATGAAGGTTCTAAAAATACTTGAATATCTGCTAAAGCCTTATTTATTAAAGGTAATTTATCGCTTTTTTGCTTAATTTTTAACATTAAGCCTCTATCTATTTGAATTCTCATCAATTATCCATTACCTTTTACTATATAATATTATGCATTAATTGGAGTTTCCGATATCTCACAAATACCGGAGGGGCAATCGCTTTGAGCCGCACCAATAATTACTCCTGAAATTTTTAAATGCTCTATAGCCTCTTCAACCGAAAGGGGGACTAAAGGCTCATTACCTCTACTACCCGACCTATAAACTGTAGTTCCTTTTAGTTTAGGACCATATTTTTGAAGTAATTGTCCATATTTTTCCACAGGATAATCATTAGGTAAATTAATAGTTTTTGAAACTGCATTATCTATGTGCTTTTGAACGATTGATTGCATCCTTAAATGGTCTTCCACATCAATTTCGTGGGCTGAAACAAAAGCCGTTAAGTCATATCCTTCTTGGTATAATTCTTGGAACAACGGGTCTATGACAATCTCTTCTTCAATAACTCTATCATTAGAGCCTTCCTTGCTGGCATAGTATCTTCTCTTATATCCCGGACTAAAAACAGGTTCAATACCTGATGATGTAGCGGCCATAATGGAAGTAGTTCCAGTAGGTGCAATAGTTAATATGGCACAATTTCTTATACCATATTCTTTAATTTTAGCCCTTATACCCTTAGTTAAGGTTTTACAAAATCCTGAATCCAAAAATTTGTCAGCATCAAAGGCTGGAAATGAACCCTTTTCGGCGGCTAAATAAGTTGAAGCCTCATAAGCCCTCTTTTTCATAAAATTAAAAATCTGTTCAACCTTTTTTCTACCTTCTGCATTGTCATATCTCACACCCATCTTTATCAAAGCGTGTCCAAGACCCATAATTCCTAAACCAATTCTCCTAACAGTTTGACAATTCTTTTCAATTTCTTGAAGTGGATATATATTGACATCTAAAACATCATCAAGGAATCTAACCCCTACAGTAACTGTATCTGCCAACATATCCCAGTCCATATCTCCAGTAGTAGAATCAATATGGGCTACTAAATTAATAGCCCCCAAATCACAACAACCATACTCTTCCAACCAAATCTCACCACAAGGGTTTGTTGAAATAAGGGGTTTATGATACCAAATATTATTCATTTCATTTGCTAATCCAATATTTAAAATACCGGGTTCTCCCGATTCCCAAGAATTGTGGACAATTATATCCCACACTTCCTTAGCAGGAATCCTACTTGTTTCCTTACCATTCCATTCAAAAATAATGTCTTCATTATTTTCCACTAAATTGAAAAAATCATCATCTACCAATACAGAAACATTAGCATTTTTTAGCCTTTGGTCTAATTGATACTTAATTAGTGATTTTAAAACTTCATCAAAACCGGCACTAAAAGACTCCACGATGGTTTTAACCTCATCCCTCGGCAAATTAGGGAAAGTATCCATCAAAGTTGTTGAAATGTTTTCATGAGTCAATTCAACTTTGTTAAATTTCTTATGTAGAAATTCTAAAATGTCGGCATGGTCATATCTCAAACATTGCATAAGGGCAGTTCTCCTACCACCTCCTGCTTTAATAACTTCTCCAGTTTCATTTACTACTTCCATTAAAGAAACTGCTCCGGTTGCTTCACCACCAGTCCCTCTAATTGGAGTTCCTCTCGGCCTTAACGGGCTAAAATTGATACCTACTCCTCCACCAGTTCCTGAAATAATTAACATATCACTTACGGTTTTACCCCACCCCTCTCTACTATCTTCTGTTGGAACTACGAAGCAATTTAATAATTGACCTTTCATCCTACCTGAACCATACCATATCCTACCACCGGGTATAAATTTATTATTTACCATTACTTCAGTAAATCTTTCAGCCCATTTTTCCCTACTTCCATTTTCGGCTACTGCAATGTGATTTGCAACTCTTTGACAAGCCTCTTCAAAAGTTTCTTCTGCATTTATGGCATATCTTTGAGCAAATATTGTGTTGGCAAATCCTGTTGGCTGATACATAATTTACAAAGCCTTCAAACAACTATATAAGAGTTTGCAGTAGTTTAAATAGGAGTTTTTTTATTAAACCTTAATTTATTCAAATATGTCATATTTTATCACTCTATCAATAATGACTACATATTCTGTAACGCCATAAACAGGGTAAGAAATCGGCTCAGGAGGTGCTGGAGGAGTATAGGTTCTTTGAGGATATCTTACACCCATACTGTGATGCCTACCCAAATCTCTACCCCTATATGCTTCAAAAGTTTCGGAAGCAAATTGCATAACATCCCAATCATCAAAATCTTCTATTTTAACTTGGGCCGGAACTTTTTTTATAGCCACTGGGTCTTTTTTAATAGGGGGTGGTGTAATAATAGGTTTGCTAACTGGTTTGGCAACCGGCTTAGTTTGACCGTAAGTTTTTTTCCAAATACCAGTCACACAAGCCAATTTATCAGGATTGGCAAAATCAATTCCCTCAACTAAAGAACCCCATGTTAGCCTATCACTATCATCCAATGATATAACAATTTTTCCATCTTCTACAGATTTAGTCCCATACATCTTCATACCCGCAGTATCATAAACTCTAAAATCTGTTGAAATGTTTTTCAACAATCCTAAACAAAATACTAAATCGGTGTTTTGCATTTCAATATTTACAAATTCATACTTAAATTGCAAATCATCTACAATTTCCAATAGGGTGCTATAGTATTGAAGAATATACCCTCCACCATTCGGATTAATTAGAATATTAATATTTAAGCCTTCCAAAGTTTTATTAATTTCAACCAATGGTTTTAGAATATTTTTTGCATCTGCCTCTCTTAATTTCATAAACGCCATAATAGGTTTTTTAGGCTTAGGTTCGGGTTCAGGCTCTTTAACCTCAGTTTTAATTGGTGTTTTTGAACTAATTTTTTTAGTAGCAATTTGTAAAATAGGTTCACCAGTATGCTTTTTAGCCTTCATATGGTCTTTAATTGCTTTGAGAGTTTTACCAGTTTTTTCACATTTGGGGCATTTATAATTTCCCTTTTTTGGCAATTTTACGCTGGCAGAAGCCTTAGGAGGAGTAACTACTTCTTCAACAATTACTGCACCTTTATGTCCTTTTTCAAGCATATGCGCTTTAGCCAACTTCCTTGTAGTAAAGGATTTATTATCTTCAGGGTCAATATATACCTTTTTTGCCATTTAATCACCTCTCGCCCCTTGCCACTTGGCTCATTTCCTCAATCCCTATTTGTGTTTCTCCACTAATAATACTTTGCATTAATCTTTCTTGCATTCTTATATCATTAGGATACATCATTTCGCAATAATTAATCAAGATATTATTAATCTCCGAATTAAATATCCTCCATTCGTGTGAGTGTATTTCTTCAGCATCATTAACTTGAACATCATTATCTCTTCTCATCAATGTAAGATATTCCGCCAGTCTTTTCTGCCTAATTTGTTTAGCCCTTGCTTTAACGGTGGCTGGAATGTGAGGTAATGTAATGCAAGAATAAACATATTCAATAGGTATAATTTCTTCAAATTTCTCACCCAATATCCATAACTGAATATGTCTTAAGGAATTAACACTCCTACTTAACATTTTATTTACTTCATCCTCGTCTTCGGAAATGGTTAAATCAAATAGGGCATTGGTAGGTAATAAGTTAGAATAATTTTGATAGGCATCTCCTTGATTAAACAATGGTTTCAAATAAGCGTTAATAATGTCGGGAGTCCACTGATTAGCATCATCAATCTGTTTTAAAACATCATAAGTGTTTAGCGAATATGTTCCAGCATTTGATTTATATGAAAAACCATTAATTCCAATTAAATCCATCAACTCTAATAAATTCACATCAGTTATTTTTGGATTCAACACAATATTTTTAAGAGTTGCTCTAACATCCTCGCTTCTTTCATTCATCCTCCACTCAGGTAGTGTTTTAATTGAAGAAGGATTAATTACATCAAAGAATACCATTATTAAATCATTCTCCCATTTTTTGCCATCTTCATCTCTTCTATCAACTGGAACAAATCCATACATTTCATCATAGTTGTTATAAGTAGTTTCAAGTGGTTCTTGGTCAACCATTTGATTATCTCTATTAAACTTATAAGTATAACCGGAAACCATAATAAGCCCATTTTGTTCAGTAATTTCTTTAATGTGCCTCATAGTGGCTGAATTATCTAAGCCTAATTTAATTTCTCCATCCTCCTCTTTTATTGCACTACCATTCCAAATAATATGCTCATAGAGAATCGGGATTGGAGCATCAACTAATGCCATTGGAACTTCTCTTTCCATATTCATAGGTGCAGAATTTCTTTCCGAGGGCAACCTCATCTTTTTCTTAAAATTACCGCCTCTCCAAAAATTTACACCATCATATTCACTAAGAAGCCTTCTTGTCATTGAACTATAAATATCATAATTTTCACTATCAAGATAATATTGTAAATATCTACCCCCTCTATCTCTAAAGATTTGTTTTGAAAATCTATTTGCATCTCCTGAAGGTGTAGACTTAAGAGATTTCATCCACTCTTTATAGATGTTGATATAACTTCTTATGTTAAGATTATAATTTTTAAGAAGTATGGGTGGATTCTCAACCAACATTTCTTTGACTAATTCTTCACCAATAGTAATTTTAGCATTTTGTAAAATATTATACTTCGTTGCCGGATAATCCTCAGGAGATTCAGCCACTTTTTCCAATATCCAAGAAATTGCTTCAGGCGATATAGCAGGATTAACTGATAGTTTATCTATTAAATAACCAAATAGTTCATCATAATCTCCGCCTAATGCTTCGCTGATTAATGGAGCATCTTGCAATAAGAACATTTGAATGTTGGAAGGCAAGTAAGGATTTGAAACAAGCCCTCCTGTTAATTTCCCTCCAATTCCTGCACCTGTTGCACATTGAGAAAGTAATTGAATATTTTCTATTTGAGAAAAATGTTCATCTAAATCTATGTTTCCATAATCTATTTCAAATGTTTGGAAATCATCAATTGAAGAATATGAACCGATAGCCTCTAATAATATAATTTCCATAAACTGATTGAATTGTTGAGGGGTTCTAAGCCATTGTGAAAAAGCACCGACCCCAATTTTTGTAATCCATTGTTCAGGAGATGTTAATAAATAATCTACAATTTCAATCGGCATTGAATCTCTTAGAATCCATGTTGAAGAATCTATCTTTGGCGTATAAGAATATTGTAATCCAGCCTTATCTCTTATTCCTCTATAAATAAGTCCATAATTTCTTGCATTTAAGAAAGGATTGACTATGCTTTCATCTTGTTTTTTAGGATTTGTAAGCCTATTTAACAATTCAAATCTTGGAACTGCGGGATTTTTAAATAATTCTTTAAATGCACCAGCATCTCTAACATTTCTTAACATTAGTCCTTGGAATACTTTGGAATCCTCTCCTACAGTGTTCGGGTCAATGTCCAGTGTTTCCAACGCCCTATTACCATTAAAATTAGACCTTATTAATTCAGGATATATGTCCATCATTCTTTTGTATGTTCCTGCGGATTGTCTGCTATATATGGGATAATTAATTTCATTTCCATCCACAATTGTTGAAATATCTCTAAAGCCGGAATCAGTATTTTGCATACCTAAACTTATACTTCCAAAAGAATTTAAATATCCCCAATCATCATGATTTTGCAAAGGTAGACATAAAGTAATAGCAAAATGCTTCTTTAAGATGTTAAGTTGCTTATCAAATTCTCCACCATTATTTAATCTTTTATTCCAAATCTTATTAAAATCAGTTAGTAGTTTTGCATAAGATTTTAATGAAAGTTTAGGTTGGTAAATAAGTTGTTTCATTGCCAACATTTTAATTCCGAATCTTTTAAACCTATTTGTTTCTTGTTTGGGGAGGCCTTGAAGCCCATATCTCGGACTCATATAATCAATGATTCCATCCATGAAATGTTTTTGAATTACTTCATCAGTAATAGAATCTAAAATATCGGATGGAGCAGTAGTTAAAATCGGATTTTCAGTCAAAGTCCCACTCATTAAGTTTAAATAGGCTAAAGCCCACAAGGGAATACTATTACCATTTAATCCTTCAAAACCGGGGTGAGATTGTAAAATTTGTCTGTGAGCCTCATCTGTGCAAAGAGGGCTTCTAAGTAAAAATCCTAAATAGGATTGACTAATATTTAAAGGATTCAAATAGTTTTCATCAAATATCTCTACAGTATCTAAAGTTCCAGTTATCCAATCAAAATTTGCCACTGATGAATCAATAAGGAATCTAAATATTTGAGAGCCTTCTTCTAAATCTAATGCTCTTGTAAATAATCTTCTAATAGTGTTTTCATAAATCCACACAACCGGATTTTGCGATAATGCTAACAAGGCTTGAGTGTTGCCATAATTTAAAACATAACCTGAATCAGCATATGAGAGGGCTTCATCGGAAGCCATTGAAACTAATGCATTAGCATTTCCAACTTCAACCTCTCCTTGACCCTTTAAGAAAATCTTTGAATCATAACTAATTTTAACTTTCCCACTCCCTGCCTTATCCGAGTATCCCATATATTTATAAGGAGTTCTACAAGTATCATAATTTAGCAAACCTGCATCTTTAAGAATATTTCCAATCGCACCTAATAAATTAAATCCCCAAGGACTTTCTCTTGGGTCTTTAGGATAAACTTGGGCTTCAACACCTACATCATAACCAATTTTAGCACCTTCTTTGTAGGATTCACCCCATCTTAAAATGAACCTTCCAATTTCATGCCTGTATTCTTCATCTCCCTTTTTATAAACCCAAACAATACAATTACCATATTTTACATCGGAAACGGGTCCTTCAGCATAACAACCATCCCAATTTTCACAAGAAGCATTTCTCTCACTCCATTTTCTTCCTGTAGATTTAGTTAGCATTTCAAAAGGGTCAGTTGTAATCCATAACATATAATCCCCTCCGGCTGAAACAGGCCAAGTAACTCCACCAGCCTTCCCTTCCGAAGGTGGCTTAATTCTATCAAGCCTTTTTAATAGTGCCTTACTTTTAACCTTTTTAAGTAGTGCGCCAACTGAAATCTTTTTATAAGATTCAACCAATACATCCTCATTTATTTCGTCTTGAGTATTTGGTAATTCCATTGTTGCCAATAATTTTGAAACTGCTTTTACCCCATCCCTTTCTAATAGTTCATTATACTCTCCAACAATATCTCCCAATATTCTTTGTATGTAGCCTATGTGAGGTCTTAAAGTATTACCATGTTTAGACATAACTACTCCAATTCCTCTCTTTGGCATTAATGGTTCACTTCTTATATCAATATAATTAAGTATTTCATACCTAACAATATCATCTATTTGACTTTCATTTTCTATTTCTGCCTTAACTACTTCGGGTTCATAAACAAGGTAGTGTAAAAAATCTGTATTTTCAATTCCTAATGGAAATGTATATTCAATGGGATTCATTAATCCTTCTGCACCAATTTGAGTAATGGCTTCTTTATTGGTGAGTGGGTCATACCTTGTTAAAAATTCATCTTCTTTAATTAATTCTGTAAATCTGCCTAAAGTTCTTAACCTTTCCTTAAGGGTTTCTTCATCAGCCGCTTCAACATCATATTTACCCGTAATTTTTTCAAATATTCTCCACCCATTCTTTTTAGGGTTGTCAAAATTGTTGGTTCTATATTCTAATGCCTCAGGTAGTTGTTCAGTCATTCTATTAGTATTTCCTGAAGACATAGAGCCTTTAGGCATTTTTATAACTCTTGCAGATTCATCATCATAATCATGACCATAATATCTGTAAATGCTGGATTTCTTATCATGTTCAAAAGTTTCAAATCTTTTCTTTAACTTTTTATACCACCAAAGGTTCTTTTCTTCAGTGGATTTTCCACTCATAGCCGTAGTCCACTTATAAGCAGGATTGTCAGGAAATATTTCTATAAGGGATTCCCTTTTAGTGTAAGTGACTGAATCTCCTGAAGCCATAATTTATTTTATGCATTCCTACTACTTAATGGTTTTTATTTTTAATTTCTCGTTGGTGCAGGGTTTTTCAACCTATAATAATCAATAAACTCTTGACCTCTCATTCTTCTAAGTTCTTTAGCCTTTTTCAAAACTGCTGGAGAATTACTATTAAGTAAAATATAATAAATATATGCAATAGGTATATTATCATAACCTAAAATCTTTTCTTGAAGGGCTGGTAAATCATTCATACCCACATCATAAATCTCTAAAGCCTTTATTTCTTCTAAATTTTCTGCAATAGAAAGATTTAGTATTTTTTCAGTGAGTTTGATGTTTTTTAAGCCAATAAATTGTGCGCCTCTACTCCTCATAAGATATGAAAGATTATTATTAATTAACTCTACAGTCCACAAATCATTATCATCAATTACTTTAAAAAGTTGAGCCAAAGACAACTCATAGTTTTTCATATTTTTATAATTTTCTAAACCTAAAATCAATTTTTCTATATCCATCCCTCTCTCAACATAAGAACTAATAATATTATTCACTTGCTCTTGATTAATATCAAATCTCCACGAAGGAATTCTTTCACCTTTTGTTTGAACTTCAACATCTTGAATTACAACAATATTATCTATATCCCATCTTGAGGCTACAACAATATTTTCTTCCCCATCATCTCCAGTCACAATAACATCTTCACCCCTTTCAGATTCAGGAATGTAATTAAAGAAATCATTAATTGGAAAGTTTTCAGCAACATGAGTTGAAGTTCTTTTATCCCCTTCCCAATAGTTTTTTACACCTTCCACGAAAACAGTATTATCATCAACCATCTTTAATTTATCCAAATGCCACAACTCATTTTGAAAGTGTTCATCTGCGTGTTCATAAAATTTAATAACCATTACTTTACCTTCGGGTGTGATGGGATAATCTGCGATAGGGTCTGAATATAAATTTTTATTACTTAATTGTGCAAACTTACCTTTCTTAATATTACCGGCTCTCCAAAACTTAGCATAAGAATTTTGTTTTATAAATTCAATAATTCCTTTTCTTATTTTCATACCTTTATGAGCCTCCAAAACATCAGGCGTAGCCTTTCTAAAATTATCAAACAACCTATTAGGATTTTCAAGGAGTTGTATATTTAATACCTTCCAAGCATTATTCCATAATTTAATATATGCTCTATCGCTCAATCCTGAATTATTCAAAACTTGAGATGGATAACTATTATATAGAGATACTAATGTTTTCATATATGTGTTTGGATTTTTTGCCACATTATGCCCCCACAAATCTACTCCTTGCTTTATAATGCCTTCTAAAATAGATGGGCTGGTGTTAGGGTTTTTAGAAAGTTCGCTAAGTATGTTTGCATAATATTCTTCATAAGAACCTTCATATTCTTGAGATAAAGATAACCACTTATCATATAGCATTGCTTGAACTCCTATAGGGATGAAAGGATTTCTACTTAGTCCTGCTACATCATTTACTGCGTCTACTGCGGCATCATTTAAAACATCAATATTTTCTATAGATTCATACAATTCAAATATATCTTCAGGTGGTTTTGCAAACCTCCCACTACCTAAATAAAGATTTTTAAATGATTGCTTATAAACTAAATCAACATATTGGTAAAATTGTTTTTCTTCCCTCAGCCATCCTGCTACAACACCCCACCCTAATTTCTGTATTAACTCTACATTTGAAAGTATTGCAGATACAAAATTCTTAGGATAATCCTCCCTAAGTCTTTTCACACCCGAATAGGATTCAAAATCATATCTTAACTTCCACAAGTCTCCTTCTCCAATACAAGTTAAGAAGTGCTTACTTTCAAAAAAGGATGTGGCTAAAGGTTCTTCTCTTGTTTCAACACTATATGGATAAATTAGTAGTTCTTCAGGACTTATACTCAATCCCTTCCTTCTTCTCCAAATCCAATCATAGCATTTTTTATCCCTTGTGTTTTTAACTAATTCATCCTTCATAGAAACCATGCCTTGAGGTTGGCTAACATATATCTCATTTCTATAGAGTGTATCTTTTAACAATTGCAAGAATAAGGGAATTTGTCTTGATGTTTGAAATGTAAATTTATTGTATGCTGAAATACTAAAGTTTTCAAAGTTATCAAAAGCCCAAGAATTATTAGACTCCAAGGGCAATATATAAGCATAAATATATTTCTGTGCTAAAGCATTTACATTATCACCTGCATCACTCAAAGATTTGGATAAGTGAGGAATTAATTTTATTAGTTGTTTCTTCGTTAGTTGTGGTGCAAATAATAGAGCCATACAAATTCTCCTTTGAATTTCAACCTGTAAATTTTTATTTAATTGACTTATTAATCTATTAATTATCTCTCCACCACCTACACAAATATATGGTGTATTTGATTCAGGCATGGCAATTCCCCCAAACAAAGTCATTAAGCCATAATTATCATTAGGTTCGGCATTATTCGCTTCATCAAATTTAACAATCAATTTTCTATAGATTTCATCATTAGCATTGGGGTGTTGTGCTATGAGGTATGCAAGGCTTGAAAAATTACCCGCATCAAACCAATCATTGCTTATTTGTGGTAAAATATCAATAATTCCCATCAAGGCTTCAGTATCGGCGTGTGGTGAAGATATTAGAAATTTTAAAATATCGGGGTTTTTAGTTCTTATTAGTCTTGAAATTCCTACTTCATTTCCTGCAATTGCCCATATATTAGGATTTTGAGCCAGTATTAGTTTTATATTTAATTCCACAATCGGTCTTGTCAATCTATCAAAAGCAACATAAGAAATGTTTTCATTAGAAGCGGCTAATAAATCAGGATTAGGTTGATTATCATCAATTCTCGTATAACAAGTATTTCCTGCCTTATATTTAAGAATCCCTGTTCCTGTGCCTACATCACAATGACCAATATACTTATAAGGAGTTCTAACTTCATCATAATCTAAATAACCTATAGAATTTACTATCATCGCTAAAGCCCTATTAAGAAGTTTAGGCCAATTTGCTTGTCCGGCTCTTGGATAAAAAAATGGGTCTAAGCCCATTCCAATATCTCCGGCTTGATTTTCTTTATAGCCCCACTTGATATTTTGCCTACCCAGTAAAGTTCCATCCGGGTCGTTAGAAATATCTTGTTTAGGTTTATTAGTAGGTTGAACCTCAGGCCAGTTTAGAGGCAGTTCACCACCTTTAAATGCGAAAACAACACAATTTCCATATTTTATGTCTGTAATTGGACCTTTTGAATATTGTGCGCTAAATGAGTTGTATCTTTCGCAAGAATTTTGCTCCCAATACCTTCCAGTTGATTTTGTGTAATTTTGAAATGGGTCATTTGAAACAACTAAATAATATTGACCTGAACCTCCTTGAGGCCACTTCGGACCCCCATTAGGTTTATGCTGATTAAGCCACGCATAAGCCGCCTTATCATGTTTCATTTTTCTAATTAATTTACTTAATTCAATTTCTTTAACTTCTTCACCGACTTGATATCTTACTATTTCAGGGAGTAAATCTCCTGCTTTAAATTGATAAAATATTGACTCATTATTTTCCTCTATAGATTCACTTAATTTTTCAAATGCTTTTGGGTAAATTTCTATAGCCTCGGATTTAATTGATTCTATTTCCCCCTCTTTAACTCTTTTATTTATATCGGCAACTCCCTTGGCAACCTTGCCAGCAAGTGTCTTCATTTCAGACCTAAGTTGTGGAAAATTACCATTTAAATATCCCATTGCCTTGCCAACCGTAATTTTATTTGGGTCTTCATCGGCAATTATGGCAAGCGTAACAGTTACTGCGTCGTCGCCAGTTAATTCCAAAAATCCTTCATTAATTATTTCTATAGGGCCTTCAGGGTCTGCGGAAGTAAGTTTTTCATCCCCATTAAATATTCCTATCATCTCTTCCATAATAGCGAACTTTTTTTGTAGCCCTTGTTTGTCTTCTAATGTAACTACATACTCACCAATAATATTTTTCATACACTTACCATAACCATAATTGCCAGTAGTCTCGTTTTTATTGGCAATTCTAATTTCCAATGCTTCTTTTAGATTTACGCTTTGGTCTGCATATTTAGCATCCATCTTAATAGTTTTAGCCCCACCCACTCCATTAAAACCTGCAAGCCTCTTTTTAAAATCTGCAAACCATTCATCTGCTGAATCCCAAGAATCCTCAGGCATAGAATATGTCTTTACTTTAGAAAATGTAATAGTATCCTTAGAAGCCATATATTTTTTAATAACTTTTTGATACTTAAAGGATTCTCCTAAACAATGTAGGACCTCTTCCTTCTTTTCTTATGGTGAATGATTTATCATTTCTAAACTTAACTGCTATAGATTTCTTAGTAGGTATTTCTCTCCTACCCTTGTCCAATAATCTACTGATTATTTCTTCAGCAGTTATTTCTTCTCCAATTTGAATTACTGATTTTGCCGCTTCAAAATTTGTTGGTTTAGTTTTCACTTACTCACACCCTTGGAGCAATCAAAGCCCTTATGGTTGATTTATCTGCGACATTCCAATCTAATTCAATTAGGCCTCCTTCACCGGAATCATCTATATTGCAACCCCTTACCCTTGTCAAACCCTTCATAGTTGAAGTGGCAGAATCAACTTCCTTAACTGAATATTGAGTATCTCCTTGATAATCATTTGGAAGTAGGACAATATCTTCGGAATTAAATGTTGCCTCTACCAAACCCTCTTCAGTCTTTGAGGTAAAATTCAATACACCCTCACTACAAACTACATTAAAAGAAATTGCTTTAGATGCGGCTTTTAAAAAGTTCTTCAACGGAGTAGAGTCAATAGCAGTTCTAAATCCCTTAGATAATGACAATTCAGCACCAGTTAGTGAAGGCACTTCGCCAACCATGCCAATATCAATTAATTTGACACTTCTTGATAATCCATTTGATTTTAAAGAAATGTAGTTATCGGAGGTGATGTCTTTGGGCTGGTGTTCTGTATGTAGTGTTAGAACATCTTTAGTTCTTAAAGTTTTAGTAACATCTTTAATTCTATCTATTACAATACCCAATTCAACTGGAGCATCACAAGAATAAGAAATAAAATCACTACTATCAATTTTAATATCTAACATCTTATATTTATAAATATCACTCATTCTAATGTGCAAACCTTGTGAATCAAAATTCCAAACGCACTCTTCATTAACATTTTCAATCGCCTTTACTAATTCTTTAATAAGGCTCGCTTTCATTTCTAAATGGACAACCATATTTTAAAACGGTTATTTGACCTATATAAAGATTACTTATTTAATACCTTATCGTGAATATTAGAAGCAATTAAATTAGCACCTATGCTGATACATAATCCACCCATTAAAGCCATAAGTAATCTGTAAGTTAAGTTTTTAACTGTATCCTTTTGGCCTAAAATATGCATAAGATGAAATATGGCTAAGGCACTACCACCGATTATGAAGCCGAGGCCGATGATTAATACTGTATCCATAATGAATAATATTAAATACGACTACTTAATAATTTGGTGATGGAAATTATGCAAAGGATTCTCCGCACCCACAAGATGAAGAAGCATTGGGGTTGTTAATTTTAAATCCTCCACCCATCAATTTATCTTCATAATCTATTTCAATACCGTCTAACAAATGGCTGGATAATTTAGGAACTAATACTCTAAAGCCTTTGATAATTAATTCTTGACAATCTATTTCCGTTTCTTCAACTATTTGTAAGTCATACATATATCCTGAGCATCCTCCTGATAGCACCCCTACAAGGAGAGCCATATCTTTATCTTCTCCAAAGGCGTGTTTAAGCATTGATGAAGCATTATCAGTAATAGTTAAATTGACTGAAATCACTTGAGGCTTTTCTACTACTACTATGCTTGCACTATCACAAGTTCCACAATCCATAATTATCCCACCAAACAATTAATTAAACAACTATTTAATCTTTTTTATCTACAATTATTTCTCTCTCAGGGGTTAAGCCCCAAGGCTCATCAATAAATTGTTGTATTTTCTTGACTTGTGTATGCCATCTTTTTTTATCGTCTATTTCAATTGCCTTTTCAGCATTAGCAAAAAAATCCCCTAATGAATTAAAATGATTATAAAGTGCTTTAGACCTTTGAATAGTTATTCCGGGTATTGCACTCATGATGTTGTGATGTTTATTTCTTGAAGATTTAACAACTGTAGTTTTCCTAACCAATACTTTAAAATCTTCTTTGATAATTCTTTCAGCCAAGTATTTAACATACTTGATAGTGTCATTTTTAGATTCAGTAAATACTACTGGAATTGCTTCAACAGACATTCTATTAAGAAATTTTTTCAATCCCTGAATTCTTGAATAATTTTTTTTATTCCTCCACATCCATGACTGATTTAATTTACCTTCAATTAACAGAATCCCATTATCAGTTTTTTCAAGAATCCTTGAAACTTGGTCTTCAAGTCTTTTAGAACACCATGATGTGTAAGCATCATCCCATGTCTTTCTTTCAATCAATACTGAATACTTTTCGTTTTCAAGTAATATATCTCCTTCTGTTAGGGGTGCTTTATTCCAATCTTTTTCGGAAAAATCCTCATGAACATCATAAGTTATTTCCATAATTATTTATTTCTGCAATCCTACTTAAAGGTAATTATAATTAATTATCAATTTAATGGGTGTGCAATATTTTTATCGCCAAGAGTCCACTTTAAAGTTTTAATTACTCCTTCAAGTGCCTTCATATTTCTTGCACACTCAATTGCCTTAGACTTGTTTTTAGTGGCTCTATGAGTTATGAATTTCATTTCCCAATCATTCCTTACCTTTTCGGCTTTTTCCAACATAATTTCAATCTCATCCCAAGACCTATTATAGGCATAATGGTTTGATTCTTGATGGTCACTTAATAGGTTGCCCATAATCTCACCTTAAGGATTTGCTACTTAAAAGTTTCTAAAACAAAAGTGGGTTTTCTTCAAAAGTCTTAATCGGATTAGGAGAGTCAAACTCTTCAGAATCAAAATAATCATAACACTTAAATCCAACTGCTTCAATTGCTTTAATCAAATCAGTTCTCGGTTCACCAGCATTAGAGTTTATAACCCAATAAAAATCTTTGTAAGTCCATTTCCCATTATGCAATTTAAGTTGCTTTAATGCTTCATTAATTGCTACTGCATTTTCTTTAAAAGAACCTGAAATATCTTCAGCCTCCGAAGGATTTTCATCAGCCCAATAAATGCTAATATTTCCGAAACCCATGAAAAGTAATTCAATATCTGAATCATCCCATGTGTTTATTTTTCCCTTGTAGGGTTCTAATGCCAAAACTACTACATCTCTCATCGTCATAATATAATCACCGTGTTTAAACCTATATAACCTTATGCATTAAATTCCGCATCTAATCCTGATGCTTTTTTATCTAAATATTCTGCATAATCCTCACTTGTTTCTGCATCATGTTCTTTAAAATAAAGTTTTATATTATGATAATCTCTATGAATGTAGCCTAACATTTGCACACTCAACAATAAATTATAAATTCCTTTATGAGGGGATGGGCCTCCTGAGGCTACTTGAGCAATATATTCATTTAGGGTTTCTTCATCCAAGATTAATTCCATAATAAGTAATTTCAATAATAACCTATTTAAAGGTTATGATGTCCAAGGAGAGTCAGTATTCCAATTTAGAAAATTGCCCTCTTTTAAAGAAATATTAGTTCTTACAACAAGGGTGGTTTCCATATTTATTAAATTAACCGCCGGTTTTCTATCAAGGCCCGTAGAATACCAAAATTTTATTCTACTTTTAGCGGCAATAGGAGTTGTGTAAGCAAACTTTTCATCTATGTAAATAATATCTACTAATTTATTAGCCGGAACTCCTAAATTGGATTCAACAGTTATCCTCCAATCACTCCTTAATTCTCTTGTTCCAACACCATTTCTTAAAGTTAATATATAACAAAAATTATTTGAATTGTTTGCAAATTTTTCAGCATCATCATTTGTTTTAAAACTAAGTATTTTAAACTTTAATTTTTCATTTGAGTCATTTAAATTATTTTGGAGATTTTGAACTTGAGGTTGAGAATATATTATATCTTTTAATAATTGGTGTTCATTACAATTATCTCCTTGCCATACGCCACCACACTCCTCACAATCTACCTCTCCACCATCACACTCTTCACAATTAATTTGACCACCCCAACATTCAGCACAAGTTACAAGACCGCCATCACATTCATCACAATCTTCAAGAATCTCACCCTCACCACCACACTCTTCACAAGTTTCCATCAAATCACCTCTACCTTCACAAACTTCACACTTGACCTGCATTTCACCTTCACAAGTTTTACATTGTTTTCCATCATCATCTTCACCAGTGCCATCACACTCCTCACATTCTACAAATCCTACCTCTCCAACACCATCATCACACTCCTCACAATCTACTCTAATTTCACCGTTTCCATTGCAAGTTTCACAATCTACGCTAATCTCACCTTCACCATCACACTCTTCGCAAGTATAATCTCCTTCACCATCACAAATATTACAATTAATTTCTCCATCACCATCACACTCTTCACAAGTCAAAGTTCCTTCGTCACACACTTCACACTCATCAATTTCACCTTCCGATGTTCCACATTTTTTACACACATTCAAAATTGATTCATCACTAAATGCTTGTAACCAAGACATTAGCGGTGGATGTGGCATCATGTTAAAAGGTGTTGCCAATATCGTCTTCCAATTTGGATTACTTCTACTTAGTATTATTGAAGAACTATCTTCATGCAACCTTATTTCTAATGGTTTTTGAGGCATCATGGAATTCCATTTTAGAGCAAATGCAACATCCATACAAAAAGATATTTTTTTAACTACTTAAAGTTAAGTAATCTTTATATAGCAAAAGTTAAATTAATTATTATGGATGAGTTTAAGGCCAATCCCATGAAAGGAACTTCATTTGACATAATTGATGATGATGATGATGAATATGGTATGAGGTTAAAAGGCTCTAAAAATATGAGAGATTCAGTTGAGATAAATGATATGATTGAACAGATTACTCAAAGAATGAAATACTATGAGGGAAAATATACAAAAGCAAAAAAGACTAAAGATAGGGGTGAAATGATATCTGCTCTAAGAAACTTTAAGGCTTTAGAGGGTGCAAGGCAATCATTAAGATGGGTTCTAAAAGATAAAAGTGTAAAACACCCACTTTTCTAATTATCTATTTGAATCAAAAGGTAATTGAATAATTTTTTTCCAAATAAGTGTTTGAGAAGTATTATCAATTTTATCAAAAAGCCCAATTATGTTGGGAATCAGTTTATTTAGTTTATGAGTTTCGCTAAAAGTTAAAGGAGTTTTTCTCGTCATTTGCTCTAATGATTTCCAACAAGTAGTAATTTTTTTATTACAATAATTTAATGAATATTCATTTTTATCCCTATATGCTTTCATTTCTTTAGATATTTTATACAAATCTTTTGCTTTGAATGAGACTTTGTGTTCTTTTGGAAAATTACTAATGCTACCATACTTCCTCAACATATTGGTTGCCTTTTTAGCCCCCCAACCGTGTAATCCTTTAATATTGTCACTTATATCTCCCACTAAACATTTCCAATCTACATATTGGTGGGGAGCAATCTCCCAATCATTTGTAAAAGATTCGGCAGTTATTTCTTGTTTTAAATTGTGAACTCTTATATTTCCTTCCCAAGACAACATTTGCAACATATCTTTATCTTCACTCATAATGACGATTTCATCACCTAATGCTGAATGTAATTGCACTTTTTCAGCGATTAAGTCGTCTGCTTCTTTATATTCTTCATAGTATCCTTGCCAATTAGGTTCAAGATTCATTGGATTGTATCCACATTCAGCAATTACTTCTCTCACATCTATGCCTTTGTGTTTAGAAGCCTTAATTCCCGATTTATGGGATTTATAATCATTATGTAATTTACCTCTAAGTCTTCTTCCATATATTCCATCATAGCAAACTATTACTTTATCTAAGTCTCCCATTAATCCCATCTTAAATTTAAAATGATGGATATCTTTTGAAAAGGCCTTTTTAATGCCTTCTTTAAAATCTTTGGTTGAAACTTCTCCAGCCTGTAGTTGCCTTTTCCACCACCAATAACTTTTAGATTTATTAAATTTGTTTCTTTCAAACCTACCTACAAAAAGGCCACCGTCTAATATAAAGACCGCCATGCTTATATATGTTGTGATTTACTACCTAAACCTTTGGTTTCTAAATAACTATTGTTTTTAAGAATATTCTCTCCTCACAATATTACACTTAAAGCCACCATACATATTCCTATTTGCATAGGGATTTCCCTCCTGTTTCGGTGTCCAATTTGGATAAGAGCAACAAAAGCAACCCTTAGAATGATAATAAAACTTCAATTTATTATTTTTTACAAATTCAGGATAAGGATTCTTAAATATTTTCCAAGCCCCTTTACCCCTATTTATAAATTTAGCACCCCTTCTCTTGTCTCTTGTGTCTAAATCAATAGGTCTCCACTCTATTGTAATTTCATCTTCTTCCTCCCTCCATATAACCATTGTATGCGCTACTCTCTTTTTATGAAATGCATTAGCAAAAGGACCTGCTTTACAGTTTTCTAAAAATTCATCCCAATCAACAGACATTAATACCACCCTATTATCTTATTAGGGTTTAACCTTAATAAACTTTTTTGTTAAATTAAATGGTTGGTGTTGTATCATAAGTAAATGATTCACCTTCAGGAGTTTTTAAACTTTTCATCCTCACTACAGCATTTTGATTTCCGACTTGTAATATAGGCATAGTCCCATCAGCCGTTTTCATTACTTCTCCGCCTGATTCAAGGTCTTTAACAACTACAGTTACTTCATAACCCGGCTCAAATACTAAATACATATGTTCTTCATCTAAAAGAGTAAATGATTTTCCACTTTCTCCCCACCTTCCACCGGAGCCTAAATTTTCTTTTATTGCTGAACCTGTTGATACGGACTGAAAGGTAGGCCCTGCAACTGGTAATTCTTCATTAGCATTATACAACTCACTCATATATCCAAAAACATCTACACCAAACATAATATCATCTCACAAAAACTCAGACATAAAAGACTGAGAGGATTTTAAACTTTCTGCACTAAATTGCCCACTCGTCATACCTCCGCCCAAAACAGGACCACTTGGAGGTGCGGGTTTTCCACCACAAGCCTCATATAATGGCTGACTCTTAGCCATTCCGTGAATTGGTTTTCCAGCCCCGAATGAATTATATTCACTACACGGTTTGTCCATTTCTACTGTTTGACCAGCATTGGCTGAATCCGAAGGGCAATTACATGAATAGGTTTTCTTAACATATGTAAAAGGAATTGTAATTTCAAGACTACCATAAGTTAATTTAGGCCTTCCTTGAGAATACCTATTAAATTTAGGATTATTTTTTGAATAATACCTATAATATAATCCAATATTTTCATAGGTATCAAGGACAAGTTTTTGAGGTGAAGTGTTTTGATTAGGGGCTAATATATATGGGGCAAAAACAGGCCTACCCAATGCACCTCTTACTCCCTCATCAATTCCAATTTCTTGAGGTGGTGTAACCATATGTTCCTCAGGAGGGCAATCTCTATCTAAAGCAGTTCTCCCCGAAGCCGGAATTGAAAGATTAGTTGCCCACTTTCCAGTAGTTTCATTAAATCCACCATTAATCGGAACTGAACTTCCTTGAACCCACTTATAACTGCCGGAACCACACCTTGTAAATAATCCCATTGACCAATATTTAGAATTTATTCCACCTGTTTTAATATCTAATCTTGCATCACCAGTCGTAACACCATCACCTCTCATCTTAATTAAGGCAACTTCACCATTAGGATAGTTATCAATAATTGCATCAATTCTTACACTGGGTCCAAAACTCCAACCCTCTCTTTGACCTCCAACGGCATTATAAAGTTCTAACCAAGTTGGTAATGAAACATTAGCCCACTGAGTTTCAGGAGATATTTGTGGGGGTTGGTGAAAAATAATTTTAGGAGGTCCAAATAATTCTTTTTCCTCAGTGGGTAATTTTCTCTCGGCACTTTTAGACCATGAAGGGGCTACTGGTTCAAATGAAATAATTACATTTGGGGCAGGACTTCCTTCTGCATATTCGGGATAATCAATTTCCACCTTGCAAGATATTGAATAATTTTTAAATTTCTTCCCATATTTAGTATTTGCATCATAAAGAGGATGTTCTATTTTAACAGTTTTACCCCACATATCCTTTAGTGATTTCGCCTCTTGTAAATCTAAAGGACTCAATCTATCTACACATTTCCAAGTCCCATCATCTTGTTTAAGAGGTGTTTGACCTTTTGGACAATCACTCCAACTTGTCGGAGCATCCGGTTTAGGGTCTACTGGGTCTACTGGGTCTACTGGGTCTACTGGGTCTACTGGGTCTACTGGTTTTTCGCTAAAAATTTTATCCCAATTATAATATGCGGCTAACCCCACACCCCCAATAACTACTATTCCCAACACATCAGCAGTATCAACCATAAAAATAATAATTAAATACGACTATTTAAAAGATTCTAATCTTGCAATTCCCAACTTTCATCTACCACGCACTCTACATTTTGCTCTTTAGCAATTTCTAAAGTCATTTGAGTCCCACTCCCTTTTTGCGATGGAAACGCCATAATTATATCTGCATCCTCTACAATCTTACAATTTCTTATGTATGCGGCATTTTTACCATATCTGCCCCAATTAGGCTGATGATTAATCATATTGATACCTCTATTCATCGCCCAAGTAATTGCTAACCTGTCTGCACCTCTTGCCCCTCCTGAAACAACAGTATGGGGCAATCCATATTTTTGAATAATTTCTACTAACGAATCTTCTAATCTTGAATAATTGGTAAAAGTTCTTGCCCCAATGATTCCCAAAGTATATTCTTCATCCATCTTAATCACTTAGATTTTTTAATTTATATTTTACCTATATAACAATAACTATTCCAACTCATAATTAAAAACTATTGTGCAAGGTGTAGGATAATTAATACAACTTCTAATGAGTATTCCTCTTTGCAAATCTCTTTCCTTCAAACCACTATCTAATAATTTTAACATTTCCGATAAGTTTTGTGTTCTTTCACTATGGATTAATCCTAATGGGAAAAATTGTATCACATCGTCACCATCACTTGTAAATGATTTGTGTATTTTTATATATCCGTAATTAGTAAAATCAATCATACTATCAAACCTCCGTAGGGATACGAGTATTAAAACTTATCGCCCTTATTCGTTTAGGGTGCAGTTAAAATTTCTTTAGGGTCATTCATAAAATGAGGCTCAAAAATATAATCCTTTCTTTGGCCTCTTTTAACTACTTTACAAGTTTTTTTATTTTTCGCCTCTTTAATCTCTTCTGCACTTAGCCAACCTTTAATTTTTAATAATGTCTGCGCCTTGTTTATTTGTGCATATAAATATATATCAAATTTTTCCTTTTGAATCCACATGACTTCACTAAATGTCGTTTTTAAATCTACGGTTTTGTTATTTATTTTGAAATCAGGTTCATTCCACCCCTGTTTTGTATATTGATACCATACATAATCTAAACCCTTGGATTTCAAATAATCATCAAAGACCATTTCACCTAACAATCCAATATAGTTTGTATCGCAATTAAACTTGTTGTGAGTTTTTTGAGCATCAAATCTTTTTTGTTCAGCCTTAGCCTTTACTATTTGTTCAGGCCTTATTTCAATTCTTATTTCTTGATTCAACAAGACACCACCAATAAATCCAACAATTCATCCATTGACCTCATTTTACTATCATCCTTCAGCCAAATATTAGGGCAAATGGTGTGAATAAATTCCCCGTATTCCTTTACTTCCCAACAATAATTCCAACCCTTCAACTCCACTTGAGAATTTTCAATATCGCCAGTAGTTACTGCCCAAACTGCAATAGCATCATTCTTGATATATTTTTCTAATTGCCTTGGAGGTATGCATCTTTTAAACTTATCCCAGTGTATCGGCCTTAATCCTTTTATTTCTAATCCTTTTGCAAATATTTCTATATCTCCATTAGGGTTAGGATTTAAATAGTCTTCATAATGGCAAATAAGATTTACTCCTGCAATAGATTTCTTTAGCCACTTTTTAGTTGCTACTTCAGATTTAAACCCTACTAAATTACTGCTAACTTTGTTGTGATTATAAGAGCCTGAGCCTTTATCTCCCTTTTTCCCATAATGTGCAACGATTTTTTCAGCATATTCTAAACACCAATCTAAATCTTCTGCATCTAAGTTTATAATTTTTGAAACCATAAGTTACACCTGTTTATTGACCTATATAAGGCTTCATTCAAAGAAAACCCATCTTCCAAGGTCGGCTTCAATATATCCTTCATCAATATGTGTTAAGAATTCATACAATTCATCAAAAGAATCAAACATAAAATTAAAGTCCATAATTCCAAACAACCAATTCGGAGCCTTCTCCTTTCCACCTTCAATAACTACTAATGTTGGCTTTCTTTGATTAAGGCTATTAATCAGTTCATGAATAGTTCCAAACATACCTATTTTAGGGTTTAGATAAACGACTACAAAATCCGAAACATCAACCATCCTTAAATCTACATGAACAATTTCTTTCATTCTTTTTGTCAATTCAAAATACCTTCCTGTAGATTTTAAACTCATCATTTTAGTTTTTTCCTCATCAATTTCTTTATATGCTTGATAAGATACAGGCTTATTACAAGGATTGAAAACATAAGACTTTTTCTTTGCAAACCATTTTTCTGCATCTTCTCTCCAGCCCTTTCCATCATCATCTGCATGGTCAATTGGCCCTGCAAGATAACACCTTAATCCATTTAATTTATTCATTTTCTTCACCTTATTTTTCTTATTGCTTTCAACAATTATTTCATCAATTACTTCATTGTCTTGATTTTCGCCCATTACATCACAATTAGCATAACACCCTTATAACCTTTAGCCTACCAAAGATTAAAAACCTTAAGGGCAATCATTGCAGAAAGGATAACATTAACTAAACCAAATAAAGTTCTAAAAAAAGACATAGTATGATTATATTTATCAAAATATAATTCAGATTTATTCCTAATATTGAATAATTCATGATGATTATCACATTGAGTCTTATCTATTTTCATATTCACTCCTCCTCTAAAATTAATTTATAGTGGTGAATGTATTTTGAAGAAACTCTATGATAATCAAACTTTTCATTAGCAATTTCATAAACAATTATATTGTTAGCACCATCACTAATATTATCTATGCTAATTATTGTATAATACTTATCTGTATGAATGTTTCTAATATTATCTCCAACTTTCATTTCAATCTCCTCTCTCAATTTCTTTATTGTCGTTTTCTTTATGATGATGATGGTCTTGACCAATTAAATATATTGCTATGAAAAATATTAGTGCGTGAAATGTAGTCAAAGTTAAAGTAGCCCATGCCTTTTCATAATATGCAGAACCTATTTCTAAAATATGCAATACCCCATCAAATGCAAGGAAAAACTGCACCAACCTTGTCATTCTTGATTTAAAGTCTATTCTACCCATAATTTTTTTAATCATCTTCTCACCTCAAAAATTTCTTTTTTCTACACCACATATTTGACAAACTATCGGTGCAAATTGATAATCTCCCATTTTTTCCCACTCATGACTACACATATCTTGTAATTTATTTTCTACTACTGAGTATGCTTTCATCAATTTTAATTGCTCCTCAACTAAGGCTTTCATTTCTACCTCTAAACAATTAATTTTACTTTTTATTACTTTGGCGGCATCAATAACATCAGTCACATAATATTTAGACATTATAAACATCCCCATTTTGAGATATTTTTTCATCCTCATAAGGGCTTGCTAATCTCCTATAGACTTCTAATTTGCAACACTCTAAAGAGCCAACAATTGCATTTAAATTTTGATACCTCATACCTTGTCTTTGCAAAGTCTTTTGAATTATGGTGCTTATAATATAATTCAAATCTCCTACTGGATAAAATCCACCAGTTCCTCTCAAATTTAATTTATTTACTATTTCAGTAATAGCATTTTCATATTTAATTCTATTATCTTTTTCAATATATGGCATCATAACACCTCAAGGATTGAAATATTCCATCTCCTTTAAAAAAATAGGTTCATATGGATTTCTTCTTCTCTTAGGTGGGTTATTATCATAAGGTTTCGGTTCAGTTTTTGAGGGCTTATAATTCAAACCCAATACCAATGAAATTTCTTTAACTAATTTAGTTAGTTCAGCAATTTCCTGTTTAAATTCAAGCAACATTTCCCTATCTGATTTATTCATATTTAACACCTGTATTATTACCTATATAAGTCATTGCATTTATCTTTTAGGTTGATAACCTATTAAAGATTGATACTCATATACTCTTTCAGCACCACAACACAAACATGATTGACTTTCTGTTATTTGTCTGTATCTATAATGTTGTTGAAAGGAAATCTGTCTATCTGTTTTCCATTTGTGTTTTAAAGAAGGAGATAAACTACACTCAACATCATTTTGATTAATTGATTCTATCATTTTTTTCCCACACCTCTTACAACTCCAAATGTGTTTTACAACTCCCTCACCAATAGGATTAGATGAAGAATGCTTAAAAACGCAACTTCTATTGTTTTTTGACCTTGTGCAAATATCTTCACTAAACTTTAAACTCATAATTAGACCTCATAGAGCATACTATATTAATGCTTGGTTAGGCGACTTTTCTTGCTACATCATCATTCGCATGAAAAGAAATAACTTTAAATTCTCTATTTTGGATATTGTATAGGGTTAAAAATCCCTTCATTGAAGAGTAGCCCAACATTTGCATAAAATCGGTTTGACCTTGCATAGTTGATGAAACAACAAGTGGGACTCCATTATACCATTCAGTTGCATGGGAGTGAGTATGGCCTGTGACAAAAATATCGGGAGGAGTTCTTATAACCATTTGGTCATGTTCTTCAGGGGATAATGCATTTCTTTCACCCCAAATAGGGGCTAAGTGCCTTTTTTTCAACATATGTTTCATTCCAATTACAGAATCTTCATATGAAACCTCTTCAATCCTCGGTATAATATCATCCATTCCTTTTCCATGATATGAAAGCATATCAATGCCGTTTAAATTAACCCTACAAGGATTTCCCACATGGATAGCAGAATTAAATTTTTGTTGAATAGCGTGTTCCAAAACTGGTTGAGGTTCTGCTGGCCTTACAGCGTCATGATTGCCGGGCAATATGATGGGTGTTATGTGGTTAGGCAATTCATCCAACTTATTAGCGCAAAATTGATATTGCTCATAAACATTAGTTATGGACAAATTGTTATCCTGTCCGGGATATACACCAGCCCCATCAACGGTATCACCACTCAAAACCAAATATTTAATATTTTTAGCCAGTTCATTTGTGTTTAACCACTTCATCATTTTGTCCCAAGTTTCTTCAAGGAAATATTTTGACCCCATGTGAACATCGCTAATAAATGCAATAGAGATTGGGTCAAAATCCTTCCCCCCTTTATTTTGGTGACTAAATAAAACATCAACATATTGCACTTCATCTACCCAAAACATATTAGGATTGTTTTTATCAAACCTACCAACAATTCCTATTACATCATCATTCATTAATGAATCAACGGAGGGGTCTTCTTTTCTAATAAAAACATCCATAACACCGCTATTATCTTCTAAAGTCACCATTTTTCCGCCGGATTTAGTCCTTCTTGATGACTCAACAATTCCTACAGTCCTATAAGTTTTATTTTTAAAACCGCTTCTTTTTCTTTCATCCATTAAATCCTTTATAACACCTGTAGATTTAAAACCTGCTTGCATAGATAAGAGTTCAGCCACCTTTTCAAATCTATCATGGAATAAATCGGCAATACTACCAATAGAGCCTATATTTACAGACTCTCCAACTGGATGATTTTTAATTATTTCATCAGGGTAGTCACTGGCTTTACCTGCCCAAGAATTATCTGTTCCAAAATTAAACTTCTTATAACTCATAGTTTTTAATTAACACATTACCTATATAATGGTGTAGTATTAATTTTCAACTACGCCAAAATACATATCACAAGATTTGCAAATAAGAGTTTTGGAATCAACATCACATTGTCTTCTACAAGGACCGCCTTGTTTTTTAACATCTTTAGACTTTTCCATTTAACAACTCTCCGCAAAAAAATCAAATCTCCTTTCCCACTCAATATCATCCCAAACTTCTTGGTGAATTTTAGGAGGCTTCATTCTTGGTTTAATACTTGCCATCAAAGATTTATACCCTTTAAAAGGCAATGAAACATCAGGCCATTGAGCAGTTGTATCTGAATGACCTTTATACAAATAAGGTGTTTTAGCAACATCATAATCAAGATAATCTTTCAAAATATAATATACTGCTTCTTTTAATAAATTATTAGGCCTATCAGCATAAGCCGCAGACATAGGATAAATGTTAGGGTCTACACCAACAACCACTTCTCCCTCAGGAGTAAGACCCCACCTAATATTTAACCTCCCTAACCAATCTCCATCACTATTACTAAAATAGATAGTAGAATTCATTAATGCTATATCATGAAATGGCCCTAACCAAGCACCATTATCAATATGTTCACAAGAATATCCAGTCCTTCCCGTAGTTCTTGCAAGAATGTGTGCTGGCTCATTAGAAAATTGTAAAAAGTATTGCTCACCATTTGTAAATAACACTTCATAGATTCCATTAATGTCATTAAAAATCAGCCCTTGAAAGTTTTTATCATAAGATTTAACCATTCTATAATTTAATGAGGATTGTAAAACTCTTTTTTGGGCTTCATTCATTTTATATCCTGTTTTCCTTTCAAAATCAACTACTACACTATCTGCCCACTTCAAAGGGTCTTTGAATGCAAAACAAGGGTCTTGTGAATTAGTTATTTTTCTTGCAAGGGATATATTATCCATATTTATCACACAAAGGTATTGCTATTTAAAGATTGAGTTAAAAATCAATTGAAGTTAATTCATCTTTAAACATATTTTCAGCCTCTATAGCCTCATCAAAATCCTTAGAACCTGTTATGACGCACTTACCACTTGAAAAGATTAAAAATACTACTTTAGGATTTTCAGCCCTATAAATTAAACCGGGGAATTGCTCCGGCTCATACTCAGTCTTATCAAAGGGGAGGTAAAGCATCAATCTTGATAAATCAAGTTTATTATCTCCAATTAAGTGTGAATAATCCGCAGTAACTACTAAATTGTGTAAAATTGTTTCACATTGAGATTTGGCATAAAGTTCAAAATTATTATCTTCTAAATCTTTTCTTAATTTTGCAAATGCAATTTCAATGTCTTCAAATGTTTTAGCACCAGTCGCTACTGCTTTACCCGACCTAAATAATAACACACAAACTTTAGGCTCTAAAGACCTATAAACCATTCCGGGAAATTGTTCTTGTTCATAATCAATGTCTAAAACATATGCAATTTCATTTATATCTAATGATTGAGCAATTCTTTGACTTGCTACAATATTTACTATTTTGGGCATATATATCCATCCTGTATAACACCTATTTAAGCCTTAGCCCCACAAGTAGGGCAAAGAATTTCATGAATAGGGCATGGGGTTTTACAGACATTACATCTAATCAACCCTTGTATTCTTAATAATTCTACATCATCAAATTTTATACTTATTTCCTTATTTTTTTTACTATTCTTATTAACTTTAGAATAATTTTTCCTTTTTTCTTCTTCTTTATTCAAAACTACACCGCCGTTTTACAAAACTTTTACTAAAAAATAATATTTTTATTAGAACCTAATATATTCCGTTTTACAGATTTATACCTATTTTATTCCTCTTCTGTTGTAAAAATATTACTCATCATCATTGTAAAAAGAGTTTCTTCATCTATTACAAGAGATTCGGATAGATACCACACTAATTCATCAATACTTTCCACAGGTTCTTCCCACTTACAATTACTACACCTTACTGAAAAACTGTAAAAAGAAGGTATTGAAACATAAAACTCTCCATTATTGGTTTCACAACCCTCACATATAAAATTACCACCTATTCTCATTATTCAACACCTACTTCAATAACTGTAGGAATATCATTATTCCAACTATTAAAATTAGCCTTATCCTTAGATAGTTTCTTACTAAGTTCTGAAATCTGTTCATTTGATTTTTCTTGAACAACTACTTCATCCTCAACCCATCTCGGAGTCAAGGTTAATTTCATTTCACAAGTTCCAACACCATTATCCATCCAAACTATAAACTTCCTCAAAGGAACAAATAACGGCGAAGTAATTTTACTTAAAAATCTTCTAAAGGACATTATTACACCATCACTCTTCTTCATAATAATCATCAAGAGTAGTTACTGTATAGTTGTTATCTAAGTCATAATCTACTCCATACAAATAATCAGTATCTCTTTTAGAAGTAGTTAGGTGCTTAATAATCTTTTCGGTGATTTCTACTTGGCTATTAAAGACAGAATCAAAATATTTAAAAATCCAACCACATACGAGTAGAGTAATAATACTGTTAATTAGAATTATCCAATAACTTTCTATCATTCTTCCACATCCATCTTAATTAACTCTTGTTGAATTGGTATATGTTCATCGGGTAAAAAGAATTGCCCAAATGAATATAGCAACGCCATTCCTATAAGTCCTACCAGTCCTTCACCAATCATTCTTCCTCAACCCCTTCTCCGATTTCAATAATTTCCATATCGCTATCGGCTAATACCTTTTCAGCATCTTTTAATTCCTTAATTTCATCGGCCATCAAAGCCATTTGTTTTTTAGAGGGTTTTTTAGTCCTCATAAATCTCATAGATTTAAGCATATCTTTAGTTTCCAGTCTTTCCGCCTTTTTAGGTGCTACCCACAAAGTTCCATCGGAATTAAGCCTAACCCTTTGGATAGGTGTAATAACATCTCCTGTATCTTCATCGTAAATAGTGCATTCTCTACACAATCCTTTAAATCTTGTTTGAGATTCACATTCCATACATTTCCACATAGTAATTCCCCTCAAAAGTCTTCCCCCTTAATTACATGAGTAATGAATTGATTAAGGGTCATATCTACCAAATTATTATATTCTCCAAATCTGCCTTCTTCTGCAACAGAAATTTGAGTTCCTTTAGCATCTTTGAGATGTTCTATGAAGTGAGTCAAAATTGGTGGAAAATATTCTCCATCAGTTTCAAACTTAAACATACAAGTAGTTGCCGCATCAAAAAATGTATATTGCACTACTTCTTCATGTGACTCTTCAAGCACATATATAATATCATCTTCTACCTTGCAATTGTGGCTATTAAACCAATTTACAATTGCACCTTCATTTGATAGTTCTTCCGTTCCCATGTCTACTACTAATACTGCTTCCATTTAATCACCTGTTTGGTTTCTTGTATTTAGTCCTAATTAGCCACACCTATATAAAAGGTATTATTGTTTAGATTCAAGATATGCTTTTATTTTTTTAATATCTCTTTTAACTAATTTTTGATTTGCTTTGGAATAATATATTTTAGAAGTATCTCTTTCCTGCTCCATTGCAGTATTCGCCTTACTACCATAATCTGCTCCATGACCGAATATTTCGTCATAATGCAAACCCCCTCCATTTCTAAATACTTCATCATCATTATTTCCTGTAACATCATATCTATCATGGATTGCATAAATATCCTCTCCAAGAATTTCAATACCTGAGGACTTACAGACATCATGCATCCATGTATCATTATGAGCGTTCAATGAAAAATGTCCTAAAACTTCATAAATATCTCTACTAATGATGGGAAATATATGGGGGTAGTGATTATTATCTATTTGAATACAAACAGTTTCACCATCATACAAGGTAAGGACTTCATCCCATGATGAATTCATCATTAGTGCATCATCATTCCATAATAATAAATACCTTCCTGTAGATATTTTACACAATGAATTAACAAATTTATGTAATGAAGAATAGCCTAATTCCCTATCGCCTATAAGAAATTGATAATTAGTAGTAATTTTTTCAACTTCTTTAATTCTACTAATTGATTCTAAATCATCATCATCAAACCATAACAGCAATTCTATTTTTTCAGGAAATGTTGCCTTATCATATAAACTTTTTACAGATTTTAACATCAAATCAAACCTTTCTCTTGTAGGCAATAATATGGAAACAATATTGCTCATTTACTCACCAATTCTAATCAGTTCTATTCTATTAAATCCTTGATTGCACCACAAATAATATTGTTTTTCTTGATGTGCTTGCCTTAATATTTTTTCTTCTTCAGGACTATATATTTTAGAGGAGTCTTTAATTCTATTACCCTCTAATGTCTGTTGCCAATTATCTTGAGGAAAAACCATACATAAATTAATTACAATTTTACATTGTATAAGTGGGTGAAGAGGATAACTTCTTGCGTGAATGCACCTACCAAAATGAAATCCGGCCCAATAAACTTCTTCAAATTTATTTTTTAACAAGTATTCTTTTAAACCCCCTTCAGCAACATAATCACTCTCTAAAATAGTTATCTCATCCATACATTCTTTATCTCTTGTCCCCCCCTCATGATTAAAAGCGTGAATTATTTGAGTTCCTCTTTCCCTTTCCCATTCACAAACCCTATTCAAAAAAACTGCAAATGCTTTACAATCGTGAGATAGAGTAGGGTGATTCAATAAGTCTGCTTCTGAAAGATTTTTCCAAGCATCACATATTATTAAGGCTTTTTTATTACTCATTTATTCACCAATTCTAATCAACTTTATTCCTTCTTGTTCCACCCTGTATCTCCAAGGGTCAATAACTGTTGAGTTATTGGGCAATTCTATATCCTTAAACTCAGGATGTTTAGTTCCTATCAAAAATACGGAATATTCTTCAAAGGAAGGCATTTCATCATCAACATATGGGTCATACATTAAAACTTTATGACCTCTTTCTTCTAAAATATTCTTTAATAGTATTGAGGGACTTCCTACAGTTAAATTAGTTTCCTGTTTAAATGTTTTACCCAATATTACTAATTTAGTTTCATTAGGTAATGGATTACCATACATCTTTTCGGCTTCCTCCTCTATTAAGTGAGCCAACCATTCAGTTTGGTTTTCCCTCGCCATCATAAGATTATCAAAGAAATTGTGAGATAATTCTAATTCATTAGAAAGCCAAGACATAGCAATGTTATCTCTTGGATGGCAACCACCTCCATCCCCCATCCCTCCATATAGATATCTTTTTGACATTAATCTTTCATGGGCTAAACCCATTGCCTCAGTAACATCATCAACATTTGCTCCCGTATGGTGGCAAATCTCCATCATTGTATTAGCGAAAACAACCTTCATTCCAATGTATGTGTTATAAGCCACCTTAATTAATTCCGCAGATTTAATATCTGTTTTAAAGAATGGTCTTGTATGAATAGTTTTATAAAATGTTTCTGCGGTCTTAGCCGCCCAATCATCATCTACCCCAAATAAGACAAACTCAGGATTAGTAAAGTCGGCAATTGTAGTCCCCATTGCAATAAAGAATGGATTATAACATAACTTCATTTTTTCATTTAACAAAGGTTTAATTTCCCTTTCTATTGTGCCGGGTAAAACGGTTGAAATAATAATCACAACTTTATCGTCGTCTTGCTGATTTATACATTCAGCCAATTGACTAATTCCTGATTTCAACCACTCATAATCAAAATCTTTCCTCGTTTCCGGGATTCTTGTAATTCCCTCATACAATGAATCGTGGGGTGTTTGAATTGGAACAAATATAATTTCCGAGTCATTTACCATTTCTTGTAGTGGAGTAAATTCTATGTTGTGAGTATTTAACAATTTTTGTGAACCTTCTTCCTTATATGGAATTGCTCTATCATTCAAATAAGTTTTAACTTTTTCATCTATATCATACCCTTTTACATTGTGTCCATTGTGGTCTACGGCCAAGGCTACAGGCAATCCCAATTTTCCTAATCCTAAAAATCCTACATTCATAATGTCAAATCAAAGACATACCTATTTAAAGGTTTATTCCTTCATAATTCTCCAACCTATGTATCATTATATTGTAATGCTCACAATTTAACATTTGAGGATAATTATTTTCTACCATTTTAGCAAAAATTTTATAATTGAATTGGGATTCATCCGTTCTCCAATTAGTTAGGGGTTCAAGATGTTTTACGAAGGTATTAATATATTTTATTCTTCCATACCTTGAATAGTGTTCTATGGCATAATACATATCTACAAACCCTAATAATTCTTCATTAAATCTAAAACCTTCTAAAAAATCCTTTTTACTCAATCCTACATTTCCAGTATAAAAATTCAATGTATGGTGAATACCCCAAGAAACATCTTTAAACCACCACTCATTTAAATTATCATTAGTTGATGTTTTATTTAATAAAAATACATCTCTTAAATCTTCGGTAAGAAGTTTTTTTCCTGAACTATCCCATCCCTCTATCCCTCCAATCATTAAACAAGATTCCACATAATTATCCCTATAGGTTTGAACTAAATTAGGAGTGGTTATGCAATCGGAATCAACAAATATCAACAACTCACCCTTTGCATTATCGGCCCCTAAATTTCTTGCTTTAGCAACACCCCAACCATCATAGTAAGTATTCAAAATTTTAAAATGTGAGTATTCTTGTTTAACATAATCCACCACTTCCTTTGAATTATCTGAAACCACTATCACTTCATAATTGAGGCAATTTTGACTATCTATTGATTTTAAACACTTCTTTAAATATTCATTTAATTTATGTGCTGGAACGATAATTGTAACTAACATTTTTATCCTCTTACCTATAATCCAAATCTTTGTAATAAATCTTCAGATAAATCTAACCAATCAAGTTCATCTGCTAAACCTATATAGGGGATTAAATGTTCTTCACCTAATGATATTTCAAAATCTTTATCTAAAGGCTCATAAATCCAATCTTTATATTTATTTTCATACCACATTACATTAGGTTCAGCATCATTTATTTTTCTTGAATAAGCGATAGAGCCAAGATGTTTCCAATACATCGCTTTATTACTTACACAAAATCCTAAATTATAAATTTTACTTGTTAATTGATAAAAATAAGTTCTATCATCTTCATTTGCATGAAAACCTGTAGGAGGTATTTCATCCATACCTTCCAAATACCACCATATTGCCGCCAACCTTGTATTTAATCTATGAGCCACATACTTAGGACTATTCCAATATTCAATTTGAGATGTAGAAAACCAATAATAACCTTCATTTGTTAATAACTCCATTTCTTTTAGTGCTAAATTGATTTCATCGTCACAATATATAAAATCAGGCTCTATAAATAAGATATATTTAGGCTTAGGATAATGGGGCAATATATATTTATTGACTCTTTCTGTAAAATGGTTTTTATTATTGGGTCTATGGTCATAAATTAATTCAATTTTGGGATGGTTCATTGCTTTAATAATTTCAATTACATTATCTACTTTTTTAGGAAGTTGAATAATTTCACCCTTATAGTCTACCTCAGTTACATCTCCAAAAAACTTATCAGTCCAAAAAATAAATACTTTATCTACATGAGGTAAAATAGATTCTAAAGACTCCTTAATAAAGTCTTCACCATATAAAATTCTATAAAACGCATAAATCATAATTACTCACCCCACATCATTAATTTATAAAAAGCCTTAGTATAACATATAGTAGAATAACTATGAGTAGTAAAACTCCAAATATGTATCGGATTATTGGGTAAATTATTAAAATATAAGTATCCATCCTCAAAAATAACATCGTATATTTTTGAAGATTCAACAAAAACATTTATTTTTTCTAAGCCTTCATCTTCAATATTTTTATTAGACCAAACCCCTAAACCATATATATTATCCTCATAAACATTACCACCTAAAAGATTCAAATCATAGTTTAAGTAATGATAGCAATAATTAAATAAACTTTGCCCATCAAATTGTAGTTGCAAACCTCTTTGTTTTAATAAATTAAATATATCCATCATTTTAATATATAACTGTTTATTTAATTTCCAAAAATTTCCTTGAATATAATGTTTATACGGGACTGTGTATGAATCGTCATTGTTAAATATGATGTGGGGTTTTTCAATAGAGCCACCTGTCACAATAAAATAATTGTCTAAATTGTTAAGGTAAGATACATCTGCACAAAAAATAGTATCTAAATCCACCCATGCATAATCATTACCAAATTCATCATAAAGGTCTTTATAAATGTTTATTTTATTCCAACTCAAGTTCAACCATTTCGCTGATTCTCCTTCTACATAGTATGGCTCATCAGTAAGGTCATAATATTCTCTCAATTGCACTTTTGGGTGAGCATATTCTTTGAGATAATTTGAATAAACAATCAATTCATAATCGGGATTAAATTTATCTAACCCTAACAAAAGAGTTTGCAACTGTTGATTTAATATCCTTAAGGGAGTTCTATCAATATTTACGCAGAATGTAAATAATTTAAGCGTCACAATTCCACCGCCAATTTCCATTGCTTCCCTTCAACTATAACAAATCTTTCTTTAACCATTATTTGTAATGCTTGAATTAATTTCTTCCTACCCTTTGGATTATTATAACCAATTGCTTTTAAAAGTGCTGAAGTAGTTTTAGGACTTTCACAAAGGTTTTGATATATTAATCTATGAAAACTTGTTTCTCTTAAAGTTTGATTTGCATAGATGTGATACTTAGTGGCAAGTTTTATCAAAATCTTTTTTGCCACCATATATTCTAAAACCTCATCACATACCAATCTCCATGAGGGATTATCTTTGTTTAATGATTTTAAGATTTGTGTTTTTGATTTGCCCTCATATTGTAATGACTGTTTAATGTCTGCCAACAATTGAGCCTTTTTTTCTTGAGTTTTGAAATTGCCACCTAAGTTCCAAACTGGAACGGGTTCAGCAACCACTAATTTAACTTCCTTATCTATTTGAGGGCTTGCAACAATCAAATGAGATAACTCTAATTCTAATTCTTCAATTGAAAAGCCATAATCCTCCGACATATCTGAAAGAAATGCTTCTTTCATTGTCGGGCTTGAAGTTATGTGGTCAATCTCTCTTTGAGATAGTGAGTTAAAAACCTCCACAACCGAATCCATATTTTAATATTGCATGAATACCTATTTAATACTAACTAAAAATAGAAACCATAATATTATAAAGGTATTGACTTCATGAAATAACATGAATAAAATAGATATTTTAAGACCTGTAAGTGGGTTCTTTTTCATACAACCATTTGTAATTCTTTGGCTAATATTTACCGACCCTACACCAGCCTCAACATACCTAAGAACAGGGTGGTCTTTTCAAATATATATGACACTATTGTTTGTGCCTTATTATGCATGGTTTGAAAGGACTTGGAACCCGATTATTGGAAAAGATACCCAATAGCGTCTAAAAAATACCCATTTGCGTCTATTAGATACCCTTTTGCGTCTACTAAGATACCCAAAAGCGTCATTTATAATTATAAGAAAGCAGTAATTAATTACCGTTTAACAGAATAATTAATAAATAAAATAACCGATTAATGTAAAAAATACCCAAGAGCGTCTAAAAATACCCTTTTGCGTCTACAAAACAAATACTTAATATACTGTGACTTATTGGTATAAATAGGAGAAGGTCTAAATGACTAAGAAATTTACAAGACAATTTAATAAGAATATCACTCAAAAAACAGGCTTCAAAATCCACTCTTACGAAGTGGGTGGTAAGCACTATATTTGCAAGATTATTTGTGAGGGTTGTGAGATGCATGATGAACCAATTATATTTCCCAAGGGAAAGGGAACATCAATCTCAACATCTCCCAGTGCATCTAACGCATGGAATAGTATTAAAACACAAATTAGAAAGATTCATAGAGAACATATTGAAAATCATAAAAATTAAGTAGTCGTTTAAATAGTTTAGATTATGGATTTATCGGATTTTTGCAAATCAATCTCTTCTATGGTTATCAATAACATAGAAGGTCCACAATTAATGGCTCAATTTTACACTCCTAAATTTATAGAGACTCTTTTAATACCAATGATGAATGATAAGGGATTGCTTAGTTCAAGTAATTATAGAGATACGATACCATCGGCATATTATGATTTAGAAGTCCTCAAATATTATCCAAACCTCCCACTACCCATAATTAATTTTCAAAACTGGATACTGATTCTCCAAAGAAGCATTATTAAATATTTTTTATTAAATTCAAAAAAAATTACTTGGCTTCATGGCTCATCGCCATCTAAGGCTTTAAAAAGAGTGAATAGAAGTTATGAACATACAAAAAAATATAGTGGGTCTTGGTATCTAACAACTAACTCATTTTCGGGCAATAACTCTTTAGATTCAGTATTTGGGGAAAATCCGAGGAGTGAAACACTAAAAAAATTAGCGATTGGTTGGGTAGATATAGAACCAAGAAAAAGTTTTGATTTAAATTTTGAACCTCCTGCACTATATTGGAATATAAATCACTCGCAACCAATATTTCATGCACACAACAAAGTGTGGTTTTTTGAATTACCCAACTCTAAAACAAAAAACTCATTTCTCAATTGGTCTAAATCACCCTTCTAAGAGTCGGCGGAGCCGGGAAGCCCCCGAATGGTGATTA
>JAAHTH010000073.1_pt1 | contig 88373 bp, 75 predicted proteins | sample 6116091 | NCBI WGS metagenome assembly JAAHTH01 (sample SAMN13939990, study PRJNA603662) | sponge metagenome | isolation source: marine sponge | host: Mycale hentscheli | place: New Zealand | collected 2006 | reverse complement strand
GTGCCTGTACTTAAAATATTTTATGTCCTGACCCACCATGAAGTGAGAAGAACCTAAAAAAGCCAGGCGCAAACATCAAGGTGGGTATTGGGGGGACAACTAGGGGGAATCCAATGTCAACACCTGGCTCCTGGTATCGCGTTTCCAGGTACCTCCTGTGTGGGTGTGGAGGGGAAGACCTAGTAGGGTCTAAGGAAGCACCTGGTTACTACAAAACCACACCCTCATTTATCATTACAAGCGAGCACCGCAATAAAATAAGTTATTTTTACTTGTTTTTTCTTTATATTGTTATATCTATAGTATAACAATGAGTGCGCCTAACATATTTAAATATAACAACTATCGTATTTACCTTGCAGACTGGTTAAAAAACCGAGGGTTTTCTTACAGAGCTTTTGCTGAGCGGTATAGCTCTTTTGTGTCAATCATAGCACTCGCTAAATTGCTCTCGAAAGGACGCACAGGCGGTGAGCCTAAAGGGAACTATAAAATGGCTCCAGAAACGCTTGCTAGGCTCGGCAAGGCGATGGGAATGCCTTCTGAAGAACTAAGGCAATTAATCCTACTTCGTTTGGAAAACGATGCAGAGACCCTGCCTGGCCAGCATGGGTCGGTGTATAAGCGAGAGCTCCGGCACCTATTAGAAGAAAATAGAGTGCAAGTAGCGGAAGTAGAAGGTGAGCATAGCGCAGAAGTGCTCAGAGGGGGCTCCGAATCATCGCTCTTACTATATGAATTTTTTGAGCTTTTACCATCTAGGAATCGAGCCCGAGCCCTCGAAGAAATAATCATGCAAGGGCGTATTTACGCGAGTAGACAATCTGGAAAACCTGGGGTAGGTAAGCTGCAGTCCTTACTAGAGAGGCTGAGCCGTCTGATGGAGATGGGAGCCCCGTAAGGTGTGTGTGGGTCCCGTAAAGTGTGAGTAAGTAAAAAATGAGTAATATAGAAGGCATGCCGCCGGCAGCTCAGGCTCGCGAGCATCAAAACACTCGTGAAAGTATCTACAACAGATCGAAGCACATGTATCGGTTGAAGCCGAAGCATGGCGGGATTGTTGAGGGTAGTCCTAGCGCTCATAGCGCGGTTATTACCGAAGACTTGGCGTCCTTTCTGATCGTAAGTCAGGTGGTTGTTGGGGGCTATCGTTCTATTCAGGAATTGAGAGACTACTTTAGTAATACGCCAGAGATACAGGAGCTTGTAGATTATACGCTTAAGGGCATGGAGGCGGCTAAAATGATTTCGGTTTCTGGAGATAAGGTCGAGTGCCTAGAGACCACTCTAGACTCCGGCTCTGATCCGCAGGAATTAATGCGCTATATTCCGAACTTATTCCGGCTTGCTGCAAAACGCGTGTTAAAGGATGTGGTACATCGTCCGGAGGAGAAAAGGCGGCAGAAAGAGTCCGTAGTCTACTATACAGTTCCGGATGACCCCAAGCTTGCGAGCAAAATTAGAGAGTTTGAGATGGAGTTTCGAGCCAAAATTGCGTCACTTTATGATGAAGCCCAAGCGGTTAATGGTAACTCGAAGGTTCGTCTGGTAGGGGTTCTGGACTGTGTGTTGGAGCCGGAGGACTTTGCCTAGTGTATCAGCCGTATAAAACGATAATACTGACCACGCTTTTGGCCTTTTGGGCTTCATTTTCTGCACTGTATGCCTACGCCGATGGTAAAGCTGAGCAGGTTTTGGACTGGTCAGAGGCATGCTACCAGGGCTTCCTGAACCCAGAACTTGATCTGGATGAAGAAGCTATAGAACCAGACCAAGCCACAGAGGAATTAGACCAAGATCTGGATCTAGGAGATGATCTCTACCCTTGTTATCCCACTCGTATTCCTAGAGCACCAGATGATTCAGCGGATGAAAGTGGATTTGGTAATGGTGGTAGTAACTAAGCAGCATAGATTGAGGAAATCCCACTTGTTACGCACTTCGTGGATCGAAGGCATCACGAACGGCATCTCCAACCAAACTCAGTAAAAATAGAGTCGAAAATAGAGCCATCGATGGGAAGAGCGCGAGCCACCAGGCAATCACGAAATTCTTTTTTGCCTGCTGCAATAGCTCGCCCCAACTAGGTGTCGGCGGCTGTAAGCCAAATCCAAGATAATCAAGTGCTGCTAGGCTAGAGATACCACCGGCAATAACAAATGGTGCAAAGGTAAGGACTGGCCCAATGGCATTCGGCAAAATATGCTTAAAGATAATTCGCAGATGGCTGCCGCCGAGCGATCGAGCTGCTTCGACAAACTCACGTCGACGTAGCTTGAAAAATTCCGCACGAACATACGCCGCTGTATTCATCCAACCAAAGACGGCAGAAATGCCAACGAGCATGAATAAACTTGGCTTAAAGATTGAAATCAAGGTGAGTAAGAGCATAAAGACAGGAATCGACTCCCAAACTTCGATCACTCGTTGCCCAAAGAGATCTACCAAGCCCCCAAAATAACCCATATGCGCACCAATTATGACGCCAATAAAATAAGCGCTAAAGAACACAAGGATGGCAAAGGACATGGACATTCGAAAGCCATAGAGTAGGCGAGAGGCCACGTCACGTCCTCTGTCGTCCGTCCCGAAAACATTCGATTTTGAGGGCGGGGCTGGGAAGCTCTCCACGTCCGTATTACTTTCAAATGGATCCCATTCAATGATTGGCCAGAGCACCCAATCGGAATTACCTAGCTCCAATGCGCGGTAGTCCATGCGAAAGATATCCGTGCGACCAAATTCAGTAGGATGATAATTCTTAATTACAGGTGCGTATAGGGAGCCGTTGTAGGAGAGTAATAACGGTTTAGAGTTGGCCCAGAACTCTGCAGTAAAGGAGAAAAAAAACATTGCACCAAGCAACCAAAGTGAAATAATTGCAGAACGGTGACTCTTAAATCGCCGATACCGACGAAGAGTTAATTCATTTTTGATTTTCCTTTCAATCATCGCTCGTCATCTCTCTGTGGACAGCGCGCCCTTAGTTAAAGTCAATTCTTGGATCAATTAGTACATATGTTATGTCACTAATTAGTCGGCCAATCAGCATGATGATGGAGGTAAAGAAGATAATCGCCATAATCACATTATAGTCTCGAGAAAGGATCGCCTTATACGAGAGAAGCCCCATTCCATCGAGCTGGAAAATCTCTTCCAAAATAATCGACCCAGCGAAAAACACGCCGAGGAACCCACTAATACCTGTTGCAATTGGAATCAAGGCATTGCGAAGTGCGTGCTTATAATAGACGATCTTATCTTCCAGCCCCTTGGCTTTCGCCGTTCGAATATAGTCTTGGCTAATTACTTCGAGCATCGAGTCCTTCATTAACTTTGTTAGGACTGTAAAATTGCCAATCATGTAGCAAATAAGGGGAAGGATGAAATGATGTATCCGGTCCTTAATTTTGCCCCAGGTAGCGAGGTCGTCATAGTCGTCGGAATAGAGCTCACCGACGGGAAACCAATCAAAGAAAGCACCACCGGCAAAGCCCACGATCAACAAAATCGCGAGCATCATTGAGGGGATAGAATAGAGAACTAGAAGGAAAAAAGTCGAACCAGAATCAAACTGCGAGCCATTCCACATGGCTTTAGCAATCCCTAAGGGAATACAGACGAGGTAGGTCATTATCAGTGAAATTATCCCAAATTGTAGTGACACGGGAAATTTTGAAGCAATTAGGCCAACAACAGGCTCTTCGTAGGTGAAACTTTCCCCAAAATTTAGGGTAGCGATGTTTTTTAACCAAATTAGATAGCGAATATGTAGGGGCTTATCGAAGCCATACTGCTTTCTCAGAGCCTCTAGCACTTCTTCACTAACGGCTTGATCATCCTGAGTCATCCCAGATTGATCTTGCCCGCCCATGGCACCGCCAAATCGGATCATTTGTAGTTTTTGTTCAATAGGGGAGCCAGGGGCTAGATTGATGCTTACAAAGCAAATGACTGTGATGCCAAAAATGGTAGGAATCATCAACACGAGTCGACGTAAGATATACGTAAAAATACCAGAACTGCTGGCTCCGCTCATACTAGTTTTCCTCGGCATAATGCTTACATATTATTCTATTGCGACTTAACCCACCAATAGGACGTCCCTATAGCGAAAGTATAAGTGTCCTTTGGGGTCCCGACTCTCTTTCTTGTTCCATACAAAGAGTATTTTCGGTTAAATAGGAATAAATATGGAGCGTCGTCAGCAATAATTTCATAAACCTTCTGTAGAGATTCTATTCGCTTCTTACGATCAAACTGTGTACGTGCCATTTCGATTAATTTGTCTACATCCTTGTTAGCGTAGGAGATAAAGTTAGAGCCCCCTTTACCGGCACTACCACTATGCCAAATTTGCTTTGGATCTAAATCTATGGATCCACCACCCCAGCCTAGATTTACAGCTTGAAATTTCTTGGTATCGAGCAGTTTTACAAAAGCATTCCATTCGAGAATTTTGATTTCCATGTCAATTCCTGCGCGGCGAAGGTCTTCTTTATAGATGGTCAGATATTTCTCAAAGTCCTTGTTAGCTCCGAGCAATGTAAAACGAAACTCTGTCTTTTTACCATCGATTTTCTTATCTAAGACTCCGTTCCTGTCCGAGTCAGCCCAGCCATCTTGCTTAAGTAATTTTTGAGCCCGCTTCGAGTCAAAAGAAAATGGCTTTACTTTTGGGGAAGCATAGATGCTATCCCGATACCATGGGCCAGTTGCCTCTTCGGATAGGTTAAAGAGGAATTTATCAATCATTAGTTTACGATTCATAAGGTGGGCTAACGCCTGGCGAGTTTTTTTGGTTTTAAATAATGGATTTGTAAGGTTCCAGCCAATAAATCCGTAACCCTTAGACCCTTTATTTTGCACTTTCTTTTTATCGATAACTTTTGTCCAGTTGGCACCCTTGGTCTTTTTAGTGTATTGCTCTGGGGTAAGGAATACGTAGTCCAGGTCGCCTTTACGAAGCCGTTCAATCTCAATTTGCTCTTCTTGAATAAAGCGTAGAACGATTTTATTGGCGTTATAGTTCCCTTTCATGGCTGGATCTTTGTGTCCCCACCATTTCGGGTTTTTCTTCAATACAAGCCGCTTTCCTTTTTGGTACTTATCAATTGCGTACGGGCCAGAGCCAATCACAGACTTATTCATTTTCTTGCCCTTCTTTGCATCTCCATAGATGTGCTTAGGCAAAATATCTAAACCAGCAATGATCTCTTCATTTTTGAAGTAGGGTTTCTTCGTAAAAAACCTTACAGTGTGGGGATCAATTATTTCAACCTTTTCAATTCCCTCATAATAGGATCGATAGTGAATAGCGTTATAGGTATCATCAAAGATGACATCGAAAGAGAATTTGACGTCGTCAGAGGTCAGCGGCTTGCCATCGGAAAAGACCAATCCTTTTTTGATTTTGATCGTAAATACCTTTTTATCCTTTGAAAGTGTCATACCCTTCGCAATGCGCGGTTCAAATTCGTAGGTGTCTACATTTCTGGAAAATAATGAGTCCAGAACATAAGCGTGGACTTGGCTAGAGTAAGCGTCTTGGGAAGTGACTGGATTTAGTGTAGAGGGCTCAGCTCCGAGGTTCACTTTAAGCGTCCCTCCTTTAGGTGCATTCGGGTTGCCCAAGCTTTTAGTTACGCTTGCAGAGGCGATGGGCAGGTAAAATAGGGTGCTCAGTAAAATAACTTGAATTTTTCTTTTCATTGGAGGTTCGGTCCTTTCTGCTGTTGCTACGGCTGTTGCTACGGCGTCTTGAGAATATTCTCTAGCATGCTTGCCACCTTAGGGCAATTTTACTTGATGCGTCATTTTGATTATGTTAGCTTCCCGCCGCACTGGAGAGGCAGCATACGAGAAAAATAAATACCTTAACCTTAGGATAGGAGTACAGATTGTTGGGTGTCCGCATTGGAATAGCGCTCCTGGCGCTGCTTGCTTTCGCAGGTTGTTCAGCAGACGAGGGGGATTTGAAGGCTCAGGTGCCACATATCCCGGAGCAGATTGCCTTGAACAAAGCGAGTCCTGCCGAGCTCGCACGCCGTCGTGTGGCTCGTTGTTCTCCGGACAAGTTTTCCTTTTCGTTTTTGGAAGATACCAATCAATTCAAATCGTTTTTTGACTGTGCGAACTATAACTACCAGTTCCAGCAACTAGAGCCATTCTTTCACTCGCCCGCTGCACCTGGGTTTATCGATGCGTTCAAGGACTCAGTAGTCGCTCTATCTACTTCCTCGAATGCACAAAATATTCGTGAACTCCTAGCCCCATGGTTTCAAGAGTATAAAGGCACAGGTGAGGCTAAAGTTGATCATGTCTTACCTATCGTTCCCGAGGTGATTAAAAGCGCGCTCTTTCGAAAAACACTCCCTTTGCTAGCAACAATGCTTGATCATGGAGAGCCTGTTTGGAATACGGCTTTGCAAGGGCTATCACTGCTTGTTTATAATTCTTGGTACCCGGAGCTTTGGAATGATGTACGCAAGCTCTTTAATATCTATGAAACTGGAGAAGGGCATAACCTCCTAGCACTTTCGACTCGGGAGTTTTTTGAATTCCTGCGTAAGGATAATCTTCATCCAAATGGCAGCACTTCAACGAATGCAATGTTCCTTTTGGAGCTTGCAGATGATTTAAATAATTTTAAGACGCTGGAGTATGGCTTCATCCATCTTTTTGAATACGCCAATAACCGCGATATTTTCTCTGCGCTTTATCAAACTGGCCCCGAATTGATGCGAGGCGAGAAAATATTGCCGGGCCTGAATCAGTCTGAAGCTGATATGAAAGCCAAAGTGGATAGCTTGTTTGTAGGTGGTAGACAAGCACCGCTTTTACAATTAATAGAGGTAGTTCGGGAGTTCAATGAGCCTCGTCCGAACTTCCTGCCCGCAATTTCACAATGGTTTAGTTCCAATAAAAACAAAGAGCGAATGCACCGAGGCATATTTGAATTTATCGGAAGACGTCTGACTGGGGAGATACTTTCTGACTTTCCAATTTCAAAATATATCAATAAATATATTCGCAACAATTACAAGAATATTAGATACGAGATTCCTAAGGAGGGTGGTCAGCCAGGCGAGATGGAGTTGGTAAAATGCCGCAGGCGTTCTCGTTGTGAGGTCCCGCCAAGCGTTTTTATGGAGATCTTTGATGTGGCGCTTGGCGACCCCAAATTTATTGATTTCGTGCGCAAGGAATTGCAAAAACGAGCGCGTTTAAAGTTTGGTCCACTCAACTCAGAGCTTCTCTTTGAATATGGAGCAAAATATGAAGCGGATAGGAAAGGGGAAGGTGAATTAGTTCAGCGCTTAGTACAAATTTATCGTAGCTCCGATTTACGCGAATATACAGAATCTCTTTTTAAGGATGCCAACAGTGTGGCCGTTCCCAAAATTCGTATATCTACAGCGATTTCAATATTTTCAAAAATGCACTTCTTGGAAGAAGGGCAGGAAGTGGATGGACTACTGGGGCCACGTTTCGTTTTCCGTGGCGAAGAGGATACTGCGTATGAGCATATCGTCCAATCAATATTAGACGTTTCACAGAAAGCTTGGGGCTCCAGCATCATAATCGATGAGGCATTTCGAGTATCTGAGGTTTTCCTTTCTGAACTTGCGGACAAACTTAAAGAGAATGGGGAAGAGTTCACGCTCTCGCAATGGCTTTTTCGCTCAACCTATTCTGATCCAGATTTCATTGAGAGGATTGTCTTTGAAGGGCGTCGCTTAAAGATACTAGGGAATCTAGATGAGAAGATCCGGTGGCTCAAGGAAGATATTGGATCGGAGATATTTGCGGAAGGCAGTGAAGATCTCCAGAGCTTTCGTATGTTGGTAGATCAAATTCCAAACTTCCTCATCTACATAGAATCAGGCATGTCTCGTTCTGGAAAGAATATGCTTCGAGTCTTTAGTGACCGTGATGATGGCTATTTGATCCGTAAGTGGGTAGATATTCTTTGTGAAGCATACGACCAAGAGTGGACGTTAAAATTCCTGCCGGTTTGGAAGGACTTTATAGACTATATGAATGTGAAGCAGAAGCGACTGAAAGAGAAGAACGCAGAAATTCGTGCAGCCATGAATGAGCAAGAAAATCGAATTGAGGATTTCCGCGAAGCTAGGCGCCGGGCAGATGGTGTGCATGCCATGCGAGCTGTTGGTGTGGCACTGCTTAGGCCGCAGAATGATGACGACAATTTTGACGAGAGCTTATTAGGTAAAATGCTTGTATCGATTGCTCCTCTTGCCAATGTAGAGAATCGTCAAAAGACAGAATATTGGTTAGTAGAGCTGTCTAATCGTGTTGTGGCCGCGAGTGATGATGAAATTAATGGTGTTTATAAATTCTTTGCCGGCAAGAGGCTGCCGCTAGATGCAAGCGAGGAGCAAATTGAAGAGCAGCACAAATTTAGAAAGAATATTGCAGAGCTAATGCGTGAAGAATCATTTCCACAGGTGTTGGTGGAGCTAGACCGATTGTTTAAGGATCAAGCAGTGGCGCCGGCCCTTGATTTCATCCGTGACAAAATCGATGATCAGGACGCAGACCGAATCTTAGAACTTGTACGTAAAATATTAGGTATTCGCAAGTATAGAAGTCAGTAAAGAGCAGTAAGGAGTGCTGAAGTTGCGGGATTGCAGGATGAAATTATATATGCCATTGGTGCTTTCCCTCATTATATTCTTTGCGAGCGATACTATTTATGCCGGCTACGGGAACGTATTTGGAATGGGGCCCGTTTCGGTGTCCATGGGAACAACAAGTCTTCGAAAGGGAAAGGTCTCTGTTTTTCATGCGCACCAAAATCCAGCAATGCTAGGATATGCAAGGGACTCAGAGATTTCTGTTGGTCTAGTCAATATGGACCCACACCTAAAGGGATTTGGTACGGTTGTTGTAGATGAGTCTGGTACGGTGGGGGTATTTGATTCATCAGGGGTTCTAGGAGGAAGAGGACAGAGTGTAGGAATTTTACTCCCATTGGGGAATAAGTCTCGCCCATTAGCTATCGGAATTAACCTCTATTTATCGAGTAATTCTTTGTCTCGCGTTTCTGGTCCGCCTATCAACCACCCCTTCTATCCGCTGTACCAAGATGTCAGCCGCAATACTTCCTACACCGTCAGTCTAGGTTACAGAATTTGGCAGGGGCTCTCACTTGGCTTTATAGGGACTACTTCCTTAGTTTCTTTGGCAGACTATCAGCTGACATCGAATGACAGTGTATCGTTTTCTGCCTCAGCGATTGAGGTGCGAACCATTTTTCGCCCTGGTTTCGCATTAGTCTATAATGCGGATTATGATGGTTGCGGTTGCGGTTGCGGTTGCGGTGGCAGATCGGATCCTTATGGCTGGCTCTTTGGTCTTATGTATAAGCCAAAGTCAGAGCTTAATACAAAACTTACGGCCGATGTGAACGTTTCTGCAGTTCCATTCTCAGGGGAATTGAATAGTTCTCCACAATTTTCGCCAGCAGAACTTACGTTTTCTGCGAGTAAGAGAGTTTCTCCATCACTCGTGTTAGCAGCGGACGTATTGTATGTGGAGTGGAGTGCGTATAAAAACCCGTTTGGGGATGGTAATATTAATTCTTTTATTTTTGGTTCTGGTCGTGAAGCTACCGGTTTTAAAGATAGGGTTGTGCCGAAGATTGGAGGAGAATATTCTTGGCAGACAAGGAGGGCTGCATTTAAGCAGTGGGCGATTCGTTCCGGTTATTTCTATTCGAAATCTCCCGTTCCAGACCAGACGTTAGATTCGAATTTTGTCGATAGTGATCGCCATGGAATTAGTTTTGGTTTAGGTACTTCAATTTCTAATCCGTGGATAGAATCACCTGTAGAACCGCAGATAGGGTCAATTGCAGGGCCGAAAAATAGCTGGATTGATTTTGATTTATTTTTGCAACTTAATTATTTAGTAACACGAGATGTGACGAAGTCTAGCGCTACACATATCGGTGCTCCCGGCTATAAGGCGGGCGGTAACATCTGGGTTTATGGATTTCATACGAGTCTAAATTTTTAAAGCTCTAAATTTTTAAACGGCTGTCAAAAAGTTCAACAAAAACTTCTTTCAGGACGGGCTTTAAAGGACTGTATCTCTGGCACACCTTTTGCTCTTATGTGGATGCAGTAAGTAATGGGCTTTGTGAGGTGCGAAAGTAAAGGATGCAGTTATGAAGAAGTTGAAGCTGATTACAATCAAGTTAAGTGCGGTATTTGTTATATTAATAACAGTTTCCGCATGTGGCAAAAAGGAAGCCGATGCCCCAGCCTCGACAAATTCAGCGGCAGGAATTTTTCCAGCAAATCCGGTTAATGGTAGGGCGTGGGTTGATATAGCGGAGGAAGTTTCAGGCACATATGAAGGGACTCTTTTTACTCACCACAGTCATAACCGTGGGGAGGCTACTGTAACGGTATATGCGAATAGGCAGCTGGACATTTCGGTAACTATCTCCCATTCGGATATGGATCAAGACTTGAGCTTCTCCGCAAATTTCTACGGATTTAGTGGAAACTATTTAAATTATTACTCACTTGTATCAAACTTAAATGACCTAATCGTTACTGATATCCATGGTCGGCGTGTCTGGGTTACTGGGATGTCTATCTACAGCATTGGAGGAGGCAACCCAGAGTTATTCTTAGAATTCCAAGCTGTGGACTATGACTATGATGAATTTGGGCCGTGGGATATTTTCTACTGGTATACTTACCAGGTTGAGCCTTCGGATTGGATAACAATTAGTGATCTAACTAAGTAAGTGAGTTATGGCATAAGTGAAGTGGCTCATGTTTATTGATCGAGTAAATTTAAATCAGCTCCGTATCTTCGAGGTTGTCTATACGACACGTTCGATGACGTCCGCCGCACAAGAGTTGCATTTAACCCAATCAGGCGTCTCGCAACATATGCGTAGTTTGGAAAATGTCTTAGGGGTGAAACTATTCGATCGTATTAAACAGAAGCTAGTCCCGACTGCGGATGCAGACATGCTATATCAGCAAAGCTCGAAAGCCTTAATGGAAATCGAGCATGGGCTGTGCTCAGTTACCGGGAAAGAGAAATCCTTAACGGGGACTGTGGCTATTGGGGTTCCGTTAGAATTTGGCCATGATATAGTTTTGCCGCTTCTAAGTCATTTGCAGCAGGAGAGTTCGGAAATTTGTTTTAAATTTGAAGTTGGTCTTGCATCGCGGATGAACGAACTCATCCTGAAGGGTCAGCTTGATTTTGCTTTCATTGATGAATTCATCGGAGATCGTCGCGTATGCACGGAACGAGTCTATGATGAGGTCTTAGAGCTTTGTATTTCTGCCGATCATTTTAAAAAGAATACAGCCAGGAAACAGGGCCAGTCCTATTTAGAGACCCTGCCTTATGTGGGGTACAAAACGGGGGAGCCACTTTTACGTTCCTGGTTTCAGCATCATCTGTGTAAATCAAATTTTAAGCTAGACGTACGGGCCTATGTCGAAGATGCCTATTGCGTATCCCAGCTAGTCATAGGTGGAGCAGGGGCTGGTGTATTGCCTGGATCGCTTTTAAAGAAACTGCAGGATATGGGGCATAATCTCTATGCACTCAAAGGGTCAGGTAAAGCACTGAAGAACAGTATTTCCCTGGCATGGATTAAAGAGAGGACGTTCACGCCAGCAGCCTCATTTGTTATGGAGTATCTGCGGAGGGAAATACCGAAATCAGTGCATTAAATTTACGCTAGTCTATATTCACGCTTCGTGGTTTGTGATTGATATAGAACCAAGAGACTGTTGCTAATTTAGTGTCAATTAAGCCTATCCAGCTCATGGAAATGGAGAGTTTTTGATTAAATAAGTCAATTATGAGAAAATTAACAGGTAAGTAGTTCTAGGAGGGGGATGAAATACGCACACGCAATCTTAGCTGCGCTGGTATTAGGTTTCTGCATGGTTACGCTCCAAGCAGAGGCCAAGAAGCGAATTCGCTACAATATGAAAGAGAAAGTGCTCTACGGCGATAACTACAGCAACAAAAGAATGAAAAGAGATACTTCCCAAAACCGCGGGCCCGCATCCGCAACATCTAAACCCAAAGCAAAGGGTAGGGTTCCAGGTGTATTACACAAAACCGATAGTCCTCATTTTTTACAAAAAAAGAACAAAGTTGTGGACTGCAAGATTGACAACGTCGGCACGAGCGATCGAGACGAACAATGCTCGGTTCGGTTTTTTGAGTTTTAGGTCAAACTGTCAACGACGTAAGGTAAAAAAAGTGGTATCCAACGCTGCATGAGGGAAGTAATGAGTAAGAAATCGCGCAGGCCGATCGAGCAGATCTACAGCCGAGTGGGCCCAGTCTACAACTTCATCTATGGAAAGGTTCTTTTTAACGAGGGGCGTAGGACTGCGATTGACCTTTTAGAGATTGAATCAGGTAATCGCGTCCTAGAGGTGGGGGTTGGCACCGGATTGACCTTGCCAATATACCCTTCGGACTGTGAAGTGATTGGTATCGACTTGTCCAAAAGCATGTTGGAAGAGGCGGAGGACCTAATCCGCAAGCAGCATATTGAGAACTCGACAGTGCAGGTGATGAACGCTAACCGCTTAGAGTTTTCCGATAATCATTTTGATAGAGTTCTGGGAAATTTATTTATATCAGCTACTTCCAATCCAGTTGGAGCACTAAATGAGATGAAGCGAGTCTGTAAGCCTGGTGGGCATTTAGTTCTAATGAATCATTTTCGTAGCAAGAATCGTTTGGTTGCGAAGGTGGAAGCCCTTATTGGGCCACTCGCCAAGCAAATAGGGTTTGATTCGGCCTTGGACCTTCAGGAGCTACTAACTGCGGCCAACTTGAAGGTAAAATGTACCCGCAAGGTGAACCTCTTTGATATGTGGACAGCGGTATCCATGGTGAATGAAAAAGAAGAAGTCTGAGTTGGCTAAACTATGGGGGCTCAAACCGCAAGGCTCAAAACTGCAAGGCTCAGAACTACAAGGACCAATTCTCATTCTAGGGGCTAATGGCCAAGTCGGCAGGTGCCTTCGCCGGGCTTTAGAGGCCAGAGGGCTTAATAAACAAGTTTGGTTTTCAAGCCGCAAGCAGCCGAGTAGTGCACGAGAGATAGAGTTAGAGTTAGCAAATCCGGCCAGTATAGAAGCATGTATCCGCAAATTTACAAAGGAAGCAGGGCAAGGAAAAGGTACGGTGATTCTGAGTGGTGCTTTCACTCATGTGGACGCCTGCGAAGAAGACCAGCAAAAGTGTCGCCAGGTGAATTTTGAAGCAACGAAAACCGTGACTGATCTATGTACCGAGCTTGGCCACCATTTTGTCTTTTATTCGTCTGAATATGTGTATGGTGGGGCCGAATATGAGGACCCGAGCATTGTTGGACCTTTTAAGGAGAGCGACCCAGTAGCGCCCTGTTCAGCTTATGCACAGGCCAAGGTGGACTCAGAGTCTTATATCCTAGAAAATAGCGTATTAGAAAAGACTAAGGCTTTATCCGCCACTATCATCCGAACTACCGTGATCTTCTCTTGGGATAGTCGAGATAAAAATTTTGCAATGCAACTATATAGATATTTGGCCAATCGGCTATCTGGGAAGAACTACCCTGGTGTTCCAGATCGTTTTCGGATTCCTACAGACCAGGTTTCAAGCCCGACCTATGCCCCGATTTTAGCGGAAGCGACTTTGGAGCTTGCCGCACGCAAGGCCCCAGGAATCTATCATTTAACGGGTTCGGATTCTGTTGCAAGGTCGGAATTCGCAAAACAATTGATTCGTGTATTTGGCTTTTCGCAAGCCGATGCAGAGGCAGAGCTTGAGTTCGTAGCGACTAAGGACCTCCATCAGACGGCTCGGCGACCGTTAACGGCAGGCCTTAACACAGACAAGGCAAAGGCAGAGGGAGTGCCCATTTGGAGCCTGGAGGAGGCCTATGCAGAATGGAAACCACCGGAATAGTTTAGAACTCCAGGGCGACCTTCCCGGAGTAGCGCGTATTACCAAATACTTGGTTATACTCTAAGCCTAAGCTCATAATGAAAAGGTGGATCCCCAGGCCTGCAAAGAGATGAAGACTTGTATTGCTCACGGAGGCTGTGTTGGAAATTGTAATATCTTTTCCAAGGAACGTAGCACCACCAGCAGCCTCAATTGTTAAATCTCCTTCGCTATCGGCAAAGCCAGCTCCAACATACGGCTCTAGGAAGCCTAGCAATGGGTAACCGACGTAAGCGTTGATCCCCCAAACCGTATTTCCTACGGCTACACTCGCATCTACGTCTATATTCGCACTCGATTCGTTGTTAATTGTTTGTGAGTACTTTATTTTCACAGAATTATAATGGGCTCGAGTAGCTAGTGTGATAGGTAGCCACTCCCAGAAGACATTCGTCACAGTCCATTTTGCACCAAAGCCGTAAATGTTCATGTCGACATCATCTATGTCGATGCTTGGAAGAAAAAGTCCATCTAAGGTGATGCCATAAGGCCCCGTTATGCCAAAAAGAACTCCGGCATGTGGAATTAATGTAACTTCTTCGGTGGAGATCAGTCTATTAATCTCTGGCGATTTTGTCACACCACCAGATAATCCCGCTTGGAAGCTAAACATTGGAATGATTTTCTTTCCAAAAGTTGAAGGTGGAGTTACAGACGAGTTCAAAAAGTTCGTCGAAAATTCTTTCATCACGGCCTCGAAGTCACCGAGGTCTAGAACGGAGTCAAAGCTAAAGGTTGCCGCTTGGGTTTGTGTCGACAAGATTAATCCACACATCAATGATAAAAGTAACTTCTTCATGAGTCGTTCCTCCCTGAGCGTCCGCACGCGAATACATGACTCTGTCATGATTCTTGTTTCGTTATTCTTATTTCGTTCCATGTTACATTGAACTTATGCCAAAGTCGGTAAAAAATACGCTACGTAACTCTTTTTTCCAGACCTTCGGTGCGTTCACGATTACTGGTTTAAATTTCATTTTAATACTAATTTATGCTCATCTACTTGGTCCCGAAGGACTCGGTGATCTTTCAACCTCGCAAGCGCAAGTATTGATTTGGGTTACACTTGTTGACCTTGGTCTTTCGAGTGCTTTGATCTCTGCACTTACATTGGCAGAAGGTGAAACATTGACAGAAGGTGAAAGTTCAGAATTAGCTCGGCAAGGCTTTCGCACACAAGACTTGATAAACCGTGTGCTTTTCATTCGATTAGTCGGTGCTAGCGTTGGATCAATTTTTATCTACATATTTTCGTGGCAACACGCTACCGATGTAGATGGAGTGTTTAACGAAGAAATTTTTTGGCAGGCTATGGCCTATGTGCCCTACCTGTTTTCAGTTGCCCTTATGCTAACGGCGGATGCCTACTGCAAGTTTCGTGGGCGCCAGGGGTTAGGAGTTGTTTCTGTTTTGATCGGTGTACTAGCTACAGTGTTGCTGCCAGCTTATTTAGCCTTTCAAGGTTATGGAATTACATATCTTTTACTGGCTCAGTCCTGGGGTGGAATTCTTTCTGCGTTTATTATCTGGGTTACATTTTTTCTAACACCGACCCGGCCTCTTTCAGAAAACCTTGCGGAGTCAGCGACTAATTGCAGAGAATCACGACGGATATCTCGTAAATTGAGTTTCAGCTCTTCTTGGGGAATCACTGCTTGGCACGCACTAACTAAGGACGCATGGCCTTACGCAATCACATTTGGTGCTGTTGTTTTATGGCAAAGGCTCGACTTAATCACTGCCTCCCACCTTCTTGGCTTTGCAGAGGCAGGGCTTTATGTTTTGGCAGTTCGACTTTCCGCTGTCCCAATTTTGATGGCGACGTCGGTAGGGCATGCGATTTTCCCTGATTTGCAAAGAGTTGGGAGGGATGCACCTGCGAAAGTCGTTATCTACATTGGTGCATTCACAAAATTCCTGTTTCGTTATGGGGTATTGATCGGAGCTGGAATTTTACTTTTCTTAAGTGGATTGATTTATCCGTTTTTTCCCAAGTATAAGGTAGCTCTCGAACTGTTGCCTTGGTTCCTTCCTGGTATTTGGGCCTATTGGTTGCATAGTTTTATAGTGGGAGGATTATTTAGTCTTCGCCGCTATCGAGATGTTGTCTTGTCTTATATCACTGCTGCTTGTGTCTATTTGCTGGTTCTGATTCCTCTTACTAAACTATTTGGCCTGGTAGGGGTGGCGTTGGCTTCCAATACCTTCCCTATAGTACTTTTCATTTGTGTGTATCAAGTGGCTAAACGTTATGAAATTTTACCAAAAGATTTTCGGATCTCTGGCTCTTATACGTATCAAGAGGCACGCATGGTTATGGAAGTCAAGAGAAAGTCCTTAGGGTTTTTGCCCTTTGTTCGTACGTAGGCCAGAGCCTACGTCCAGCCCAACTAAGGCCCAGTAGATTTTAAAAATTCGATTCACTGATTTTTTTATTTGACCACTGAAGGAAAATGGATCTGAGGCTGTAGAAAAATAGTCTGGACTCATGTAGAGAAAGACCGTTCCATCATCAATTGTTCGCTCTATCTGTCGTCGAACTCTCAGAGAGTTGACCAGCTTATAATTACAAATTACCCAGACTAGCCCTGAGATTTTGGCAATTCGGTTACTGCTAACAAGAACAGAAAAGCAAAAATCGAAGAACCACAGCCAAAAAAGTTTAAGCAATGTTGAGCTTTCAGGGAATGTAAGTAGATTGATCCAACGATTTCTTTCCGTTAGCATTAGTGATTTAAATCGTACTCGCTTCCTCTTTGTCGTGCCGCCATCAAAAGAGTGAACATAAGGAGTATGCGTCTGAATGACTATTGATTCACGATTTTGGATTCGCCAACCTAAAGAAACGTCCTCTTGGTAGGTATAATAAAACTCTGTAAACGGGAGATCATAGGTGAATTTGTCATAGAGGAAAGCATTTCCACCAGGATAAAAAGTTAAAAAATTCTCCTTAATCCAAGTATCATCCGTATAAAAGATATTCCGCCCAAAAAGATTTAAAGAGCAAGGACCATAGGGGATTTGATGATTCACGATTGTTTGGCTCATCACCGCACCGATCATTTTTCCAGTTTCACGACAGATGCCGTCACCCCAGCAATCTAATAGGGATTTTAACCAGTTTGGCTCTACAACATTGTCGTTTCCTAGAACGGCAACCAATGTGTACTGAGCTTCCTGGGCACCAACATTTACGCCACCGGTATAGCCTGCATTATGTTTCAGGCTCACCAACCGTAGGTTTTTATGTTCTTCTTGGAACTTGCGGACCAGAGTCTTTGTTTCATCGGATTCGGATCCGTTATCGACTACAATCACTTCAAATGCCACGCCCGTTTGTGCGAGGACCGATGGTAGAGTTCGACGCAGAAGCTCGCCCCCGTCCCAACTTGGAATGACTACAGAAATCGCATTCGCTACAGAAATTGTATTCGCTACAGGAATGGTGCTCATCTCTTTAAAGCTACGAGAATTGCCTTCGCCTGGCAAGGCTGATAGAACGGGTTATGGCATTCTTGAAGATGAAGTCACAAGATATTCGAGGGGCAGCGGTATGGTTCTGGAGTTTGGGGCTCGCACTTGTGCCATTTGACCAGGTGTCTTTGTTCAGTCTTTTTTCAGATCTTCAGGTTCGTATTGCGTATGTCTCCTTTTTTTTAGCAGGATGCTTAGCGGCGTGGGCAGAAAAAAGGGAATTTGGTACTCGAGTTTCTTTGTATCGATTGCATGACATTGCCGTTTCGGTGCCTTGGTGTTTCCTGTTGTTATTCTTTCTTTGGGTGAATCTGTTTGCAGGAGCAACGGAGAACCCGGTGCGGTCAATTGTCTATGCGATGGGTGGATGGTTTTCATTAGCTGTGGTGGCGCTTTCCGCTCAGTTCCTGTTCTGCGAACGCAATGTGCGTGGTTTAGCCTTGATTCCTTCTCGTCTTGTAATCGCCTTTCGCTGTTATATTGTCTCTGCCACAATTCTTGGGCTATCGTTCATTTTCTTTCACTTAATTCCTGACTGGAAGCTTTCGCCGTTGGTTCAAATTAACTCAGACCTAGCATTGTATTTTATTGCTGGGTTGCCGTTTCTAATTTGGGATTATATTAATCCAAAGCGGCATTTATTGCCTCGAATTTGGAATGCGCTCGGAGTAATCGTAATCATATCTACTCTGCTATTGATGGAAATTCAGGTTTTTATTGCAGCGGCAATGGCAGCCCCCATTGCTCTTGCAGTGGTTGCGCTAATCAAGCGGATTCCGTTGCAGCGGTCTTTTTTTGCTCTATTCATGTTAAGCCTGCTATCGATCAATTGCATCTATATCTATTCTCGCACTCCAAGGCCCCAGTTTCTAGAAAATCAAATTTCTCAAAAACTAACGGAAGCGAGAAAATCATGGAAGGCGGCGAAAAAATCAAGTTTCCTAGGCGTGGGAGTAGGCAATAGTGATGTGAAGCGGGGGATTTGGTTTCAGATTTTTGGTGAAGTAGGAATTGTCGGTTTAGGTCTGTATGTAGCATTCTTAGTCTCCTTGATTCGTCACTTGATTTTGATTCGTCGCTCTAATGAAATTGTGGTCTCCAATGTTGCATTTATATCGCTGATGATTTTTGTGATCTTCGGCTCTCATTATCCACCAAATCCATATAGCTTAACGATCTGGGTCTGGTATGCTCTATGGGGGCTCTTTGGGTCCGCGCGACGGAAGAAGACAGAGCAATTTGAGCTTCAGCTGCCAGCGATGGCGGAGCTTCGGTTAGTAAAGAATTAATAGGTTTTTGAGAGGAATAGGTTTAGGTTTTTGAGAGTTTGCTTTCTTTCTCATCAGTCAAATTTCATTTACGGTGGTGAAAAGGTAACGATAGCTTTGGCCAAAGGGCTGAGTGGGGATTATGAGCCGGAATTCGCTATGCCGGATGGTCCGTATGCGGAAGCGGCGAAGGAAGTTGCGCCCGTTCAGCTGATTCCTTCAATGGAATTTTCTCGCAACATTTGGATTCTTTGGTCCTTTCTTGCTTCATGGGTATCCACGAATGAAACGCTACGCACTCTTAGTCGGGGGCGAAATTATGGATTGATTCATGCAACATCGCTAAAGTCCATGGTCTATGCATGGATGCTGGGTTACAAGCAGTGCGTACCTATCATTTGGCATCACCACGATATTATGCCTGTTAAGTTTTCTAACCAACTTTGGTTGAAAGCCATTGCTCTGGGGGCGACTAAGATAATAGTAGTTTCCCAGGCGGCAAAAGATGCGATGACTTTGGCTGGAGTTCCTGGGCAAAAGATCCTAGTCATTCGTAATGGCCTCAATCCAGAGGATTGGCCTTGCCAGCTGCCAAAGGGTTCGGACGCAAAGGCATTGCACATGGAAGCAGAGAAGTTACATATTGGATATGTGGGTGAACTTTCACCGCGAAAAGGTCTAGATTGGTTGCCTGAAATATTCAAAGCTCTAGATGAGGACTATGGGGATTCCTACCGATGTACGATCGTGGGGGAAGCCCAGTCGGATATTGAGTTTGGTCATCGTATTCGACGAGAACTTCAGCCTTGGGTGGATAAAGGGATTCTGAAATTTGTGGGGCGTCAGGAGAATGTTTCTGAGTGGATGCAACGATTTGAAGTCTTATTGGTACCGAGTCGTCAAGACCCATATCCGACTGTGATTATGGAAGCGAATTTTTCAGGGACTCCTGTATTAGCACGGCCAAGAGGGGGCGTTCCTGAAATGATTACGGATGGCGAGTCAGGACACCTTTGTCCAGAGATTGAAGACTTTATTCGTCACCTTAAAGTATATATAGATGATCGAAAAGAGCTTTGTGCTATTGCCGCGAGAGCTAGAAAATTTGCGGAAAATAATTTTTCAATAACAAAAATGGCAAAGGACTTTACTTCGGTCTATGAGGGCTTAAAAGGCTGAACTGCAACATAGATTCAGCTATACAGCCCGTGACTACCTGAGCGGGCTTACGAGCTTTTATTCAGTGAATTCAAAAATGATCTCGTCTTTGGCAGCGAGGTTTGCCACTTTACGGACGTAATATTCTAGGTCGTAGCGGTTCTTTGTTAGAGACTCAATGCGTGCTTTAAGGGTAGAGTTTTCCAGTCGAATCTGCTCTATAGAGGCTTTGATCTGGATCTTTTTTTGACTCTTTTCAAATGCGGTCAGTAAACCCGCTTCACCGAAAATCACCATGACAAAGGATGTGGTGAAGGCGAGTAGAAAAATTATCGTTAAAAAACGGCGAAAATTCATGACTCTCTCTTATAAAGCGTGCAATCCCAAAAACTTTGCTTTAGAACCAAGTTCTTCTTCAATGCGGAGGAGCTGATTGTACTTAGCCATTCGCTCACCACGGGAAGCTGAACCAGTCTTTACCAGTCCCGCGTCGGTTGCCACAGCTAAGTCGGCCAAAAAAACATCCTCTGTTTCTCCACTTCGATGCGAGATAACTGTATTGTAACTATTATTTCTAGCGAGAGCAATCGTCTCTAGGGTCTCGGACACGGTTCCAATCTGATTCAATTTGATGAGGATCGAGCTAGCAATACCTTCGTCAATACCCCTGCGCAGAATTCCTGCATTCGTTACAAACAGATCGTCGCCAACCAACATTGTTTGTTTACCTTGCTTTTCTGTTAGTGTCTTCCAGCCGTCCCAGTCACTTTCACCCATTCCGTCTTCAATGGAGACAATGGGATATTTTTTCACAAGTTCTGCGTAATACTCAGCCATGGCAGTGGAGCTCATTTTCGGCTCCGGCGCCCCATTCATAATATAATCACCTTTATCGCCTTCTTTGAGCTGAAATTCAGTGGCCGCTGCATCGATTGCCAAGTGAATGTCCTGACCAGGTCGGTAGCCTGCTATAGAAATCGCTTCAGTGATTAGATCAAAGGCCTCTTTATTGGTCTTTAGGTTCGGTGCAAAACCACCTTCATCTCCAACATTCGTTGCATGACCATTTTTTTTCAGAATTTTTTTAAGATTGTGGAAAATTTCCACTCCAGCGCGTAGTGCTTCAGAAAAAGAATCGCCACAGCTTGGCAGGATCATAAACTCTTGGATGGAGAGGTCGTTGTCAGCGTGTTCACCACCGTTAAGTATGTTCATTAGTGGAGTTGGCAGTGTGACGCCCTTAAACTCAAGGCTCTCATCTAATTTCAAAAATTCTCGGTAGTATATATCTCGCAAGAATTGATAAAGCGGTTGGCCTTTGGCAAGTGCTCCCGCTCGGGCTGTCGCCATCGATACGCCTAGCAAAGCATTTGCGCCGAGCTTTGATTTATTTTCTGTGCCGTCGGCTTCGAGCATTTTCTTATCTAAAGCAGGGAAGTCTATCGGGTCCTCACCGAGCAGGATGGGAGCAATATGTTCGCAAATATTGGATACGGCCGTTTGTACGCCTTTACCGAGATAGCAAGACTTTTCACCGTCCCGTAGCTCCAGGGCTTCCCGTGAACCAGTCGAGGCTCCACTAGGTACGGATGCTCGGCCAAAGGACCCGTCTTCTAAGTACACTTCCGCTTCCACAGTTGGGTTTCCTCGCGAGTCGAGAATTTGTCGTGCTATAACATTTTGAATCTTGGCCGTATTCATATTGCAGTCTCCTTTGCCCGATAGCGACGAATCTGAGCCAGCGACCACTCTGCAATCATGGCACGTTTATCTGTTTTAGGAATTTTCTTCCGTTTAAAGAACCTCTTTCGCAACGGGGCCAGTGCTGGCTCAAACGCGAGATCGGAAAATAGACCAAAATTAATCCCCATTGGCTGAAAATCCGGTGATTCCATATTGCGGAGGTGGCTATGCAAGGCACCAAATGCGGAGGCGCGCGGAGGCCGCACAGATTCCACCGTTCTACCATGAATTCGAGCTAAAGCGAATCGAGCCACAAGCATACCAATGGCTGCGGACTCCATATAGCCTTCAACTCCGGTTACTTGACCGGCAAGGAAAATATTCGGTTGATGGACGAGAGAAAGGTCATCATTCAATACCTTCGGTGCATTTACAAAAGCGTTTCGGTGCATGCTTCCTAAGCGATAGAATTGTGCTGACTCCAGTCCAGGAATTAGTCGAAAGACTTCTTTTTGTGCTCCATATTTCATGCGCGTCTGGAAACCGACCATATTATAGGCAGTGCCTTCACGATTTTCGGCACGCAATTGCACGAGGGCGTGGGGCCAGCGACCGGTTCTTGGATCATCGAAACCGATTGGTCGCATTGGACCAAAGCGAAGAGTGTCTCTTCCGCGTTTGAGCATTTCCTCAATGGGCATACAGCCTTCAAAATGCTTTAGTCGTTCAAAACTTTTGGCTTCAATCTTTTCTGCTGCATCGAGAGCGTCGAGAAATCGATTGTATTCTGCTTCATTCAGAGGACAGTTTAGATAATCGCCCTTTGAGTCATTAGCGTCCGAAGCAAAGCGACTCTCTTTTCCATGTCGATTGCCTCGAAAGACGATCTCTGTATTGATTGATTCCGATTGAACGACTGGGCTAATCGCATCGTAGAAATAAAATTCAGCTTCTCTCGAAATTTTTTGCAAGCTTTCGCTAAGGCTCGGGCTCGTCAGTGGCCCGGTCGCGACAATAGTGAAATCAAATTCGCTCGGAGCCTCTAAGCCAACAATCTCTTCTCGGATAATCTCGATATTGGGATGGGCTTCGATTCGATCAGTAACTTCCTGCGAAAACAGGTCTCGATCAACGGCAAGAGCCTCACCCGCACCAACCTGGCTTTTGCGAGCCGCTGCAATGGAGAGCGATCCCAGTAGCTCCATTTCCTCCTTGAGGATTCCAGAGGCCGTGACTGGGGAGAGGCTTTTGAATGAATTCGAGCAAACCAGCTCTGCTAAGTTCCCAGTCTTATGGGCTTCTGTCTCACGCTGGGGACGCATTTCAAAGAGAGATACGGAAACCCCGGCCTTCGCTAGGGTATAAGCCACCTCTGTTCCGGCCAATCCGCCACCGGCTACTCGTATTTTCATTCCTGAGAGTCCTCTGGTTCCATTATCTATCATATAATGAAAGCATGGAGAAGAGTTTACGGCAGACGCTCAATGGATTTATTGAGTATTTACAGGTTGAACGAAATGCGAGCACACACACGGTTCGTAATTATCGTTCTGATATTTCTAGCTTCATCAATTATATGCCAGACAGTGTGCGTGATGGATTGGAGCCGCCAAAGGCTATTGAAGTGAGAGAATACTTGGCTCATCTATACGGTGAAAACTCCAAGCGCACTATCGCGAGAAAACTTTCTGCAATTCGCTCACTATTTCGTTGGATGTACCGACAAGGCTTTCTCGATAGAGATGTTGGAAAGCAAATTCCTTCACCAAAACAAGAAAAACAAATCCCAAAAATTTTATCGGAGACAGAGGTTTGTCGATTGTTGGAGGCTCCTCCGGTTAACTCTGCTGCGGGACTACGGGATAAGGCTGTTTTTGAGTTACTTTATTCTTCCGGTTTACGACTGAGCGAGCTAACGCAGCTAAACTGTGATTCCTTAGACTGGTTTCGAGATACAGAAGGTGGGTCGATCCGAGTTGTCGGGAAGGGCAATAAAGAGCGCTTGGTAATTTTCGGCGGAGCTGCAGGTAAGGCTTTAGACACTTACATGGAAAAACGACATCAGTTTTTTAAAAATATAGATGCAGCGCTTTCAGAACCAGCTCTTTTTGTAAATCGTTTTGGTCGTCGGTTGAGTGACCGAGGGGTTGAGCGGCTTTTCGATAAATATGCTCCGGCGGCAGATCTTGGGCGGGACATTCACCCGCACATGCTGCGCCATAGCTTTGCAACTCATCTTTTAAGCAACGGCGCGGACTTAAGAGTAATTCAGGAGTTTCTAGGACATAGTTCCTTGTCGACGACGCAACAATATACTCAAGTCGAGCTTGCCGATATTATTCGGTCCTATTCTCGTAGCCATCCAAAAGCCAAATAGGGGGCATTAATCTTTCCCCAGTCCATCATATCTGCTAGAGTGCGTCGTAAAAGGGGGTTGAAATGAAAACAATTGGCGTGGTTGGCGCAGGTCAGATGGGTAACGGAATTGCACAAGTGGTAGCGCAAGCCGGATACGATGTCATCTTGAGTGATATTTCCCAAGAGAGCGCGGATAAAGGCAAAACGAACATCGATAAAATTCTTTCCCGTGCGGTTTCTAAAGAGAAGATTACAGAGGCTAACAAAAAAGCAACCTTGGATAAGATTGGCACTGCGGGTAGCGTCGAAGCACAAAAAGATGCTGACTTTATCATCGAAGCGGCTACGGAAAATGTAGATCTAAAATTTAAAATTTTTCAGCAAATGGATGAAGTTGCAAAAGATGGTGTAGTCTTAGCAACCAACACTTCTAGTATTTCAATCACAAAGATTGCCGCACAGACGCGTCGCCCAGAAAAAATTATTGGTATGCATTTTATGAATCCAGTGCCAGTGATGAAGTTGGTAGAAGGTATCCGCGGCTTGCAAACGTCAGCAGAAACTTTCGGCAAAATGAAGAAGCTGATAGAAAAAATAGGTAAGACTTTAGTTGAAGCAGAAGATTTTCCAGGATTTGCAGTGAATCGAATCCTAATGCCAATGATTAATGAAGCGGTTTATACATTATTCGAAGGTGTGGCTGGAGTTGAGGATATTGATACTGCGATGAAACTTGGTACAAACCAACCAATGGGGCCATTAACTCTTGCGGATTTCATTGGGCTTGATACCTGCCTTGCCATTATGGACGTTCTCTATGATGGCTTGGGTGACTCCAAATATCGTCCGTGTCCACTACTGAAAAAATATGTCGATGCTGGATTGTATGGACGGAAGGTAGGCATTGGCTTCTACGATTACCGTGGTGACACTCCCGTGGTGTATAAGGCGGATTAAATTAAAATGTCTAAAATTATTAAATTGACTGAAGAGCAACAGATTATCTGGAATCAAGTAGCGAGCCTCGCTAAGAAGGAGATCGCGCCAAAAGCGGAAGCCATTGATCAGGAGGAAAAATTTCCGAGAGAGATCATCCAGAAGTTGGGTGAAATGGGCTTAATGGGTCTAGTGATTGACCCGGAATATGGTGGCTCAGGTCTGGACTATCTTACGTACGCGATTGTGGGCGAGGAGCTAAATGCGGCTTGCGCCTCCACAGGCGTGATTTTTTCAGCCCACAATTCTCTAGCCCTTGGCCCAATCAATAAATTTGGCACGGAAGAGCAAAAGAAAAAATATTTACCGGAAATGTGCTCTGGCAAGCGCTTGGGAGCCTTTGCATTGTCTGAGCCTGTATCTGGTTCGGACGCTGGTGCTTTGATTTGTAAGTACGAAGATAAGGGCGATCACTTTGTAGTGAACGGAACAAAAAACTTTATCACGAATGGCCCTGAGTGTGACGTCGTAGTCTTACTAGCTACGAAAGACATGGAGCTTAAGCATAGGGGCGTATCAGCCTTTATTGTAGATCGCCAATTGGAAGGCATTTCAGTCGGTAAAGTTGAAGGTAAAATGGGGATCAAAGGGTCCGGCACTTCGCAATTGATTTTTGAAGGCGTTAAGGTCCCAAAGGAGAATCTCCTTGGCAAAGAAGGGGATGGTTTCAAAATAGCAATGGTCACCCTCGACGGAGGGCGCATCGGCATTGCAGCTCAAGCCTTGGGAATTGGGCGTGCGGCCTTAGAAGCTGCGCTTCGCTTTTCTCAAGAACGAGAAACTTTTGGTAAACCAGTATCTCGTCACCAAGGCCCGCAATTTATGATCGCTGATATGGCCACTAAGCTCGAAGCTGCGCGGCTTTTAACCTGGCAAGCTGCGGTTTTACAGGATCGAGGCGAGCCATTCTTCAAAGAAGCAGCTATGGCAAAGCTCTTCGCTTCGGAAGCATCTAACTTCATCACTGATAAAGCGTTGCAGCTGCACGGCGGCTATGGTTTCTGTAAAGAATATCCAGTCGAGCGGCATTATCGAGACCAAAGAATTACCGAGATCTACGAAGGCACAAGTGAAGTGCAACGGATCGTAATTGGTTCAGCAGTGACGAAAGAGTTTCGTGGCTAAAAATTTCTCGGTTAAGGCTTGAAAAGCCTGCTTACTCTCACGCCCGCGTACCCTTTTTCTGCCAGGCCAGCTCTTGGTTCAAATTTTGCTTCAACTGCTTAATTCCTGCTTTAGCAGTAGCTAGTGAAGTGCCGCCTTGCAAATCGCGTCGTTCGACAGCGGCTTCGAAACTTAGATCCTGCATAAATTTAGAATCTAGTCTTGGCGCAATTTTTTGCCACGTAGCTTTTGGTAAGTCTTCCACAGAAGTTTTTAACTCTTTGGCGCATTTTACAAGCATAGCGGTCTGGTCGTAGGCGTCACGGAAAGTTTCGCCATTACCTGTTAGATGGTTTGCAATCTCAGTGGCGAGAATATTTCCTTGTGACAATAATTCCTGCATACGCTCGCGATTCGGCTCCAGGCGAGAGATCAATTCTGGAAAGAATTTTAAAATTTCTTTTGTCTCTTTAAGTGAGCGTAAGAATACGGACTTAATCTCATGCAGGTCCGAGACATAGGAGCTGGGTAAACCTTTGAGCAAGTTATGTGCGTTTGTGGCAGCAGATACGATATGAGCCGATTTTGCACGAACAAGCTCCGCTACATCAGGATTACGCTTATTTGGCATTATAGAAGACCCGGTTGACCATTCATACGGTAGCTTTACAATTGCGAAGGCCGTCGAAGACCAGATAATACAATCCTCCGCCAGGCGTGAACAGTGAATGGCAATAGATGCAAGAGCGTCCAACGCCTCCACGATAAAATCGCGATTTCCAACTGCATTATAGGAGTTCCAGTTTGGGCTTGTGAATCCAAGTGCTTTTGCCAGAGCAGTCAAATCAATATTCAACGTAGTTCCTGTCAGTGCGGCCGCACCCAAGGGCATTTCTTCCATTGCGTGTTCACGAGCTCTTTGTAATCGCTTCAAATCACGAACGAGTGACCAGCCATGAGAGGCGAGGACATGGCCATGGCGTAGTGGTTGCCCCGCTTGCAAATGTGTAAAGCCAGGAAGAATGCAGTTCAGATCTTTTTCTGCGCGTTCCGCAATCACTAAGGCAAATTCGTACAATGCTTGAATAACTTCTGTCAACTCATCACGGGTAAAGAGGCGCAAAGTTGTAGCGATTAAATCATTTCTCGAACGCCCGATGTGGAGACGTTTGCCCAATTCGCCCAGATGCTTAGTGAGAAAGGATTCTAGATTCATATGAATATCTTCGTCCTCAATCGACCAATCAAAGGTCCCGGCTTGGATCTGTACGAAGGCTTTTTCTAGATTTTGGCAAATCTGATCTGCTTCTTCCACACTCAGTATACCTGCTTTTGCTAAGGATCTGGCCCACTCCTTCTGCACCGCTACTTCTTGGGCGGCAATTTGGCTATCGACCTGAATCCCTTGAGTAAGATCATAGATAGACTTTTCTGAGCTTGGGTCAAATCTTTGATTCATTGTAATTGTGGCCATAAAATTTCCTGTCTCTATTTTTCGCCACTCCCATTGTAGCCTGGTCTAGGGCAAATTTCTGGGCTCGTTTTCCTTGTCGTTTTTGGTTTGCATTAATAATTTTGCAATACCCAAGTGCGGCGTGATGGATCCCATCGTGATCTTCTTCAAAGGTTACTGACTCTGCATCATAGAGTGCGTAAGGTGACTTACGGCTATTAATTCGAGCAATGCCACTTTCTAAGCGAATACTTACTTCACCAGTTAAGTAACTAGAGGCGGATTCAAAGAAGGCTTCGATAGCGGAACGTACATCTGAATGCCAGGCGCCATCATAGATCAAATCGCCGTATTGATTGGCAAGTGAGCGACTAGTAGTGAGTAAAGCGCGGTCCCAGCAGACATGCTTTAATGACTTTATTGCAAGCATTAATAGGGATGCACCTGGAGTTTCGTAGATTCCGCGACCCTTCATTCCAATGCTACGCTCTTCAACTAAATCAAGCACGCCAAACCCTGCGTTCCCTGCTAGGTCGTTCAAAACAGATAATAGCTCTGCCGGCTCGTATTTTAGGCTGTTTCTGGGGCTCTTTTCTTGATGATCATTTGGGGGACTATTGATGGCAATAGGAATGCCATTTTGGAATTGAATCGTTACGTCCGTGCAATCGTCTAATGTTTTTACGACCTCAGGTGGGCTTACCCACTCGTAAATTTCATTTGGATTATAGGCTTGGGCAAGGTCTTCCAGGACACCGCCTTCGCAAGATCGGTGCATTAGGTTTACGTCGATGGAATAGATTTTCTCTTCCGCATTAGTTGGATAGCCCTTCTTAGTTAAATAGTCAGCAAGGTCAGCACGCCCTTTAAAATTCCAAATCTTCCAAGGCGCGATGATTTCCACATCGGGGGCCAAATAGGCCCAAGACTTTTCAAAACGAATTTGGTCATTTCCTTTTCCTGTAGCACCGTGGGCAATGGCGGAGGCACCAAACTGCTTTGCATAATAGGTTACTCGTTCTGCAATCAATGGGCGAGCAAGTGCAGTTCCGAGGAGGTAATCATCCTGGTAAGTAGCGCCAGCTCGCACGGCTGGAAAAACATAATTAGCTGCAAACTCATTGCGAAGGTCATCAAAAATAAAATCACAAGCTCCAAGCTCTTTGGCCCATTGCTTTAAATAAGTGCCATCCGGAGAGTTCCCAAGGTCCGAGCAATAGGCGATTACATCCGCATCATATTGCTCCTTTAGCCAGGGGATGATAGCAGAGGTATCGAGCCCGCCAGAGAAAGCGAGGAGTATCTTTTTCTTTTCAGTTCCTAGTTGCACTTCGTTCCTATCCTTTCATTCGCTCACAATTTTCACGCCTTCGCAGGTTTTATGCGTTGATGAATTCCTCCTTTTATATGCAATATATATGCATGCTCTGCAACTAATTGCATGCACAAAAAGCGCTGTATTGCATTGAATCTTAGAATCTATGTGATTTTAGAGTTTAGTGTACCGTTTCGGGGCCATCATTTGGCTCTAGCAGCATTAAGTCTTCTGGGTCCGGGTCGCGGACACTAAGTATATCTACGGTGAAATGCAATACTTGCCCAGATAAAGGGTGGTTTCCATCCAATACAACTGATCCATTTTTAATAGATTTTACAGTGAAAAGCATCAGCTCGTCTTCTGAGAGGGCTGGGTTCTCAAAGGTCATGCCTTCTTCAATTTTCATATCTTCTGGAAAGGCTTCCTTACTAACTTCAAATTCTAGGTCTGAGTCCGGGTGACCATAGGCATGCTCCGGTTGTACGGTAACTTTCTTGCGATCACCGGCACGTAGCCCCGTAAGCGCAGTTTCCAGTCCAGGAATTAATTGAGCTCCGCCGTGCAAATACTCGAGAGGGTCTTTTTTTTCGACCTCATCAATTACTTTATCTGCGTTATTCCGCAAAATATAGCAGATTGTAACCATCTTGCCGTCTCTAATTTCGGTTAACTCTTCGATCTCTAGGCTACTTCCTCTGGGCTGCTTTCCATGCAGAATGGAATCGCGAAGGAAGATGGAGTTGCAATCTTTCTGCAATAACTTCTCCAGCCTCGCATATGCGATCCGTGTCTATTCGAGTGTTGCCCACACGAGTATTGTATTCCATTCCATGCAGCATATATAGTAAATCTTCCGTTGCCAGGTTGCCAGAAGCACCTTTCGCATATGGACATCCGCCAAGACCACCAGCAGAGGAGTCCACTACACGTATTCCTTCGTCGATAGCACGTAAACAATTAGCAATCGCGGTACCTCTTGTGTCATGAAAATGCACTGCAAGCGGCCAGTCCTTTTGAAACTCCCGAAGTATAGTGTTTACTCGGTTCGGGGTTGCAACCCCAATGGTGTCACCTAAAGAAACTTCTGAAACTCCATATTCCAGCAATTTTTCTGTTATGAAAATAGCTTTTTTGGGATCAGTGTCACCGGTGTACGGACATCCCCACACGGTCGACACATAGCCACGCACTTCAACCCCTGCCTCCTTTGCAGAAGAGGTTATATCGGCGATAACTGACAATGAATCCTCAATCGACATCTTAATATTGCGTTCGTTGAAAGCATTGCTCGTAGCGGTAAATACAGAAATATGCTTAGCACCTGCTTGCATCGCAAGTTCTAACCCTTTCATATTGGGGACTAAGACCCAAAATCTTCGAGTATTCCAAAGATCGGGGCGTTCAGATTGTAAAAGCGAAAGAACCTTATCAGTTGCGGCCATTTGCGGAATTTTATCCGGTCGGACAAAAGCACCGGCTTCTACGTCAATTATCCCAGCGTCAGCTAACGCAATAACGAAGTCCGCACGCACTCGCGCGAGATTCTCTTCAGGTAAAGACTTAAAGCTTGGCTCATTTTGTAGCCCGTCTCGTGCTCCAACTTCAACCACGCGGATATCAACTGCCATTACTCTTCCCACATTGCTCTTCCCACTCTACAAACTTTGTTCCATCTTCAACTATGGCTGATTCGGCGACTAAGAAGGTTTTGATTTTACCATTCTTGGGGCTCGTAAAAGTATGCTCCATTTTCATAGCTTCTACGCTGAGCACTGGATCACCAGTCTTTACATCCGCTCCCGGTTCGACCATTAGCTTCAATATCTTACAGGAAAAAGGTGCAATCAAATCACTTGTAGTTTCTTTGTTCGATACTCCACGGACACTTTCTTCTAAACAGTAAATTCGGCCGTTATACTGGAGCCAAGTCTTGCGCCCCATTCGTAAGGATTCCTGAGTCATCTAAGCTCCCAAGGACTGGCATAGGCATTCGTTTCAACATCCGCATTCATCCCAACCTTCGAGTTTCCGTTGCTTGCTCCAGCAATATCAGCCGATCGCCGAATTTCTACCTCATTTTCAAGGATGTAATCTGGGAGCGGGTCCTCCCAAGGACTAAACTCATTTTCTAAAAATTTCACGTACATACCTTTCTTTCGGAATGCTTCGTGGGTAAGAATATCTTGGAGGTAGTTGATATTTGTGGTCACACCAAAGACAACGGTGTGTTGTAAAGCCCAGATCGACCGGTCGATTGCTGCTTTTCGGTTCGGAGCGGTCACCACTAGCTTTGCAATCATTGGATCATAATCCAGGCCAACCTCATCGCCTTCACAAATTCCTGTTTCAATACGAATTCCAGTACCACTAGGCCACTTCAAGCGTATGATTTTTCCCGGTGCCGGCATGAACTCATTGCGAGGGTCTTCTGCGTAGATGCGCATTTCTATCGAGTGTCCGCGCGCATGCATTGCTTCCCTAGGACCGAATATGTCCTTGCAGCTTTTGCCTTCTGAGATACTGATTTGAGCTTTTACCAAGTCTACTCCCCAAACCTGTTCGGTTACACAATGCTCAACTTGCAGGCGTGAGTTTAATTCAAGGAAGTAGAAATTTTCATCCTCATCGACGAGAAACTCTATGGTTCCGGCGCTGGCGTAGCCCACGGATTTGGCGAGATCACAGGCTGCTTTGGCAATAGCAAGTCTCGAAGCATTGGAAAAATTGGGGGCAGGAGATTCTTCAATAATTTTCTGGTGTCGGCGCTGAGCGGAGCAATCACGCTCGCCAAGGTCATATATCATTCCCTGCTCATCGCCGATGATCTGTACTTCCACATGTCGTGGGCGTTTAATAAATTTCTCCATAAAGACAGTGGGGTCTCCGAAAAAATTCTTTCCTTCACTAGCGGCAGCTTGAATACCAGCCTCTAAATCCTCGGATGTGTGAACCAGGCGCATTCCTTTACCGCCACCGCCAGCAGCGGCCTTAAGCAGAAGGGGGTAGGCAATCTCCTTTGCTTTACTAGCAGCCAGGTCAAGATTGCTGAGGTTTACTTCAGCCCAGGGGAGGGAAGGAACCTTCGCTTTATCTAATAAGCGTTTGGCGGAAAGTTTGTTTCCTAGCTTCTCAATCGCCTCTGCGCTCGGCCCAATCCACTTTACGCCTGCGTCCGTAAACGATTTTGCTGCGACCGAGCGCTCGGATAAAAATCCGTAACCAGGGTGCACAGCCTCGACATTTTGAGTGGCCGCAATTTTTAAGAGCAAGGCAAAGTTCAAATAGGTCTCCGTAGCGGAGGTTCCAGGGAGAGGGTAGGCTTCGTCTGCCAGTTGCACATGCCGGGCATTGGCGTCCACATCACTATAAACGGTGATGGCGGTTTTTCCCATTTCTTGAATAGCTTGAATAATACGACAAGCAATTTCCCCGCGATTCAGAACCATAATCCGCTGTAGACTCATTTTTGTTATGCTCTCCAGGCTGGGCTACGCTTTTCCAAAAACGAACGCAGACCCTCTTGGCCCTCTTGAGAAACTCGAAGTTGTGCTAATTGGCCAGCGGCAAAGCCTAATTGCTCCTGAAGTGGGGCATTGGCTAGCTCACCTTTGAGTTTGTGTAGAAGTGACTTTGCCACACCAATGGCACGCGGTCCGCCTTCGAGAATCAATTGAATTCTTTTGTTCGCTACTTCCCATAATTCGTCCTTATTAGCTATTTCATGAACGAGCCCAATTTTCTGTGCCTTTTCTGCCTTAAACCGCTCACCAGAAACAAAAAGCGAACGACACTGGGAGTACCCTACTTTTCCTAGGACGAAGGGGGCGATGCAAGCTGGAATCAAACCCAATTTGACTTCCGACAAACTAAAAACTGTTTCCGTCTCTGCAATTAAATGGTCACAGATGGAAGCTAACCCTACACCGCCTCCAATGGCATAGCCATGTACTACGCCGACAACCGGGTTCGGGCAGGTGTCCATGGTTTGAAACATTTTGGTGAGTTTCTGACAGTCCTTGAAGTTGTCTTCTTCACTTAGGTCCAAAGATGCTTTCATCCAATTTAAATCACCGCCAGCACAAAATGCTTTTCCTGCGCCATGGAGGAGAATAAGCCGAACGCTTTCATAGCTATCCCCTTTGGAAAGGGCTGGTCCGTCGAAGACCTGCTGAAATTCAGAAATTAATTCATCATTAAATGCATTTCGTTTCTTTGGGCGATTCAACTGTAGAGAAAGAATTTTTCCGGCTTCTTTTAGCTCTAGATTTATATGTTTCAATTCCATCATCTACTCCTCTTCATCATCTATTTCTTCAATTACATTCGGAATATACCGTGGGTTGTTTCCGGCGTGGTCTGATTTTCTAAGCTCATTGCCAAGGATAAGGCTAGAACTTTACGCGTTTCTTTTGGGTCGATGACGCCATCGTCCCAAAGTCTTGCAGAACTAGTATACGGGCTTCCTTCCTCTTCGTACTTTTCAAGAATTTCTGCTCGCAGCTTATTTTTTTCTGCATCTGAGCCAGAATGGATAGTTGTGAGAACACCCGCAGCTTGCTCGCCACCCATGACGGAAATTCTGGCGTTTGGCCACATCCAAAGCAGTCTAGGTGAGTAGGCGCGCCCGCACATACCATAATTTCCTGCTCCAAAGGAACCGCCAATAATTATCGTGAACTTTGGAACTTTAGCATTCGCAACAGCCATCACCATCTTAGCGCCGTCCTTGGCAATTCCACCTTTTTCCGCTTTGCCGCCGACCATAAATCCGGTGATGTTTTGTAGAAAGAGAATTGGCGTGCCACGCTTGCCACAAAGCCCTACGAAATGAGCCGTTTTTTGTGAACTTTCAGACAAGAGTACACCATTATTGGCAATAATCCCTACCGGATAACCCTCAATATGGGCAAATCCACAAACAATAGTTGTGCCGTAGTTTGCTTTAAACTCATGAAAGCGAGAACCGTCAACGATTCTTGCGATCACTTCTCGTGAATCATAGGGTTTACGCAAATCACTAGGAATCACTCCATAAATATCTTCAATTGGAACTGCAGGTTCTTCTGGCGCTTGCCGATCAAAACATGCAGGTGTTCTCGGGCCTAAATTATCGACGATATCTCGTACAATCTCTAAGGCATGAGCGTCGTCGTCCGCATAATGATCAGCTACGCCGGAAATTTTGCAGTGTGTGTCGGCGCCACCTAATTCTTCTGCAGAGATTTCTTCTCCAGTGGCGGCTTTCACTAGTGGCGGTCCAGCAAGGAAAATTGTTGCTTGATTTTTTACCATTACAGTTTCATCACTCATGGCTGGAACATAGGCGCCACCGGCGGTGCAAGAACCCATGACTGCAGATATTTGTGGAATTCCGTCTGCGCTCATATTGGCTTGGTTGAAAAAAATTCTGCCGAAATGCTCTTTGTCGGGGAAAACTTCGCTTTGTAAAGGCAAGAAAGCTCCACCAGAGTCCACGAGATAAATACAAGGCAATCGATTTTCATGAGCGATTTCTTGTGCTCGTAAATGCTTTTTCACGGTGATTGGAAAGTAGGTTCCGCCCTTAACTGTAGCATCGTTAGCTACGATCATTACTTCTCTTCCACTAACTCGACCAATGCCGGTAACAATGCCTCCACCAGGAGCCTGATTGTCATACATGCCATAGCCAGCAAGTTCGGAAAGCTCTAAAAAATGAGTTTTTGGATCAATAAGTTTTGTAATTCGATCACGTACAAATAATTTTCCTCGATTCGTATGTTTTTTTAGTGCTTTCTCTCCACCGCCCTTAGCGTTCGTATTAACTCTTTGCGTTAATTTATCGCAAAGTGTTTTGTGGTGGGCAGTATTATTAGTAAAGTCTGGCGAGTTCTTTTGTACTCGCGAGGATAAAACTGGCATTCTATAACCCTCCAAAACTCTTTCCTCTCAACGAATTCAGCTTCTCTAGGCATAATCGTCGGCATGGGTGTAAAGGCAAATCGACTCGGCAACATGCGTTGCCGTTAGATTTTAAGGCGCCTTTTTCAGTGATTCACGCAGCCCCCGCGCCTATTTGTGGTCAGCACTCTAACAGAATCTCTAAACAGCAAAAAATAAAAAATATTGGTGTCTTAGACAAAAAAATGGAAACGGCTACGAATGGGTTTGGTAAGTCTGAGGACACAGCGTTTCGAGAAATTTACGAAATGCTGGTAAAAAGTGGAGCAATTTCTAGGCGCTCCTTTTGTTTCTCTGAAGTAAATGAGCCTGATCCGATCGAGTGGACAGAACAAATTAGTCGAGTTTTAGATCGTTGTATGGCTTTTCGAGAGAAACCTTATCCACATTTACATACAATTTGTGCTTTAGATCATCCAGCTGCGCCTCAATTCTTAAAGCGCAAGAGTCCGAGTCAGAGGAGTCGTTGGCGGCGTTCTGCAGGCGTTTTATTTTCAAAAAATTTTGAGGAACAAGGGGATGTATATCGTTCAAGCATAGGTGAGGTCTGGGAGGCGTTAATTGGCAATACGGATTTGCACACGCTTTATTTTAGCCAGGCCCGGAGATTCCGAGGAGAACTACAATTGGGCGACGCGGTTTGGGCTCATCTCAACCTAGCTGCTTTTATCGATCCGCTCACGCAGAAGTTCCGTTGGGCTGATTTAAGGGCGGGAGTTCGTACTCTGCACCAACTGCTCTTGCCATGGAAGGGGTCGACTAAACCAGAAATTGATACTCATCGAGGGTTTAGAGTTGGGTTTTGTGGTTGGGGTTCGGCGTTGTTGAAGCTTGGGTTGAAATACGAGAGTGACATGAGCTCCTTATTAGCAAAGCGTTTGTCCATAAAGCTTGCCCAAGTGGCCGATAGCAATGCGGTCGATGATTAGGAAGAATTTTTTATGAAGAGCGTTTGCCTGCCGGGCACTCTAGATATTGTGTTAGATTCAATTTGTTCCTGAATTTCACAAATAGCTTGTGGTATGGCGATGCATTTCTTTTTCGCATATTCCTCGATCGAGAATTCTTCATATTTTTCTGGGGGCGTTGCTTTTCTTGTTGAGGGTATTGCTTTTCGAGAATGGGGAAATAGGCCGAGTTGCCCTCCTAGGGGGAAAGCGAGTTTTTCCAGCATATCCTCCATATCTGTGACTGGTTCTGCACCTAATCGAATAAGCTCAATGCAGCCGCGACCGAAATCACTGCGGTAGTCTTGGATAAAAACGCAAGTTGTTTTACCCAAATCCAAACTATGCTTGCCTGTGATTAACGACCCGCTCTTAGGACCGCCTTCAACGCAGGCTGTACCAACAGATAGATGGGTGAGGAGTCGATTTCGACGGGGAAAATTTTTAGGTAATGGGGGGCAGTGCGAGGGGAAGGGGCTAGAGAGGAGAAACCTATCTCCAGAAAATTTTGTTACATAGTTTAAATGCTCCCGAGGATATAGGTTACTTAGGCCAGAGCCGATAATGGCAATGGTGCGGCCACCTGACCTTAAAGCTTGCTTGTGTGCCTCGATATCAATGCCGCGGGCAAACCCGCTAACGATGGTGGCTTGAGAGAGCTCGACAATTGATTTGACCGCATTTCGAGTGGTGGCAATCCCAAAGGCTGAGGGGTTTCGAGATCCGACCACACAAACGCTTGTGCCGCTAAATAGTGCTATATTTCCAAGGTAATATAGAACGGGCGATAATGATTTATTCTGCCGAATCGACTCGGGGAAATCATTTTCAAAATAACAGGAAAAGGAGGCACTGTCTGGGGAGTTATGCTTTGCGAACAGAGTTTGTGCAGTATGAATGTTCGTTACTTCTTCTTTTTTCCAACGTGGCCAAAGCGACTTATTGTCTAGCCTTATTCTGTTCCATGCAGTTGCCAAAGGCAGCGATTCGATTTTTTTGAAATAGCCAATCGAAAAATCATAGAAGAAGTGGAGGAATTGAAGCTTGGATCGTTTCTCGTTGTTTTCCATACCTGGAAGTTATGCATCACAAATGCCAATATGTGATGCATAACTATTGAATTTTTTATGATATTAGCTTTGCGCAGTTCGAATCTGATATTATAAGCAGGTTGCTTTGCGCCTGTGACCTCTCAATCGATCTATTCAAAGAGTTGATTGAGCTCTTCCTCATCGGAGAGCTTTTTCTCTTTTTGCTTCTTACGTAATCGACGAGCTCGGTTGTTACGGCGCTTCTTACTACTGCGGAATAGATCGGAGGCGGCTGGTGTTTGTGGTGCAGCACCTTCATCGATTCTCGGATTGGGTAGGGCTGTGCTTTCGCCACCGCCAGGCAAAGAGCGATTGCGGCGGCGCAATTCTTGGAGGTGAAGCCGCTCCAGGCGTTTGCGTTCTTCCGGACTCAACGCAAGAATATCCGAGTCGCGCTCAATCTTATCAAGCTCAGACAGGTACAAATCCGGGTCGATAGCGGCTTTTTTTGCTCGCCGGGCGCCACTAACGGAGATTAAATTGAATTGAGAAGGCCGATTAGGCCCAACCTGCATTGTCTCCATCAGTGACCCAATTCGAATTACATTGAATTGTCGCAAAATCAGAGCTGTTGAATAGGCGTCCGAAGCATAGATCACCATTGCGATTCCGAGTCCGTCGGCCTTCTTGATGGGAGGAGCATCAGTCAAATGAATTGGTTCGAGCGTGTGGAATAGTGTACCGACCTTTATTCCGTCTCGTTTACCTCGGTTTAAATATAACATTGATCCTTGCGTTACGTTGATATTGTTGTGAGGCGATCCAGCTACGATGGCTGCTGTCATTCGAATCGGGGTTGCTACCGGCTCAATGTCCGAATAGCGAGGCAATGCTCTCATGAGTTGATCCCCGACAGAGATTTGCTTAATCGCTTTTACCACTCGTGCCTTAACAATACCGCGAGAAATATCGAGGATCTTGATATCACCGTTTGATTCATACAAATATCCGGCGAGGGAATAATTATCTAGCTCCTTTTTGGCGTGATAGGTATTTTCCTTCACCATGAAATCGGTAAAGTCAGTGCGTTTTTGAAGCACAACACCTGGAGTGTAGAGGGAGTAAATTTGTCCTAACGCTGGTCGGTTTTGTCCTCTCCAACGGATATACACCTCAGAATTTTTCTGAATAACAGATACTTCTGATACAGGCCCCACTATCTCACCGAGACTTCGATTTATTCTCACCGATATGAATCCTGCTACTTCAATACGGCTACTCATTTTCCTGAGTAAGTCTTTAAGTAAGTTACGTCCGATAATTTTAAAAGGATCGGCTCCACGAGCTTTCTCAAGTTCGTCTTCAATATCTTCTTTTGAGCGAAGCAATGTGGAAGTGCCGCCTATTTTCCCTGCTTCAACTGTGGCAACAATCCCAAAAATTAGAATTGCGCTCAAAATAATCGCAGTTTTTGCGCTCCAGCTCATCGATTATTCCTTCCGTCTGTGGACATCTCCAGACATAAAGTTCAAGGTGGCAGGTGAGTCCGGAAATGCTTGCACTAAGGTCTCACGGTATTTTTTTGCCATCGATAGATTGCCCGACGCCGCATATGCCCGCGATAAGCCGGCAAGGACTTCAGGCATATAATTACTACGAGGATATTCTCGCTCTATTTTCGTCCAGTGGCGGATCGAGATCTTCCAGTTCCTTGCTCGGGCACCGGCTTCACCAGCCCAAAACAGAGCATGGGAGGAGAGTGCATGATCGGGGTTCGTCTTTGCTAAGGAGTAAAACATATTTGCTGATTCTTGATTGTCACCTTCACGCAACAATTTCATTGCATTTTGAAAATCTCTTTCAACTCTTTCAATAGTCTTTGGTTTTTGTTTAATTATAGATATAGGCAAAGCAACGGGTGCTTTCGTGTGAGCTGCACTCGCAATATTTGTTGTATCACGAACTTTTCCAGCTGATCGTATTGTCGCGGTAGCCGTTTGTGGACTGGGTTCGGCTTGAAGCTTTGGTTGTATGCCGCGAATCTGCATCCGGCGCATTTCCTCTCGTATTACTTCTATTTTTGTTTCCAGGGCTTCGACTTTGGAATTTAATTGTGCAATTTCTTGTTCGGCTGCAGAGCCAGGGCGTGCTTTCGGATCCTGGAGGATTTTGTTTTCGCCAAGCAATTTGGAGTCTTCACCAACTAGTTTGGAAGCTTTCTTGGCTGCCGCGTGCTCTTCAGCGCTAAGGAACGCAGAGTTTTCAATATTTGAAGGAGGAAACGGAGGAGCGTTATCCATGTCCTCTTCGCCCCTCTCGAATATTGCACATCCACTCAATGTTAGGGTAAGGATGAAGTATGGTGTGAGAAGCATAATTTTCCGAAGCCAAGAACCAAAGAAGTAGTGTTTCACAAATAAAGTCTCCCCTTAAATATAAGCTGCCAAAACCCCTTAAGCATATGATAAGAACGAGGGGAATCGAGGTCAAGAACTGTGAGCACAATCCGTTTGCGTGTAAACAAGGCTGATGCGGTCTATTTGTATCAATTACTAGAGTCCTATGAAGGTCTGACGACCTATACGACATTGCCAGGACAAAAACAGGATTCTTTTCGCGATCTTGAGCTGGCTTACTCTGAGTCCTTAGATTCGGTTTTACGCTCAGTTTTATGTAACGTCTCTGCAGAAATTCCTCTTTTAATCTCTGAAAACTTGTCTCAAGGTGAGATTATGGACTGGAATGGAAGCGAAATTTTTAGTGTGGAGCAGTTGTAAATTCTTTTCCCGAACTCTGTTGATTATATCCTGGTGTGGGTGGGAATAGCGATTTTTCCGAGCGGCACTGACGATGACGGTACTAGGCTGAACCGCTTCAAGGAACTGAATACTTGTACTGGATTTTGAACCGTGATGATTCAATTTGAGAATGTCCGCTCGCATTTTCTTTCCAAGGCGCCATCTCAATAGTTTCTCCTTTCTTTTGCTCATATCGCCGCCGCTGGCAAATCGAAGTCCTTCCATTTCAATCAAACAGAAGGGCGAGTGGTCGTTGCTCCTAGATAGAAAGCCCAGGGATTCAGAATAGCAAGATACGGACGGACTCATTTGCGCCCATGTATATTCAGGAAAGATGTGTATTGGAACTCCAAATTCGATGGCACTCTGAATTGCCGGACTTAGTTTTCGATAATAGAGGCTGGCAAGTGGTAACCAAATTCCATCGACTGAGCTGGTTGTCTTAAAACGATGACGAAGAAGAACGGAATCCAGACCACCAATATGATCTGCGTCCGCATGACTGAGGAGAATTTTTTGAAACTCGCTTATGCCAAGCTGGGCCCAGGCTTGTGAAGCCCGCGCAGGGTATCCGCCATAGGATGGTGGTCCGACATCGATCGCTAAAACCTCATTGCCGGGATGAATAACTAAGGAAGCGTCTCCTTGCCCGACGTTCAATTGATACGCTTTGGTGACTTCAATTGAGGGGGGTAAAATTTTGCTGATGGCAAGAACAATGAGGACCAAGGAGTAGTTGTGGATTTTTATCCTTATTTTATCGAGGATCCTGTTCAGAATAACTAAGGTAGCAAAGGCAGCGATGGAGTAAGTGATCCAAGTGTCTCTGGGAACCCATAGGGCTACTCCAGGAATTAATGCAAGTGGATTCAAAAGGTTAACGAAAAACTCTAGAGCGTCAAGGCAGAGACTCCGGAAGTATTCTTCGAGAACAGATATCTTCAATGAATAAAACAAAACCCAAAGTACTAGGGGAGTAAAGACTGAAAACGCGATTGGAATTAGTAATGCCATGTTTATTAGAGGTGCGAGTAGAGGCAAGTGATGAAACCAATAGATGACGATTGGCAAACTGGCCAGCCATGGTGCGGCAGATATGGCGAGCCCGTTTTTCAGAATTGCTTTTTTACTGCCCGCCTTTGGATTCGACTTACTGCCTTTTTGTAGGTTTGAGCGGAACAAATAGAACCCGGATACTGCAGCAATAGATAGTTGGATAGATAGAAGGGAGGAGTTACTCAGAATGCTTGCTAAAAAAATGGAAACTAGGAAAGTAAACCAATTAGAAAATTTGAGCCCAAGAATCCGGATCCATAGAACTAATCCTGCAGCAAACAGGGCGCGAACGGCGGGGAAGCTGAAGTCGAGAAAAACTAGATAGGGTAAGAGCAATAGGGATGGGCCTAAGCCCCAAACCAATAGCATTCGATTCTTGAGGGCTTGCACTGGGAGGAGTTGGCTACTCCAAAAGCAGATTCGCAGCAGAAAGAAGTTTAGGCAGCCAATATGAAATCCAGAGACACAGAAGAGATGCAATAGTCCGACCTGCGAAAAGGTAAAATGCCAATCGGGAGGGAGGTCACCGGAGCTTCCACTCAAAAGAGCTAATAACAATTGTCGTTCCTCAAAATTTGTCATGGAAGGCATTCCAGACTAGATGCAAGAATCCGGCGAAAGTAAAATCTTGAATTAGCTGAGATTATTCCGAATTTAGTTCGCAGTGCTTAATTCGAATACGGTACATTATTACTAAAAGGCTTCAAGATTGATGGAGGAATGAAAACACTCTTCACTCACGAAAATTTTCTGTTCATTAGTGGAGTCATTTGCCTCATTGTCGTTATTCGGGCGGCAGGTTTCCTGAGAGGAAGAGAAGCGAGTCGGTTTCGTGAAGACATGTGGGAGGACCCGCTTTGGGGTAGTGATAGGCATCAGATCACAGACGAGCAGCGTCAGAAGACCGTCGATTACATTGCCTTGGAGGCCCCGGAAGAGGTCTTGGAAGAAGCCTCAGAAAAACCGACGAAAAAAAAACGCCGCCACCAATCGGCTCCCCGTCGACATCGAACCGCCGGCCCCAATGAGGACACGTATAAAATATACCGTACTCCAAACTTCTCTGGCCGCCCGCACGAGGTGCTTGGCGTTACTCAGAACGCTACGAAAGCACAGATCATGGGGGCCTATAAACATTGGATCAAGCGCTATCATCCGGACCGAGTGCAGCACCTTGGCCCCGCCTACGTCAAACAGGCCAACCAGCGAGCCGAGCAGCTCAATGAAGCACGGATTGTGCTTATAAAACGCTTTTCCTAAGAAAGTATTTTCTTTTTAATTTTAATAAGTTATGGATTTTTCAGAAAAAAAATGACTTTCTTTTCCTTGACAGTCCGGTAATCGAATACAGCTTGGGGGTGGATCCAAGGGATCTGTATGATTTGTTGAACTAATATAAACCTAATAACTAAGGAGTGAACATGCAAGTGACACCTTTATATGATCGTCTTTTGGTGAGGCGCTCTAGCGAAGAAGAAAAGACAAAGGGTGGAATCATCGTTCCTGACACGGCGAAAGAAAAGCCAGCTCAGGGTGAAGTGGTTTCAGCGGGCGCGGGCCGCGTGGCCGACAGTGGCACCGTCACCCCACTTACAGTGAAAAGAGGCGATAAAGTTCTTTTCGGTAAGTACTCAGGCACAGAGGTTAAATTTGAAGACGAAGACTATCTAATCATGCGTGAAGACGATATCCTCGGCATCATCCAATAAAAATTTAGACAGCTATAAGGAGAAATAAATTATGTCAGCAAAAGAATTTCGTTTTTCAGAAAGCGCACGCGGCTCGATTCTTGCCGGTGTGACTACTTTGGCCGATGCCGTAAAGGTAACTCTTGGACCAAAAGGACGTAACGTAGTGATCGAGCGTAGCTTTGGTGCTCCAGTGGTTACCAAAGACGGTGTAACTGTTGCGAAAGAATCAGAACTATCTGATCACTTTGAAAACATGGGCGCGCAAATGGTTAAAGAAGTTGCTTCTAAGACTAATGACGACGCTGGTGATGGTACAACGACAGCAACAGTTTTGGCTCAAGCAATCTACAAAGCAGGCTCAAAGCGCGTAGCTGCTGGGTTTAACCCAATGGATATAAAGCGCGGGATCGACGCAGCTGTTGCAAAAGTTGTGGAGGATCTAAAGACAATCGCTAAGCCAATTAAAGGCGACAAAGACATTGCTCAAGTGGGAACAATTTCTGCTAACGCCGACTCAGAAATCGGCAAGAAGCTTGCTGAGGCAATGGGTAAGGTTGGCAAAGAAGGCGTAATCACAATTGAAGAGTCAAAGACTGCTGAAACTGCCCTAGACGTAGTGGAAGGTATGCAGTTTGATCGTGGTTACCAATCTCCATACTTCATTACGAACCAAGAGCGTATGGAGGCCGTGATCGAAGACGCATACATTCTTGTCTATGATAAGAAAATCAGCAGCATGAAGGACCTTCTTCCTGTGCTTGAGCAAGTAGCGCAACAGTCAAAGCCGCTAATGATTATCTCTGAAGAAGTTGAAGGCGAGGCGCTTGCAACTCTAGTAGTGAACAAACTACGCGGTACACTCAATGTGTGCGCAGTTAAAGCTCCTGGCTTCGGTGATCGTCGTAAGGAAATGCTTCAAGACATTGCAATCCTAACTGGTGGAACTGTGATTTCTGAAGACATGGGCCAAAAGCTTGACAAGGCTTCTATTGATGATCTTGGTCGCGCGAAGCGTATCACAGTGGACAAGGAGAGCACCACAATCGTTGACGGTGCTGGTGAAAGAGGTTCTATCGATGGGCGCATCACTCAGATTCGCGCACAAATTGAAGAAACTTCTTCCGATTATGACCGCGAAAAATTGCAAGAGCGTCTAGCTAAACTTGCTGGCGGTGTGGCTGTGATTAACGTAGGTGCTCCATCTGAAGTTGAAATGAAAGAGAAGAAGCAACGTGTGGAAGACGCGCTCAATGCTACTCGCGCTGCTGTTGAAGAAGGCGTTGTACCTGGCGGCGGTGTCGCTCTGCTTCGCGCTTCTAAATCTCTAGATAGCTTCAAAGTGACTAATGACGACCAACAAGCTGGCGTAGAAATTGTTAAGATTGCCTGTCAATCTCCACTTCGTCAGATCGCTACAAACGCAGGCCATGAAGCTTCTGTTGTTGTTGATAAAGTTCTTACTAACAACAAAGCTGAATTCGGCTTCAATGCTGCTTCTGAAGAATACGGCGATATGGTAGCTGCTGGTGTAATTGACCCAGCGAAAGTATGCCGATGCGCTCTTCAAAACGCCGCATCTGTTGCGTCCATGATGCTTACAACAGAAGCGCTGATTGCGGACAAGCCAAAGGATGAAGATCCTGCTGCCGCTGCTGCTGCCGGTGGAATGGGTGGAATGGGCGGAATGCCTGGAATGATGTGACAATAGGCGCTGCCCCTGCGGCGCTCTAAAACATCAAAAACACTCAAAAAAAGAGAGAAAGCCCCGGAGATACCGGGGCTTTTTTTTGTCCTTAACGTCCTGGAAAACATTAAACTAAATCCTCATGCTATCCGATGGGGGACTGAGGCCAGAGGTTGTGTAATGAGTCTGATTAGGAAAAATTTTTGTATGCACTCGTCCGTATGGGCCCTGGGTGTATGCTTGTTTGCCTGGCTTTTGGGTATATGCTTACTCGCATGGGGCCTGGTTTTCCCAACGGAATCGATTGCAAATGGGCTTCCAGAAAAATTTCCGATTCCGCCCAAGCGACCAAAATATCTATCGCTTAAGTTTGCTTGTAGAAAACACTCAATGGCTCATATTGCCTATCAACATTGCAGTTCCTTTAGCCAAAGTATCAAGCAGGGTACGGCGATTTGCATAGGCTCAGTGAAGCTTGAGTTACAGCTGAGAAAAAATAAGGACTTTTATTCTCGAAAAATTGGAGACACCTTAGCTTTACGCACAGAGGAGGATGTTGAGCAGATGCGAGGAAGTTTGCAGGCAGTGGGCATTAAGGGGATCGATAGAGAAAAGACAGTTATAATGGGCGAGTACCATAACCTTCGAATTATGAATGACCGGCTAGATCGGGCACGACGATATCTCGCTGAGCATGCACGAAAATATGTCATTCAATCCAAGCAACTAAGGGGAAATCTGGTCGAGATAACCGATTGTGTCGTAATGAATGAGCTCAAGGGGGAAAAAGAGCAAATGATTAAAGTCGTTCACAATACATTGAATGAACTTCGCGTTGAGTTAAATCGCAGGAAAAATAGCTTATATAAAACGCATACTGCTCCAATTCGACAAAAGATGCGAGAACTGGAAGTGGCAATTGAACAAATTCCAGAGCTCAAAGCCTTGAGAACTCAGTATCTAGAAAATATGGCATCTTTTGCGTTCAATGAAGAAGCTGATAGTCTCAATTTAAATCAGAACGAGGCTTCAGAAACAGAGTTCGTTAGGGCAGTAGTTAAATGGGAGGCTGAGTTTCCTGAACTAACTCTTCCAGCTCTTCCAGACAGCTTAGATGATGAAACTATAAAAAAAATGGCGATATTCTCTTGGGAGGATTATGGCGATGGTGACGCTCCTATCCTGAGCGTCGGCTCGCACCATTCGGGCATCAAAGATAATCCCAAAAAAGGGCTTATTGACGAAGATTGGAAGTTTATTCCAGACGCTAAGGATCGCATAGTATTTAGTGCTGCTCCGTCTGTGGTGGATACAGAAAAAGTCATTGAAAAAATGCTCCTAGAAACGTTCCCTAGACAAGTGGTCGTGGACGAAAAAACTGGTACTCGCATGATAGGCGGTTGGACAGAGAAAGATGTAAAAGATTTAGCAGTCGGGCTAGTGGCATCTCATGAGAGAGGGCTTATGTCGACAGATATGGCACTGGCTAATCTCTATCGTGAATCGACTATGAAGCCAAGCCGCTACGATGGTATTGGGCATGGTGAGTCCTACGGGCTTTTCCAATTAAACCTCGATAATTCGGGTTATTTGGAGCGAGTTGCACAAGCGTATAAGATCGAATATCCTTCAGGCATGCCGGCAGGGCTTAGTAAGAAATCGCGAGTGAAGTGGGCAATAGATAACAGTATTCTCTTTCAAGCTAAGCTTTCAACTGCCATATTTAACGATTCAATGCATAGTATGCGAGCTAGAGTTAGAGGTGATGTCGTGCCAGGAATTCTTGCCAACTATCCCGGAGAGGGCTTCCCCGTGGATATTCGTGGAGACGGTAATGAAATTCTCGGTATTGTTCACTATGTCGGCGGCTCTGGAATTGCTCCGCGCTCCACAGGAAGAGCGTTAATGCTGCTGGCTGCTGGTTATGATGCCAACGATTTTATGGTGCCGTTATTTAATTCCGGTTGTAAAGACTATCCTGGGAGGCCAGGTATCAGCCAGTGTGGAGAGCCAGTTCATTTGGTTTCTTGCTTTAGCGAAAAAATCAACTCTAGCTTGTCCAGTACTCAGGGAGTTGCTTCCAGCAACCCACTTGATTTAGAAGAGTGTCGAAAGACCTATGATAGGAGGGGGATTAGTTTTACTGATTATCCCATTTCTTACTAACCAGTTACTTATCTGACTCATCATGGACACCAGGAAACCGTACCCAGTAAATAACTATGAGCCATACCGACCTTCTGGGCACTCCTATGCGAGGAGATTTGATGAATTACCCGTGCATGCTCCTACAGGTTTTACTTGTGCCCAAACGGAAAAATACCGAGGTCAATGGCGTGATTTTTTCGGTGCCAGAGGTGATGCTAAATTGCATCTAGAGATTGGCTGCTACCATGGAGAATCACTTTTAGAGATGGCCAGGCAAAACTCGAATGAATTTTTTATCGGTGTGGAGTGGAAATTTAAAGAAGCTTATAAGGCTTCGGAGAAGGCGGTCCGCTCTAAAATGCGGAATTTGGTATTTCTCCGCGCGAATATTGCCAGGCTACCATGGATGTTTGCTCCAGGGGAACTTGATCGAGTTTGGATTCTTTTCCCCGACCCGTGGCCAAAATTTACTCACCACAAATGGCGCGTTTTACATGCAGACTTTTTTCGGTCCGTAGGCCTTAGTTTGAACGAAGGCAAGGAGGTGATGATTAAAACAGATCATTGCGATTATGCAGCCTTCATTGCCGATGAGCTAAAAGAGGCAGATTGTTTTGAGAGTTTTCCTGAGACTGACGCGGATCAGATTTGGTCTACATTTCCAGCAACTCCGTTTGAGAAGATGTTTTTTAAAAAGAGTGAGTCGAGCTTCGTATTTTCATTACGTCGTAACGCGAATCGGATAAGTCCGCCCGCCCCACTTAAGGGTATATTCGCTACCGCGGTTCACACCGTGGTTGACTAGCGACATATTATTTGCGATCTGATAGTAGGCGGGACGTAGGAAACGGGCTCGGATCCCTGAAATTTGGCAATATAGGACATTGCTTGCCCCAATTTCTAAGGTCGAGGGCTCTAATGGAAGAGGTTCCCCACTCATTACGGATATAGTTTCCTTTTCTAGATCCACATGCCGTATGTGGAGAGCGGTGTCGTCTACTTCGAGCGGGAGGGCTGACCCCCCAACATGAATGACAAATTCAGAATCTATATGGTCAAAACGATTGTCATTGCGCTCTATAGATCGGTAAAGGAGTTCCAGCGTTCGGCCATGGGTAATCTCTTCCCCTTCTTGGAATAATTTACCTTCTGCATCGATAAATATTGGGCTAGGCCGAAACGCCGTTCGAAAAATGGCTTCCTTATTTTTCTCGAATGGAACCAATTTGTGAGCGGAAATGGGGTCCGTCCATTGGAAGTCAGAATGTTCCTTTGGGTCTAGGGTCGGGGTAGGGGGGGCTCCTGGATTGGCATTATTATCCTGTGACAACACTTCTAGGGAAAATGCCACTTCTTCTGCTGGCCCCCAGCGGCCTTTAAATGCATAGTTTAGCCCAATGGACTTTGGCTTCTTTGAAAAGCGAAACCCACTTTCTTCTTTCGCCTCTCGCAAAGCACCGTCGATAAAATCTTCTCCCTGATCGACTCCACCCGTGACTGGCTGCCAATACCCGCCATCGGTATTTGGCCGCCGTAGCAGGAGTATTTGTAAGTCGTGGGATTTAGGGTTCTCCCAGTAGATTACGACGAGTGCTTTCCGTTTCATAGAGTAGAATTATAACCACTATAACCCATTTTTTTATTCTAGAAGCAGTTGTAAACGTTAGCCTCTCGGAAAGAGGGATTGACCCAGGGAGCTGGTCCAGCCCAGCGGTATCCTTGAGGTAGGCCAATGTACATAACGCCTGCAGCGAGCCAGTCTCCGTCGATACAGCGGTTAGACACGACATCAGTTCGTCCACTACGCCACTCTGCCCGGAAGGCAGGGCTGATGGCCGTTTTCGTATGAAGCTTAGAGAAGATTCGATCTATTCTCTCGCCGCGGATGCGGGCGAGGAGCATTAGATAGTGATAGGTTATGAAGGATGGTGGCGTTCCTTGAATATGGGAGTAAACACATTGACCACTAGACTTGGCTTTGACAACCCTCCTTGTTTGTCCATCAGGGAAATCCCAATAATTAGTTGCGTGGGGGTGATCTACACGCAATGCGGTGCTATGCCTATAGCAATTGATCGTGCCAACCCATGGGAGCTGTGAAGCCCTAGTTGTGAATGAGTCATCGCTAGTCTTACTCCTCCTGTTTGGGGAATTTGAGTTCGCCGTGCCGTAGACAAAGAACTGGGTGACTCTTGGAGAATCCCGCCTACTATCTAGCCGACCTCTTGGATCAGTTGCCCTTTGGAGCCTCTCTTCTACTGCCTCCTGGCTTATTTCAATCAGCTCTTCTTCACTTAAGTATTGAACTACATCTGATGAAGAGACCGCATCTGGTGCAGAGAGCGTGTATCCCTGGGCAGTCGTAGAGGAGCTAAAACAAGTTATGAGTAGGATAAATGAAAGTGTTACAAGATTTTTTAGTATCATTATAATGACCTCTTTTAATTAAATACCGTTTTAGTTCGTTATTTAAGATAGGTATCGGTGCCTTATATTTTAAGTTGAGGGTTTATTTTCAAATTTTTATAAGAGCCTGAAATAAGAGCAGTATAACGTTGCTTTTTTTATGCTGCCTTCTTTCAGAAGATTCAGGCGGTGGCGCAAGCCAGCTCTTATCTTGCTTCGGTTGTAAAAGCAGAGCTATAGTGGGACCATGCTTTTACCCCCTGGCGTAAGGTCCTTGATTTGTTTGGCTCTAGAGGAAGATCTGGGTCGTGGTGACCTTTCTGCTCTCGCTGTTCCCGCAGATGCAAGTGCTCGGGCAAAAATTGTTGCGAAGTCAGACCTTATCGTAAGTGGGACTGACTTAATTTCGACAATTTTAGAAGAGGCCCGTGTCCCAGTCGACTGGCTTGAAATTGACTGGAAAGACGGAGCGCAAGTAAAAGCAGGGACTGAGATTGCTAACATCAAGGCTAATGCCCGGGCAATCTTAGGTGTCGAGCGCACGATCCTAAACTTCCTGCAACGGACGTTTGGTGTTGCAACTCAGGCGGCAGAATTTAAGAAGCGAATTGGTGATCGAAAGCTGCGCGTTGTAGATACGCGTAAGACGGCTCCTGGTTGGCGTTACTTGGATAAAATGGCTGTGCGCCACGGTGGTCTTTGGAATCACCGATTCGGCTTGGATAGTGGAATTTTGCTCAAAGAAAATCATATCCGTGCGGCGGGCGGAATTGCAAAAGCGATAGAGAATGTTCGTTCCCAGGTTTCTCATGGAGTGGAAATTGAGGTTGAGGTGCAGTCATTGCCAGAAGCAGAGCAGGTGATTCAGGCTGGTGTAAACATAATATTGCTAGACAATTTTTCAAAGCCTGATTTAGAAGCCGCGATTCCAGTGTTGCGCAAACAAAAGCCGGATGTGGTTTTAGAGCTGTCAGGTAATGTCACTTTAGAAAAACTGGATGAATTAATCGATCTAGATGTGGATATTATATCAGTTGGCGCGCTCACACATTCCGTAAGCGCTGCGGATATATCCATGCTTTTTGAGCTTAGCAATGACTCACCCCTTTAACGTTGAATGGTTAGAAGAAACCCCCTCCACGTCGGCACTGCTATTAGAGCGTGTCGGCTCCGGTGACTTTCACCATACAGTTATAGCCGCACATCGACAGACGGCAGGCAAAGGACGCCGTGGTCGCACGTGGTTTACGGCGGAAGGCAATATTGCCTGCAGCATTGGCTTTGTGTTTGGTGCTGATGAAAAAGACCGGGTTGCTACAGCTCCTCTGTTAGTCGGCATTTGTGCCTACGATGCGGTAAATTCGATCTTAGATCCTCAGTGTAAGCAAAAGCTGACAATTAAGTGGCCCAATGATCTAGTGTATGACCAACAGAAATTGATGGGAGTTTTGAGCCAGTCTAGAATCCAGAATGGAAAACTATATTTGTCGATAGGCATCGGATTGAATGTATGTTGGGCGCCCGAAGGTTTACCAGCCATTTCATTACAAGACTTACCGTTGAGAGCTGATTGTCCAACTAACCATGAATTTTTAGAGATTTTGTTAAACTCTATGAAATCCCACTTGGCCACTTGGAATGATTACACAAGATTAAAAGAATTATGGGAAGATCGAGTTACTTATCTTGGGAAAGAGATACGGTTTGGATTGCTGGAAGAGGAAGCAAATATGCAGTCAGCAAAAGCAATCGGATTAGATAAAAATGGTTCGCTGATTGTTGAGTTTGCTGACGGGCAAAAAGAAGCATTGCTTACTCAGGATCTTTCTCTAAGGCTGTAAGAATTTTTTTGAGTTCTTTACGGATGATGTTTTCTGCAAGTTCGGGAATAATGTCCCAGGCAACCTTTTCTATGAGTTTAACGCAATGCTTGCGTATTTCTTCACGAATCAAGGCTTCTAGTTTGTCTTCAGATTCATGTATCCATTTCGTGATCTCCTCTTGTTGCGTGATCATTGAAGCAGGTGATGGAGAGGCTTCTGAAGAAACCTCTGGAGAAGCCTCTGAGAAGGTCTCCGAAAAAGTCTCTGATGAAGAGAATTCGTTTTCAGTTAATAGGGCATGCTCCGCTAGTCGGCTCTGTTCCGCGCACTCTTCACGGGCTTCTTCAAGCTTTTTAACCTTCTGAATATAGTCGCTCTGGAAACTAAAGTTGGATCCACCGGTGTCAAACAGAGCGTCGCCCGATTTATTATCGGCTTGTTGCCAAGCAGACAGGTCCTCCTCAACTGTTGGGTGGATAGGTTTCCATTCTTCAGCCGCAGAGTCTATGGAGTCAGGTAATACAGCTAATGGATCTGGATTAGCGCTTGCCACCGGATCACTAGCCGTCACCGGGTCATTAGCTGCTGCAATTTCGTCACTAAAGAACGCGGACAACTCCTGAGCTTCTTTACTTAACTGAGAAATGTCAATATCAGGCACGTCTGAAAAGTCGGAATCAGTTTGGTCAGAAGTCTCGATTTTTATCGGCCTATCGAGCACCTCCGAAGTGGCTTGCATGAATTTGTCGGGCGCATCTTCCGGAGTTGCATCCGGTGTAGCAGGACCAGATTGCAATTTCGTGTGATGAGAATCGCTCATTAGGTTGCGAAGAGCGGTTCGAAGTTCGTTAGGGTCAAATGGCTTTACTAGAACAGCATCTGCAAGATATTGATTGCGTGTGTCTTCATCGATCGGCTCAAACGCATTCGTTAGCATTATTACTTGGATTGACTTTAACCGCTCATGCTCTTTGATATATCGAGTTAGGTATGTCCCATCCTTCTTTATATCTGGGTGATCAGGATTCATTGCGGGGTCTAGCGACACGTCAAAGCGCAAGGAGACATCGACTAAGAAAAAATCAGGTCGTTCCGCAGCAATATGATCCATCGCTTCTTTTACTGAAGTAACTGATCGAATTTCATACTCTTCCCTCGGTAAAGAAAGAGAAATGATCTTTTCTATCGCTGGTTGATCGTCTGCTAGTAAGAGTGAGAGAGCCATCCAGTCCCCTAACTTGAGCTTAGCACACCGAGAAAAAGATACCAAATTTTAGGCTTTGTTAGTCAGTGAGACCTAGGTTATAGTTCCGTGTGTTCCTGACCGGGGATTAGATTGGGGTTAATCGTTTTTTCTCCGATGGTATTCAACTCAGGGGACGGTCACTTGTGGTGGTGAGCACGCCCAGATCTAATTTGGGAAGCCTGAAGCCATGACACGGTACCCACCTTTAAGGTATTGGGTTGAAAAATCGATACCCTAGCCGGCGGGAGCACGCTTGAGGTTTATTTTGCTGGGACTGACTTCAAGCTAGATGGCTATGACGATCCGGAAGTGGTGGTCCAGATCAGCCAAAAATTAAACAGACACGTGTGTAAGTGGTTACCCATTGACCGTGGGGGGGAGGGTGCTTGGATCAGACACAAGAGCCACAGGTACCTAAGAAGGTATTTGCCAAGATATCTTCAGGTACTGAAGATGATTTAATTTTTCGGAATGAGTCATTTCTGGAACTGGCTGTGCTCTATTACGAAAAATGTGACTTTAAGAATGCAGTTGAAAAGCTGGAGGCTGTTAAGCACGAAGCGTGGCGATTACAGCTCTATGACAATTATTTTCGCTCGTTGACGATTTTATTACGAATTCATGCTGAGCGCTTGGAGCAGGGTCCATTGGAGAAGTTGGTCGGAGAGACCAGTGGCCTTGGTAAGAGCTTGCCCCAATATGATCGCTATTTGTCGAAGGTGGAATATACACAAGGTGTATTTGCCTCTTACAAGAGCGACTATATGCAAGCGGAAGCGCACTTCCAAAGAGCGGAACAGGCGGTAGATAATTTTCTTGCTAACCATGAAGTGGACAACAGGATGCATGTGGGGCTTGAACAAGATCGCTTTTACGCGCTATTTGGCCTGATTACTGTTTGCTCCAACATACGAAAATTCGATGAAGCGATGGAGCGCATTGACGCCTTAGAGCGAAAAATTCATGAATTTGAATCTACGGAGGAGGCTAAAAGCCAAGGCTACCATGCCGAGAACATTGATTGTTCGATCCTGATTACCAAGGGCAATATTTACCGAGTGCAAGGTGAGTATCAGAAAGCGCTAGAAATGCTTTGGAAGGCTCACTCCAATCTGAAGTCAAAGAAGGTTTGGTACTACTACTATTACGTTCTTCTGGGACTAGGTCGAATATATCTAGATATGGATGACCATAGTCGAGCGGGAATTTTCTTTGACTTGATTCGTGATGCAGCAAATTCGCTAGAACTAAAGGCACTAAAGCAAGTGCTTGATCAGGAAACTAATAAAGTGAATAACGGAGCTGCCAGGCTAGTCATCGATCGTGAACGTAAGATCGTAATTGAAAAAGAGAAAGGTGAAATACACTTCGAACGACGCTTTATCCTTTTAGAAATTCTTTATCTGTTGGCGTCGGAGCCTGGAGAAGTCTTTACTAAAGATATTTTGGTTGAGCGGATTTGGAGAGAATCTTACAATCCGATGATTCACGATTCAAAAGTTTATACAAGTATCAGTCGTTTGCGTAGACTCATTGAGCCGGATTTCAAGCGGCCTCGGTATATTTTAAATGAGAGAGATGGTTACTCCTTAAATCCTGTAGTTCAAGTAGAAGAACTAGGTAATTGGCGGAAAGATATGGCTGGCAGCCCGCCGGGGACATTGGAAAAAATAGCGACGTAGGAGTAGGAGCTGCACATTCGCGGTATTAATTGATGGGGACAAGGATGAAAAATACGGATTGTTTGATTGAGGGCCGAGCTTGCCTGAGCATAATTTCGTTTTTGGTGGCTATAACAACGATGATTGGGGTGGCAAGCATTGGCTCTGCTAATACTTCATACAGCGGCAGCAGCGGCGGTGGAGACGCGTTTCCTCACTACTGTGTAAGCTTTTCGGGTAAATGGAGGAGTGATACCGGTGAGCTCTACAAGATTGAGCAGGAAAAGTGTGAGCACGCAATCATTGCGTTGCAAAATGATACCGACGTTAGTGATAGGATCGACATAGTTCTGGATAATAAAGAGCGTGAGGTTACTAGTGGTGATTATACAGGCACGGCTCGCCATGCTTGGAACTCATTGAGCCATGGTACAGCGATGGTCATGGTTACTCGACATGTTTATGAGGACCGGATTGAGTCCAAAATACATACTTTTGAATACGTAAATTATTTCCTGCTCTTAGAAAGTGTTCATCGTACAGTCGAGCATCTAGACAGAGGCACTATTCAGCGCGAATCTACACAAAAGCTCTACCGTCGTTGTCACTCAACTTCGGAACAGGGCTCGCTGAATCTGCAGAGTAGTAATTCTCCGCAATTGTCTGGTGGTTCTCGGGTAGCTTGCAATCTTCTAGGTCCACCAGCGTTGTAAACTATAGAATCCCTGGAGCAAAAAAAGTCTTGCCGGGATCTAGTGTACCTGATATTAAGGTGGTCTGTTTTAGAGGTAGGGTTAAAAATCCTGTAATATAAGGAACTTACATGGGTAAAGGTCGCAAAAAATCTACGCATAAAATGAAGATGCGTCGCAATCAGGAAAAAAAGAAAGCGCGCGAGCGTACTGCAAGAGCTGGGGGCAAGAGCACCACTTCTGCTAACTAATTGTCCTAATTTCGTTATAACGGGGGCGTAGTTAAGTTGGTTATAACGCCGGCCTGTCACGCCGGAGGCCGCGGGTTCGAGTCCCGTCGCTCCCGCCAATTTTCTTCAAAATCTAGAGTCAAAACACAAATCAAAAAAGCTGCATTGCAGCCACGCACTTAAAATACGAAAAACATTAAAAAAAACACCAGGGGCATTCGATTATTCGTAAGCGTGCTAACTTACATGCTGTCGATATTCTGCCGGGCCAATTTCTTTGTTTTCCATATTTACACTCCATGCGTTAGTTTGGCGCGGAGTCTACTTAAAATTCTTTGGTCTGGGAAGATGGTGTAGTTAGCGCGCTTACTTTATTGTGAACCTGATGGAGGATTAGAGAATTCCCTTCAGAGTCTTTTATCAAAGACATACGGCAAACTGGTGACTCAAAAGTATCCATAAGAACTTCAACACCTTTCTCTTTGAGGCTTGTCATAACAGAATCGATATCTTCGACCTCTAGGGCAATCGTTCCACCTTCGCTCGCGCTAGGCTTAAACTGCGGCATCATATCAGACATTGCAAAACAACCACCATGGGCCAGATCAAACTCAACCCATCGTCCATCCTGATACTCTTGGGTTACTTTGAGTCCAAGAGTATCTTCATAAAACTTTCTCGCTCGCTTTATGTCTAAAACGGGATACACAGTAAAAGCAATTTTCTTGTACATGCCAAGTCCTCCATATTGCTGCAGTGATTGCTGTTTTCATGTTGTAGAGCTTGCAGAATACTACTTTCGAATAGTGTCCACAAAGGTTTTCTGATACATCCGAGCCACGCCCTTGAGCGTGCCGACATAAAAGGTATCCTGCGAACCAATCAAAATTTTTTCAGTCACTCTCGGCGCCCAGGGAGTCGAGCATAAGGACTGCGGTGCCAAAGCGAAGGCCGCACCACTCATAAGCAGAGGCTGAAGCCGACGCAAGCAGCTGCACTGAGTGGGATCCTTGAGGTGCTTTATATAGTTGTGAGGAGCAATTTGAACTTCCTTAACAAGCCGAAAAAAACACTGAGTTCACAACGCCCTGCTAGAAAATTAAATTATGCGAGATGAATTAGTCTCTGCGATAGCCGCCGCGACCGCCGCCGCCGCCACGGAAATCACGTCCACCGCGACGTCCACCGCCGCCGCCGCCGCCAGTTTTCTCTTTAGCGATGTTAACAGTAATGGTACGTCCGCTTACCTCAGAACCATTTAGGTTCTCGATAGCACGCTCCGCATCCTCAACACTTTCAAACTCGACAAAGCCAAAGCCCTTCGAGCGCCCAGAGTCACGATCGACGATCAGCTTCGCCGAAAGTATGCTCCCTTCCTCAGAGAAGATTTCATTCAACTGACCTTCGTCAACTGAGTAAGGCAAATTTCCAACGTATAGTTTCTTCATTATTATAAGGTTTCTCAATAAAGTTACGGTCGCCTATTTGCGACTCCAGTAAGGTACCACCTGTCTCAGTTCTGGAGAACTGATTTATGCAGTAAACCCAAGTTTTCATCGGATATAAGTAGGCTCTTTTCTGGCATAAGGCAATGAAATATTTTGCTATTTTCTTATGTGTTTTTCGTGCTCCATCGATGGGAATGCATGCATGATTTGGTGCAAATAACTGAAATTAAAAGATTTTAGTGAGGTTCAAGGTGTTTTATTTGTCGCTCTAGGAGAGAAGGTAACACACTTATTCTTTCATTTAATTTCACTTCATTGTGCGAATCGATTCAATATCCATGACAGTAGAATAATTTGCGGAACCGTAATGAGTGGTAGCATGAAGGCTATTTTCCAAGACTTTGTAGTTTCTTTTAAGGCTAGGATTTCAGTGTAGTCCGTAGATACACCTGTCATCAGAAAGGCAAAAGAATTTCCAGGAGCATTTGCACGAGTCAAAATATCGGCTCCCAGCGGAGCAGAGCCTTCAGAACAGACTTCAATTACCGTAGCAGCCAATAGGGTAAGGGCTAACCCAGCTGCTGTTGCACCAAAATAGTTTTGAAAGATGTCAATTGGAACAAACGTTCGAATTAGTGCTGCGAGTACAATCCCAAACAGTAGCCAGCGAAGGATCATTTTTGAATCTTGAACACCGCGTACAAAAATAGACTGGAGAAATTCTAGATCAAAGCGAACTTGGCGAATATCTTCTCGGGCTTTTTGCCAAAATTTAAAGTCAGCTAACTGCGAATGACCTCGGTTAGGATTTTCTGGCAATACCTTTCGCTCAACTAACAACTCAAAAATGTAGCCTGATGCTAGTGCAATTAATCCGGACAAAGCGATGAAGACCAGAGTCCAAGTCCAACCAATCATGCTAATCAGAATCACCGTCAGTGATAAAGAGTTCCATGGGCTAGCAATCAGAAAGGCCATTGTTTGTCCTAGGCTGGCGCCTCGTCCATATAATTTCATGCCAACAAGCAAGATTCCATGACTGCAGAGATCTAGTAGCAGACCAGCAAATGTTGCCCGTAAGAGGCCGCGAAGTCGAGTCTTTCCGTTTAGACTAGATTCAACATATTCGCGTGGTACTTTTGTCAGTAGGCCAACAAATATAATTCCTAGCAGGATCCCAAACCACATTGTGTTGAATAATTTGTATATAGAGGTAGAAAATTCATGTAGCCATTTAACTCCCAGGCCTATGGAAAAATAGTCTGTTGTAAGGACAAGCATGTAGCCGAAAAAGATCGCTAGGCCACAAGACCAAAAAAGATAGTCAGTCCGGCGATTTTGTAGTGCGCAATGGTCTTCGACTGGTGGGCAGCAATCCGACACGGTTTTTCCTCTGCTACCTGATTTAGCATTTTGTGCAAGGATCGCAAAGCTATTTATGGATACCTGCCTAAGGAGAGAAGGTAGCTTTCAGGTCAGAGGCTCTTTTGATAGCATCAGCTTTGCCTAGCTCCAGAAGCTCCTGGCAATACTCCTTTTGAAACAGAAAATAGGAAATTAAATCACCACTATCTTTTGATGCTCCAAGCGTGCGAAAGAGTAACTTCAACGATCTTGGCAGAGTATCAAAGTGCTTTGTAGCTAAATCGGCTAGATTCTTAGACGGATGAATATACAGTAATTCTACTTTTTTAAGTGGATGTGCACCGTTATTTTCATTCTCTGTAGGCTCAGATATTCTCAGAGAATCGCCAGCTATATTTTGATTAATTCGATCGAGTCGCTCTAAGTCCATTTCTAGTCCATCGAAGAAAATTGCAGAAATAACTGTGCTTAGGATTTGACCCCAGGAGGGGGTGTTAGTGCTTCCAGATAAATCAATATTGTCCTTCAGGGATTGTCGCACGCCAATGATAAGTAGCTTATTAGCGCCAAGGCGAATGGCTGGAGACAATGGTGCAGTATTGCGCAAGCAACCGTCCCCCAAATGACGATTTTCAATTTTATGGGCAGGAAAAAAAAGCGGAATTGAGGCAGATGCCATTATATGGTCAGCAGTAATTATCTCAGGTTTTGATAGGCGATGCGACCTTCGCCAACTGTTCTTATCATTTGCACCTTGATAATAGGTGATTCCTAAGCGGCTTTCATAGTCAAAGGCCGAGATGGCTAGTACGTCGAGCATGCCTGATTCAATGTTTCTCGATATGCCAGAAAAGTCGATTCGTGCACGCAAAAGTTCGTTCAGTGGGAGCGGACTTAGGAGCCCTAGGTTACGTTCGTTCAAATCATCTCGCCAAGCCCCAACGGTAAAGTTTTTCACAAGTCGAAACATGTTGCCTGTCAGGTGTCTGAAGTTTGTGTGAAATATATCGTCTGGTTTAAGCTCCGACCAAAAGTCCCATAAATTCTTTGTACATTTTTGAAACGTATCAATTTCCGCCGCAAGATAAGCAGCATTGATCGCACCCGCACTAACCCCAGTAATGATATCCAGCTTTGGAGGTTGCTCTGCAAATATTTCCGAAATGCCTCGAAGGACACCAGCTTGGTAGGCTCCTCGAGCGCCGCCGCCAGAAAGAATGAGTCCAGTAGAGTTATTTTTTGAAATTGGCATTTTGCTTGGCTACGTGCTCTTGTAGTTCTTTCTTGTACTCTTCTAGCTTGGTACGTACTGAATCAGAATCGCAGGCTAATATTTGTGCGGCTAATACGCCGGCATTTGTGGCTCCATTGAGAGCCACAGTTGCCACTGGCACGCCCCGAGGCATTTGTAGTATCGAAAGAACAGAGTCCCAGCCTTGAATTGAGTTTTGCGAGTGAATTGGAACACCAATGACTGGGCAAATCGTAACACTAGCGATCATTCCCGGAAGATGGGCAGCACCCCCGGCGGCTGCTATAATCACTTTAATTCCACGATTTTGGCATTTTTCTGCAAACTTGATCATCCCTTGTGGAGTGCGGTGGGCAGAGACGATTTGTATTTCATAGGGAATTGAAAACTTCTTTAAGATATCTTCTGCGTCCTGCATAACTGGCAAGTCGCTTTTGCTTCCCATTACAACACTTACTAAAGCCGGACTCTCGTCATCCATAGCAAATTCCTATTTTGGCCCACAGCAGATCTTTATTTGGAAATGACTCTTAACCATGAACGAATATTCTTGGCTAAGGCGATTGCCTCTTCTCTGGACCTGTCTGTAATTGTAACATGTCCCATTTTACGGCCAGGCTTTGTTTCTTTCTTCCCGTACCAATGGAGATACACGTTATCTATTGAGTCGGCTTTTTCTTTGCCTTCTAAATAGGCTGTCCCCGTATGGCCGTCGGTCCCTAACAGATTCATCATCAGCGCTGGGCGTTCGATTTTCGGTGGACTCAAAGGAAGCTCAGCGATAGCACGTAAGTGCATTTCAAACTGTGAAATGCTGGCCGACTCTATAGTGTGGTGTCCACTGTTATGAGTCCGTGGAGCTAATTCATTTACTAAAATCTCTCCACTCTCGTCGATAAACAATTCAACCGCAAGAAGTCCAATAACACAGAGCTTCTCGGCAACGGATTTACTAATCTCTATCGCTCTCTCCGCTTGTACATTAGTTATGTCGGCCGGACAAAATAAGAAATCAATTAAATTTAGCTTCTCATCGAAAATCATTTCTACAGGTGGGTAAACGACAATATCACCTTGGCTATTTCTTACAACGATGATGGCAATTTCTTTATCTATTGAAACTGTTTTTTCTAACACAGATGGAGCAGTGAAGGCTTTATGAAAGTCACTTTCCGAGTGGATCGACTGCACACCCTTTCCATCGTATCCGCCTTTGCGCAGTTTCTGGAAGGCAGGCAAAAAATCGACATGCTTGGGTAGATCTTTCTTTGAATGAATCAGACGGAATGGGCTAGTAGGAATCGAATTATCTGCAAAGAACTGCTTCTGCGTGCCCTTATCTTGAATTAAGCGAATAACTTCTGAACTCGGCCGTACCGGAACTCCGGATTTTTCAAGTTCGGCCAGGGCATCTACGTTAATACTTTCCACTTCGATCGAAATGAGATCCAAAGTCTTTCCAAACTGGACAATATCATCAAAGCTTTGAATCGAGCCGGGTACGAAGTGTTTGAGAATAGATTCAGCTGGAGCCCCCGCCTTGTCGAGAGAGTATAGGTTGATACCAAGCTTCTCCGCATAAGGAGCCGCCATATAGGCTAATTGACCACCACCGAGAAACCCGACATTGCGAAAGTTCATAGTCCTCTTTCTACCACTTCTAGGGTGACAAATCATCGCCGTGGCGTTAATAGGCGGTTGCCAAGAGGTCAAATGAGGGTGAAGAGTAAGCAAATATTATATTGTTGTCTTCCTATATGTATGTAGAAATTTTGTAATTATTTGACTGAAAGTCGTAATTTCTTTAGATAAATAAGCAGTTTAATCAATTATTTCAGCTACTTAATAGAGCGTAAAATATACATTTTTATAGTTAAACTCCGTATTGATTCTACGCGTCATTTTTGGTACAATCCGGAGGATTAAAACGGTAGAAGGGTGTGCGTGGGTGTTGAAGTTGATTTAGTTGTTGAGGCTTGTGCGTATGAAATATTTGTCACCTATCATGTTGCCGATTCTGGCGCTTATTTTCCAAGCTGCCTGTTCCTATACGACACCTCCAGAGAAGTTTCCATCCCCAACAGACCAAGCAACGGACAAAGCGTTTTTCCAAAAAATGGAGTCCCGTTCCTTCTTGCAAAACAAACAGACCGGTTTTGAAGTCTCTGTTGCCGAAGCGGAACATAAACCAGAATTCAAAAAACTCTATCACGCGCAAAGCGGAGGCCTATTTACACTCTCAGGCCAAGGCCGAGCAGCTGGTGCCTGGAAGATTATTACTCGCAACGTACTAGTTCCAAAAACATTTGTTTGTGGTTGGGCACCGATTTCAGAAGTTGGTTACATTTCTGAATGGACTCAGGTGCATGGCGCACATCTGCTGCCAGCTTGTAATATTCAATTCGACATTGAAGAAACAGAGCTTGTTGGTAAGCAGGTTACTCCGGGCGTTCCACGCAAAGACTGGCCGACACTTATTACGGTTCCGATCAATTCTCATTTTGATTTTGTACGGAGTACAGACAAGTATAATCGCCCAAAAAATGAGTGGGTTCACCGTACGGATCGCCACTCTTGGGAAGCGCGAACTTCCATGTCTGTAAATTGGCGCGAACTATCCGTTCATGACTGGGCCTATAGATTACTCTATGGTGGTACTCTCACCGTATCTGTAAATGATTTTGAACGTACTCTATACAAAGGCAAGAGCTATATTGCGTTTACATCATCTGTCTCTTCCTCTTATTTTGGAGCCCATCACCAAGCACAGTTTAGATTTAATTTCTTAGAGTTTGATTCTGACACTACTTTCGAAAAGCGCTTGTCTCACCAAGACAATTCGAATCATTTTGGAACACTTTGGGGATTAGGTTCGAAGTTGAATGGCATTCACCAAATCAAGTATCTAGCGCGTTGGGATTTTCGTGAATCCGTAATTCCTCATGAAATTTGCTTGAACGGCTTTGCAGGAAGCCTGGAAGCTCGAGAAATTGCCATTGAGACTTTAGAGCAATGGAATGAGGCTTTGGTAGAGGCTGAGGTCGTTCCACGAGGAAAGAAGGCTTTCGTCGTAAGTTCGCAAGAGATGAATCATCTTTTTGACCTTCGCTGTAGCTCAATTTCTTATGTGTCTGATAAGCGCATTTCAGCTCGATCTCCACTAGGGATTGCGCAAGCACAAATGGACGTAAAAACAGGAAAGATTCTTTGGGCTGGTTCTACCAACTATGGCGGTGCTTTAGAGGAGTGGGTTGAACACTACCGTGGTTCAAATTTCGGTACTGGTGATGCGTTTATGCACATGCCAAGCGAGGCGGGCTATAGTGAAGAATACAATCGTCCAATCCTTGGTGGCAATCCATTTGGCCACATGGTTTCACCAGTAGACATCACGAGTATGCCATTTCGAGAAGGTTCTGCAAATGTATTTAATGTGGAAGACACGATTAAGAGTCTCTACCGCGGTAAGCATTTGATTGCACACAAAGGTTATGACGGATTTATTCAGGATCTACAACAATTTGAGGGCTTGGATGAGCAAGGCATTGACGCCATGATTAGAGATGGTCGATTTGCAGAAATGGCAAAGAAATTTTATGCCAATGGTAGCACAAATCCAACAGCTCATTCATGGGAGTTTCTAGGCAAGAAACTAGCGACAATGATCGCTGAAGTTCGTGGTGACACCATGATGCCTGGTAATAGGTTTCTACTGAAAGATGAATCCCTCCTCTACGGTAAAGCTATAGGGGTCTGTATTGCTGAAGTAAATGCAATGAGCACTGATTCTAGCTCAATGCTTGATGGGGAAAAGTGGCATTCTTGGATGCTTGGTGCCCATGCTTATCGTGAAGATCAGCTAATGCGCTCAGTGATGCTGGGGCGAGATTACGGAGACATGGCTCCAGGTTTACAAACGGCTCATCGTAATCAAAAGGTAGAGCAGAACCTTAAACGTATGCATAATACTGGCGTTGTTGATTTAGACCACACCATCGGCCGTTTTGCAATGCAAGCAGCGGCAGCGCCAGCAGAACTACAAGACGATATCGATGTGGAAGATTTGGTTAAGACCAGCCTGAAGAAGACAATGCTTCATGAGTTTGGCCATATGCTGGGCCTTGGCCATAACTTCAAAGATAATATTATGCCCATAAAGGGATCTATTCCGGATGCACACTGGGATGCTTTGGAAAAAGATCGAAAGAAGCAGAATACAGTAAATCTGAACTTCACGACAATAATGGGCTACCCACATGCCTATCAAGTAATGGCTCGTCGTCCGGAAGAGGTGAAAATTGGAGAACAGGATAAGCTTGTATTACGCTTCATCTATAATAACCAAATTCCAATTTATAACGGCAAAGATGTGGACTTTGAATATGTTCGTTTGGTCGATGAGATTCCCGTAGGTCGAGATGGCCGTATTCCTGGCAAGGATGAAGACCTTGGAAGATATAGCCCAAGTCTTAAAGGGTATAAGGTTTCTTATTTTCCAAGCTGTACCGATATGATGGCCATGCTGGCATTGGATCCATATTGCAACCGCTGGGATATGGGTTGGGATGCAACATCCATCGTGAAGAGCTATTTTGACGACTATAAAAATAACTGGCTGAGTAAGTTAAATAACTTTGCTAAAGTTCGCAATAACCTGTGGCTAGTTCGTTACTATTTATGGCGTGGGTCGCTTCGCACTTTTTCTCGTGTACGTATTTTCTACGATTATATGCGTAGAGAGTATCGCGATGAAATTTTGAAAATTGCAGAAAATGATCCAAAGAATCTACTTTCTTTCTCAAAATGCGCTAATAAAGACCAGGACAAAAATATTGTTCGTACAGTCATCCAGAGTGCTGATCCAGAGTTCGAGGAACTCTGTAATCTAAACCGAGAAATAGTGAAGGAGTTAGGTAGTTTCATTACAGATCCTGGTAACGATTTCTCTGTATTTGATGATTCCGATTGGTCTGTTCCTACGAACGAATGGGGCTCTGGTTTTGAGGATTGGTCTCGTGTATGGGGCACATGGAAGGAAGTTGGTGTCTTGCCGATCAAGATGTCTGCGCTCTTTGCATTAACTACAGCGCAATCATTCTTTACATACGGACATTATGTTATCCCGAACTATAAGTATTCAAAGAGTGGTATGAACAATAAGTATGTGTATGCTTCTTTATATCCAGAAGAGTTTACTAAAAATATTACTTCCTCAGTTCTTTCCAATATCAAGTTGAATAAGGATACGGGCAATGAGCCCAAAATGGGGCGAATTGCCTTGTTCATGGGAAGCTTTTTAATGCAGACTTTTGGTTACCCATTCCAATCGACAAACGATTTCCATGAGTTCGATGGCGACTATATGGAGAATATCAAACAGCAATCGCAATTTATCTTTAATGCTAGATACCCGTTTGTTCCTGTGTTCGTTCGCATTAAACGGCCAAATGGCGGTGGTAAGGATCCGGAAAAAATTTCTAATTTCATTGCTTTCATCTATGAATGGGGTCAAGAAATTAAAGAGCTTGGTAATGCTTACATGCTTCCAGAAGGTAAGGTATTCTTTGGCACAACCGCAGAAACTTTCGTATATCCAATTTCAAACTTGATTTTCCTCTCAGACAATATTGCTCTCGCCTGGGGTATTCGAGTTCAATATAACAAATCGGATTATTCAGCTCTTTGGGTAGAAGGGATTAAGCACAACCTATTCACTACCTACGAAGATATTGGCACAACTTGTCGAGAGAAGGCTGGTTTGAGCTCTTATTTCTCCACTAGTAACAAAAAATTTGGTGGCTTCTATATTCCATACGGTATCGCCGGAAATGATACTCGCTATCGAGAATTTACAGACTCTGTTCGTAAGCAATTTGATAAGTACCTCGAGGAGCCGGGGTACTCCGAGAATGGAACTGTTTGTACAAAAGCGCTAGATGACGTTGGTTTGGTTGTGAGTCAGGCGTTAGCCCTGAACAATATATTTTTGCCAATGGTCTTTAGGTACATGGTGCATTAATCCGTAGATTGGATGGATGACGTGATAAAATATTTTAAATATGTCAAATATTTTAAAATTCTGAATGTAGCACTGGTCTTTACACTAACTGCTTGTAGTAGTGATCATAAGATATCTACAAAGCACCAAAGCGGCGCCCCCAAAATTTTTGAAGAAGTGGAACCACAATTTTCGTACAGTACTGCCACAGCAGCTGGCCTGGATAGCATTCGTTCTGGTTTAAGCGAAATGAGAAGGAAGAATCGCTTGTTAAAAGCGGAAGCGGAATCCAAAGATCTATTTGGTAAAGACTCTTCCTTAGTCCAGCAAATATTCGATGAAGTTTATACTCCGTTGAAAGAGATTGTTCTCAATTCGAATTATATGTACGACCCACTCTATAGTACAGAGCCTGATTTTAAACGGAAATTCCGTGAAATTAACAAAGCAATTGATCTCATGCAAAAATTAAACCCTGAATTTGTGAAACAGAAACTGGTCCTTTCACGCTATTGGGACTCTTTAGCTGCTCGTTGTGCTAACAATCTTCAAGGTTGTGAGTATGCGAAAAAGTTAGGTAAATCTGATGGAGCACGCACAACTCGTCTCCTAGAAGCTTACGGCTGGAGCTTGCATGAGACTGTATTGGCGCTTCAAAAAAGTAATCTAAAAATCAATTCAAATTCTTCTTCAGAGATTCCAGAAGAAATGAAGCATGCCCATGACCGATTACATGAAGTGATTGTAAAGAAAAAGAATGTGATTCATTTTGCTTTAGGAATGCGTACAGGTAGTCGCCATGAAGACTCCACACTCTCTTTGCTGTATTTAGTCAGTACGAATGAACTCATTGAGCTGCCAAATCGATTTTGGAGTACGTCAGACCGCGAGCAGCATGAGCGAAACGCGGAACGAGTGACTCGTGAGCTTCATGATCGCTTGGACAACGAAAACTATCGCACCAAGATTAAGCCATACTTCGATGAGAAAACTGTTTGGACTCGATTTACCTTGCGGAATCCAATCGAACAGCGGATGAGTATGGGTTCCATTCGTACTGCTATTGAAGTGATGAAAATATCTTGTCGATTCTTTCGGGATGAAGAATCTGGTTTTGATAAAGCAGTTCAAAGTAGTCTCAACGAAAAAGATGCTTGGGGTCGAGATGGTTTTGTAAAAACAGTTAATGACCTACGTGCAAGCGAAAAGGCTGGCTTAACGCTGGCTAATATGCGATTGCTCGAGCCCTTTGAAGCAACTGAAGAACTCTTTTACCTTGATCAACTCTATCGCGGCCACTGGAACAGAGGAATCATGCAAGAGTGTTGGGAGGCTTCTTTAGAAGGCAAGTCTCGAGCAGCGATTGAGGCTCGCAATAAGGCAATGATGCTTCTGATTGAACGCTATATCAAAGTAGAATTCCTTCGCCGCACAATTGCTACTAATGAATTTATTCGTGGTATTTTCGAGTCCGATGATGGAAGCAATACTTCCATCGAGCGTGACCGATTGTTTTTGCAAGCCATCGAAGAATCTCGCTTATTGAAGTCGGACTGGGATCGTATGATTCGATCTTTTGAAGAGATTCGTGGATTTGTGAAGACGAATATGCAGAGCCTGGGCAATGAGGATGGGGAGCAAAGCGTAGAATTTGAGCGCCTAGATCGAATTTTCACTTCGATTAAGACGAATATCAAGCTTGTCTCGGTTTACCCGAATATGCTGCTTTTAGCTTATTACCTAGCTGCACGAGAGTTCGAGGTAGAGATTACAACTTTCTGGGGCTATAAATTTAAGCTCATAGCAAAAACAATTATTAACTGGTTATTCGGAGGTACAACAGGAGAGCCAGCTCGTCCGTGGTTCAATTTTGGTAATGACAGTCGACGAATTAAGCGCTTTGAGAATTTGTATGCATTCTTCTATGCATTGAAAACGAATACATTTGAAAATTTTTCTAAGGTCGATGTTAATAAGTTTGAACTAAATGTAGTAGGTTTTTTCAATCAAGTGATTAAGCGCTATATTTCTAGTGATGTAGTCACAATTTCTGAGAATCTGAAGGCTATAGAGCGTAAGTTCAATGATTCTCCGAAATATAACGACTCAATTTCGGTTTGTCATAAGGAACTAGCTGCTCACGAAAAAGCAGAGAACGGCCGAGCTTTCGTGAGAGCTAGAGAAACTGCCGATTATCAGATTGATTTAACGTTAGATGCATTTATGAAGCGAACCTATATGGGATTAAACTCCCATGACTTCGGTGGAATGATCGGTGAGGTTTATACGGGTGACCTGGAAGAGACCTTGAGCGAAATTCATAATGAATTCTATCCCAAGGTGCTTTTCGTACGTACTATGATCGAAATTTTAGAAGATCACTGGGCCATGAACCAAAAACTCAAATCGCATTCAACATTACCAAGTGGTGCTTTGAAACGTATTGAAGATTACGAAACAATACAGAAGAAGTTAGACCAAGTGAAATCAAATTTTGATGTGTACTACGATTCAGTTCGTCGTTCGTATCAGTTGGCGCGTAACCGCTCTGCAGAAGCAGACGATTGCATTGATATCATTCATAAGATTGAATTCGAACAACAGCGGTCACTCTATGATTTGGAAAGCGAGTTCCTAGGCAATGTGTATGATGCTCTCAATCAGCTTGTAGAGATCATGGAGGACAAAGAACGAATTGCAGCCATGGGTTTAAGGAAAGGGGATGTGCTAGAAATTTTCAATATTGCATTGAACGGACAGTATGGCACAGAGGACCGTGCTAAGTTAAATCTACCAATCTTAACCCAGCTCTCCGAACAATCAAAAGTGTATAAAGCAGAGGTTGGCGATGTCCCTGGGTTTGATGAATTCAATGAGTCTGGATCGTTCATCTATTCTAGGTTTAACTATGTGCTTCGAGCGCGCAATAACTTACAACAGGTAGTAAACCGAAGAATTAAAGTATCATTGCCGTCTGCATTTGAAATAAGCGCTTTCTATGAGAAAGCGAAGGATGAGAAATTCCGAGTCAAAGTATCTTTGGGGTCTGGTGCGGACCGTTCGAAGGAAGAGTTTATTCGTAAGGCGATGACTGCAGCAGAAAATTTTGAGTTTGTCGGCTGGTGGGATCGTCGTACAGCACTATTCTACCACTATCGCCGTGAGCTGAAGCAGGATTTGTACCAGGTGGAACAACTCGGCATTGTGGAGAATGCGAAAGAAAATTGCAATCGAGCTTCTGTTAGAGAGGCTGGAAGGTTTTCGTGTACTGAATGGAAAGATCACGATCCGATCAAAATGCATCAGATTACAGACGAAATTTTCTATATTGTAGATTTTCTGGATATTACGCCAGAAGATGAAGGCTTGCTAATGCGCCTTGGTAAATCGACTAAGATTATTGAGTCTCAGGTCAATGCCTTGTTTTTAGACGAGCAGAACGTACCGCGCTCTCTGTTTGAACAATTTTATAAGACGTACTCGACAGGCAAGGCGTTAAATCTTTATCATCAGGCGGCAAAAGCGGCTTCCACCTTTAATTCCATGTTTAAGGATAGAAACTCAGAAGATACGCAAGACCTAACGATTGTGGACTGGAAGAACCAAGAAGCCAGAGAACTATTGTTCTTAGCGAAGCACGATACGGTTCGGAGTAATACGCGAGAAGTGTACCGACCATCTGTATTAGTAGCGGAGCGCGCAGTTAGGGAGTTTGAAGAAACGGTAAAATGCTATGAATTAGCAGACCAAAGCCTAAGTGTAGATGATCTTAAGGTTTTGTATAAGCTTGAAGTGGATGATCGCGGTCGCGTGAATCGACTCTATATGTACCCTAAGGAATCTATGACTTCGCCTACGGTCTATTTAGATTCTAAAGATATTGATAATTGGTTAGCTAAGCGTAGTTCCTTTATTCAAGATACTAAAGGTGTATTCCTGCCGAAAGAAGGCGATGAAGGCTTTGTAGCTGGTAAGGATTATACAGAATTTGCACAGATTTCGGTTACGGCAGGCGACTGTAAGAAGATTCTCGGGCAAGTGGAATAAATGGCGGAGTAGATATTATGAAGAACGTTACAGTATTAGCAATAATCGCCACTCTGGCCGTTGTTTCTGGGAACGCATACTCTGCAGAGACGGAAGCAAAGCCAGTGAAAGCTGAACAGTCTGCTGAGGGTAAAATAGAAGCTCGAAAGGAGGATAAAGAAGCTAAAGCACCGTTTGGTGCTAGCGTTGGTTACTCGATTAGCACAGATTTTGCTGAAAAGCTTGAACCTCGGCTTTATCAACATAAGGTTGCTGTTGATGCCTCATATAAATTTAGAGATTATTTTTCGATGTCTTTCTCTACAGGCTATTTTTTTAAAACTCTAAGTTCATCGATTTCAGGTTATGAAGAAGATTCAGGAATTTCACACATAAGCTTGGGTATATCGCGGAATTTTTCCAGAAAATTGGGGAAATTCGTAGGAGCTGAACATAGCATATCAGCTGGCGCCAGTGGTTCTTTACCAATGATGGAAGAGGATCGCATTGAAGGTGCTCATGGTTCCGTGGAACTTGCTCCAAAGCTTAACTCGAAATTTTTCGATAGATTATTCTCGATCTCTAACCGGGTGTACTATCAATTTATTTTCAATAAATTTGATTTTTCACCTGTTTCTAATGAGCCAACGGCGAATGGAGCTTATGGTTGGACTGTTGATTCTTCCATTCCAATTGTTGGTGAGCTTTCTGCTGGTTTAGGCTTTGGTATTCGTCGTACGCGTTATAGCGATGGATTTCATTCTTTCTCTTATAGTAATTCGCAGAGCCTTAGCTATTCTTTGGGCAGCCTAAGTATGTCTGTTTCTCATAGCAATGGTGGCTATACGGATGATGGTACGGTCGAACTTTGGTATGTCGACAAGTACCGCCGTCTTGTGAAAGCAACTCTTGCGTATAGTTTTTAGTTATTAATTGTTCCTGTGGTCTGGTAACTGGAGTGTAGTGAAAATGCTGAGTGCCGTACGAAGACAGATTATAATTACTCTAATACTCGTTATGAGTTTCGGTCTTTCTGCGTGTACTGGCAAGTCTATCCCTAGCTCTGTACACAAGACAGGTGAACGCACAGTCGAACCAGCTCCATCTTCTTTCGTGTTGAGTCCGAAAATTGTTCCAGATGCTACGATAGAGAGATTTCAGGTGTTAGCTGAAGGTAATAATAGCATTCAGTCAGCAGAGGAGATTTACAAGCAGAGAATCAAGCCGCTACAAGTGGCGAGCTTTAATCTAAATACCTTGACGTTACAGATGAATCGAGGAGCGCAGCTTATGGAGATCATTCGTCTCTATAATAATGCTCTACTTGATCTTTGTGAAATTGAGCCCAAGGGCAGCCGTTGTATGTCTCTACTCCTTGATTACGAGTCTTTAGTGCGACATGGCTGTGAAGCTTATATGAAAGGTTGTGCTTTAATTGAAATTTTCCGTGATACGTCTAGCTCTATTGATGTTTGGGCGCGTGTGGCTCAATTAGAGACGAATGACCTCGAACTCAAGAAGCAGCGAATCTACACTGGTATAGGTATTGCGAAAGGGCAACGTAGTATTCGCTTCGAGCGAATGCTGCTAGCCCTGGCACCAGAAATTGAGAAAAAATTTAATAGAAGGCGGAAAATCAGTCGAGGAAATCTACTACACTTTGATGAAGAAGAGGAAGAGTTTCACTATCGACAAATGGAGCGTTTAGTTAGAATTCCGGATATGCTTGGTACGACGGAAGACTATCGATCTTATATTCGTTACTTAGTGGAGCAATCCGTTGCTCGAGCGGCTACAAAACGATCCCGAGTGCAAAAGGTAGCGCTGAAAGAACTAGGTGAACGAGGTATAATTGAAGAGCCTTGGTTTCAATCGGTAATTGAAGAGAACCTTGCCTCCAACCCAAGCTCGTATACCGCAGCCTATGATAACGTAAATAAAAACACTAAACATGCACTGAGGGTTCACGGGCTAAAGAAGAAATTAGAAAAAGATTCAGTTTATTATATCATCAATAGTCTTTATATGCGGGTATGGGACGTGGATTCAGTTCGATCAATTTGGGGAGGATCTAAGCAGGATAAAGATCAATTAGTAAGGGTGATTAAAGACTATGTGCAAGTTCAGTTCTTAAGTGTAGTTGTTCGGTCTCACCAGAGAATGGGTGATTTCTACGACAGTAGCACAAAAAAAGGCCGAGCATATATGCAGAATGATATGCACCGTAGGGCCTTAGATGTAGCAAATGAAATTCGGAGCTATTGGAAAGACTACTATGATCGCATTGCTCGGGTGCGCGATTTTTCTATGTATGCACTGGATGAAAACATTAATCTCCTTAAAGAACTGAAGATTGATGTAGAGAACATAAATCAGACAGTGAAGTTATACGTATCTACGCCGCATATGCTTATGCTCGCCTATAAAATGCTCAAAGACAAATTCGAGACTCAGAACTGGTTTGGTTCTATTTCTGGGAAAAAAATTTTTAATCATATTTTTATGAAAGGTACAGCTTCTTGGTTCGATTATCGAGCAGACGGAATGTATTACCAGTGGTTAAACCAGACTAGTTTAACTTTAGGAATGCATTTTGCTCTCCGTATGGAAGCCTTTAAGTTCTTTAAAGTGGAGCCTACAGAGTTCTTTAGCTTAATTTCAAAACAATTGATGGATGCCGATTTAGAAGCGGCTCGGGATCGTTTGACGCTTTTCACGATGCCAGCTCGTGTGTATAAAACTCAATACGAGGAGCTCCTAAATGTTTGTGCAGAAGAGCGCCGTTTTTCGGAGTGGGAATTAACGCCGCAGCAGATTTTTAAGAAACGCAGGCACCGAAATTATTCTGTAACGACTACACCAAAAGACTTCCGATTAGCGACGCTGCTTTACTCTAGTTTTGGTCAAATTTTTTATGATTTTTCTACACACAATCAAAATGTACAGTCAAATTCACCGTTGCGGCTTTATTTTCGCTACAACTCGACTACGCACCAGAATGCAATTAATCTTGTGCGTTTATCTTTGCAAAGTAAAATTAAAATTCTGAAAAACATAATGGAAATTTATAAACGTTACTTGGTCGATGATCTCCAGTTGCTAGAAGATGAGAGAAAAATTGATAGGATTTTAAGTCCAATTACAAATCAGATTGCACGTGCTAATCATTTTAAGCGTCGTTTCTTTTCAAAAATAATGATGGAAATTCGCAGTCTATTTAAAGATTGTGGGACCCTACTTATTCGCCGAGAACTTGATATACAGAATGCGCTCTATTGGGTAATGTACGAGTTTTATAAACAGATGTATCGTGACTATGGCCAGATAAAAATAATTCAGGGCAAGGTGGCCGAAAGTGATCTGTCCGAGGAAGCAGGTTATGCAAAAATTAAAAATATTACAACTCGCTATAAAGTTACTCACCCGGACTTGCCAGGCTATAACGGCACAGATTATTTTGACTGGGAGAGTGGAGAGTTCGTAGTACACATGTTAGATTCATTAATTCGTTTTAGTGAATTTCTGGCGAAAGGATATAAATCAGATACATTTGATACCGGCCCAGTTAATAATGGTATTCGCTTAATCATGCCAGTTGCGGGAATGATTAAGCTTCAAGATTATATCGATCATCCACAGCGAATTAAATTTCAAGATGCTCGAAATGAAGAGGAGTTTGCTAAGAAAGCAATGCGATATTATCGAGGGTTTGATTTAAGCAACCAATCAAAATTCTTAGTTTTTTGGAATAAAGGTCATACTTGGTGGGGGCAGTTCTTTATTAAAGAGCAGTTGGATATGTACCTTAATGTTTATAAGGTTGGAAAATTGGAAATTTATGACGAGACAGCTCCAGAGTGTCAATTTGAAGAGTATGACTTGAGCTGTGAATCAAAAGTAGTTACAACCGAAATGGAGATAGACTTAATTATTCGCGATACATTCAGAGCTTATGAGCTCTTGACTGTATCTGATGCTGATCGTGCAGCACTAAATCTTTTGGGCATGTCAGACCGCGGACAGGAAACTAACTATACAGTGATTGATCGATTCAGTGGTGAGGGCGAGACTGTAATGTACGGGTCTGTGGCTAAATATCTATACCATCCTAAAGATCGAGGCTTAATGGGCTTCTTTGATTATCATAACTATGTTTTGAATATGGAAAATATAGGTTGGAATATTTCATTCCAACTGCCTTGGTCTACATCTTTTGAAGGTTATCAAGCACCGCCATATATGCCACTGATGCGAGCGCGCTCGTTTGTGTATGAATTTCAAGATGAGAAATTACTAATGATGCCGATTGCTTCAAAAATTCGTCAAATACTATTAGATGATGTTCAGTCAGCAGTGGATAATGAATTCAATCGAATTTTCGAATTCCATGATGCTATCTTGAAGTTAGAAGCTGATGAGGATACGACCGGAATTGAAAGGTCTTATCCAGTGGATACGACCACAGGAGAGTATGTAACTGGACCCTATCTAACGCCCTCACGAATGCAGCAGACGCATGATCGCCTATCTGGCTTCCATCGTGATACGTTCTATATGTTCGATACGATTCGAAAAAAAGAGGAATCTCTAGAATAATGCCTCGCCGAACTTCACTCATTCGCTGTTTTCGTTGCCGAATGCATCTAGAGCTTTGTGTTTGTGATGTCTTTCCTAGGTTTGAATTAAAAACAAAAATAATTCCTATTATTCATGCTCGTGAATACTGGCGCCCATCAAATACAGGTTATTTGACAAAGCTTTCCTTAGAGAATTCGGAAATTCGTCGCAAGAGTGGGCGACAAAGTTTTGCTGAAGCAGCTGTGCAGCCTGAAATGGGAAGAACGAATTACGTTTTATTCCCAGCCGAAGGGGCAATGATACTATCGGCACAATTGAAAAGAGACGCTGAGGCGAGAGGTAAGCCGATCACACTATTTGTCCCAGACGGATCTTGGCGGCAAGCTTCGAAAATGGTGATACGTGATCCGGTTCTAAGTGAATTACCAAAAGTGATTGTTCCAGAGTTCTCAGACCGACCATCTGTCTATCGTCTTAGAAAAGAATCACGACCAGAAGGACTTGCGACTTTTGAAGCGATCGCTCGTGCAGTTGGGGCTCTCGAAGGGGATGAAGTTTGCGTAGCGCTCGAGCGCGCATTTCGCAAATTCACTGACCGAATCCTTTGGACCCGAGGGCATAAACCCTTCTCTGAGCTGCTGGATAGTTTACCGGCTACGGTTCGAAATTGAAAAATTTTCACCTATATAGCTCAAAAATGCATTTACACGATTCATGGTCATCCAAGGATTTTGTTTGCCGCAATCGATTTGCGCCAATGGAACCCAAAGGAAGTCCGGATTTTTTGAATCATCATCCCAAGTGCCTGCAATGATGCGCCTATTCGCATCTGTCGTAAGCGTATAATTGTAAATGACAGTGACGTGTGGAGCAACGCCAGAGCCGTAATTGTAGTAATGTACTTTCAGCTTTGCAGTTACGTGGAATGTATTTGCACTAAGCTTTTGGATGTCAAAAACATAACCACTTATGACACTATTATCGACGTAAGCATCCGCCATATGGTCCATCACGACTGGCTTGTTTTGCTGATTGATATAATAGAGTAGGACTTTGTGGAATTTTGCTGGGTTAATATCTCTTGGATCATCATTATCATTCCCGTAGTATCGCTTGCCATAGAATGCCCAGCGTACGCAAAAACTCGTCGAAGAAAGGATACCTTTTGTCGTATATGGAGTTATTTCTGCTTCCAGAAGTTGCGAGTATGAAACTTGAGTCGGTTCAGGATGTAGAATGCTTGCCGCTGCCCAGCCATTGCAATGACCATTCAAATGACCAGCTTTATGAGCTCTTCGTTCCCATGCTTGAGCATGACTACTAAGACTAAATCTATTTTTCATAAATCGATCAAAAACTCCTAGTATATTAATAATTGATTTGCCAAATGGGTAATAGTCGGAATCCCATGGCAGTAAATCACTAGATAAATTTTTCTTAAATTGACCTGCTCTTACTCGATATAAGCTTTGGGTTGAAATAGAAGCAGCTGCGATCTTATCGTTTGAGAATAGTGAAAAGATATCGTCAAAGGTATGTGAAAGTTGAGGAGTCAACACCTGCTTTCCTATTTCTCGTGCTTCGGCAACAGTTAATGGAACGCCAATCGGACTAAAACTGGACGCGGGAGATTTATGCATTGTCTGCTTGCCTTTGACATTAGCAATCACCGTCACAAATTCCGCTCTGCCATCTTTACTGAGCTCAACTCGTGCAATAAGGTTTTGATTTAAGCTTGCGTTATCCGCATTGAATACGTAAGTTTCATTCTTATCTCCTTGATAGCACCAAGTTTCGACAAAATTTTCATCTGCAGGACGAAACTGAGTCTCACCGTAAGGGCTTTGGTTGGGGAAAAAATCGAAACAAGTAGTCTTAGCGCCACTCGACTTCACTGTTGTAATGGTGCTAGAATTGGCCGCTTTACTCCCCAATAGCAATAGACATAGGGAAAGCAAAGTCCAAAGGTTTTTCAGGTTGAGCTTCATCAGTGCTCCTCCTCCTGTAAAATGCATCCAATGCTTCTAGTGCCTCTGTGGAGCATCTCGGAGTAAATAGAGAGGAGCTAAAATTTTTTTTATTGACTAATATAAAGGAGCAGATTGGTTACAGTGTAGAATCCTTTATTAAAGTGTAAAAGCCATCGACTTCAATAAGATTCCTGGAGTTGAAACTGCACCAATGGAGCGTTTCCCATAGGATGATGGATCTGGGAACATCGACGTTTTCGTAGTAAGGGCTTCAAGTTCCGAACCAAGCACTCGATAAATAGTATCGTCCCAACGTAGGTTTTCGATTGGCGCACTCAAGCTACCGTTCTCTACCCAAAAGCAGGCGTAGCGAGTCATGCCTGTCACTCGTCCTTGCATGCGGTCACTCCAATTGAGATAGTGAAGGTTTGAAACATATAGACCTGTACCCAGCTCTTTTAGCACCTCCGCCGCCTTAAGCGCACCAGGCGAGATTACGGGAGCCTGGACTGCTTCGGAGGGTCCGGCGCCATTGGATCCTAAATCATATTCCTTCGCGGTTCGTTTTGAAATTAGAGTTGATTTCAGTTCACCATTTTCAACCAAAGCCATTTTTTCCGGGAATAGGTCGCCTTCCGGGGAAAAGCGGGAGGTTGTTCCATTCGAATAATCATCGGTGAAATTGAAAAGTGGTGAAAATTTCTTTTTTCCTTGGCGCATTAATCGCAGTGGTGAGTCGCCTTGTTGAATTGAGGATTCACTAAAAATATAATGAAGCATCCCGGAAAATCCCATTGCGGCTGCTGGAGCAAGAAAAGTGCGGTATTCCCCTGGGACCACTTTACGAATTGGCTTCGCTAATGCTGACAACTGCTCACGGCCTCGCTCCAATTCAGCCTCAAATTTTGCTTGCTCCCATGACTGTCCACCATGAAAGCCTTTATAGGCTCGTTCCTCTGGTCCATACAGTGAGTAGTCTATAAGGAAAGAATCCGTAGCAAACCAATGCCTTGCACCTGTAGATGTAGCGTTTCCTCGAAATAACCTACCGCTGGAATAAATTCCAGTTAGATCAAGTCCATTTGTATCACTAAGAATAGCATCCGGCACGTCACCAGAATTTAGTAAATTGCCTTCTGTGACAGATTCACTTTTCGAATTTGATGTTGGGATAATTGCATATGGGTCGGTTGGTAATTGGTTTACATCTGTTCGCAAATCTCTAAGGATGCGAAGGCAATTTTCTTTGTCTGTATTTTTTTCAAGGCATAAGTTAATTGTTTTAGAGGCTTGTCGTAGTTCTCCATTGCCATTATCAGATATAAGTCGAACGTCTAAATCAAAGTCTTCCACCGTACCAGTTTGTCGGATACGAGCGTTATTCAGGCGACAATAATGAGTATCCTCACCGCGGAGATTAACGGTCAAGTGCTCACCGTCTCCTACGCTATCGCATAATTTTTCGGCTAACTCATAAAAATAGTTTTGTTGAAATTGAACGCGCATTATTTTATTTCGAACCTCCGAAGATCTCAATATTGGTAAAGAGACAAACTGGTGAGGCATGACCTACTCGAATCGCTTGGTTTGGTTCTCCTTTACCACAATATGGAGTGCCGTACGTTTTCCGAGTGGAAGCGTTACCAAGCATTTTCAAATTAGTCCAAAACGGAATTGTGATTCCACGATAATTCGGATTGCAAATGGTGTTAGTGATCTTTCCATTCTTAATTCGCTTTCCATACTCACAACCAAATTGAAATTTTCGACGATAGTCATCGATTGACCAAGAGTTATTCGACTCCATTAACACGCCGTTTTCCACTGCTGAAATTATTTCATCATAATTGCTGTCGCCTGGTTCTAAATTAATATTGGCCATTCGATCAATCGGAGGGCGGTTCCAAAGACTGGCTCGTGCATTGGCGACGCCCTTTAAACCAGATCGAGTTTGACTTTCTAATCCGCCCAAGCCACGAAGCAGTTTTCCTTCTTTGATTAAGTACTCTTTTGTAGCCGGTGTGCCATTATCATCGAAGGAATAGGATGCATATTCATTCTCCACAGTAGGATCAAAGCTCACATTCATAATAGGTGATCCATAAGTCAAGGAGCCAAAATCTTTTCGTTGAACAAAACTAGACCCAGCATAGTTTCTTTCATCCCCAAGGATTCTATCAATTTCCAGCGGATGGCCGATGCTCTCGTGAATTTGTAGCATCATCTGGTCAGGCATCACGACTAAATCCATTGTCCCAGTTGGGCACTCCTCGGCGCTTAAGAGCTCTACTGCCTGCTCTCCGATGGTGGAGAGCATATTTTCAATTTTATCCTGATTAAAAATCTCCATTCCGCCCTGAAGGGAATTTGCTAAGAATCCACCGTCTGATCGGGATTGTACACTTGTTCCGTCAACGGCAGTTGCTTTAAAACCATAGGAAAGTAATGAAAAGTCTTGCTCAAAGTTAGCGCCGTTAGTGGAAACATAATTTTGCTTACTTTCAACGAGATAAATTAAACCTGTTGTTCGGTGAATTTTTTCAGAAACCTTTAGCTTTCCACAGGCATTGACTAAAAAATCGTTAATGTCTTTTGGGCTATGAGACCCTAATGCTACATTTCGTGGCGACCGGTATTTTCCTTCGGAAGCTGGACGTTCGCTAACTGTAAACTCATGGATTCGATATTTTGAGCTGCGCTCTGCTAAGTCTATCGCCTGGTCCACCGCTTGTTGAACACCGGATTTGGATCGATCCGCAGTAGCAGTATAGGTGATGCATCCATTTTTCAAGACCTCTACCATGAGGCCAGTGGACTCCTCAGAAGAATTTTTCGACGACTTGCCGTCACGACAATATCGGGTAGTGGCATGCTCCCAAACTTCGCGTAAGCCAACCCAGTCCGCTCCAGGCGCACTCACAACGTCTAATAGATCTTTTAGATTCATTTTAATTCCAAAAATTCACGAGAGATTCGTTTCTTACGTTCGTGTCTTTGCATCGCAAGCTCTAGGAGATGGGTTAGCAGATTCCCATAAGAAAGTCCACTGGCCTCCCACAACTTCGGGTACATTGAAATCTTTGTAAAACCTGGAATCGTATTAATTTCATTTAGAAAGAATTGACCATTTGCCTTGTCCAGAAATAAGTCAATGCGGGCCATTCCGGAGCATTCCAGAACGGAAAACGCTTTTTTAGCAATCTCCTGAGCTTCTGTGACTTGGGCTTCAGAGGTTTTTGCAGGAATCTCCAAAGTGGCACCATTCTCATCCAAATATTTTGATTCGTAGGAATAAAACTCATGCTGAGGAATGATTTCTCCTGGAATGGAAATTTTTGAGCCCTCGCCGGGGGCAAGGTTTTCTAAAGCAGCTAGTTCAATCTCGCGCACGTCAATGGCTTTTTCAATTAGAACCTTCTCGTCATAGAGGAAAGCGTTTTCTACTGCAGATTTCAATTCCGCAAAATTTTTTGTTTTGCTTACACCCACGCTCGATCCCATATTTACAGGTTTCACAAATAGGGTACTCCCTAATTCAGAATGAATCTTTTGTAATGTAGCCTCGGAAAGTTGATTCCATTCCCATTGCCGGTAGCAATGACTAGGAACAACTGGAATACCAGCTTGTTTGGCAAGACGTTTCGCAACGTCTTTATCCATACCAATGGCAGACCCCAAAACGTCAGCTCCCACATAAGCCACGCCGGCAGTTTCAAGCATGCCTTGAATGGAACCGTCTTCGCAAAGAGGGCCGTGAAGTACGGGAAAAACAACATCTATCGATTGCAATAAGTTCGGATCATCCTTTCCTTGAATGAAAACATCTTGTCCAATTGTTCCTGGGGCTAATAAGCCCTTAGGCGCAGAAAGAGGTAGTGGGAGTTCGTTGTTCATTTGCTGCTCGATAGCGCCCAACTCAACAATATGCCATTCACCAAATTTATCGATTCCGATCGGCAATATTTCGTATTTATTTCGATCTAGGTTTTGGATAACTGATGCGGCAGACTGGAGAGAGATTTCGTGTTCGCTAGAAGAACCACCGTACAATACTACTACAGAGATTTTTTTATTCGACATTCCCTGAGTCTATGTCGAAGTCGAATGCTCTGTCCAGCGACAGCGGCTAGAATCAACAGGCCGCCAAGCGTCTGTATCCAGGTAAATGATTCGTCTAATAAAAAAACTCCCCAAAGGGATCCGAGTACTGGCTGTAAAAACAGTGTGAGGGCTAGGGCTGGAATAGCAACTCCCTTTCCCAGTGCGGTTGTCCAGTAATGGTAGGTAAATGTGGTGCCAATGGGACCAAGCCAAATCACTGCAAGTGCGCTGCGCCATGTGAGTTTTTCAAAAGGGACTGGCCCGGAATGGATAATCACAATTAGGCAAAGGAGAGTCACCCCGAGAAAGAGTCCTGTTCCGAAAATCTGTGTTGGTCTAAATCTAGGTAACAGTAGTCGAATAAACGTCGAGTACGCTCCTTCACCAGTTAATGAGGCTAGGATCAATAGATTGCCAAGAAAGTGTGCATTTACATTTGCTGATAGTTCGGAGAAGTTGGTTTTACTCAACATCGAGAATCCGACAAGGGCGATGAGGAGGCTCGTGCCGTGGCGTTGGGTTATTGGCTCCCTTAAAACGACCCAAGCAATGAGCACAGTAATCATTGGTTCCATGGCGATAATGATTGCATTGTCCGTAGCTTGGGAGGAGTCTAAGCCGAAGGCGACGAAGAGAGGAGCTGTGCAAAAGGTGAAAAAACCTAAAAACAAAAATAGGCAATGGTCTTTATTACTTTGAGGAAAAGCAAAGAATTTTTGGATGGATCGTCGCTTGGCTAGTCCTAGGCCAACAATCAAAAGAAAGCCTAGAAGCGCAGATCCATGGCGCAAAAGACTGAGGTGCGCCGGACCAAAATCGTCTAAGACAACCTTGCCCATAACTGGGTTGAATGACCAAATGATATTACAAAGGATCGCGCCTGCGAGAAAGGACGGATGGGCAATGCTAGTTTTTCGCTTTCTGTTTCTGTGCAGACTCATCTTGCTTTCGCTTCGCAATTTTTTTTCGTGTATTGATAATTTTTACGATCTCGGTTGCTGTTTCTTCCAGCGCCTTTCCGGAAACATCAATGATGGGCCAGCGTTTATTTTTTCGAAAAATTGAATTGGCATACTCAATATCGGCGGCAATACTCTCGAGGCTTGCATAATTTTCTGTTCGTTGCACTGGAGCGAAGCCATCGGTGCCGAGTCGTTCCAGTCGTGCCTGTCGGATTTCTCTTAGAGTGTCTGCCTGAATTGTTAGGCCAACAATTTTATTCGGGTTAGCTTGAAACACTTCGTCTGGAATTGGAATATTCCTAACGATCGGAATATTGCAAACTTTATATCCTTGGTGAGAAAGGAACATAGAAAGTGGAGTTTTAGAAGTTCGGGAAATTCCCAAAATGATCATATCCGCTTGCTGTAATCCAGAAACGTCTTTTCCATCGTCGTGCTTAATAGTGTATTCCATGGCAGCAATACGCCGGAAATACTTGTCATTCACTTCATGAAAGATCCCTGGTTTAGCCTTGGGCTGCATTTCAAAAAACATTGCCATTGCATTTAGAATTGGTCCGAGGAGGTCAATAACTGGAACATTACTCTTTTCCGCAGACTCGCTGATATAGGAACGGAGTTCTGGTGAAACAATCGTGTAAACAACAAGGTCGCAGCGAAGAGCAGCGTCCTGGAATATGGCATCAATTTGGGACCGAGTGCGAATATTTTTATATCGCGTAAAGAAAATATCCTTGTCGCTAAATTGCAGCATAGCAGCTTTTGTCATCAGAGAGGCGGTTTCGCCGGTGCCATCGGAAATAATAATAATTTTAAGGTCTCTGTTCATTAACAGGACTCTAACACAAGGTTTTGTGGATACAACAGTCGATAAATCTCGCCATTTGCCCACGCAAAAAAGTCATTTGGGATTTAGCTAATTTCATGGTGGATCGATTAATCGCTTCCCTTAGGCTAGCCAAATCATTGATTGGCAATTGAGGGTTTGCCTGAGGAATAAGGTTTAAAAATTGTAAGCATTCAAAATAACCTACGCTCAAAAAGGGTTTAGTGCTGATCGAAACTCCTTGCTCAATCAGTTTTTTAACTTCATCGAGTAAGCCTGAGTCGAGCATAGCCTCTGTCCTCTGGTTGATTCGCTCTTTTAGTAAAGGTCGATCCATGGAAATGGCATAGATCGTTGCATCCGGGTACTTTGGGCTGCGCTTGCTAGCCTCTTCATTTAGTTCGGACCATTTTCGTTGGTGTAGCTCCATCACTACAAGTGCTCGGAGGGTGCGGTAGTGGTCGTTTTCATGAATCGTGTTTGCAAGAGTCGGGTCTAGGGCAATCATTTCCTGGTGAAGAGTTTTCATTCCGTCTACACTCGCTCTTTCCCGAAGCGACGTTTCTATGCGCTCTAATTGAAATTTCATTTCTGGAGATTCTTCTTCCGCCATCCCCTGAATCAACGCACGTAAATAGAAGCCGGTCCCTCCAACAATAATTGGCAGTGCTTTGCGCTGATGGATTTCAGTAATCGCTTTCTCAGACTCGCGAACAAAATCTCCTGCAGTGAATTCCATCTCCGGGTCACAGATATCGATCAGGTGATGGGGGATAAGGGAGCGTTCTGCAGAACTCGGTTTGGCCACTCCAATATCAAATCCACGATAGACTGCAATACTGTCGGCTGAAATGATTTCGGAGGGTTTGCCCACCGCCTGAAGTTCCTCGGCTATTCTTATTGCCAAACCAGATTTGCCGGATCCAGTTGGCCCGGTGATCACCAAAAAATGCATTACACTTTTCGTTTAAACAATTTCTCTATATCTGTCCAGCGTAAGCTTACAGATGTGGGCCGCCCATGTGGGCAGTGGGCGGCAAAGTCGGTCTCGTCCATTTGTGTCAGCAAGGATTGCATTTCCGGTAATGACAAGGCCTGCCCTGCTCGAATCGAACCATGGCAGGCTTCTGAGGCGAGAGTGTCTAATAGAATACTCTGCAAGGATTCCGAAATCGTTTCGGTTGCGTCCTCGCTCTGTAGTCGAATAGAGAATTCACTGATCAATTTTGGGATGGAAGTTCGAGGAGTATTATTTGTCCGCAGCAGTAGTGTTGGCAGCGAATTCACACGCACTTGTTCAGGACCAAATTTTTCCAAATCTAAACCATAGTTTTTTAGCTCTGGGAAGAGAGGCTCTAAGAGCTCGATGCCAGTGAATGCGACTTCTACGACAATCGGAATGAGCAGGTTTTGTGCAGGGAGTGGGGGTTGGAATTTCGTTTTTCGCAAATGCTCATAAGTTATCCGTTCGTGAGCGGCATGCTGATCCACTAGCAACAGGCCATTGGCGTTCTCACAAACTAGATAGGTATTGTGTATGAGGCCTAATATTCGATTGTCAGAATTTGCTTGGTTCACTTGGTTCACTTGGTTTACTTGGTTTGCTTGGTTTTTTGATGAATGAGGCGTTCTTTCTGGTTGCTCAAGTGAAGGAGGAGACCAAGTGTCTGCTGACTTTTCTCGAAAAGATCTTCCCAGCGTTAACGGTAGAGTGGACGTAGTTGGAGAAGGCGGAACTGTCATTGCTTTCGAGGCTGCCAGGCCGTCCAAACTTTGATGAACCTTTGCTAAAGCCTCACGAACGGCCACGCGAATTAAGCCAAAAGGTGAGGGCTCTAAAAAGCGAACTTCCGCCTTAGTTGGGTGTACGTTAACATCGACTCGTTCGGGTGCTGCGGTTATGTGTAAAGCAACTTGTGGGTATTGGTGTCCGAACAATACTTCCTTTGCGCCAGCAAGAATAGCCTGGCTTAACATTTTATCTTTGACTACACGGCCATTTACAAAGGTAAAGATGCCACGAGAGTTATTCGTGCAATACCGCATTGGAAGTAGAAACCCATGAACGGCGATTTGTTCTTTTACTTGGGAGAAAGGAATCAAATCCGCCCCTTGAATCGGTTCGCGAAGGATAAAAGCAAAAACTTGAGCTATACGATCTCTCTCATTTTCACAAGATGGAAAATTGGCTTTTAGTTTTGAGTCAGTTTCGAGTCTCAAGTGAATTGCAGGATTGGCTAGAGCGACTCGCTGGAAAATTTGCATGCAGTTATTGGTTTCCGAAGCAGAAGTTTTTAAAAATTTCTTTCGAGCAGGAGTGTTAAAAAACAGATCGGAAACCGAGACGGTAGTTCCTCGGCTTCGAGAAACAGACTCTGTGGCTAATATTTGACCACCTTCTTGGCGAACAGAAGTCGCTACATTTGTAAATTCTGTTCGACTGAGGATCTTCACTCTAGCAATTGAAGAGATGGCAGCTAAAGCCTCTCCACGGAAGCCCATCGATTTCACCTGAGCTAGATCTTCTAACGTTCGAATCTTACTGGTGGCATGGCGTTTTAGTGCAAGAGGAATCTCTTCTGAGGGAATGCCGTGGCCGTCGTCTTGCACTTCGATCAATTCTTTACCACCACCACGAATAACAACGGATACGTGCGAGGCGCCAGAATCGATACTATTCTCTAATAGCTCTTTCAGTGCCGAGCCAGGGCGCTCCACCACCTCGCCGGCAGCAATCTGATTGATTAAAGCCGGTGGCAAGGTTGCAATATTAGAGCGGCTGGAGAGGGAGTGGTTTAATTCGGTTTGCATGCGCGCAGTTTAGCGCTAGGAGGAGAAATAAGAAAGTCAAACTATGCATGAATAGTATGAACAGCACGCACAGTGCACTATAAGAATATTCTAGTTGCTTTCGCCACTTCCAGAGCGGAAGAAGCTTCGCACTGCATCTATTCGATTCTCATGAATCATTTCACTGTCGAGCTTGTAGGCATCCATAATTCGCCGAAACTCTAAACTCACATTGCAAAAGCGCGGGCGAATTCCGGTGCGCTCTCCAGTTTCTTTGAGGTTACGAAAGAAGGAAGTAATTCCACTCGATCCGACAAAGTCGAGCCCTTTGATATCTAGGATGATTTGCTTACCGTCCCGTATAAGTTGTTCAATATTGTCTTGGAGCATCTTTTGGCTCTCATGGCTTAGCTTTCCTGCTACTTCCATTACGGTGACGTCGCCAGTTGTCGTGACTTGGGCTTTTAATGACATCTTTCCCTCCATGGATAAGAATTTTCCGTTGCAGCCTTCCTACATAAGAAATTATAAGATAGGAATGGCAAATATGAAATCGAAGAAAGGTACGGTAAATTCGTCGGATCAAAAAGAGCTATTCATGGTCGGGACGCCTATCGGAAATTTGACGGATATTTCCCTCCGAGCAATGGAAGTGTTTGAAACTGTTGAGTGGGTCGCTGCGGAGGATACTAGACAGGCCCGTAAACTTTTTACCGCTCTAAAAGTGAAGAATAAGCCGGAGTTTCATAGTGTACACGCTCACAGTAGTGAGTCGGAGATTTTGAAGCTATTGGATCGAGTAAGCTTAAAAAGACGTGGAGCCTACGTATCGGATGCAGGAACTCCTGGACTGTCTGATCCAGGGGCCAAATTGGTAGACCTTGCCGCCAGACGCGGATGGAGGACTGTGCCAGTTCCGGGAGCGAGTGCCTTGACAGCGATTGCTTCGATTTTGAATAGTAAGTTTCAATTGCCATTACATTTTCATGGCTTTTATCCTCGTCAGCAAAGCGACCGAGCGACAGCTCTGTCGTTGGTGAATTCGACTAAAGGCACGCACATTTTTTTTGAGTCCCCTAGACGAATCACGAGTGTGTTGGAGTCCTTATTGGAAAATGAGAATGTTGCTCAATTGCCAATTACGATTGGCCGAGAACTTACAAAGTTACATGAAGAGGTTTTGCGTGGATCAGTTGCTGAAATACTTGAGTCGATAAGGTCTAAGGAAGTGATAAAAGGGGAGTTCGTTTTTGCTCTCGCATCGCCTGATGTAGAGTGCAATGCCGAGTCCCTCGAATCGAAGCCCTTGGTTAACCTGGTTATGGTTTTGCATGATCGTAACGTGAGAGTGGATCAAAAGACTTTTGTTGCAATGGCCAAGTCCTTGGGTTGGAAACGCAATGAAGCCTATGAGCTGAGCCTCACATTGCAGAGGAAGGGAGTAGTGGACAAATCCGCGAAATAACTTAACATATAGTATAATCAAGACGTCAACAAGATGAAGAGATGAGATGAGCTCGAATTCCCTTCGCAAAATCCGCTCCCATTTCGCTAAAACACCGAATCGAATAATTCTCTTTTTCGTTATTCTATTTATCATTCTGTTTGTTCTTCACGTTGGACGGCAATTCGGTTGGGAGAGTGAATATTCCCGCTTAGATGTTTTTTCAATAGTCGAGCGCTCTGCTTTCGATCATAAGATGCGCACAAAAATTCACTTGGATAAAAGTCGTGGCGTGAGTGCTGCCCATAATTTTCGCACAGCAATTGTAAGTATCAATGAACCTTCAGTAGCCGCATTAGGGAGATTTCCGTTTTCACGGAAGCACTACGCTAAGTTAGTGAAAGAGCTACGGAGGCTGGATGCGCGAGTGGTTGTTTTCGATATGCTCTTTTCCGAGAAGCAGGTCAATTATGAGTTTGAAGATATTAAATTTCTTCGTCAGAAATACGGAAAAAAACTGAAAGCTACAAAGGTTGGTCAAATGCTAATCGAGGACATCGATCAAAAGCTTGAGTATAAAAGTGATGACCAAGCGTTTGCAAAAGCAGTTGAAGGAGAAATGAAAATTATCTTTGGTATGTTCTTTAGCGGGTTTGGTCGTCACAAAGAGGATTTTTCGAGACCTAGTACTGAAGGAACTTGGGATACTCCAGCAGACTTCAATGAAAGAAAAGATATTTTTGTTAGCAAGAATTTAAAAGGCTTAGGGATCGCTGGATTTAACGTTAGAGAATATAACGATATTACAGTCGCAAAATATCCAGTATTACCCATTTCAGTATTGGCAAAGGCTGCCGCTAGTATTCCTGAGCATGAAATGCCGTTCGGCTTTTTTAATACATTCCAAGAGAGTGACGGTTTGCTCAGAAAACTACCATTGGTGGCATATTTTGATGGCAAGATGTACCCATCGCTTTCTCTGGCGGCGGTTGCAGCTTATCTTAAGGCTGATGTAGACGGCAAACTCACACTGGATGGGCTAGAGGAGGTTAAAGGGGCTGCCAATGAGGGGTTTGGGCATTTGACTTTGGTGCCAGCTACAAAAATTTCCAAGGCGACTTTTGGTAAAACCATATATGGCCTCACATTGCCGGTGGAGCTTGATGGTAGTTTTTGGATCAACTACCAAGGCGGAGAGACTACAATCCCAAGGTTTGAGATGATCGATATTCTAAATGGGAACGTAGCGAAGGATGCACTCAAAGATAAAATTGTTTTTATCGGAGCGACGACGCCGACCTTGAAGGATAACAAAGCTACTCCTGTGGGAGCAGAGTTCCCTGGAGTTGAAGTTCATGCGAATGTAGCTGAGTCTATTTTAAAACTATCTTTTCTGACGAAAGGGTCGCTATACGCAATCGTAGGTTTTCTTTTCATTACAGTGGGAGCAATCTTATTTGGCGTTATTATTAACCTACTCAATCCAGTAGTTGCGTCTTTAATGACGGGACTGCTCGTAGCAAGCATGATTTATCTTGATCAACATGTCTTCTTTGAGCAGGGGATTATCATTCCTTCTATGATTCCTTCTATTCAATATATTGGGATTCTCTTTGGCATTACAATTTGCAAATTTGTTTCGGCAGATAGAGAGAAGCGATTTGTAGAAACTGCATTTTCTCGATTTGTAACTGGCGCAGTGGTGCAAGAAATTCTAGCAGATCAAGGTGAATTAAAAATGAGTGCTGAAAGTAAGAAGTTGACCGTGCTTTTTGCAGACATTGAGAAATTTACAACTCTGGCTGAGCGCTTAGAAGCGGAAGTTCTTTGTTCGATTTTGAATGATTTATTTACTAGGTTCACAAGAGTTATTCTTGATAATCGCGGTACTCTCGATAAGTATATGGGGGATGAAATCATGTGTTTCTGGGGTGCGCCCCTCAATGAAGCTCGTCATGCAGAGCTAGCCTGTGAGAGTGCTCTAAGAATGATGGAGTGTGTGGAAGAGGCAAATAAAGAATGGGAGGCTAGGTTTTGCGAAAAGCTCGGACTACGGATCGGAATCAACACAGGAGACATGATTGTTGGAAATATGGGTTCTGAGCAGGTGTTTGACTATACTGTTATCGGAGATGCAGTTAATCTTGGGTCTCGTTTAGAAAGTGCCAATCGGTTTTATGGCTCTAATATAATTGTTGGTCCCGAGACTTATGCAATTTGTAAGGATAAATACCTATTTCGTCCACTCGATATAATTCAAGTTGTTGGAAAAAAGCAGCCAGTTGAAGTCTACCAGTTGATAACTAGAAATGATGAGGCAAGTGGTGCAGATCGAGAATGGATCAATACATTCGTGCGAGCACGAAAGTCCTATTTAGATCAGAACTGGTCAGAAGCTAGAGCTAGCTTTGGATTATGTTTGGAGTTGAGGCCAGAAGATAAAGCGTCAACGACTTATTTACAGCGAATAGACAAGTTAGAACATAAAGCGAATGCAGACTGGGATGGTGTGTGGAAAGTAGAAGCAAAATAAAGTTAATTTTCATTACTAAAGCGTGTAACCAATGGAAAATGAAAAAGTAGTGGACGCTTTCATTGAGGCGTTTAAAAATTAGAGTATGTAGAGGGTCGTACTGACAGGTTTTATAGTAGCAGCGAGGCATATGGATTTTCGAGTATTAGGTGGTGATGGGGGAGTAGCGGTAGGTCATCAAACTACCAGCTTTCTTTTGAATGAAGACGTGTTAATCGACGCTGGTTCTGTTGCCACATCTCTTTCTACAGAAGAGCAGAAGAAAATTGAGTATGTTTTTATTTCACATTGTCATTTGGATCATGTGAAAGACTTATGTTTTCTTGCTGACAATATGTTTGCTTTTCGCAAGACGCCGATTCAGGTGTTGTCAATTAAAGACAATATCGAAATACTGAAGAGGCATATTTTTAATAATGAAATTTGGCCAGATTTCTCCAATTTGAGTAATGGCACTAGCAATATTCTCGAATTTAAGGAAATCGAGGACGGAGCCAAAGTTGGCGGGCTTGATGTACAAATTTTCAATGTGAATCATCCAGTGCCGGCGATTGGGTTCATTGTAGATGATGGTAATAGTAGCATCTTAATTACGGGAGACACAGGGCCAACGGATCAAATCTGGAAAGAGGGAAATAAACGAGCGAATTTAAGGGCGATTTTTACTGAAATTGCCTTCCCAGATAGCCAGGAATTTGTTGCAGAGGCGGCAGGCCACTTCACGCCAAAAACGTTTCAAGAAGAAATGAAAAAAGTTACAAAAAAGCTACCAATTTATATTTACCATTTAAAACCTTCATTCTATAACTCTCTCAAGCAGGAAATTGATAAGTTGGGATTCCCGGATTTGTACTGCTTGCAGCTTGGAGATAAATTGAGTTTTTAGTTCAATTAAA